>Ga0302320_10002151_pt1 | contig 46934 bp, 50 predicted proteins | sample Bog_T0_3_FD_202130 | JGI IMG/M metagenome (GOLD analysis project Ga0302320, IMG submission 202130) | Peat permafrost microbial communities from Stordalen Mire near Abisko, Sweden - Bog_T0_3 | ecosystem: Environmental > Terrestrial > Soil > Wetlands > Peat | place: Sweden: Abisko, Stordalen Mire...
GCATGGAAAGCGCTACGCCCAAGCTGCTCGCGTACAAGAACATCACGAGCAGAACGATGCGGCGTTTGGCATCGCGTATGCCGAAGCTGCCCGCGGCTTTCGGCCCTTCCCGTCCCCAGGAATATTCGATTACCACAGGACGCTTCACGCGCGTCATCACTTCCTCACAGGCGTCGATGCATTCGCCGCAATGGATGCATTCGATCTGGAACGGGGAGTCGCGGATATCGATTCCCATGTGGCAGATGCGCACGCATTTTTTGCATTCGATGCAGAGGTGGTCGGGATCGCGATATTGCACGAGCAGCGTTTTGCCGTCGGCGAGCATGCCCTGCAGATAACCGTAGGGGCAAAGGGTGGTGCAGAATTTCTGCCGGAGGAAAGCGAAATCGAGGAAGGTTATGAGCGTGGTGACGGCGCCTGCGAATCCGGCTGAGGTGGTGATGTCGAGATGGGTGAGGCGGCGCAGCAGGTCGCGCGGTTCGACGAAGTAAGAGATGAAAATGAACGCCAGGATTACCGAAACCGCCGCGACGATCAAATACGTGAGCGCGCGGTGGAGCAGGCGGCGGCGCGCGGCGGGCCAGGCGATGAATTTTTTCGTCACCCATTTGCGCAGGCGTTCCTCGACGGCGCTGGCAGTCTCGCTGAAGATCATTTGCGGGCAGGCGTAGCCGCAGTAGACGCGGCCATAGATCATGGAGAGCGCCACGATGCTGAACATGAGGAACATCAGGGAGAAAAAGATAATGGAGAATTCGCCGATCCAGAGCTCGACGCCGGCGAAATAGAAGCGCTGCCGGGGGATATCGAAGCGCATGATGTTGAAGAACGGCAGAGCGCAGAAGACGAGGAAGAAAAAGAGGTGGACGCGGCGGCGCAGGCGATGATGCGGCCGGTGGGGCGGGGCTTTTACGGGTGTGATCAAAGTGGATGCCATGGGGTCCTAATGCATGTGATGCATATGCATGGCCGGAGTGACAATGCCGCGCCAGATCAGAATGGCTCCCATCAGCATGACGCCTGCGGCGGCCCAGTTCTGCCCGCGGAGTCCTATCCAGCGATTGATTGCGACAGAGAATATGCCGAGGCCGAAAAGTGGGGCGGCGGTGCCGAGGCCGAAGGCCAGCATGGCGAGCGCTCCCGATGCGGGTGAGGCGGATGCGACGGAGCGGAGCAGAGCTGCGTAGATGAGGCCGCAGGGCAGAAGGCCCAGGACCAGGCCTGTCGAGAATCTGCCTCGCGTTGAGGAGATTCGGAGCAGTTCACCGGCGAGCCTTGAGAATGCGGAGGGCGCTCCGATCTGGATCAGGCCGCCGCTGCGTGCGGCGTCGCGGATCAACAGGCCGGCCGCGATCATGAGGACGCCGCCCACTACTGCCGCGGTGTTTTGGATCCCGCCGATAGCGCCCACCAGGGCCATGCCCGATCCCGCCCATCCCGCCAACGCCCCGAGTGCCGCATATGTGAGAACGCGTCCAGCATGATACGCGGCGTGCGCTATCGCCTGTTTCAGTCTCGCGCGCCCCGCCATGGGTATCCCAAAGCTCAGCACCAACGGGCCGCACATCTGCACGCAGTGCAGACTCCCCGCGAGCCCGAGGGCAAACATACCGGCGAAGCCCGCGAAGGACATCATTGAGCTCCGTAGCTCACGCACTCCGTCGAGTATTCAAAGCGCTGCATGGTGATGGCGTGGGTGGGGCAGCGGCCGGCGCACAGGGCGCAGCGAATGCAACTCGTTTCATCCTTCGTCATGACGCCGCCGAGTTGGTCGAGATCTTCGATCGCCATGCGGCGCAGTTCGTCGATGGGGATGTCGAGATTGTCGGCGATCTCCTGTGAGTAATCGCCGTCGAGCGCCAGGCTGCCAAGACCGATCAGACGGATGAGACTGCGCGGGCAGGCATCGACGCAGCCATTGCACCCGATGCAGAGCGAGGTATCGAAGACAGTATTGATGTTGCAGCGAAGGCAGCGCGCGGCCTGATTACGAGCTTCGGTTTCGGAATAACTTTGCTCGACGATTTCGATCGAGGCGGCACGGCGCTCGGCTTCGATGACGGGAGGCTCGTGGCGGATGATGCGATCCCAATCGTTAGCGAGGGTGTAGCCGGCGGGGACCCAGTTCTTCTTAACGGTGATCTCGGTGCGGGTGCCACGCAGGTAATCGTGCATCGATCGGGCGGCGATCTGGGCGGAGGCGACGGCGTTGATGAAAAGCCGCGGGCCATGCGCGATATCCCCGCAGGCGAAAACATCGGGCGCGGTAGTTGCGTAAGTGTCGGGATCGACTTTGATGAGCCCGCGATTGGTTTCCACGCCGTCTTCGGCACTGAGGAACGACAGATCGGAGGACTGGCCGATGGCGAACAGAATGGTATCGACTTCGAGATCGGCAATGTCGTCATCGTTGAATAGAGGATTGAAGCGGCCATCGGAATCGAAGACAGAGAGGCACTTGACGGTACGCAGGGCGCTGACTTTGCCATTGACGCCGAGAACTTCTTTGGGGCCGCGCCCGTTGTGCAGGTAGATGCCCTCCTCTTCGCCTTCCTCGATCTCGCGCTGGTCGGCGGGCATTTCGTCGCGATCCTCGAGGCAGATAACGTGAACCTGTTTATCGCCGCTCATGCGCAGCGCTGTGCGGGCGATATCGTAGGCGGTTTTTTCGCCGCGCTCCATTTCGGCGTTGGTTTCTTCGCGGGTGGCTTCGGCGCTTACCGGGCGTATGGCCGAACGCGCTACGTCGTAGGCGACATTGCCGCCGCCGATGACGGCGATGCGGCGTCCCAGGGGCATGGGAGAGCCTTCGTTGAAGGAGCGCAGGAAATCGAGGCCGTCATAGACGTTGGTGAGGCCGGCGCCGGGAATATTGAGGCGGCGTCCCTTGGGCAGGCCGACGCCGAGGAAGATTGCTTTGTAACCGTCGCGTCGCAGATCTGCGATCGAGAAGTCGCGGCCCAGCGCCATGTTGCATTTGATCTCCACGCCGAGCGATTGAATCGCCTGGATTTCCCAGCGGACGAGGTCGCGCGGCAGGCGGAATACGGGAACGCCGACGGTCAGCATGCCGCCGGGTTGCGAGTAAGCTTCGAAGACGGTGACTTTGTAGCCGATGCGCGTCAAGTCATGCGCGACGGTGAGGCCGGAGACGCCGGCGCCGATGACCGCGATGCGTTCGAAATCGCCCCGGCCGGGGGGCAGCATCTTTTCGTTGCAGCCGGCGTAGTGGCCGGCGAAGTCGCCGGTCTCGGGTCCATATTTATCAGTGACGAAACGTTTGAGGGCGCGGATGGATACGGCGGAATCGACAGCGCCGCGGCGGCAGGACATCTCGCAGGGCGCTCCGCAGACGCGTCCGCAGATGGATGCGAAAGGGTTGGTGGCGCGCGCGATCGCGTAGGCGCGTTCGTACTGGCCACCGGCAATGGCGGTAACGTAGCCGCACGCGTCGGTATGCACCGGGCAGGCGTCGCGGCACTTCACCTGCTTCATCCAGTACTCGGTCGCGTCGGGCGGTTGAACCTGGATCATGATGGGTCAGCCCCTTTTTATTCGTGCCCCTTTTTGGCCGCGAGGACGGAAACGCCGATGAAGAAGACGGCCACCAGCGCGGCCACCATGTACATGAATGGTTCGGAGGTGAAGGTGGAAAGATTGAACTGCTTCACCAGCGGGCCGCGTTCGGCATGCCCTGTTTCGCCATACATGTAGAGGATCAGGTAGGCGACGGCGGAGCTTGCGATGAGCACGTAGCAGACGCGCAGAAAGACGGGGACTTCGGTGTCCGGCTTTTCGGTGATCCAGCCGCCGGCGATCTCGTGGACGGCGGGTTTTTGAATCATCGGCTTAACTTCAGTGGCCATGCGGCACCTCATCGTCATCGAATACGTGATATTTGACGTCTTCGGCGTCTTTGCCCCAGTAGCCGCGCTTGAAGCTGCGGATGCAGAAGAAGATGCCGCCTACCAGAAACAGGAAGAACAGGAAGTAGGAAAAGAAGATGCTTGGGTATGTGTAGTCCATGGTTTTAATTCCGTAAGTCATCACTTTTCATAATCGTTATCGGGACGCCAGTTCTTGGCGCGGCCGAGGCGCTGCAGATAAGCCACCAGCGCTTGAAATTCTTCTTCGTTGTCGACGATCCACGGGAAGGGCGGCATCACGGAACCGGGGACCAGATCGCGCGGATTTCTGAAATGTGTGCGGTGCCATTGCGTGTCGTACTTTCCCCCGACATGCGAAAGATCGGGGCCGGTGCGCTTGGTGCCGAACATGTGGGGCTGATCGTAAACGAATTCGTCGGGCGTCGAAACCGGAGCATCGACCCCGCGCCAGCCCGAGCGCTTGGTATCGGCGAGCAGGGTGCGCGTCTGTTGCGTATGGCAATACCAGCAGCCTTCGCGCGTGTAGATGGCGAGGCCTCGTTTCTCCTGCGCGGTGTAGGGGAGAAGTTTGCCGGTAAGACCTTTCGATGGGTCGGAATTCTCGAAGGGCTTGCCCCAGCTCTTATCGATTAACGGCGGCGCGACTGTCGTCAACGTGCCGCCGACGAAGAAGAGCACCAGCGCCGCGATGACGAAAATCTTGGCATCGAGATCGACGTTCTTAAGCATTTTGCCCCTTCTTTACGCCCTCGGCGTTGACGATGGTGGCCATGAAGTTGTAGAGGAACGTGGTGATGCCGGCGAACATCACGACGCCGGAGAAGAAGCGCACAATCCAGATGGGCTTGAGGGCGACCACCGTGTCGATGAACGGAATCGACGGATTGTTCCACTGCCAGCCCTGCCAGAAACCGCCCAGCCAGAGGCATACGAAGAAGCCGAGTCCGCCGATCATGAAAAACGAATAGCTCCAGTTGGCGAGCGTGTCGGAATAGAGTTTGGTGTTGAAGGCGCGCGGCAGCACGTGGTAGGTTCCGGCGATGGCGAAGAAGCTGAAGCAGCCGAGCAGCGCCATGTGGGCGTGGCCGGGAATCCAATCGGTCTTCGAAACGATGGCGTTCACGGTGCGCAGACTGTGCATGGGGCCCTGGAAACAAGTGAGAAGGTAGAAGACTACGCCGGACATCAGGAACTTGAGCGAAACGTTGTTACGCACCTTGTCCCATTGGCCCTTCATAGTGGCGAAGAAGTTGTAGACCACGGTCCAGACGGGGATGAGCAGCATCACGGAGAAGGCGATGGCGATGGTTTGCAACCACTGTGAAATCGGCCCGTGCAGCATGTGGTGGGCGCCGGTCCAGACGTAGACGAAGGCCAGCGACCAGAAGCCGATCATGGACAGGCGATGGCTGTGCAGCGGTGCGTTGCTGGTGCGCGGGATGAAGTAATAGGCGATGCCGAGGCCGATAGGCGTGAAGATCAGGCCTACGGCGTTATGCACGTACATCCAGTTGAGGTTGGCCTGGTTGACGCCGGTGGCGAACATGGTGGCGAAGTTGCCGGTGATGTAGACGAACGGAGTCCAGAGGATGGTGCCCATGATGTACCAAAGCGAGACGTACATCTGCTGGTACTTGCGTGTGCCGATGGTCATCATGATGTTGGTGCCGTACATGACCCAGGCGATGACCACGAGGATGTCGAGCTCAGTCGGTAGTTCGGCGTACTCGAGGCCCTGATTGCGGCCGGCGAGCAGTTCGATGACGGCGCCGAGGATGATCACATTCCACAGCGCAGCCGTGGCGCAGCCCAGCTTTTCGCTCCACAGTTTGACACCGCAGAGGCGGGGCACGATGTAGAAGGTGAGCCCCATATCGCAGGCCAGCAGCCAGCCGAAGAGCATACCGTTGACGTGCAGGGGGCGCAGGCGTCCGTAGGTCAGGATGGAGACTGTGCCCATTAATTCCGGCCACACGAACTTGGCCGCGATGGTTATGGCGACGATGCCGACGATGAAGAAGTAGGAGACGGAGCTGATCAGAAACCACTTGGCGGTGGCATCCGTGTGGATGGTCGGGGTAGAGGTTCTGACTCCGGCGGTTGTTTGCTCGATTACGAGTTGTTCTTCCATTTAATTAGCGATCTCCTGGGGTCAGTGCGGCGATAGTTCTCGACGGCTGCGCGGGGGCGGGCGGCGGATTCAGGCTGCGGATGTAATTCAACAGATCGCTGGCGTCCTTCATCGTCAGGCCGTAATCGACCCATGCGGGCATGGCGGTTCCTTGCACGCCGTAGAGGATGGAACCGAGCGCGCGGTGGTCGATGAGCTTTTCGACGAACCAGCGATTGCGCAGATTGCGCGGGCGCGGCACGATGTCGAGTGAGTTGGCGCCTTTGCCATCGGCCTTGAGTCCGTGGCAGCCGGTGCAGCGCTTGAGGAAAGTAGCTTCGCCGCGCGCGATGGAATCCTTCGTCGACGGCGTGGGATTGGTTTCGGGAATATTGGCGCGCTCTTTGAAGGGCCGGTTCTCTTTCACGAAGGCGGTCTTGACGTAACTGAAGACGGTGTGGATTTGCTCGTCCGTCAGAACTTTGCCCCATGCGGGCATCGAAGTTCCGGCGACGCCATTAGTGATGGAGCGGATGAAGCGATCTTCCGGCTTGCTGTTCATGAAAGACGACTTGGTGAGATCGCGCGGGGCGGGGTCGAGGTAGTAAGCAGTGACGCCCTGACCGTCGCCCTTTTCGCCGTGGCAGCGTGAGCAGAGGGTCTTGAAGGTCTCGGCTCCATCGTTTGAAATCTTTGGCGGTTCCTGACGGCTTTCGAGGTAGGCAGTTAGCGCGGCGAAATCGGCGTCGGTGAAGCGGAAGGCCGGCATATTGGAATCGGGAATGCGCGAGCGCGGGGCGCGGAAATGATCGCGCAGCCAGTCCGGGTCTTTCATGCGGCCCTCGAAGCTGAGGTCGGGCGCAATGCCGCCGTCTTTGTCGCCGAGCTTGTGGCAGGCGGTGCAGGCGCGATCTTCGAAGAGCGCTTTACCTTCGGCGACCTGATCGGGGAGCTTGATGGCAGGCTTATTCAGCGCGGCTTCCGGCGTGATGACTTCCTTCGCCGGAGTGATGCGGGCTTCGTAGCGGGCCAGGGAAGTTTCGGCGAAGTTGACGCCGCGCCGGCTCTTCAGGAAGATCACCAGGCACTTCACGTCGTCGTCCGAGAGATTGAATTTCGGCATGAAGGAGGTGGCGAGGTTGGCGCGCGGGTCGACGATTGATTCCCAGAGGTAGTCGATTTTGAATTTATGACCAGCTTCGCTCAGTTCGGGCGCGAGCGTGCCTTCGGACAGGCCTTCGATGCGATGGCAGCCGTAGCAATTGGTCTGGAAGAAGAGCTGGCGGCCGCGATTGACGTGCGGCGTGCCGGCGAAATTCTCGTCGGTGTGGCACTGCGCGCAGTTGGCCTCCATGTACTCCTTGCCCTTCAGGTGCGGGACGAATTCCTTGCGCCAGTTGGCCTGAGTGATGTAGCCGATCAGAGGATCGTTCCAGTGCTCGTCCTCGCCGTGGGCGTAGCCGGCTTCGAGGCCGCGGCCCTGGCCGTCGTGACAAACGGTGCAGCCGAAGTCGGTAAATTTGTGGCGGCGCTCCCAACGGCCGTTGCGCTGGAAATCGCCGAGCGCGGTGGAGTAGGGATGGGTTTTCAGCGGCTCGAAGTGGTCTTTGAAACGGGGATCGTCGATGGCGAGATGGCAGGTGGTGCAGCGGTCGACGCGATTGTCGCCGAACTGGGTGACGATGATCTGCTCGATCTTGGGACTGCGGTCGGCGAGTTCTTTGCGTTCGGAGTCGTTGCGCGCCTGCGTGCGGGCCTGATCGAAGTAGGTGTTCTGGTTGCGCTCCCAGAGATGGAAGAACTGATCGTAGAAGACGATTCCGCTGACGACCAGGATGACGGCGCTTGCGATGGCGAGGGCCAGTTTCATAGGATCCTCAGAAGGGACTCACCATGGTCCAATTCGGGCCGCGGAAGAACGTGCCGATGATGATGAAGATCACGTTCAGCAGCGCGAAGGTGATGAACAGCGTGTTGGCGAGGAAGCGTTCTTTGGCGAACCATTTGCCAACGCCCGAGACCTTGCGATCGATGTAAGGCGTGAGCATCAGGAGTGCGACTTCCACGCCGGGAATGCCCACGCCACCCCAGAATGCCGAGTAGCTGACCAGTTCCTGCAGGCCGAGGAAGTACCACGGAGCTTTGGCGGGATTGGGCGGATGCAGGATGTTGACCGGCTCTTCGAGCGGCGCGTTAAACAGAAGTGAGACCACCAGCAGCGCGGCCACGGTGATGACGAAGACGAAGAGTTCGGCGACGAGGAGATTGGGCCAGGCGTAGACGGAATTATCGGGAACATTGCCGACCTTGGTGAACGGGCCGCGGACGAAACCCATCAGTCCGAACGTCCGCTTGCCCGCCGGAGTACTGGAAACTATTTCTACTCTTAAAGGCTTCTGATCCGCGCCGAGGTCGGCTTCGACGGGGCGCGAGAGGCCGCCATCCTTGCGAATGCGCCAGAAGTGGATGGCGATCAGCAGCGTGACGAGCGCCGGGAGAACAACCACGTGGAGGACGTAGAAACGCAGCAGCGCTTCCTGTCCGACGGCCTTGTCTCCTAAGAGCAGGAACTGGATTTTCGAGCCGATCAGGGGCGCGTAGGCGGCGATGGAAGTGCCGACTGTTATGGCCCAGAACGCCAGTTGATCCCAGGGGAGCAAATAGCCGGTGAAGCTGAGGAACAGAGTCAGCAGGAAGAGCAGGCAGCCGATGACCCAGTTGAATTCACGCGGCTTTTTGTACGAGCCGGTGAGGAAGACGCGCGCCATGTGGAGGAAGACAATCGCCACCATGGCATGCGCGGACCAGCGGTGCAGGTTGCGCAGAAAGGTGCCGAAGGCGACGGAGCCGCGAAGATCGAGCATCCGGTCATAGGCCTGCGTGGTGGATGGCACGTAGTAGAACATCAGCAGGATGCCGGTGACGGTGAGGACTACGAAAGTCACGAACGACATCACGCCCAGGCCGAGGGTGTAAAGGGGCCGCAGGGTGTTCTTGTGTACCTTGACCGGATGGATGTGGAGAAAGAAATTGGTGACCGAAGTCTGGGAGGCGCCGAGGTCGGAATCGGGCAGGGGGTGGCGGAAGATGGAGTGCCAGATGTTGGGCAGAAATTGGGCCAGACCTGCCGCGAACGATTGCTTGGCGTCAACTGTCTCTACTGCCTCCGGCGCCACTGCCTCGGGTACCTGAACGGATAGGTCGCTCATAGGTCGTAGTAAGTTCCCTGCTTGACGGTATTGTTGGTGTCGACTTCGAGTTCGCCGTTGGGCGCGAGAGTCACCTGATACCAGGCGAGAGATTTGGGCGCCGGTCCGCCGACCACGTTGCCATCCTGGTCATAGCGGGAGCCGTGGCAGGGGCAGGCAAAACCAGTGTCGGAGATTCCCACCGTGCAACCCAGATGGGTGCAGATGGTGGAAATGACGGCGAGCTTCGATCCGTCGCGAACCACGCAGACGCGGCGCTGATCGAGAGAGACGCGGGCGCCCGAGGGGTAGTCGTCGGGATGGCCGATGGAGTAGCGGCTGGGCTGGCCGTAGGTGGCGCGCGGCTTGAGGAAGATGAAGTTGGCGAGCGCGCTGATAGCGGCCGATCCGGCCAGAGCGGCTCCGGTGAACCAGGTGAGGAGGCTACGCCGGGAAGTGGGGGCTTTACTTTGGTTGTTGAGATCGCTCATTTACTGTGGCTCCGGGTTTGGCGTCTACGATCTCTTCGAGATCGGACCAGAACACGTGGAATTTGGCATCTTCCATGTCGTGGAAGTAGTCTTTCTTCACGGCGAAGGCGAAGAGGCAGGCTCCGCCGAGGGCCATGAGGAGACTGCCGGCAAGCGCAATCCAGGTGAGATCCAGTCCCATTCCGTGAAGCGCAAGTCTGGCAGGATGAGCGCCAAAAGGTAAGTGATTGAAATATCGAAGGTTTTTAACGGGTGGGTGGAGGGGATTGCGCGGCATCGCGTCCCGTGTGCGTGATATCACGCACACGGGCTGGGCGCCGTCTATAAGAGGCGGAAGTTCACTTCAATCTGAGCGCGTACGTTAACGGCTTGTCCGCCTTTCATGCCGGGTTTGAACTTCCACTTCTGGACGGCCTCGACGGCTTTTTCATCGAGGCCCATGCCGAGGCTCTTGAGCACGTGGATATCGCGGGCGTGGCCTTCCTGATCCACGATCACCGAGAGCAGGACGGTCCCGCTATATTTCGCTTTGCGCGCTTCTTCCGAGTACTCCGGATCGACTTTAACGATGACGGATGGAGCGTTCACTCCGCCACCTACGCGAAATACTCCGCCGCCTATACCGCCGTCCGAACCGAGGCCGAAGCCACCTCCGTGGCCCAATCCGACTCCACCTCCGCGGCCGTCGCCCATGCCGCCGCCGGAGCCGTTGCCGTTCGAGCCATTCATCAGCTTGGCCAGCGGATCGCCCCTGGTATTGAGCGTGGATTGGGGGAGCGGCATGTCGGGCGGTGCGATCAGGGATGGGTCCATCGCCAGTTTGGGCGTATGGTCGACAATCTGCGGCGGCACGAACACCGTCATTGACGGCTTGGGAAGCTGCCCCTTCGATACCGGCAGCGCCTCACGCGCGCCTCCGCCTCCGCCACCACCCTGCGGCTTCACTTCGGGCACGAAGGGCTTGAGATTGGGGTCGAGCATGGTGAAGTTTTGCCGGATCGCCTTCTGCATGGTGGGGCTGGTGAAGCCGAACATCAGCAGCGAGAAGACGGCCGCGTGAATCCCCACCGACACCCAGCGCGAGCGCGGATCCCTGGCATAGAGCCCCCAAATGGTCTTGACTGCCACCGGGCGCGAGGTGACCTCGAGCGGCGGCAGTTTCTCTGGCCGGATCAGTTCCCCGAGGGTGCGGTAGAGCGAGATGTACCACGGGATCTCGACTGCGGCGGGGGCGAGGAGGCGGGCCAGATGATCCGGGGCTTCGATTTTGTGGCTGACCCGCGCGAAGGCAGTCTGGACGTCCACGGGCATTGCATCCGCCGGCGACACGAGTTCCGACAGCCACGCATTCACACGCTGGTGGGTCGCCACTACGCGATCGAATTCGACCCGGCATCGGGCGCAGGAAACCAGATGCCCTTCAACAATCTGGCGGAGCGGGGTTGGCCCGGATTCTTCGAGGTATCCCTGCAAGTCGGATTCACTTAAGCACGCCGTTATCATTCTGCCCTCCCATAAAGACCGGTGTATTCCTTTTCAAACTGCGTTTTGGCTCTGGAAATCAGCACATAGAGGGAGTCGAGTCTGACTCCCAGGACGGCGGCAATTTCCTTGCTGGTGAAGCCGCTGCTGCCCATCAGAAGTACCTGGCCGTGGATCGGCTTGAGGCGCGCAATCACCGTGCGGACGCGTTCGCGCTGCTCCTCGGCCAGCATTTCGTAGAGCGGATTGCCCGGCGTTTCGTGCGCCAGTGTGTCGCGGTGCGCCTGCTCCTCTCTGCGCACCCGCCGTGACTTGGAACGCAGGGCGTCGAGCCCCAGGTTCATGGCGGTGCGGTACAGCCATCCTGCCGGATTCTCGTCCGCCTGCTGCTGGCTGCGGTGCTGGTGCAATTTGTAGAACGCGTCCGCCGCCAGTTCTTCAGCCTGGCCTGAATTCCCCACCAGCCGCAGCAGGGTTTTCACCAGCCGTGGATAGTGTTCGAAAAACAGCTCTTCGAATTGGTGGCCCGGGGCTGAGGGCGGACCAGCGCTCAGAAGCACTGCCTCGTAAGTTTGCTGCACATTTATTAAACGTCGCGCGAGGGAAAATCCTAACGGAATTTTCGAGGCGAGAAATTTGTACTACATCGTGTGTGCAAATATGGTCGTGACTGAAATGGGCAGACAGGCAGCTATTCTGATTTACGGAGTGGCGATGGCAGCCGTCATAGTCGGTGTAGACTTCGCGTTCTTCAGAAACCGGTTCTGGGAGCGGCTGGCGGTTAATGTTGGCATAGTCCTGGTGTTCGGAGCTTTCTACTTCAGATTCCTCAGGCGTCCATGAACAAGGCGCGACAGCACCTGGTATTCCTCGGCAACTCACTCAATCCCGAACAGCGGCGCGTACTTATCCGGCAGGCGCACGGGGCGCATGTCGCGGCTCAGGAAAATGTGCTTCGTATAACCGGTCGCGACTTTCCGTCCCTCGCAGCGCATCTCGTATTCAAATGTCACGAAACGGCGATTGGCATCGGCGATCCTTGCCGTAACAGCAATTTCTTCGTCGTACCTTGCCGCCGCCAGGTAGCGGACGTTGGCCTCGGTGACCGCCAGTAGAATGCCGTCGCCGCTTTCCATATCGCGATAGCGGAAGCCGCTGTGTTTACAGAGCTCGGTGCGGGCGACTTCCATCCAGATCAGATAATTGGCGTGGTAAACGACGCCCATCTGGTCGGTCTCGGCGTAGCGGACGCGAATATGCGTGGTGTGGTCGGACACGGATTTCGATTGTACCGGGTCTGTTAAGCTGCCAGTAGCTTGCAAATCAAAGTGCTTTTTTTCGGTCTTCTGAAGGACGTCTGCGGACGGACGGAAGACCGTCTCGAACTTCCCGCCGGCGCCAGTATTCGGGCGGTTTTCGATCATTATGCCGCTCAATTTCCGCAGCTCGGGGGGATGGCGCGCAGCATTGTGATGGCGCGTAATCACGAGTTCGCCGGTCCGGCCGATGTTCTCGCCGAGGGGGATGAGGTGGCGCTTTTGCCGCCGGTGAGCGGCGGTGCGCCGTTGCATGAGATGGCCGATGCGGAGGGACACTTCTTTGTCCTGACGCGCGATCCCATCGATCCGAGGACGGCCGAAACGCGTTTGCTGCAGGGATTAGACGGCGCCGTTGTAACTTTCCAGGGTGTGGTCCGTAACAATACCAGAGGGCGTGAGACTTTGCGCCTCGAATACGAATGCTACGAACAGATGGCGATTCGCCAGATGGCGGAGATCGGGCGCGAGATTGCGCGGCAGTTTGCGATCAGCCGTATCGCTATGCTGCATCGTCTGGGCACCATGGAGATCGGCGAGGCGAGCGTAGTGGTGATTGCCACGGCTCCGCATCGGCGCCCCGCTTTCGATGCGGTGCTCGAGGGGATCAACCGGCTCAAGCGTACCGTGCCTATATGGAAGAAGGAGTTCTTTGCCGATGGAGAGGTTTGGGTGGAAGGTGAGTGGGACCAGAATGCTCCACGGATTTCGGGTGAGTAAGGTGGGGCAGATTTCCGATCTGTCCATCTGTCTGCTTGCCGCCCTGTCGGTCCTGCCCATGGCTGCCCAGCAGGACCCCACTATCCGGGTCGACGTACAACTAGTCCGTATTCTCGCCACCGTAAAGGATCCCAACGGCGCGCTGGTCGGATCGCTTGAAAAATCCGACTTCGCAGTGCGCGATAACGGCGCTCTGCAACAGATCTCCGTGTTCGAGCGCCAGACCGATCAGCCGCTTTCCGTTGCGGTCATGATCGATAACAGCGGGTCTACGGCGAAGGATCTGAAATTCGAGGCCGACTCCGTCATGCGCTTCGTGCGGGCGCTGTTCCGCGAAGGCAATCCGGACGATTCGGCGACGCTGTTCAGCTTCAACTGGGAGATTGTTAAGCAGACCGGCTACACACGCAGCCTGCCGACCTTCGAACGCAAGGTGCGCGCACTGCATGGTGAGGCGGGAACTTCGCTCTATGACGCAATTCTGCTGGCCTCGCGCGATATTGAGGGCCGGCAGGGCCGCAAGGTCCTCGTCATCGTGACCGACGGCGGCGATACCACCAGCCATACGGATTTCAATCGCGCCATCGAAGCCGCGCAACTGGCCGACGCGGTGATTTACCCGATCCTGGTGGTTCCCATCACCAACGACGCGGGCCGCAATACGGGCGGCGAGAACGCCCTAACCACCATGTCGCTGCGCACCGGGGGGCGCGTGTTTCAGCCCACGCTCGGCGCCGAGCTCGACAATGCCTTCGACCAGATTCTGCGCGATCTGCGCACGCAATATCTGATCGCCTATTATCCGAAAGACGTTCCGCTCAACAAGGACCGCTTCCATCAGCTGCAGGTGTCCGTGCGCGATCCCGCATTACATGTAACTGCGCGCAGTGGATACTATGGAGAGGCCGAGCAAAGCGCGGGATCTTCCGGACCTGTGGGCGATACCAACGATGAAACGATGCGGCCGCGCAAGCCCGTCCCGGCAAATAAACCGAAAGGTCAATAAAAAATCGTAGTGGCGGAATCCAGGTCAAAAAGCGCACGGCCGGCCGAGCAGACATTCGAGGAGATCAGGTATCTGAAACATCTCATCGAGAAGAAGGTCCCGGTGCGCGTCAAGCTGAGCGATAACGAAGTGGTGGAAGGGGTGGTCGAATACTACGACCAGCGCTTCATCAGGATCACGCGTACGGACGCGCCGAATCTGTTCATCTTCAAGCACGACATTAAGTACCTCTACGAGGTCGCGTAGACATCCGCATGGCGTCGTTTGTGGAAGCCGCGGCGGAGATCGCGCATGAGGCCGGCTCGCTGCTCCGGCATTACTTCGAGCGCCGCGTCGCCTTCGAGATGAAGGGCGATTACGATCTGGTCACGGAAGCCGATCGCGCGTCCGAGAAACTGGTGGTCGAGAGGCTCTCGAAGCAGTTCCCGCTGCATGGAATCGTGGCTGAAGAAGGCGGCGGGCATGACAGTCCATCGGAATACCGCTGGTACGTGGATCCTCTCGACGGCACCACCAACTTCGCCCATAGCTATCCGGTATGGAACGTAACCCTGGGGCTCGAGAAGGCGGGGGAGTTGATCGCCGGCGTAGTATTCGACCCCAACCGGGATGAGTTGTTTACGGCTGAGCGCGGCGCGGGCGCATTCCTGAACGGGCGGCGCATTCATGTATCGGGGGCCGCCCGGGTAGCCGATTCGCTGCTGAGCACGGGCTTTCCAAACCACAACCGGGCCACCAATCCGAATATTCACTTCTTCCATGAACTGGCGATGTCGGCGCATGGGGTGCGGCGCGGTGGATCGGCCGCGATCGATCTGGCGTATGTGGCCGCGGGGAGGCTCGATGGCTTCTGGGAAATCGGCCTGAGCCCGTGGGATATGGCAGCGGGGATTCTTCTGGTGGAGGAAGCCGGGGGTGTTTGTACGGATATGCGGGGCACGGGGCACCATCTGAAATCGCCGCACATTCTGGCTGACAACGGTGCGATTCATAACGAACTGGTGAGCCTGTTCGGTGCGATCTGGCTGGGCCGGTTTCCGCACGCTATGCCGCCCGTCGCCTGACAAGATGCAGAGCAAATCTTTTACGCCACTTGAAACGATCCGCCGGACCACGGCACTGAGTGAACGAAGACGTGTTCAGCTAGCGCGTCGACAAGGTTTGGCGCGGTAGGGAAGGGACACATGCTCTACCTTCCGCGTCACGGGGGCGCTCGGAGGTGCCTCCGGCCCTAATTAGCAATGGAGGTAGAAAAGGGAGTCGCGGAGGCGGCTCCCTTTTCGCAGGGGCAGCCGTTCTCCACTGGTAAAACTACTTCTTTTCCGCTTCGTTCTCGCCGTCTTTTAAGCCGGACTTGAAGTTGCGAATGCCTTCCGCCAGGCCTTTACCGAGCTCGGGCAGCTTGGTAGGGCCGAAAAAGAAAAGGGCAACGCCGACGATAATCAGCAGATGCACCGGTTGGAACAAACCTTCAATCATGTCTTTATCCTATACCCTAAGCACCACTCCCTACGGCCGGCACCCCTGAAGGGGATGGCCGGGTCGTGGCTCGGTAACACCTATCTGGACGCCGGGCGCGGGTGGAATGTTACGAATCCCTCAACCAGTCCTCGGCATGCTTCTCCAGAGCGATACGCACCAGCTGGCTGCGCGTACGCACGCCGGTTTTATCGAAAAGTTGCTGCAGCACAGCTTTGACGGAGCTCTCGGAAATCTGCAGGCGTCCGCCAATTTCTTTATTCGTCAATCCTTCAAACACCGATTTCAGCACGGCGCGTTCCCGTTCCGTAAGAGAATCGGCGGTTTGTTGTTCCCCCGATTTACCGGTAGCGCCAGAAACCAGTGACTGTACGGCGCGGGAATCGAGCCACATTTCGCCGCCCGCCACTTTGTGAATCGCCTCGACCAGTTGCCAGGGAGGGCTGTGCTTGAGGAACACGCCCGCCGAGCCGCTTTCGAACGCACGCAGGGTGCCGGTGTCGCTCATGCCGGCGGTGACCATGAGAATGCGTCCGGTGAATCCCTGGCGCTTCGCTTCGTCGAGAAACACCGTGCCCTGTTCCTCGCCCAGATCATAGTCGAGCAGCACCACGTCGACGGTGTGCCTGTCGAGCGCGGCCAACGCGTCCTCGACATTGGCGCAGGTAGCCGCAATACGGAAATCAGGCTCGGCTTCGAGCAGCCGACTGAGGCTCTCGCGGAATAAGCTGTGATCGTCCACGAGCAGAATCCGGATCTGCGGCTTCATAGTTGTCTTTGCCCGCGGGCACGGGCGCTAGTTCCACTATAAAGCTGGACCCATCCGGCTCCGGCTCATACCTCAATTCTCCGCGGAAGGAGCGCATAAACGCACGCGAAAGATAGAGCCCCAATCCTGTGGCCTGCGCCTCCTGCTGGAAGGGATGGAACAGGCGATCCGGATGAGTCACTCCGCAGCCGGTATCGCGAAAGCGTACCGAGACGCGCTTGCGCTCGACCGAGGTGCCGATGGCCAGTTCGCGCCGGACGCGTCCCCGCATGGCCCGTTCGCTGTTGCGCGTAAGATTCAGAAAAACCTGCATCAGGCTCTGGCGGTCCGCCCAGACGGCGGGCAGCGTGGGGTCGATGGCCAGGTGAAGTTTGACCCCCTCCTCGGCCAGCGAAGATTCGACCACGATGCGCAGTTCTTCGAGCAGCGAGGCCAGATCCACAGTAGTGGCCTGATCGGTAGTATTTCGCAACTCCATCGACGCGATCTTTTCAAGGGCCACGATTAAACTGCCCAGCGCTTCAAAATCCTTGTTGCCAATCAAAGTTGCTTCGTGCGCCGAACTACGCGACAGATTGGCGTGGGCCATGGCGATGGCGCCGCAGACATTGCGAATCTCGTGCGAAACCGCGCCTACCAGGATACGCGATCCCGTCAGTAATTGATTCAGACTCAGTTCTTCACGGTTGCGCAGATCTTCCGATACGTCCACGACCATGGCGGCGAGACGTGGACCGGCGCTGGTACGATAAGTCGAGAACCAGATGTCGGCCAAAAACACTTCTCCGCTACAGCGATGTCCGCGACATTGCATGGCGGTGCGAAACGGCGCGTGATTTTCGTCCGGCGCGGGAACGTTCAGCAGCGAGGGCAGAAACTCGTGGATGGACCTGCCGGGAAGCATACCCGGCTGAACGGCGAAGAGCCGATGCGCGGCTTCGTTGGCCAGCAGAACGCGGCCATCCGAAGTAGCGGTGAAGACGGCGGCGGGGCTGCTTTCGATCAAAATCTTCAACTGCTCTTCGGCTTCTTTGCGCGCCTGGGCTTCCCGTTCGATCCCCTCCAGATGCAACTGCGCGAGATGCCGGCTGCGGCCTACCTCATAGACGAACAGTCCCATACAAAGGAACGCAGCGAAGATCAGAATGTCGCGCGGAATGCTGCCTGGAAAGAACCAATCGTAATCGTCGAAAAGCTCGGTGAGAACGGTGCAGGTGAAGGCCGAGAGCGCGATCTGCCAGCGGTTCAGAACGCTGCCCGCGAGCAGCATGGGGAAGAGGTAGAGAAAGCCCAGTTGCACGTCCCCGTTAATACGAGAATCCGTCGCCGCGATTACTACAGTCATGGCAACGGCGCGCAGCAATACGGCTTTCGGCGTTCCGCGGATCAGAAAAGACAGCATGAAGCGGTTATTGCGGGCCCGGGTGGCGGGCACCGCACTATACGTCATCATTCTATGTTCGCAGAGCAAGCGTTTAGGCCAAAAGGGCCGAAAGATTCCACGTCTGTCCGACAGATAATTCAATAGATCGAAAGATAGTCGGGCAAAGTGCATACGGGCAGCTACATTGAGAATTGGCTTTCGAAATGTCTCAGGTTGCCTATCGATCCTCCCTGGGCCGGCTATGCCTTGCAACTCTCCTCGCGGGTTGTTTTGCGCGTGCAGCCGACGCGCAAACCTACACCTGGCAAGAGCTTCGACAGAAATTCGAAAGAACCAATCCGACCCTGCTCGCCGGGGAGGACAGTATCGCGGAATCCAAAGCGCAGGAGATCACAGCGTTTCTGCGCCCCAATCCGGATTTCTCCCTGTCCGTAGATGGCACTCAGCTGGCGAGTTACAACGGCGTCTACCGTCCTTTCGCCGGCACACAGTATGCGCCTGGCATCAGTTACCTGCACGAGCGCCAGAACAAGCGCGAACTGCGCCTCGAGAGTGCGAAGAAAGGCACGTCCATCGCCGAATCGCAGCAGGAAGATCTGAAGCGCAACCTTTTGTTTAATCTGCGCGCCGCCTTCGTCAATGCGCTGCAGGCGAAAGCCGTGCTGGGCGTGGCCGAGGAAAATCTGAAGTACTACGATCACGTGCTCGAAGTCAGCCAGGATCGCCTCAAGGCGGGCGATATCGCAAAGATCGATATGATGCGGCTCGATCTGCAGCGTGTCCAATATGAATCCGACATCCAGACCGCCCTGGTGAATGTACGCACCGCCAAAATCCAGTTGCTGGAACTGCTGAATGATCGTACGCCCATCGACAAGTTCGATGTCACCGGGCCTTTCGATTTCAGCGATGTCACCCTTTCGCTCGACGAGATTCACCACGCCGCACTCGACGCGCGCCCGGACCTGAGAGCCGCTATTCAATCCGTCGACAAAGCTAAGACGGACCATCAACTGGCGGTTTCCAATGGTTCCACCGATCCGACCTGGAGCTTGTGGATCACGCACAACCCTTCGTTTAACAATCCGTTCGATAACAACACCATCGGCGCCAGTGTCGATATTCCGCTGCGGCTCTTCGACCGCAATCAGGGCGAGAAAGAACGAACGGAGATCGATATCCGGCGCAATCAGAGATTGCAGGACGCAGCCACTGCGCAGGTTTACAGCGACGTGGATTCCGCGTGGTCCACCGTCCAAAGTAATGTGGCGCTGCTGCGCCCGTACAAGGCCAGGTACCTCGAAGAAGCCGCCAGCGTGCGCGAGATCATGACCTTCTCCTATCAGCGCGGCGGCGCGTCGCTGCTGGATTTTCTGGGCGCCGAGAGCGATTACAGGGCCGTGCGGCTTAACTACATCAACTTGGTTGGCGCCTATCTGACCGCCGCCAGCCAGCTGAATCTTGCGGTCGGACGCGAAGTGATAACTCAATGAGCCGGACCAATTACATCCCCATAGCCCTTTCGATCGCCGCCGCGCTGTTGCTCGCGGGCTGCGAAAAAGTAGTTAAGGCCGACCCGGCAAAGGAAGCCCCTCCGACGGCGCCGCAGGTCGTTCCCGCGGGCAACTCGAGCGTGGTCACTGTCGACAAGCCCGAGCAATACGCCGTGGTGACCGCCGGCAAGTACGAGGCTGCGCCCGAACTGAATGTCACCGGGACGGTAACGCCCGACGTGTCGCGCAACATTCCGGTGATCACGATCGCTTCCGGCCGCGTGCTCGAGATCCACGCCAAGCTCGGCGATACCGTGACCAAAGGCCAGTTGCTGATGCGTGTGCAGAGCGCGGATATATCGAGCGCCTTCTCGGATTACCGTCAGGCCGTGGTCGATGAGATCCTGGCGCGCGCGCAACTGGAACGCGCCAAAATTCTGCTCGAAAAAGGCGCCATGGCGCAGAAGGACTATGAAGTCGCCGTCGATACCGAAGACAAGGCCAAGGTAACTGTCGAAACCACTGAGGCGCACCTGCAGGTACTCGGTGTCGATAAAGACCACGTGAGCACCATCGTCGATGTGGTGGCGCCGGTGTCGGGCGTGATTACGGATCAGCAGGTGACGCAGGCCGCCGGTGTGCAGGGACTCGCCTCGCCCAATCCTTTTACCATCTCCGACCTTTCGCACGTTTGGGTGCTGTGCGACGTTTTTGAAAACGATCTCAAGAGCGTCAGGCTGGGGCAGTTCGCCGATGTCCGGCTGAATGCTTATCCGGATCAGGTTTTCCGCGCCAGGATCAGCAATATCGGGCCCATTCTCGACCCCACCATCCGTACCGCCAAGGTGCGTCTGGAAGTGGAGAACTCCGGGCTGATGCGCATCGGCATGTTCGTTACCGCGACCTTCCACGGCAGCGAAGTGAAGACACATGCCCTGGTTCCCGCCACCGCTATTCTGCATCTGCACGATCGCGATTGGGTCTATGCGCCCGGCGGCGGAAAGTCGTTCCGGCGCGTGGAAGTGGTGGGCGGCATCACGCTGCCGCAGAATATGCAGGAAGTCACCGGCATCAATCCCGGCGACCAGGTAGTGAAGGACGCGCTGGTGCTTGAAAACTCGGTGGAGCAATAACCGGATACGATTCGCGGGTTAGTCGATTTCGCGCTCAACAACCGGATTCTGGTAGTCGCCTTCGCGGTGCTGCTGTTTATCTGGGGTGGAATTTCGTTCCATCAGCTGCCTGTCGAAGCCTACCCGGACGTGGCTAATAACTACGTCGAAGTCATCACCCAGTGGCCGGGCATCTCGGCCGAGCAGATAGAGCAGCAGGTGACGATCCCGCTCGAAATCGTGATGAACGGGATCCCGCACCTGACGGCTCTGCGTTCGTTCTCGCTGTTCGGTCTTTCCGATCTGAAGATGACCTTCGACGACGAAGCGGCCAACGATTGGAATCGCGAGAAGGTTCTGGAACGCCTCGCCCAGGTGACGCTCCCCAACGGAGTGCAACCGCAGATGGGAACCGACTGGAGCCCGGTCGGCCAGATTTATTTCTTCACTCTGAAGAGCACTAATCCACGCTACGACGTCATGGAGCTGAAGTCGCTCGAAGACTGGGTGGTCGAGAAATCGTTCAAGTCCGTGCCGAACGTGGTCGATGTCGCCAGTTTCGGCGGCCCCACGCGCGAATATCAGGTGCGTATCGACCCCACCAAGCTGATCTCCTACGGTCTGAGCATTGCTCAGGTCGAGCAGCAACTCACTAATAACAACACCAACGCCGGCGGCAGTTTTATCGAATCCGGGCTGCAGCAGATCGACATCCGGGAAGTCGGTCTCGTCAGGAACGTTCGCGACATCGAAAACACCGTGCTGAACACCAAGACCGGAACCGCTCTAAAGGTCAAGGACATCGCGGTGGTCCAGCAGGGCCCCAAGATTCGCCTGGGCCAGTTCGCTCGCGCACGTCATCTGGCCAACGGAAAAATCGTCGACGACGATGACGTCGTTTCCGGCATCGTGCTGCTCCGCAAGGGCGCCGATTCGGATTCCGTGCTGGAAGGAATCCACGCCAAAGTTGAGGAACTGAACAACGGCATTCTTCCCCACGGCGTCAAAGTGGTCCCGTTTCTCGACCGCAGCGACCTGGTGCATTACACCACCCACACCGTACTCCACAATCTGACGGAAGGCATCATCCTGGTGGTGGTGATTCTGTTCCTGTTCCTCGGCAATGTGCGCGGCGCGATTATCGTCGCGCTCACCATTCCCTTCTCGCTCCTGTTCGCGGCTACGTGTCTGCAGCTCAAGGGAATTCCCGCCAACCTGCTTTCGCTGGGCGCGCTCGACTTCGGCATGGTGGTGGACGGCGCGGTGGTCATGGTGGAAAACATCGTGCGCCATCTGTCCCGCCACTCCGAGACGGACAAGCGAACACCCATGGAGAAGATTCGCGAGGCGGCGCATGAAGTCCAGCGGCCCGTGTTCTACGCCATCGGCATCATTGTCACCGCGTATCTGCCCATCTTCACGCTGCAGCAGGTGGAAGGCCGGTTGTTCAAGCCTATGGCCTGGACAGTGGCGTTCGCACTGCTCGGCGCGCTGATGTTCTCCATGCTGCTGGCGCCGGTGCTTTCGAGTCTCTTCTTTCGTAGAGGCACGAAGGAATGGCACAACCCAGTGATGATCTTCCTAACGAAGATGTATCGGGCGTCCCTGACCCGGGCCATCCACTGGCGCTGGCTCACACTGGGCGTGGCGCTCTCCGGTTTCGCCCTGACCGTTTATCTGATCACCGGCGTGCTCGGCTCCGAGTTTCTGCCCCACCTCGACGAAGGAGCTATCTGGGTACGCGGCATCATGGCGCCCAGCACGGGCCAGACTGAAGGCACCAGGGTAGCGAACGAGGCGCGGGCTGTTTTGTGCAACTTTCCCGAAGTGCCCCAATGCACCAGCCAGGTCGGCCGGCCGGACGACGGGACGGATACCACGGGCTTCTTCAATGCCGAGTTCTTCGTCGATCTGAAACCCAAGGAAGAATGGCGCCCGGTCTTCCATCAGGATAAAGACGAACTGATCTCCGCCATGAATCGCGAGCTCGAGAAGATTCCCGGTGTGACATGGGGATTCTCCCAGCCCATCTCCGACAACATGGAAGAGGCCGTCTCCGGAGTCAAGGGAGAGCTGGCCATCAAGGTTTTCGGCACGGATTTGAGAGAGCTCGAAGGCAAGGCCGACGAGATCATGTCGATCATGCGCGGCATCAAGGGGATCGAGGATCTGGGATTGTTCCGCGTAATCGGGCAGCCGAATCTGAACCTGACGGTCAACCGCGATAAGGCCGCCCGCTACCAGATCAACGTGGCCGATGTGCAGGATGCCGTGCAGACTGCCATCGGCGGCAACGCACTCACGCAGGTTCTGCAGGACGAGCAGCGTTACGATCTGGTGCTGCGCTATCTGCCCCAGTTCCGCGACCGCAGGGAGGCCATCGATAACATCCGGCTTGTCTCGCCCTCGGGTGAGCGCGTGTCGCTGGCGCAGCTCTGCGATATTCAACTGCTCGACGGCGCTTCGGAAGTCTATCGCGAGTCGAACCAGCGCTATGTGGCGATCAAGTACAGCGTACGCGGCCGCGATCTGGGCGGCGCGGTTGGAGAGGCCATCGAGAAAGTCGGTAAGCAGGTAAAACTGCCCACGGGTTACCACATCGACTGGGCGGGCGAATACAAATCGCAGCAACGCGCCGCCCGGCGCCTGGCTATCATTATCCCGCTGACTCTGTTGCTGATCTTCCTGATTCTCTACTCGATGTTCAAGTCGATGAAATGGGCCTCGCTGATTCTGATGAATGTGGCCATGGCGCCGGTCGGGGGAGCTTTAGCGCTGTTCTTCACCGGCACCAACCTGAGCGTCTCTTCCGGCGTCGGATTCCTCGCGCTGTTCGGCGTCTCCGTGCAGGTGGGAGTCATCATGGTCGAGTACATCAATCAGCTTCGCGTCCGCGGGCATACGGTATTCGATGCGGCCGTGGAAGGCGCGGTGCTGAGGCTGCGTCCCATCATGATGACCATGCTTGTGGCCATGCTCGGCCTGCTTCCCGCCGCCACCTCGCACGGCATCGGCTCAGATTCGCAGCGTCCGTTCGCCATCGTGATCGTGGGCGGTCTGATGGCGGCTCTGCTGATGAGTATCTTCCTGCTGCCCACGATGTATGTGTGGATCGCCGCCGAAGGCGACATATTGCCTGAACCCGAAGGCGAGTTCGAGTAAATCCTTTAAATTAAACATTAACGGCATGATACGCACATCGTTGACAAGAGAGGCGGTCTGGGCACTTATAGAGGAGGTCGGGATCGTGCCCGCGATTCGCGTCCCGACTGCCGCCGACGCCCTGTTTGGAGCGGCCGCGATTTTTCGGGGCGGCATCCGGGTTATTGAACTCACCATGACCGTGCCGGGCGCCATCGGCGTGATCAAAGAATTGCGGCGCACTCATCCGGAAATGGTCATCGGCGCTGGAACAGTACTTACCATAGAAACCGCCGAAGCCTGTCTCGACGCGGGGGCGGAGTTTATCACCAGCCCTGGGTTGGATCTCGATATCGTCGAATTCGCCGTCAGACGCAATGTAGTGGTGATCCCCGGTGTTCTCACCCCTACAGAAGTCATGCTGTCCAGAAAGGCCGGCGCCGACTTCGTCAAAGTTTTCCCCTGCGCTTCAGTGGGCGGACCCAGTTATATCCACGCCCTTAAAGCGCCGTTTCCTGACGTGCGCATGATTGCCTCCGGCGGCGTGAATCAGCAAACTGCGGGGGACTTCATTCGCGCCGGGGCTATTGCGTTGGGTATTCGGGAAGAATTGATTCCGGCCGAGGCCATCGAGGGCCGCGATCTGGATTGGATTCGCGAGTTGACGCACCGCTTCCAGGCTATCGTGAAGCGAGCCCGCAACGCCATGCCTAAGCACTGATGTGGGATAGGCCCTTTGGCCTGTCCATCTCGCTTAGCGCTTACGCCCGTCTCGCCGTGATCCCAGATGGCAGATCTCAACCGCTACAAACTGAAGCACCGCAAGACCCGCAAAGGCCCATGAGAGCGGGAAACCGGTATGTTCTAAACGGTAACCGATCTGGGTGTTGCCAGCGAATACAAGGGCAAGGCATGCCAGCGTCATCAGGACGCCAGTCCAGAAAAAACCAGCGCGATAAACAGCATGCCAGTCGCGCTCAGTGGTGGGCATAAAAAACTCCTCAGGGGCAAACATGGCCCGCTGACATAACTTTACGCCCAGTTTGTTTATCTGGTCAATAGAAATTTTGAATTACCACTACACGCACCACATAAGTCGATGATTCTTCACACTGAGAGGGCGGTCGTGCCGACAAGTTCGACTGCGTCGGTCTGATCCTGCACCAAGCGAACTCGCTCCCGGCGGCGCATTTCCGCGCGCAGCAAGGCGGAAAACCGGCGGCGGCGGAGCTCGTCGTCACCAAAGCAGTAGCCGAAGTTGGCGGAAAAGCCCAGGAAGTTGTAGGCTCTTTCGGCCCTGCCGATCCGAGAGGTGGGAAACCACGCCGCGAAACGACGGGTTTGCGCCAGGTCCTGCTTGCGCGCGACCCAGTAGTGATCGCGATTGCAGTCGCGGCCTTGATGGAGATGTTCGCTGTAAGTCACGCCCATGAGACACCCGCAGGGGTTACGGAAGGTCATTTTGCCATCCGCGTTAAAGGCGGTTACCCCCGCCAATTTCTCATCGGAGAAGTTCGCCCGAACCCACTCGCGAACCACCTGTTTCGACTTTCGCAACTCCTTTTGGTAATTCATATTGTCCTTCCGGGGTACGGCAAATGTCCCTGTTTCGATGCTAATCCTTTTCGCGGACTGCGGGTAGAAGGCTGGGATCGCCGCACGGACGAAACCGCCCAGACCGGGCCCATGTCTGCTCCACAACTAATGCGTGGCCGCGGAAGACATCTTTATTTCAGGCATGCGGACCGTCTCGCCCGGATGCACCGTCACCTGAGGAACCGTATAGTCCCGATAACCCTTCATTTTGACGACAATCGAATAACGCCCGGGCGGAACGTCGACAAACTCATAGAAACCCTGTTTATCGGCGCCCGTTGTGAGGCGGTGGGATTCAGGATCGACGCTGTCCGTATTGGTTGCCGTCAGAGCCGCGTACGCGACAGGCGCCTCGTGTTGATTCTTAACCGAGCCCTGAATTTGCCCGACCAGCGGCTGCTGGCTGTCGACGGCAAATGGACATCCCAGCAGTGAAAAGGCGATGAGCAAGGCGTTCGTTCTCATGGGAATCTCTCCGCTTCGGAATGGACGTTCTGCATCTGGAGTTCCCAACTCGGCCAGCCAAGGCAGGAAGGCCACGCCACCATTATGGGCGTTACAATGAACCTGATGAGAAAGCGCGTTCTCCTTCTCGCGGTGGCCGGGCTCTCGATGGCCGCGGATGGTCCGAAAACCTTCACCGGGATCGTCGGCGACGACATGTGCGAGGGCGACCACAAGACCATGGGCGGAACCGATGCCGCCAGGTGCACCGCCGAATGCATCCAGTCGATGAAGGCGAAGTATGCTCTGTGGGTCGGCAAAGACGTCTACGTTCTGAGCGACCAGACAACGCCTGCCAAATACGCGGGGAAGAAGGTCACCGTCACCGGTACTGTCACCCTGCCGACAGGCAAAGAGACCGACAAAACGCTTCAGGTAACGTCGATCAAACCGGCGAAATAATGACGGATAACCCGCTGAAACGAACGCCTCTTAATGAGGTTCACCGTGCTGCCGGCGCCAGGATGGTCGATTTCGGCGGCTGGGATATGCCGGTGCAATACTCCGGCCTCATCGACGAACACAACACCGTCCGCAACGCCGTCGGCCTGTTCGATGTGAGTCACATGGGGGAGATCGAAATCCGCGGCCCGGAGGCCATGAAGCTGGTGGATTACGTGACCACCAACGCTGTCGCGCGGCTCAAAAACGGCCAGGCGCAGTACTCCGGGCTCCTCTACGAGCATGGCGGTTTTGTCGACGATATTCTGGTCCACAAGGTGGCCGACGATTCCTTCTTCCTCTGCGTGAACGCGTCCAATCAGGAAAAAGACTTCGAGCATATCTGCGGCGCCAACCAGTTCGAATGCGAAGTCGAATTCGCCGGCGATAAGTATTCGCAGTTGGCCATTCAGGGGCCGAAAGCGCTGGGTGTCGCACAAACTCTGACCGATACGCCCCTCAGCACCATCAAGTATTACTGGTTTGTGGATGGCACGTTCGCCGGCGTTCCGGCCCGTATCGCGCGCACCGGCTACACGGGCGAAGACGGCTTTGAAGTTTACGTCGCCCCGGAAGATGCGGTCCGAGTGTGGAACGCGATCATGGCTGCCGGCGAATCGGCCGGGATCAAGCCCTGCGGCCTGGGAGCGCGCAACACGCTGCGGCTCGAGAGTAAAATGGCGCTGTACGGCCACGAAATCGGCGCTTCTATTTCGCCCCTTGAGGCGGATCTGGCATGGATCGTCAAGCTCGATAAAGGCGATTTCATTGGCCGCGAAGCCTTACGGAAACAGCGCGAAAAGGGGCTGACGCGCAAACTGACGGGATTTGAAATGCGCGGACGCGGTATCGGACGCGACGGCTATGAGATCGTCATCGAAGGCCAAGCGGCGGGCTGGGTCACCAGCGGCTCGCCGTCGCCCACGCTCAACAAAAATATAGGACTTTGCTATCTGCCCATTGATCGCGCCCAACCGGGTGAGAAAATCGAAATCGTAATCCGCAATCAGCCGGTGGAGGCCGAAACCGTGCCGACGCCTTTTTACAAGCGCCAGGGGAGCTGACGTCAATGAATTATCCGGAGAGCTATCGCTACACCAAGGAACATGAATGGGTCAGCCTGGCGGGCGATATCGCCACCATCGGCATTACCTTTCATGCGCAGGAAGAACTGGGCGACATCGTTTATGTCGATCTGCCCAAGCCCGGGACGCAGGTTGAAACAGGCAAGAGCTTCGGCTCGGTGGAATCCGTCAAGGCTGTTTCCGATATCTACGGGCCGGTCTCGGGCGAAGTCGTCGAAGCGAATGACACGCTGGCCTCGGGTCCCGAAAAGCTGAATCAGGACCCGCATGGCGAAGCATGGCTGATCAAGGTGCGCGTGGCATCCCCCGAGGAATTTAACAATCTTTTATCGGCTGCCGATTATCAAACATACATAGGGGCTGAAAGCTAACCTTTTGCGATATCTTCCGAAGTCTGACTCTGAGCGTCAGGCGATGCTCTCGGCGTGTGGACTCCAATCGGCCGAGGAACTTTTCACGCAGATCCCGGCGCAGGCGCGCCTGAACCGGCCGCTCGACCTGGCACCGGGGATTTCCGAGTACGAAATTGTCGATTACTTCAGGGGGTTGGCCGATCACACGGCCGCTGGCTATGCGACATTTCTGGGCGCCGGCGTTTATAACCATTACCGGCCCGTGCTGGTCGATACGGTGGTCTCGCGCGGCGAATTTCTCACGTCCTACACGCCGTATCAATCCGAAATCTCCCAGGGAACGCTGGTCACCATCTTTGAATTTCAGACCATGATCTGCCAGCTGACCGGCATGGATGTGGCGAATGCGTCCATGTACGATGCGTCGACTGCGGTGCCAGAGGCTGCCATGATGGCCGTGCGCGTCACCGGGCGCTCGCGCGTTTTGGTCGCGAGGTCCGTCCATCCGGAATATCGCGCCGTGCTCGCTACGTACGCGAAAAATCAAGGGTTGCCGATTGAAGAGTTCGGCTACGATGCGGAAACGGGCCAGATCGATCTGGCGGATCTCGAAGCCAGGCTCGACAAGCAGACCGCGTGCGTGATTATCCAGTCGCCGAATTTTTTCGGTGTCATCGAGAACGTGCGAAAGGCGGCGGATTTGGCGCATGCGCAGGGCGCGCTGCTGATCTTCACGTTTTCCGAAGCCGTCTCGCTGGGGATTCTCGAGCCGCCGCACGACGCCGATATCGTCGCCGGGGAGATGCAATCGTTCGCCATCCCGCCGAGCTATGGCGGACCGTTTGTGGGAACCATCGCCTCCAAAGAAAAGTTCATCAGGCAGTTGCCCGGGCGTCTGGTCGGTCAGACCACTGATAGCCGCGGCGATCGCGCGTTCTGCCTCACCCTGGCCACGCGCGAACAGCATATCCGCCGGGAAAAGGCGACGTCGAACATCTGCACTAACCAGGCGCTCATCGCGCTGATGGCCACGGTTTTCATGGAACTCTACGGCAAGGAGGGGCTGCGCGAACTGGCCCTGCAGAATCTGGCGAAAGCGCACTATCTGGGGTCGAAGGTCAAGCCTCGCTTCACTGGCCCGTACTTCAATGAGTTCGTAGCTGAGGCGCCCGAGGAAATTAACGAGCGCCTGCTCGAAAAGAAGATCATAGGAGGTCTGCCCCTCAAGAAGTTCTATCCCGAACTGGGCAACGCCATTCTCCTGTGCGCCACCGAAATGACGAAGCGCGCCGATATGGATACCTTAGCCGAGGCGTGCGGCCGATGATCAAAAAAGTCCGTCCCCACATCACGCAGAACGAGCCGCTGATCTTCGAGCGCAGTTCTCCCGGCAAGGTCGGCTATCAATTGCCCGCGCTCGATGTGCCCGCTGTCGATCCACTGGCCGCGCTCGGCGAAGAAAACGTACGCACGGAAATCACCGGCTTTCCCGAAGTCAGCGAAGTGGAAGTGATCCGCCATTTCACGCGCCTCTCCACGTGGAATTATGCCATCGATCTGGGCATGTACCCGCTCGGATCGTGCACCATGAAGTACAACCCGCGCATCAACGAAGCGGTGGCGCGTCTCGAAGGCCTGGCATGGGCGCATCCCTACCAGCCGGAAAGCCTCTCTCAGGGCGCAATGGAAGTGATCGCCAGGCTCGAATCCGCGCTCTGTGAAATCGCCGGGCTCGACGCCGTTACGCTGCAGCCGGCGGCGGGCGCGCATGGCGAATTGACCGGCATCCTGCTGGTCCGCGCGTTTCTCGAAGGGCAGGGAAATCCGCGCAAGAAGATTCTGGTGCCCGACTCCGCCCACGGCACCAACCCGGCCACGGCGGGCATTGCGGGCTATGCGGTGCAGAACATCCGCTCCAACGATCAGGGCATGATCGATCTCGCAGAGCTGTCGAAACACGTGGATGAGAACGTCGCCGCGCTGATGGTGACGAATCCCAATACACTCGGCGTCTTCGAAGAGAACATCGTGCGCGCGGCGGAAATTCTGCACGCTAAAGGCGCCATGGTTTATATGGACGGCGCCAATATGAATGCGTTGGTGGGCATCACGCGGCCGGGCGATTTCGGCGTGGATGTCATGCACCTCAATCTGCACAAGACGTTCTCGACGCCCCATGGCGGCGGTGGTCCCGGGGGCGGTCCCGTGGCGGTGAAGAAGCATCTGGAGCCGTTTCTGCCCCTGCCGCGTCTGCAGAAAATTCAGGATGCGTGGACGTGGAATCACCAGCTGCCGCAATCCATCGGCAAGGTACGGGCGTTCTACGGAAACTTCGGCGTGCTGGTGCGTGCGCTCGCTTACATCCTGGCGCATGGCGGTCCGGGCTTACGCAACGCTACGGTGGATGCCGTCATGAACGCCAACTACATCCGGCACAAATTGCGGCCGTATTTCGATCTGCCCTACGATCGCCCCAACATGCACGAAGTGGTTTTCAGCGACGATCGCCAGGCGGCGAAAGGCGTGCGCACCGGCGATATCGCCAAGCGGCTGATCGATTATGGTTTCCATCCCTACACGGTGAGCTTCCCCATGATCGTGCATGGCGCCATGATGATCGAGCCCACCGAAACCGAATCGAAGAACGAACTCGATCTCTTTATTGACGCCATGATTTCCATCGCGAAGGAGATCGAGGACGAGCCGGAGATTGTTCTAAAGGCCCCGCACCTGACCAGGACCACGCGCGTCGACGAGGTTACCGCGGCCAGAAAACCGAACCTTCGCTGGCAGCCGTGAGTGATGTGGGACAGGCGCTTCCGCCCGTCCATCTCTCCCCGCTCGTCTTAGTTATAAGTCGAGTTCACCTCGACTGCAACAAATCCAGCGGCAAAGCCGTTGTTGAGCCCCGTCGCCGTGAAGGACGAGAAGTTGGTCTCATTCTCCACAGTGACGCTCCCCATGCCCGCGGGCAGTGCCGCCAGCACATAGGAAGGGACGGTGAAGCTGCCTGCCGACACGGGGGCAATGCACGTGAAGCTGCCGAACGCCGAACCCGAGGAGGAAGATGAGTTTCCGCCGATTTCGACGTATGTGCCTGTCGCGCCGCCGGTCCAGGTCACCGGAAGTCCAGCCGAGCGCATGACTGTCGCCGCGGCAGCCTGATTGGTCCAGGTCAACGGCGGGTTGGGGAACGTGATCATAGCGGTGAAGGGGCCCACATTGGCTCCGCCGCTGCCCGTGAACGTATACGTTCCGCTGGATAACGACCCCGCCGCCAGTTGCGCCTCATAGAAACCGGCGAGGAACGGGGCCTCGGACATCAGCGTGGTGGAGCTGAGGCCCGGCCCCGAGACCTTTATAGTGCCCGCATCCAGCCCGGTCGTGGTGCCGCTGCTGCCGCTTGAGCTTACGGTCTGGTTCACGGTACACCCGCCCAACGACACAAGCCCGGAGGTTGAACCGAACGTGTAGCCTGTATAACTTTGAAAACTCGCGACGGCAATGTCGTTTGTGGTGGTGCCGCTCCCGCTGGTAGCCGGACTGGTGCTGATCTCGAGCAACACCGTTCCGTTCGCCACATTGGTCTGCGAACTCAGGCTGGTGAGCTGAGCGCCGGTGATGCCATACACCGGGTCGGAGCATGGTCCGTTGCCGATCGGCATAGTTGTGAAGTTAGTAGGCACGCCGCTCGCCGACACGCCCACCACCGATACGTTACAGCCAGTCGGAACACCCATGGGTATGGTGACAAAAACTTCATCCACGCCCGGGTAGCCGGGCCCGGACTCGCCTTGGTAGGCGATTGGCGCATCCACTCCGCCCACGTAAACATGCGCCAGACCATTTTTATTGAAGGCGCCCGGAACCGCAGTGGTATCGACCGCCGGGTCGGCGCCCAGGCCTGAGCCCCAGAACGCTACCTCCGCACCCGGAGGAACCGAACTGGCATAGCTGTAAAGCGCCCCAGTGAGCGGATTCTGCGCTACGATCTCCGGTGTCCCCCCATAGGTGTCAAATCCCATCGTGCTTTGCACGACTTGAAAGCTGAAGGGGGCGCTGGTTTGGCCGTTATACGTCACGGTCATCTGCGCGGTGCCGACAGGCGTGTTGGACGGAAGCACCACCGCCATGACCGTGTTGCCCGCATAGTAGAACGCCGGGGTCACCGTCGTGCCGCCCGACGTTACTTTCACGGTGGCGCCATTCAGGCTGGTAGGCAGACCGCCCGCCGCGCTCGGACTCTGCAGAGACGTTATCTGCGCCGTGGGAGTGTTGGAAAGCCCCGTGCCATAGATCTGCGCCAGCGCTCCCTGGGCGATTCCGGAGTTGGCGAAACCCGCCGGAATGTTGCCGTAGTTGTTCTGCACCGCGGTTATAGTTGGCCCGCTGTTTACTCCGAACGTCGTGAACTGGAGAGTGATCGAACTCCCGCTCACCGCCGTCACCAGAACCGCGGCGTAATTCCCGCCATTGGTATGCACTGCGAAGACCTCGCCCACTACCAGCGTGCTGGCCGGGATGGCCGCTGAGGTATACAGCGGACCGAAAGACGACAAAGTAGATTGAGTAAAGACAGCGAATGCCGACGAGCCCACCGGGCCGAGGCTATATGCCGTGGCTTTCCCCTGAGGCGTCATCATGGCGCCGCTCCAAAGGACGTCGCCGCCCGAAGAGGAAGTGGTTCCGGTATCGAGACTCAGCGCCATATTCGCACTCAGCGTCGGCGTTCCCGATAGATTGGCTAAAGCGGCGAGGGGAAATGCCAATGCCAGAATGGCGATTCCGGTCGTGTGTAGAACTATTGCGTTCAGAACTGCGTTCGGTACCTTGCGCATTTTTTATGGTCCCTGGGGAGCCGCGAGATTGCACCATCGCTCCCGGTTAAGAATTATACAACCGGTATCTAAGTGACCTTCGGGCCTGTCTTGTAACACACGATTGGGCAGATTTCCGGTCTCCCCGCGTACAATTCTCGTGACGTGCGCAGAGTCCGGGCCGCATCGCGCTCGCCCAGTTCCACCCAGCGCTCGACATTCTCGCGCTTCCAGAACACGGCGTCATTGGCATCGCCGAGGGCTTCCGAAGGGGAGATCACCGTCAGATCCAAATCGGCCGGATAGCTGCGCGACGGCTTGAACAGGCGTGCGATATTGATGCCCGCGCGTAGCCACCACAAGCCCACATCGGGCAGCGAATCGATAGCGATGATGCGCGTGGCTCCCATCGCCACGGCCGCCCAGATGGGCAGCTTCTCGAAAAATCCGCCATCCAGATAGCGGCGTCCCTCAATCTCGACCGTGGGCAGGAACAGCGGGATGGAGCAAGTCGCCTGCAGATGCGCCGCGGTGGCCTCGGGGTGCTCCACCAGCACCGTACTCAGCCAGGGCAGCTGCACTACTACCACGCCAAACGGGATCTTCGGTTCGTAATCGGTCGCGATCCTCAGCGCCTGTTCACGCAGCGGCGCAGGATCGAACCAGCCATTGCGCCATCCCGCATTGGGGAACAGTTTCAAGGCGTCGCCAGTGGAAGGATCGAGCCACCGTTCGATCAGATGCTCGGGCGAGCAACCGGATGCGATGGGCCAGCCATTCAGCGCGCCCACCGATGCCCCCACTACGATGTCCGGCTGAATCGTTTCCGCGATAGCTTTGTATGCGCCCGCCTGGTAGGCCCCGAACATTCCCCCCGCCGAAAGGACCAGGGCCGTCTTCTGTTCTCCCATTGCTGATTTCATTATGAACGATAACCCAACTTTCGTCGCGCGCCTCGTTCATGTGTGTGGTTTCGATATGTTAGAAGAAGTGGACTTCGACCCCTCTCTCTACGGCGCCGAGCCGGCGCGTATCATGGCCCTCGACGGTAACGGCGCACGTCTCATGCCCCTGGCCCCGGCCGGGCATTTCTCCATTGAGGGGCGCGATGAGCTGAAGCGATGGACCGCCCACGGTCTGTTTCCGCACGCCCGTTCCCCGCAAGGCGCGCTGTGCGGAATGTATCTTTATTTCTCCTGTCTCGACGAAGCGCATGCCATCGCGCAGGATCTGCATACGGCCGACGGCAGTTTCTGGCATGGCATCATGCACCGGCAGGAGCCCGATGCGGGCAATGCCGCGTATTGGTTCCGCCAGGTCGGCAAGCATCCGGTTTTTCCCGCACTGCGCGAAGAGGCGGGGCGCCGGCAACGCTTCGATACGGGCAAGGAGTGGAATCCGTTCGTCTTTATCGAATTCTGCGAAGCCGCCCGCATTCGCCCGGGATCCCATGAAGAAGGGCTTGCCATGCAGGTACAGTTGATCGAATGGCAGCTGTTATTCGACTACTGCGCCGGAGAGAAGGCGCATTGACCACGCTGTCTTCACGGTGCCGCGTGGGGCAGGTTGTCAGGGGTACCCTCTGGGTCCGGCCGATTGGTAATCGGCCTCCTCGGGAGTTACCCGTGTTTCTGGCTAAGGCGGCGGTCAGTTGAAGAAGATTCTTCTCCTCGCCGTGCTCGCTGTCCTGGCCCTCACCGTCTGGGCGTTTCGCAAAAAAAACGAAGACCCGCGGATACCTTTTGCCAAAGCGACTCGTGAGACCCTATCCGACACTGTCTCGACTAACGGCAAAGTCGAACCCATCGAATACATGGAGATTCACGTCGAAACCTCGGGTCTGGTGAAGCGCCTGTTCGTGCATCAGGGCGATACGGTCCGCGCGGGCCTCATGATCGCCCAGTTGAGCCAGCCGGGTCAGGTCGAAGATTTGCAGGCTTCCGAGGCGCGTGTGGAGGAGGCGCGCGCGGCGCTCGAAACCCTGAAAGCGGGAGGCCGCACCGAGGATCGCGCCGAAATGCAGGGCAATCTGAATCGGCTCATGGGCCAGCGCGACGCGGCGCAGCGCAACCTCGAATCCCTCGAGCGCCTGCTCGCGTCAAAAGCCGCTACGGCCTATGAGGTCCAGCAGGCGCAGCAGGCGGTCACCGATCTCGATGTGCAGATTCAATCGCTGCGCACGCGCCAGACTTCGCTGGTGGGTAAAGGGGATCTGGATAGCGCGGAGGCACGTCTCCGTGAGGCCGAGGCCAATGTTAAGCTGGCGCGCGCGCATATCGGGCAGAACGCCATCTTTACGCCCATTGCCGGGACCGTTTACGATTTACCGGCGCGCCAAGGGGCATATCTCAACGCTGGCGATCCCGTGGCCAGCGTGGGCAAACTCGACCCCGTGCGCGTGCGTGTGTACGTCGACGAGCCGGAACTCGGGCGCGTCGCTCCGGGCGAATCTGTGCGTATAACCTGGGACGCGCTGCCGGGCAAAGAATGGACCGGCACCGTCGAGAAGCGGCCCTCCGAAGTGATTGCCCTGGGGACCCGTCAGGTGGGCGAAGTGCTCTGCACCATTAACAATCCGAACCATGAACTGGTGCCCGGAACCAACGTCAATGCGTTTATCCTGACGCAGGTGGTGGCCAATGCCCTGACCATCCCGAAGACGGCCGTCCGAAGAGAGAACGGCATCGGAGTCTACGTGTTGGAAAAGGATAATACCGTCAAGTGGCAGAGCGTGAAGACCGGCGTTTCGGACGCCTTGCGCGTGGAGGTTGTAAGCGGCCTGCACGATGGCGACGCGGTAGCTCAGCCTTCCGACCGGCCTTTGAAAGACGGGATGAAAGTTGTGCCGGAGATTCAGTAGCGATTGAATGAAACGTGGGACATGCGGCGACAGGCGCCTTTTGGCGACGCAGCGCGTCCCGACAATCCCGGGATTCAGTAAAGTAGTGAAATGATCAGCGGCGTACATGCCATCGTCTACAGCAAGGAAGCGGAGAAACTGCGGGCTTTTTTCAAAGATGTCCTCGAATGGCCCTTCGTCGACGCGGTGCACGGCTGGCTGATCTTCGCCCTGCCACCCGCCGAACTGGGAGTCCATCCGGCGGAGCAAAATTCGCACCAGCTTTATCTGATGTCCGAAGACGTTCACGCCACCGTCGAGAGACTTAAGAGCAGAGGCGTAAAGATAACTCAGCCCATCGTCGACCAGGGCTGGGGCCTGGTGGCGCAGATCGAGTTGCCGGACGGCAGCCACATGGGCCTTTATCAACCGAGACACCCAATCCCGCCGCGTTCCTGAGTGCCAATCTATGTTTTCACTTAAATCGAAAGTTGCCCTGGTGACCGGGGCGGGGCGGGGCATCGGGCGCGCCATCGCCATGCAACTCGCCGAGGCCGGAGCTACCGTGGTGGTCAACGATCTCGATCCCGAACCTCTCGAAGACACCCGTGGGCGCATCAGCGGGGCCATGTTCCCCGGCGATCTGACCGATCCCGCCGTTCCCGAACAACTGGTCGAGTACACCATTCGCGAGACCGGCGGCCTTGACATCATCGTCAACAACGCCGGTTACACGTGGGATAACGTGATCCAGAAGACCACCGACGAGCAGTTTCAGGCCATGCTCGATATCCACGTGGTCGCCCCGTTCCGCATCCTGCGCGCCGCCGCGGACCACATCCGCCAATCGGCCAAACGCGAGGCCGCCGAAGGCAGGCGCGTGCAGCGCAAAGTGGTCAACATCACCTCCATCTCCGGTACCGACGGCGGCGCGGGGCAGGCGGGTTACGGCTCGGGGAAAGCGGCGGTGATCGGACTCACCCGAACCATGGCGAAGGAATGGGGCCGGTACCACGTCAATGTGAATGCGGTCGGCTTCGGCTTGATCGGCACGCGGCTGATTCAGCCTCTTTCGGAAGAATCGACGATCGAAGTAAAAGGCAGGGAAATCAGGGTGGGAGTACAACAGGCGGTGCTCGATAAGGTGATCCCGATGAGCCCGCTGGGACGCGCAGGAACGGTGGAAGAGGCAGCCGGTGCGGTGCTCTTCTTCTGCTCCCCTTTGAGCGACTTCGTCACCGGTGAGGTTCTCATGTGCACGGGAGGCATGCGGCTCTGAAGACAAAAATGGCTGGCGCCACACCGCGATTCGGGTGGCGCCAGCCAGTCTTTTGAAACCTTATCCCTAAAACCTATTTGATGGTGAAAGCGCCCTGTGCCCCGCCGCGATGCGCCATATGGCAGCCGCCGCAGTTGGGATTGATATTGCGGGCCGCAGCCTGCATATCCGCAATCGAAGTCGCCGCCGCCACAGCCTTGGCTGCGTCGCGAGCCGTCTCGGAGAACTTCACGGCATCGTCCGCGTTCTTGGCTTTCCAGAACGGAATCATCTTGTCGAAGCCCGCCGCCATATTGTTGGCCGCGGTAGCCGCTGCCGCGGCATCGTTGCCCATGATGGCTGTGCGCAGCTGGCCGTTCGCAGCCACAACGGACCTCATAATCGGTTGAAATTGCGCGAGGTCGTCCTGAGCACTCAGGCTGACGGCGCTGAAAACAAGAACTGAGAAAATTATCGTAGCTCGAAGCATGGTGTATAGGATATCGCACGCCGCCTGGTCCAGCCACTTTCAGATAAGAATCTTTACAATCGTATCCACCCCGCAAAATAATAAATGAGCCAGGCTCTTCTCAAAACCTGTCGCACTCCCTTACAATTGCGAGAATGGCCAGGCGTAAGCCTCAGCAGATTCCCGTAATCGATCAGAAGTACGCAAGCTTCAAACTCGACGTCAAGCCTTCGAAGATCCACCGCTGGGGGGTCTATGCAGCGGAGGATATCCCCGCGCGCCGCAAAGTGATCGAGTACACCGGCGAGCGCATCAGCCGCAAAGAGACGCGCCGGCGCAGCGACGAACAGGGCCGTCTCATCTACCTCTTCACCCTTGACAACTACTGGACGCTCGACGGCGCGGTAGGCGGAAGCGGCGCGGAATACATCAATCATTGCTGCGATCCCAATATCGTCACCGTCATCCGCAACGGCCACATTCTTTACATGAGCCGCCGGCCCATTCGCAAGGGAGAGGAATTGACGGTGGATTATCACTTCTCGAAAGACATCGAGCGCATCCCGTGCAAATGCGGGGCGGAGAAGTGCCGCGGGACTATTAATTTGAAGTAATGTGGAACAGGCGCTCGCGCCTGTTCATTCGGTCAATCTGCGCTCAGCTCCCAATTCTCGATTTCCAGCAGCCGGTTATACTTCGCCAGTCTTTCCGACCGCGTGACCGATCCGATCTTGATCTGCCCCGCGCCCGACGCCACCGCCAGATCGGCCAGAAATGCGTCTTCCGTTTCTCCCGACCGCGCCGAGACGACCGCGCCGTAGCCCGCCTCGCGCGCCCGATCGATCACCGCGAACGTCTCCGTCAGCGTGCCGATCTGATTCATCTTCACGAGCACCGCGTTGGCCGCCCGCGCGCGGATGCCGTGCTCGAGGCGGCTCGGATTGGTGCAGAACAGATCGTCCCCCACCAGCCGCACTTTTGCTCCGAGCCGCTGAGTCAGTTCCTTCCATCCCTCCCAATCGTCTTCCCCCAGCGGATCTTCGATGGAAGCGATCCCATAGCGGAGAATCCAGCCCTCCAGCAGGTCGCCCATGCCAGCGCTTGTTAACTGGCGCCCTTCGATCGCATACACGCCATCGGCGAAGAAATGCGTGGCGGCGACATCGAGCGCAATGTCCATACACGCGCCGGCCGTGTGGATAGCCTCGCGCAGGATGGCGCACGCCTGTTCGTTCGAATCCAGCCGCGGACCCCAGCCGCCTTCGTCGGCGATCCCCGCCGCCAGAGCTTTCCCTACTACCCGATGCACCGCTGTCACTGCCTCGAGGGCCGCCGCCAGATCCGTATAACCTCGCGGAATCACCAGGAAATCCTGAAACTCCGGGCACCCCCCACCGGCGTGCAGGCCACCAGAAATGATATTGATCATCGGAACCGGCATCTGTGGACGCCGCCCCTGCGCGAGATAGCGCCACAGCGGGACATCCAGGCGCCGGGCGGCCCCGCGCGCCACCGCACACGAAACGGCCAGCAGAGCGTTGGCTCCCAGCCGCCTTTTCCCTGGGCTGCCGTCGGTTTCGATCAAACGCGCATCCACCGCCGCCTGATCCGATGCATCGAGCCCCGTCACCGCCGGTCCCAGCACGTCTTCGATATTCCGTACCGCCCGCAGCATCCCCTTGCCCGCGTAACGCGCCGGGTCGCCATCGCGCAATTCCACCGCCTCGTGCCGGCCTGTCGACGCGCCCGAGGGAACCTGCGCGGTGGCTCGCGTGCCCCCTGCCAGAACCACCTCCGCCTGCACCGTTGGATGGCCGCGCGAATCGAGGATCTCAAGGGCACGCACACTTTCAATCCTCATCGTTCCTCATCTTCCGAATACCTCCTTCACAACTGCGGTGGGCTCTCGCATAAGACCTTTCGCGATGCTTCTGGCGCGGTCGCGCATGCCGGCATCGAGATACTCGGCGGGGGATTTCCCATCGACGCGGGCCAGCAGCAGCGCGGGAAGATGTTCGAATAGAGCGGCCTCGATCCATTCCGCGCCCGCCGGCAATTCTTCCCCCAGCGCTGCGATGAAAACCTCCGCCAGATGGGTCAGATCCGCCCGATGTTGCGGCATAGCAATGCTCTTGAGCAGCAGATGATTGAGCAGGAAGCCGGCATCGAAAGAGGGGTCGCCGAAGTGAATTACTTCCCAGTCGATCGCCCACACACCCTCGCTTGACACCAGCAGGTTCTTGGGGCTCCAGTCGCCGTGCACCAAACTAACCTTGCGCGCACCCGTACGCTCGATCAGGTCATGAAAATAATCCGCGCACTCCGGCACGATGTCCGCCGTGAATCGGTAATAGGGATCGATCCGCAGTTGCCAGAAAACGGTCCGATCGCCAAAAATACGCCGCGCCTCGGGATCGTTCCAACTGGCCGCGATCAGGCTTCCCAGCATCCTGCCGGCGGCACGCGCGCAACCGGGATCGAATTCTTCACCGAAGAGCCGGTTTTTCCACATTTCCGCGCCTGACGGAGCCGACTCCATGGCGATGGCGAAATTTTCCCGATCTTCCCACAGAAGTCTCGGCGCCTGGCCGCCCCGTAACCTGCCCTCCACCCAGCGCATGGCCGCCGCCTCCCGGAAAATGCGTCCACGGTCGGCAATCCACTCCTGTTCGACGCGCAGCTTAGCCAGGGACTGTTTCAAAACGGCACGGAAAGCCGCCGCTTCCACGCGGATCACTTTATTCGATACGCCGCCGCCCAATTCGTCGAACCGCGCGCCACCGGCTGGCATTCCGTGCCGGACGAGCCACGCTGCGGCGTTGCCGGACGAGAGCTCAATCACCAAGCATCATCCTACCTTGAACACCGAGCCGCGACCGTGAGGGAGTGGTCTTGAAATTCCTTTAGAGATATTCCCCCGCTCGGGGCACTAAACTTCTGTACGGTTTCAGCCGATAAGACAATGAGGTCGAATGAATGACAAATAACGCCGCCGGAAAACCGGTCCTGATTTGCGATACCCAGCCGGTTGCCGTCGAGGGGCTGCGCTGCCTTCTCGAGACCTGCGACACGCTACGATTTGCCGGCTCGGTGTGCAGTCTGGAAGCGGCGTCGGAATTGACCCGCACCATGGCGCCGGCCGCAGTCGTCCTCGATAAAGCCCTCGGAACGAAGGCTATCCTGGATTGGTTACAGGAAGCCGGGTTACAGGAAGCCGCGCTACAGGAGCCTGGAACCGAGGGAACCACCGCGCCGGTGGTATGGGGAGTCGGAATTAACGAATCCGAGGCGCTGCGCTTCCTGCAGGCCGGCGCGCGCGGCATTCTGCGGCGCACGGCCGTCCCCGAAACCATGCTCGAATGCCTGCTCGCGGTCACCTCCGGGTCCACCTGGATGGAAGATGGAATCTTCGGGACCGCCGACAACACGCTCGCACCTCGCCGCTCCCGCCTGACCGCCCGCGAACATCAGATTGCCGAACTGGTCGAACAAGGCCTGCGCAACCGCGACATCGGACGCACCCTCGGAATCCAGACCGGCACGGTGAAGATTCACCTCAAGCACATCTTCGAAAAGACCGGCGTGCGCGGACGCTACAGCCTCGCCCTGACGGGGCTACGCGAAAAAGGCAACCTCGTAATGGCGCACGTCTAGGATCACTTCTGCTCCGGAACGGGATTGGGCGCTGTCTCGTCACCCGCCAACCCAAGTCTGCGGCGCGCGGAATACATGGGACCGTCCGCTTCCAAATGGGGAGCGAAGTGGGCCAGTCCCGGAGCCTGGTCCCTGTTGTTCTGGCTCATATTATCGAAAATGGCCTCAACGCCGCCGCGCATGAAATAAGTCTCGTGCCAGAACATCACGCCTTTGGGCTCTTTTAGAAAATCTACCCACCACGCCTGATGCGGCAGTCTCCGCGACCATTTCTCCAGCGCATCGAAGTCGCGCCAGTATTGCCGCATCCCGGCGTGCAACGGCCAGAGCGACATAAGAAAATTCTCGTGCAGCAACAACCCATCCGGCCTGGCTGCCACCGAGGCGCCGATGTTCGGACCGAAACTCAGCAGCGTGAATACCCCCCTCGGTGAGCGAACTTTCATTCCCAGATAGATCACCACCAGATCCGGGTAGCCTGTAAGATCGACCGTGGTGCGCGTAGCTCGCGGCATGCCCTCTAAAGATATCGCGCGGCGTGCGGCCGGGTGGGGCAGATTTCCGATCTGCCCGCTCTTCTTCATCCGGCAATCGCGCCCAAAGCCGCCTTAACCGCCCCCATGTAATCCTCCGGATGCAGCACAATCTGCATCCCGCGCATACCCGCCGACACCGCGATCGCATCGAACAGGATCGCCGTCTCATCCAGATAAACCGGATAATCCTTCCGGCAGGCCAGCGCCGTCACGCCGCCACGAATGTACCCGGTGAGCGGCTGCACCTCTTTGAGCGGAGCCAGTTCCATCTTCCGATCGCCGGTCAGCCGCGCCAGCGCCTTAAGATCGAGTTCGGCATTCCCCGGCACCACCGCGAGACAAACCCCCTGGCGATCGCCCTTAACCACTAACGTCTTGAAAACCTGCTCCAGTGGCATGCCGACCTTCTTCGCCACCGTCTCCGCACTGAGATCTTCCGGATCCACTTCATACGTCCGCAGCTCGAACCGAATGCCCCTGTCTTCGAGCGCCCGCACGGCGTTCGTCTTCATATCCACAGCCTAACGCGCCACGTGGATCTCAGCGGACCGAGAGGCAACTGCGCTATATTTCCCCCAGTGACTACAGATCTGACGCCGCGCGCTGTACTGGTCTCCATCGTTGTCGCCCTGCTGATCGGCGCTTCCTATCCCTACGTGGTGCTGAAGATCGGCTACGGCCCCAATATCTCGGTAGTGAGCGCCTTCTTCGGCTACATCGCCATCTCGGCCATAGGCTTCTTCACCGGCGTGCGCGGAACACGCATGGAAAATAACCTCGTGCAGGCGGCCGGAACTTCGGCTGGGCAATCCGGCTTCATGTGCATAGTCCTCGCCGCGCTCGATATGCTGAACGCCAAGCCGTCGCTGGGCTTCTCGCTGCACCTCTCCGTGTGGCAGACGTTCACCTGGCTCACCGTGGCGGGGCTGATCGGCGTCCTGATGGCCGTCCCGCTGCGCCGCTATTATATTGACGAGGAAGATCTCACCTTCGCCGACGGCATGGCGGCGGGCGAGGCGCTGCTGGTACTCGACCAGGGTCCGCGCGAGGCGGGACCGCGTGTAACGGCGCTCGGCGTCGGTATGTTTCTTTCCGGTCTGCTGGCGGTGGCGCGCGACAAATTCCGCATGCTGCCCGACGCCTGGAACTTCGGACCCAACGGCGCGGCCCTGCGCATGGGGACTGAAGTGAGCATTCTGTCCTTCGGTTCCGGCATGCTGGTGGGCCCGCGCATCGCCGTCTCCATGGGGCTGGGCATGATTGCGTCGTGGATGATTGCGCCGCCCCTGCTCGCCGCGCGCGGCATAGTGCCGGACCCGCAATTCGCCACCGTGCTGCGCTGGGTCATGTGGCCCGCCACAGGATTCATGGTGGCAGGCGGCATCACGGCCCTGGTCCTGAAATGGAAGCTGGTGGTCAAAACCTTCGCGAGTTTCTCCACCCGCAGCGTCGGCTCCACCGATTTCCCGATGCGCTATGTGATCGCCGGCATTGCCGTGCTCTCCGTAATGCTGTGCCTGCTGCAGGTTTATTCGCTGGGCTTTCCCATATGGCTCACTCTGGTGTCGCTGGTGCTCTCGTTTTTCCTCATGCTGGTCGGCACACGCGTGCTGGGCGAAACCAACTGGGCGCCGGTCAGCGCCATGGCCAATCTGATGCAGGCCGTCTTTGCGGTGCTTTCGCCCGGCAGCATGGCGGTGAACATGATCGGCTCCGGCATGTCGGGCACGGTGGCGGTGAACGGCGAGACCCTGATGCAGACCTACAAATCGGGCAAAATCGTGGGCTCGAATAACCGCAGCCTCACCATTCTGCAGTTGATTGGAGTGCCGCTCGGGTCGCTCGCGGTCTCGCTGGTATATCCGGCGCTCAAAGCAAAATACGGCATCGGCGGCACGGGGCTCACTTCGCCCATCAGCGTGAAGTGGGCGGGATTCGCAGAGTTGCTGAACCATGGTTTCAACCAGCTGCCGCGAGGCTGTTTCGCTGCCATGCTGATCGCCGTGGCGCTGGGCATTGCGATTACGATACTTGAGCCGAAGTACAGCCATCTGCTGCCCTCGCCGACCGCCGTGGGTATCGGCATGCTGGTGCCGGGGATCTCAGTGATGCCGATGGTGGCCGGCGGCATTTTTCAATGGCTGTGGGCGAAGGCCGACGCGACATCGGAGGAGAAATTCTGCCTGCCGCTGGCCTCGGGATTTATTTCCGGTGAGGCGCTGGTGGTGCTGGTCTTCGCCATCCAGGCCATGTTGTAGGTGCGTAGACATGAACAAATCGGCGATCTTGCTTTCTTTCTTTTGTGCGCCTGGCTCGCCCGCGCGCAGTGCGTTCAAACTTTACCCAGCAAGGTGCCGGGGGCGGACAAGCCGGTATGTTCGCCAGGCGCGATCTGCTTTCGGGCGAAGTTTCCGCAGGCGAGGAATTCCGCCGTACTTTGAACACTGAATTGGAACTTGTTCTTGAACCCGGCTGGAATATTGCCATCGTGCCGAAACGGCCGGAGGGAGACTGCCACGAATTCGCCTCCGTGGTCAATGCGCCCTACCGCGCCACAGAGATTTGTATATCGACATGAGCTACGGTTGGGCGGCTGAGGAAGAAGTATCTCTTTCGCCGCGCGAATTCCGCTTTGTGACAACCTGCGCCGACTGTCCCACAGACTCCAACCGGCTCAATATCGTCTTGTGGCCTTACACAGCCAGTTCAGGGAAAGCGGAGGAAGCCTTAGCGAAGCTGGGCTTCGCCGCTCGGCAAGGGCCGCCTATGGATCACCGCTTCGAGAATCAGCCACGCCGGCGATTCACCGGACAAACAAGGCTGGCAAGATTGAGTGGATGAGGTTCAGCGTCGAAATTATCCTGCCGCGTCCACGGTGAGACCGGGTTTGTCGCCTCATTCATTACTCCGGACGGCCAGATCGAGCACAATCTGCGTGCCCGACTTCAAGCAGCGCCGTAACTTGCGTCGTGACCTGGCCCGAATCCCCAATCACAGATCGCGAAAATATTTTTACCCGCTAAGAACTAAAGACCTTAAGCCCCACCGCCGCATCCACGCCAAACGGTTCCCAACGCGTCCGCATGCTACTTGTTGCTCGTGAGAGTGGACCGCTTCCATCGGCGCACCCACCACCTACACCAGCAGCGATCCCGGGAAGAGCAGCTGCTTCACGTAACTAACGATGAACGATGGCCGCTATCGAAAAAGGGGCGGGGGCGCCAGTCCCCGTTAAAAAATGGCAGGGAGCTCCCAAACGAAGAAGGCGGGAGGACCGGTCACTCGGCTTCCCGCCTCTTTTTAACAACCGTTCTTTGACAACTTACTTCCAGATCGTCGTGTGGTTCGCCTTGGCCCATGCCAAAGCCTCCGGAGACGCCGCCCATTTGATCGCATTGTCGACCAGCATGCGATACGTCGGCAGTTCCCACGGCTGATGATCGTGCCCGATTTGTATGTACACCACAGGACTGTTCTCGGACGCCTTGTACCAGCCCGCCAGATTGCTGTACTTGCGCGCCGGGTTCAGCTTCTGCGCCAGATTAGTGGGCACGAAATCGGTGCGCAGCAGCGGATGGACCGAGTCCTCGAACCATGCGCACGAGTAAGCTTCGTCCACCACGTCGAATCCATCACCAAGGCCAGCCACGATCGGACTGGTTTTATCCACCACCGTGATGTGCTGATGGGTGTTGCCGTAGAACCCATGTCCCGGATCGGTAATGCCGCGGACCGTCACCGGCGCATACCAGTCGCAGGCGCCGCCGATCACTTCGGAATATTCGGGCCAGTGATGCGCCCAGGCGGCCGCCGCGTGATGCAGGAACACCAGACCTTTGCCCTGCTTGACCAGAGCTTCGAAATCCGCCTTCAGTTGCGGGGATGGCGGCGGATAAACACGTTCGCGCGTGCCGTCCGCTTTGGTAGTCACGACACCGGGTCCGCCCAGATCGTAGAAAAGATAAACGTCGTAGTCTTTGGCGTCCGTCGGATTCATCAGCCTGTCGGCCGCCGGATGCTCCGCGTGCGTCCACGTGATATCGGCGCTCATGGAATCGAGCATGGTGAAGAACTGCTCGCGTTCGAACTCGTGACCTTTGGTGATGACCAGAACTTTGATCTTGCCGTTGCCGCCTTGCGGGGGACGCCGGGGACCCCCGCGGCCTCTGCCACCTCCTCGGCCACCGGGAACCGCGCCCGGAGCGCCGGGTGTCAGCTGCGCGGGTGCGTCCGAAGCCGCCGGAGCCTGCGCCGCGGCGGGCGCCTGAGCCTGGAGTCCAAGCGAAAGCGAACCGAGTGCGACCATCGACGCGGTGACCAACCCGAGCGCTAAAACGGCGGACGAGGCGCGCCGGAAAACGGGGGGAGCGAATTTAAACATCGTTGTTGAAACCTCTCAGGGTGCCTGAAACGGGTACTATCATATATCAAACAGCGTCCCCTGCTGCAATTTAAGATCACCGATGAAAACTCTGTTCCTGGTTCTGTCCATATTGTTCCTGACGCTGGCGGCCGCTACCCTCATACCGCACTCGTCGTCGACCGTCAGCGATCTGGGCTACTATACGTTCTGCCCGTTTGCGCCATGGAGCACGCTGGCGCTGCTTTTCTTTGCCGCGCTTTTCTGGGTGCTGCGCCGCTACCTCAAAGCGCAGCCGCAATGAGCGATACGCTATACAGAAAGACTATGTCGGGGATTTCAAGAAGCTTTTTCATTGCCCTCGCGGCCGTTGCTGCATGGGGCCAGACAGCGCCCGTCTTCGAAAGTATTTCCGTCAATCCGACGCCGCCGGACCAGGCGAACGTCGGTGTCCACATCGAAGGAACGCAGATCATGTGCGCCGGTCTTTCGCTCAAAGAGTACATCCGCATGGCCACCAAATTGAAGGAGTATCAAGTGGTGGGGCCGGATTGGCTCGATTCGCAGAGGTTCGACGTTACCGCCACGCTTCCGGCGGGTTCCACGCGCGAACAGATCCCGGCCATGACTATGGCGCTGCTCACCGATCGATTCTCCCTGAAGTTCCATCGGGACAAAAAAGAGTTTGCTGCCTGGGGACTTGAGGTCGACAAAGCCGGCCTGAAGATGAAACCATCGCAGGCGCATCCCGACGAGAAAGCCGCCGCCGCGGATCTCGCCGCCAGCGCAGGGCAGGGCGGAATCTCGGCCAATCTCGGCAATGGGGCCTGGTTCATTTTCAATAAAAACCAGTTCATCGGGCGCAACCTGACCATGGCCAATCTGGCGGACTCGCTCAGCCGGTTCATGGACAAGCCCGTAGTCGACATGACAAGCACACCGGGCAGATACGATGTGACGCTGGCGCTGTCACCCACCGACTTCCGCATCATGCTGATACGGGCGGCGGTGGCAGCCGGCACCAACGTTCCCCCGCAGGCGCTGAAGCTGCTGAACGAGCCCATGGGGCAATCTCTGCAGCTTGCCTTGGGAGCACTGGGACTGCGCATGGATTTCCAAAGGGCGCCGATCGACGTGATCGTGGTCGATCACATGGAACAAGCCCCCAGGTAACGCACGCCTGTCCACTGCGATCTATTGAATCGTGCTGGCCCCTTCGACCCCAAACGATTCCACCGGAACATTCCGGTTCACATGATTATCCAGGTTGATCACGTAAGTCCCCGGATCCTCCAGCAGCACCGGCGAATGCGTAGCGCAAACAATCCGGAAATCACGCTGCTCGACGAGTTCCTTAAGCATCTTCAAAATGCGCCGCTGATTCGATACCGACAACGCCATCTCCGGCTCATCGAGCAACAGCGTAGTCCCGCGCTCCAGC
>Ga0302320_10002152_pt1 | contig 46906 bp, 45 predicted proteins | sample Bog_T0_3_FD_202130 | JGI IMG/M metagenome (GOLD analysis project Ga0302320, IMG submission 202130) | Peat permafrost microbial communities from Stordalen Mire near Abisko, Sweden - Bog_T0_3 | ecosystem: Environmental > Terrestrial > Soil > Wetlands > Peat | place: Sweden: Abisko, Stordalen Mire...
ATGCTAAACTCTACCGGACTGGTGAAAATAGGCCCGTCGAAGACGAAGGAGTGAAATTCTCCGTTTTCTCCGCAGGGATCCACCTTCTTGGGCAAATCTGTAAGTAGGGAATCGTCGATCATGCGTCCGCAGAAGGAAGCATTTAAGTGGCTTTCGTCGGTACAAACTAAGATTGATTTGAATCCTAAATCTATAAATTCACGAACCAGCTCCGAAGTCGGCCTTTTCCATATCGGGAACACGCCTTTGAGTTCTACTTCGGCCAATCGGTCTTCCCTATACTTTCTTAAATCTTCCAGAAAAATATCCCCGAAGATGGAATATTCTATCCCTTCATTCTTAAAACCTGTTAGCATCTGTGCCATGGCAGAATCATAAGCTTCCATCGTTGGCATGGTCGGCACATAGAGTATTTTTAAAGGAATCCCTATTAGCTCAGCCTGTCGTTTGAGTAGGGACACCCTTACCCCATGCATAGAAATGCGGTCATATTCTTTACTGCAAGAAGTGACCAGATACTTAATGTCGTATTGTTTGTCCTTAAGCACGTGGTATAGCGTTAAGGATGAGTCCTTTCCGCCGCTCCAATTGAAGATCGCTTTATTCCTGGACATATTCTTCTTTTTTTAAAATGGCGAACTCGGCTTTTTTAAGTTCTTTTCCCAGATAAGCGACGTGATCTTTTCTGGTAAACCATTTTAATTTGTGTTTTTTTTCGTATTCAAAAATAGTGACATAAAGATCCTGTGATTTGCGGCCGCGAAAGGCTTTGATGATCGTATGTTTTTTGTCGCAGATAGCAACTTCAATCGAGGAATTCTCGACATCACAGCGGATAAGAACATAGATCCCTGTTGGATCACGGCGAAAATCTTTGATGGGATCGTAAACAGGGCAATCGATAAGTTCAAAATCAGGGGAGATCGTTTGTTTGTGCCAAACGTAATTTTTCATGGGCGTAATGTTTCTATGATGACATCCACTGGATGAATTTTGTTAAGAGTATAAAAATGCAATCCCGGAGCGCCTCCTTCGAGGAGGTTCCGGCATTGTTTTAAGCAAAAAGCAATTCCCGCGGCCAATGTCTTTTCATGGTCTTGGGCAATTGGTTTAAAGATATCATGCACTTCTTGAGGGATGGAAGACCCGCACATTGAACAAAAGCGCACTAAAGCAGGATAGTCGGTGATTGGTAAAATTCCCGGGATGATGCGGGAGCTAACCCCCCGTTTTCTTAAACGTGCCACATAATCGAAATAGTCCTGATTATTAAAGAACAACTGAGTGATCACATAATCAGCGCCATTAGTGATTTTATTCTTTAGATAGTGGGCATCCAGATCACGGTCAGGGCAAAGTAAATGCCCCTCCGGAAAGCCGGCCACTCCAATCGCAAAATGATCCTTGAAGTGCTTGCGGATAAAGGCAACCAATTCCCAGCTGTATTTAAAATTATTATTGCCCGGTGTCCAGTTTGGATTATCCTTCGGAGGGTCCCCCCGCAAGGCCAATAAATTGCAAATCCCGCGCTTTTTCATATCAGTCAGGATGGTTTTGATCTCATCCTTAGTGTGTAAAACACAGGTTAAATGCGCCACTGAGGGAATATTGTGTTGATTTTGAATAAGTTCAACAATATCCAAAGTTTTTTCGCGGCTGCCGCCACCAGCTCCATAGGTACAGGATATAAAATCTGGTTTTAAATCACTTAGCTTATGGATGGTGTTCAATAGCTTTACATATCCTTCTTCAGTTTTAGGAGGAAAAAGCTCGAAGGAACAGGTCAATTTTTGATGGATAAAGATGTCGGTAATTTTTTGCACAGACGACATTATATCTCATTTTATGGCAATTCCAAAAACAATCATGGCATTATAATTCTTGACCTTACTATGATTTTGCTTATAATGTTCACAGATTGAACAAATACAATTATGCCCCCAGACATCCTCAACGAACGCGATTTTGAATTGATCAACATTGTCGGCGGTCAATTGGCCTCCAATCAGCGTGATTTTTCACGCCACATGAACCTTTCTTTAGGAATGACCAACATGCTTTTAAGGCGTTTGGTGACTAAGGGATACATCCGTATTAAACAACTCGATCGTCGTAAAGTTGAGTATATTTTGACCCCTAAAGGATTTGCAGAGAAAATGCGCAAGTCCGTTAACTATACGTTAAAGACCATCAATTCCATCGGGCTTATCAAAAAAAATGTTTTGGGCATCCTGAAAGATTTTTATGTGAACGGAGTGAGGAAGTTTTATGTTTTGGGTGAGTCTGATTTGGGAGGGCTTATCGAAATGGCGATCCGGGAGAATTTCAAGCAGGATTGTATTCTTGCGCATGTGCAGGAAATTTCACCGGCAATGAAGGATGGCGTGGTTCTTATTTGCCGTGAAGAAGTGCAAGTGCCATCAGGATTTAAAGCAGTCAATATGATCGAAGAACTGGCAAAAAGCGAACTGTAACGAGGCTGTATGAATAAAAGCGCTTCTGATTTAGTCATTTTTCGTCCTCAAGGCAATAAGGTAGCTTTGGAAGTTAAGCTAGAAGGCGAAACTGTTTGGCTTTCTCAAAAACAGATGGCAGAGCTTTTTGATAAAGATGTGCGTACGATTAACGAGCACATTATCAATATATTTAAAGAAAAAGAATTAAGCAAAACTTCAGTTATCCGGAATTTCCGGATAGCTGCCAGCGACAATAAAATCTACGACACGGCATTTTATAATCTAGATGTTATTATTTCTGTCGGTTATAGGGTCAAGTCAAAACGAGGTACGCAATTCCGTATTTGGGCGACGAATGTTTTAAAACAACATTTGATTCAAGGGTATACCATTAATGAAAAACGTCTTAAGGAGCAAGCAGAAAATGTAAAGACGCTTCAACGCACAGTGCAAATGTTGGCTGATTTAAGCCAGCGTAAAGCCTTGACCAGCGATGAAGCAAAAGGATTGTTTGAAGTAATCCGTGATTATAGTTACGGGTTGGATGTCTTGGACGACTATGATCATGGACGCATACAGATCAAGTCAGCCACCGCAAAAGAATCTTATCAATTAACCTATGACGAAGGGATACGTCTCATTCAACAAATGCGTCAAAAATTTGGCGGCAGTGCTTTATTCGGGCATGAAAAAGATGAGTCTTTTAAAAGCGCTTTGGGGGCCATTTATCAGACTTTTGGAGGCAAGGACCTTTATCCAAGCGTTGAAGAGAAATCAGCTAATCTACTCTATCTGGTCGTCAAGAACCATTCATTCTCAGATGGTAATAAGCGTATAGCGGCGGCATTGTTTGTTTGGTTCCTTGACCGTAATAAAATTCTTTATAAGATTGATGGTAGCAAACGCATTGCCGATAACGCCTTGGTTGCCATTACATTAATGATTGCTGAAAGTCAACCCAAAGAAAAAGACGTTATTGTGGTTTTAGTAGTCAATTTGATTAATAAACGGAATGGGTAAATCGTGAGGAATTGGCCAATGAAGAAAGTATTCATTTCAACAACAACATTTGGCGAAGACGATCCGTCTATATTGAAGGAATTGGCTAAAGCCAAGATTTCTACCACCATGAATCCGCATGCCCGGCGTTTGAATGAAGCGGAGATCACGGATATTCTGGTTAAGGGCCAATATGACGGCCTTCTTGCCGGACTTGAGCCGTTGACTGAGAATGTTTTGGCGAAAGCGAAGACCCTTAAGGTGATTTCACGTGTAGGTGTAGGTATGGACAATGTGGATCAGGTTGCTGCCAAAAAGCTCGGTATTAAAGTTTTTAATACCCCGGGAGTTTTGACGGATGCCGTGGCAGAATTGACACTGGGTTTTATTCTTGCGGCCTTACGCAAGATTGCACTATTGGATCGCAAGATGCATGTGGGGCAGTGGGAGAAGAAAATGGGGGCTTTGCTCAAAGGAAAAACCGTCGGGATTGTCGGTTTTGGCAATATTGGGATGCGCGTTGCCCAGTTAGCTTTGGCCTTTGGGGCAAATATTATTTTTACAGATGTCCGCAAGATCAAAAAAGCGAAATCCAAGCAGGTGAGCGTAGCTCGATTGATCAAATCCGCCAATATTATTTCCCTGCACTGCTCGGGCAAGGATTGTGTCATTGGTGAAAAAGAAATTCAAGCGATGAAGGAAGGTGTCATTATTATCAATACCGCCAGAGGTTCGTTGATTGATGAGAAGGCTTTGTTTAAAGGCGTATCGTCGGGTAAGGTTGCCTGTGCAGGACTGGATGTGTTTCTGGAAGAGCCTTACAAGGGCGAACTTTCGAAACTGGATAACGTGATTCTTACACCACATATTGGTTCTTATGCTAGGGAAGCCCGAGTGATTATGGAGAAGATGGCGGTTGATAATTTGATTAAATCATTTTTAAAATAGAATTTAATCAGTAGGGGAAGGTTAAAAAATGAAGAATATCATTAAATCCTTATTATGTGAATTAGGCTTAAGTGATGAACAATCAATAGTTACTTTTTTCCCTAAGGTACGTGACAGGGATGATGTATCTGTTCTGAAATGCAAAAAGTCTGGAGTGATTCTTCTTTCCCGCACGGACCATATGGATTCAGCCCATTACGAGACCAAGCAAGGGTTTAAATATTGGGATGCGCAAGACAGGAAAATGGCAATCTTGATCGGACAGGAAGATGACAGGCGAAGATTTGAACAGTTTAAAAATATTATCGTCAGTAAAAAATGGGTAGATATAGGCACCGGTGCCGGAGGGATATTGGATCTATTGTCTCCCCTCGCATCAGAAACAGCGGCGGTTGAACCGCAGGAAGATACAAGACGGAATTTAATTGAATTAGGGTTTAAAGTTTACCCGTCTGTAGATGAGATTCCGTCTAAGGACATAGAGGTGGCGACATTGTTCCATGTTTTTGAACATTTGACCGACCCCATAGGGGTATTAAAAACACTGAGAAAGAAAATGGCGCCAGGGGCAAAGATCATTATTGAAGTGCCCCATGCAAGAGACTTTCTTATTTCATTTCTTGATCTAGAGGCCTTTAAATCTTTTACTTTTTGGAGTGAGCATCTTATTTTGCACACTAGGGAAAGCCTTAGGATTTTTCTGGAGAAAGCGGGATTTTCTAATATTTCAATTATGGGATATCAGCGATATCCTCTGGCTAATCATCTTCATTGGTTGGCCAAAAGAAAACCCGGCGGGCATATCGCATGGGATCATCTTAGAACTTTAACGCTGGATAAAGCTTACAGTGATATGTTAGCTAAAATGGATAACACCGATACGCTTATAGCGGTTGCGACCAAGGATCAATAGAGAAATGAAAAGCAATTTTAAAGGGGGAGTATTAGTTGGATAAAAACGAGGAGGAGACAATGTCAGTATTTATAATTGCTGAGATAGGGATCAATCATAACGGGGACATCAATATTGCCAAAGAATTGATCAAGCTTGCCAAAGAGGCCGGCTGTGATGCGGTTAAGTTTCAGAAACGGACGATAGATCTTGTTTATACAAAAGAACTCCTCGATTCACCCCGAGAAAGCCCCTGGGGCAAGACCCAGCGCGCTCAGAAGGAAGGCTTGGAATTCGGACTTAAGCAATATCAGGAAATTGACAGGTATTGTAAGGAACTTGGTATCGAGTGGTTTGCATCGGCGTGGGACCTGGAGAGTCAGAAATTCTTGAGCCCTTTTAATTGTCGTTATAATAAAGTCGCGTCGGCTTTATTAGTGTATGAACCTCTGTTAAAGAGTATCGCCGCAGAAAAGAAGCACACCTTTATATCAACAGGGATGAGTACCGTCGATCATATTGACAAGGCCGTTGAAATATTCAAACAAGCGGGATGTCCTTTTGAATTATTGCACTGCAAGTCCACCTATCCTATGAATGACGAAGATGCCAATCTTGCATGTATTAAGACGTTAAGAGATCGATACAACTGTAAAATTGGTTATAGTGGCCATGAAGTTGGATTAGCTGTTTCTTATGCCGCTGTGGCTTTAGGGGCGACAACTCTTGAACGGCATATTACGTTAGATAGAGCGATGTATGGTTCTGATCAGGCAGCTTCTGTTGAACCTGCGGGTTTACGAATGTTGGTCGGCGCTGTGCGCAAGATTGAACAGGCCATTGGCGACGGTAAGATTGGAGTACAGGCTAAAGAAGTCCCCATTGCCAAGAAATTACGCGCACATATTCCATGGGATGAGGCCAGCTTAGTTAAATAGAATGGGATTTAAGATGAGTATTGTGTCAATTATTCCGGCCAGAGGTGGTTCTAAAGGCGTGCCTAAAAAGAATATTGCTCTTTTAGGCGGATATCCTCTTATTGCCTATTCAATAATAGCCTCTAAATTATGTCCCTCCATTGGGCGTACAATTGTATCGACAGATTCTCAAGAAATTGCCGGTATTGCTTTGTCCTATGGGGCTGAAGTCCCTTTTATGAGGCCTGAACAATTTGCAGGTGATAAGTCGACAGATACCGAAGTATTTGCTCATGCCGTGCAATGGTTTAAGCAGCATGAGGGTAAATCCCCGGATTTAATTGTCCAACTAAGGCCTACCACCCCATTGCGTATCCCGGCACTGATAGAACAGGCCATTATGAATTTGCAGAAAAACCCAGAAGCATCAGGTTTACGCTCAGCTCATGAATTCCCGGAACCTCCCCACAAGATGTTTCAATTGACTCCGGAAGGTTATTTTGATGGGTTCTTTCCTGATGATCCGCGGCCGGAATATTATAATCTGCCCAGGCAGATGCTTCCAAAGGCGTATCATCCCAATGGTTATGTGGACATTATAAAAACCGATTTATTTGTGAAGAATAATTCATTGTATGGCAACAAAATTTCGGCTTTCCTAACACCGTTTACCATCGAGGTGGATACCAAGGATGATTTTGAACGCCTGGAATTTCATTTGAATAAAGAAGACAATCCTGTTTTCAATTATTTAAAGAAGAATTATTAAGGAGGAGCAATAATGTCTGAATTTAATTTTAAGGGCCCGCAAAAAGTGCCCCAAATAAAAACAAAATACCGTCGGATTAAGACCGAGATCCCGGTGATGAGATCATTGCCTATTTTTAAGGAATTAGACAAATATGAAGCGCGTTCCATGCACGGTCAATTGCCTGTGGTTTGGGACAGGGCAGAAGGATGTCAGATATTTGATAAATATGGCAACACATGGATTGATTTTACTTCGACGATTTTTCTTGCCAATGCCGGTCATTCAAATCCCCGGATTATTAAAGCGTTGCGGGAAATATTGGATCAAAAATTATTACATACCTATACCTTTGTTCACGAGATACGATTGAAGTTCTTAAAAAAGCTGGTCGAAGTTACTCCAAAGTTCTGTGAAAAATCTTTTTTATTATCAGCGGGTACTGAGGCCACAGAGTGTGCCGTTAAATTGATGCGTATGCATGGCCAGCTGAGCAACCCCCAGAAAATCGGTATTATTTCTTTTCAGGGGAGTATGCATGGCCGTACGATGGGCGCGGAAATGTTAAAGGGGAATCCAAAATCCAGCGCGTGGATCGGGTATATGGACCCTAATATGCATCATCTGCCATTTCCGTATCCATGGTCTATTCCCGACGATGACGACATTAAATATGATTGGGCCGCACATTTTGATAGGGACATAGATTCATTGAAACGCGCGGGGGTTAATCTAAGCCATATTTGCGGTTTTATCATTGAGTCATATCAAGGATGGGGAGCGATTCTTTATCCTAAGAAGTATATTCAGGCCCTTGTTAAATTTGCACGCGCACAAAATATTCTAGTCACTTTTGATGAAATTCAAGGAGGATTTGGCAGAACAGGAAAAATGTTTGTTTATGAGCATTATCAGGTTGAACCTGATCTGCTTTGTTTGGGCAAAGGTATGAGCGGAAGTTTGCCTCTATCAGCTGTTATTGGGCGCAGGAGCATATTGGATTTACCGGAAATTGGCTCCATGAGCAGCACACATTCGGCAAATCCTTTATGTTGTGCGGCTGCGTTAGCCAATATCGAAGAAATTATTTCTAAAGATTTGGTTTCAGAATCTAAGCGAAAAGGTGTAATTTTGCATAAGGGCTTGAGGGATTTACAAAAGAAATATCCTAAATATATTTCTTATATTCTAGGCGAAGGATTATTAGCCGCCGTCCTGCTCACGGATCCCGTAACAAAAAAACCCAATGGTTTGTTGGCGAGTCAAGTTTGTGAAAAGGCCATGCAAAAAGGGTTGCTCTTGGTCCATACAGGACGGGAGTCGATCAAGATAGGGCCGCCTTTGATGATCCCGGATGCCGCCCTTTTGGAAGGGATAGCTGTTCTAGGAGAATGTTTTAAGGAAATCTTGGGTTAAGGGGGGATCGAGATGATTAAAGGATTACGTCATGCCGGTTTGGTTGTTAAAGATGTTGATAAGGCTCTTTATTTTTATAGGGATCTCCTGGGGTTTTCAATCTTTAAAGATGCCCTTGAAACAGGCCCTTTTATTGAGCATATTCTTGGGATACCTGGTGTCAAGGTGCGGACGATTAAGATGCATTGCGGTAAGGAGGGGCTTTTAGAACTGTTGGATTTTAATGATAAACTTATTGCTTTGAAGGCCAAGGAATTTACACGGGAGGGGTTCACACACATTGCATTAACGGTAAATAATATCAGTGCCTTGTATCAAGACCTGAAGAATGCAGGAGTCAATTTTATTGCAACGCCCAGGGTCTCGCCCGACGGTCGTGCCAAGGTGGCATTTTGTTTTGATTTTGAGGGTAATCACGTGGAATTAGTTGAAGAGATATTGTAAATGGGGTAAAAGGGAATGTCCGGCTATATTGATACTATTTATAATGAAAATTTACGGCCGATAACAAGCTATCCGGATGAGTTGATCGCTCATTTATGCGGGAGATTTAATATTAAAAAGGGCGAAAAGATCTTGGATGTTGGTTGTGGCCGGGGAGATTTTCTTAATGCGTTTAAATCTTACGGTTTGAAAGTTTATGGTGTAGACAGGGAGCCGGCAGGAGCCAAGGTTTCTGTTGATGTGGAAATTAAATATGGTGACTTGGAAAAATCTGCTTTCCCTTTTCAAGATGAAACTTTTGATGTAGTTTTTTCAAAATCTGTCATTGAACATTTATCTGATCCGGAATTATTTATATCAGAAAGTCGAAGGGTCCTTAAGCCTGGCGGGAGGATCATTACCATGGTGCCCGACTGGGTATCCTGTATGAAGATTTATTTTGATGACCATACGCATCGTCAGCCTTATACAGTTGTTGCCCTTCGGGACCTCCTTAAAATAAAGGGGTTTCAGGATGTTCATGCGGAGCGTTTTTATCAATTGCCGGTACTGTGGCGATATCCCGCACTTAAAATTTTTAGTAAGATCTTGCAAGTGCTTGTGCCAGTAACCACACAATCAAAAATAAAGTTTGTTCGATGGTCTATTGAGTTGATGGTTTTGGGGACAGGTGTTAAATAAAAAATGGCGGTGAATAATGAACAAACTCTTTAGTTTAAAAGGCAAAGTTGCTATTGTGACCGGTGCAGCACGGGGAAACGGCAAAGCGATTACCCAGGGGTTCCTTGATAGTGGAGCCATCGTCTATACCGTTGATTTGAATACACGGCTTCCCCTAGATAAAAAAGAAACAGTCCTTAAAGGGGATATCACCACAGAGAAGTTTATACAGCATTTGACCAAACGAATCATTCAAGAGCGCGCCAAAATAGATATTCTTGTAAACAATGCAGGGATTACAATTCCCGGTCCTTCAGAGACATATAATTTGGGTGATTGGACCAAGACGCTCGAGATTAATTTAACGGCTCCTTTTAGATTAAGTCAGTCGGTTGCACGCCATATGATCAAGCAAAAGACCGGCGGGAGCATCATCAACATAACAAGCATGGGCGCAGAGTTGGGATTTCCGGGAAATCCAGCCTATGTTTCCGCCAAGGGGGGGCTGAAAATGTTGACCAGGGCGTTTGCAGCGGATTGGGCAAAGTACAATATTCGGGTCAATAATATTTGCCCCGGTTATATCCATACAACCATGACTGAAAAAAGTTTTAAGGATCCCGTTCTCTATCAGGAAAGACTTAAAAGGGCCATGATCCCCCGATGGGGAGAGTCGGCTGATCTGATCGGGGCCGCTATCTTTTTAGCTTCGGACGCTTCCGCCTATATCACAGGCATAGATCTTCCTGTCGACGGTGGTTGGCTCGCAAAAGGACTTTAATCATGCGGTATTGTTTTGACATCGATGGGACTATATGTACCAATACAGAAGGTGAATACCATCGTGCCGAGCCGTTTTTTGATCGGATTGAAAAGATCAATCAACTGTATCGAGAGGGGCATATCATCCTGTTTTTTACGGCCAGAGGATCAACAACAGGGATCGATTGGAGAGAAACCACCAAAAAGCAATTAAAAAAATGGAAAGTCCAATACCATGAATTGCACTTTGGTAAACCAATGTATGATATCCACATCGATGACAAATCAAAAAATGCAGAGGATTTTTTTGACGGTGGGCTTACATGTTCTTGATCACTACGGCAGATCACCGTTATTGGAAAACCGATGAGCCTGTTCTTTTTTTAGGCGAATGGTGCAAGCTTTATTCCGATCGAGCTCTTTGGCAGAACATGCAGTATGAAGTTCTTTCGTATCATTGGGATGACCGTAAAAAGTTATTTGCAAATTACCAGTATTTGCAGGGGCTTTACGAACGGGTCTTGGTTGATATGGTCCGCTCTTTGAATGCCATTCACGATGACGATCATTCACTACGGTATTGGCGGATTATTATCGGTCCGTGGTTGTTTTTCTTTATTCATGTTTTTTATGATCGCTATGTATGTATAGAGAAAGCAGCGCAAAGTCATAAGGTCTCCGGCACGATGATCGGAAAGTATGATCAAAATGACTGGGTCCCGAGGGATTATGTTGATTTCTCTGGATGGGTTACAAAAGATGCTTTCAATCAATTTTTGTATAGCTGGATCATCGAGCGCGTGAAACCATTTTCTTATAGTTATCAGAAAATAGATAATAGAGAAAACATTGCTGAAAAGCAGATAGATAAGAAGACTACTTGGGTAAAACGGTTAAGTAAAAAAATGATGCTGGCCTATGAAGGCCTCTTGCCTCATCGGTTTAATAAGTTTGTTTTTATTTCCAGCTATTTAAGGGCAAAGGACCAATGGTTATTACAGTTGTCCTTGGGGCAATGGCCTTCACTTTTTTCCCCAGAGGTGAAGGAGGCTGAGAGTGAAGTGAATTTGGCGATCCGGACAAAAGTAGTTTTGTCTTGTGCAGGAAATCAATTCGAAAGACTTTTGGCCCAAATTATTCCATCACAGATCCCGCGTGCTTATCTGGAGAATTATACGTTTCTTAAAGAACAGGCTTTAGCAAAGTATCCGGCATCTCCTAAGGTGATATTGACGGCTTGTGATTTTTTTTCGAATGAAAGTTTTAAGATTTTCTCAGCAGAACATGCTCAGCATGGTACAAGATTGGTTGGGATTCAGCATGGAGGAAATTACGGGACAGCTCTTTTTCTTGCTTTTGAAGAACATGAATTAAGAATCAGTGATACCTATTATACGTGGGGGTGGCAAACCGATGAAGGACATAAAGCAAAACCATTACCTGCGGTTAAATTAAACCGATTTAGGAAAGATATTGTTTTTGACCCTCAAGGTAATATCCTTTTAACATTGGGGCTAATGCCAAGATATTCATATCATTTATATAGTGTTTATTTATCTTCGACCGGGACGTTAGCGTATTTCCAGGATCAATTTTCATTTATACGAGGATTAAACGATCGTGTGTACAAGGATCTTTTAATCCGTACTTATCCACAGGATTATGAATGGTCGCAACGAGAAAGGTTCCAGGAGTTTTTTCCGGATGTTGTTTTTGATCATAGAAAGTCTATTATTGAGTCAATGAAGGCTAGTAGATTGTTTATTACGACCTATAATGCGACAACATTTCTTGAGTCGTTTACGGCTAACTTCCCAACTATTATGTTTTGGAATCCCGAACATTGGGAGTTGCGTGATTCAGCTAAGCCGTATTTTGATCAATTAAAAAAGGTTGGGATATTGCATGATACTCCTCAGAGGGCAGCCCAGAAAGTAAATGAGATTTTTCTTGATCCCGGTGCTTGGTGGCAGGGACAAGAGGTCCAGGAAGCAAAAAATAATTTTTGTTCCCGTTTTGCCAATACGTCTGATCATTGGCTCGAAAATTGGCGAAATGATATAGGCGCTCAATGAATTTGATACAGGGAAGAAAGTAGATATGCAAAAGGTGGCCTCTTTAAAAAAGAGATATTTATATAAAGTTTTCAGTAATGTGGCTTCTGTGGCAACCGGTGCGGTAACGCAGGCCATTATTCCGCGGGCCCTGGGGCCTGCGCAATATGGAAATTTTAATTTTTTGACAGATTTTTTTATACAATTGTTGGGCTTTATGAATATGGGAACCTCAATAGGTTTTTACACAAAGCTCTCAAAGCGTCCGCAAGAGTCAAAAATGGTTCTTTTTTATTTAGGCTACATTATTTTAGCCACTATTGTTGTTTTATTAGGTGTTGAGATTGTAGGGGGTTTTGGTTGGACGCAGAAGTTGTGGCCAGGCCAGCAGCTGACGTTTGTATTAATGGCTGTTTTTTTTGCTGCTATGACATGGCTTCTTGCCAGCATGAATGACATGATCGATGCGTATGGGCTGACCGTTAAAGGGGAGATTGCAAAAATTATCCAGCGAGTTTTGAGCTTAGGTTTGATCTTCCTGTTATTTTGGGAGGGCTGGATCTACATGAAGAGTGTTTTTATTTACCAATATATTTCGATGCTGATCTTGATATTATTCTTTTTTTATGTGATGCGTAAAAAAGGGTTTGAGGTCAAACCTGTCAGCTTTAGCGGTAAAGAAATGTTGTCCTATGGGAATGAATTTTATGCGTACTCTCAACCATTGTTTTTATTCTCTCTGGTAGGGCTAATTGTCGGTATTTTTGACCGGTGGTTTTTACAATGGTGTAATGGGGGGGTGGAACAGGGATTTTACAGCCTGGGCTATAAGATAGGCGGTATTTGTTTTATATTATCTGCATCTATGGCCCAGTTGATAACACGAGAGTTCTCCATCGCTCATCATAAGCAGGATTATCAATTGATGGCTCAACTTTTCCGTCGTCATATTCCTCTGCTTTACGCATTGACAGCGATCATGTGTTGTTTTGTGGTTGCGAATGCGGATAAAGCTGCCTTGATCATGGGGGGCAAAGGGTTTAAAGGGGCGTTATTGCCGGTCGCCATTATGGCGTTATATCCGATGCATCAGACCTATGGGCAATTAAGCGGCGCTGTGTTTTATGCTACTGATCAAATTCGTCTTTATCGTAATATTGGTATGATTGTTATGTTTTTAGGAGTGCCTGTTTCATATATTCTATTGGCGTCCCCCGAACACCTTGGATTAGCCATGGGCGCAACAGGTCTGGCGATCAAAATGGTTGTGATAAATATATTAGCCGTTAATGTGATGCTTTATTATAATGCCAGGTTCTTGAAATTGTCTTTTGGATGGTATTTGATGCATCAATTAGTGAGCGCAATTGTTTTTTTGGGTTTAGCTTTTTTTATTACTATTGGCATGGATCATTTGTTTACTGAAAGAGGCGTGTTGTTTCATTTCTTAGCGGCGGGGATTGGATATCTTTTGGCGGTAGCGTTGGCTGTTTATTGTTGCCCAGGTCTTTTAGGTTTGGGGCGGCAGGATATTTTACGCTTATTAAATAGAAAACCAGCGTTGTCCTAGGAGGGTTGCTGGCTTGAGATATATGGCAAATAAAAACATACAATATAAAACAAAGCAAATTTCGGAATATTTTACTATGAATAGGATAAAATGGGACCATTTCTATCCATCTGAGAAGTGGATATTCGAGAGGGTCGCCGGCGCTGATAAAAAAATGGGAAAAGTTTTGGACGTGGGCTGTGCTGCCGGGGGGCTTGGTTTGGCGCTGGCAGAGCGTTTTTCTTTATCGGAATATGTGGGAGTGGACATCAATGCTCCGGCTATTGAGGAGGCCAGGAAAAGGAAGGTAAATAAAAATTGTCCGAGCCAATTTATTTGTGGGGACATTGTAACGATTGATCTGTTGCCGGGCGAAGAATTTGATAATGTCTTTTCTTTGAGCTGTGCGGATTGGAACAAGGCAACGCAAGATATTATCAGTGAATGCTGGAAGCGCGTTCGTGTCGGAGGATTCTTTATTTTAACTTTACGATTGACCCCTGAGGCGTCTTTGCTCACGCTTTCTGAAAGCTTTCAGTATATTTATTTTGGTAAAGGGTCTCCGGAGAAGGTGAAGGGGATTGAAAAAGCCCCGTATATTGTATTGAATGTTTCCCAGGCCTTTTCATTATTATCACGCCTTCAACCCAAGCCGGACCATATTATGGCTTATGGATACTGGGGAGAGCCTTCACGGACAGCCAGAACAAAATATGATCGATTGGTATTTACGGCATTAGCTGTGAGAAAGGGTAATAATGATTCAAAAGATATCCCATGTGAGCTGCATTTACCAGCTGGCTTATTTATTAATCCGTCCGCATAAGTTGTACCAACTGCTGTGAGATAGCAGTTGTTTTAATTTGGAGCTTTATCCCGTGCTTTTTAATTCTATCGCTTTTTTTATTTTCTTTTCCATTGTTTATCCCACGTATTTATTATTAAAACATCGTTGGCAGAACAGACTTCTTATTATCGCAAGTTGCGTATTCTATGCGTCGTGGAATTGGAAATTCCTGTTTTTGATGTTCATTTCTATTACGACAGACTATATTTGCGCCAAATACATAGATCAAAATCAGAATCCAAGAGTCAGGAAGAACCTTTTATTAACAAGCATTTTTGTCAATTTTTTAATATTAGGATTCTTTAAATATTTCAATTTCTTTGAGGCTAATATTGAATTGATTTTCAAAGGCCTCCATTTGATTTCTCCCGGAGTCCATTTGGCGTTAAAGATCATTTTACCCCTGGGCATTTCGTTTTATACTTTTGAAGCCATCAGTTACGTCATGGATGTATACCGCCAGGTAACCAAACCTGCTACAAAGTATGAAGATTATCTTCTTTTTGTTATTTATTTTCCTCATCTCATTGCAGGCCCTATCATGCGTGCGAAAAGTTTTTTGCCTCAAATCACATCTCCCAGACAAATAAATCTCGCGCTGTTTTATGAAGGATGTCATCTCTTTTTTTGGGGGCTGTTTGAGAAAATATTTATAGCAGATAACCTGGCCAAAATCGTTAATCCTGTTTTCAAGGCAGCATCGCCGTATAGTGGCGCAGAGGTTTTAATTGCATTATATGCATTTACTTTTCAAATTTTTTGTGATTTTGATGGGTATTCCAATATGGCCAGGGGGCTGGGTAAATGTATGGGTTTTGAGATCACCATCAATTTTAAATTGCCTTATTTTGCTTCTAACCCAAAAGAATTCTGGCAGCGATGGCACATCAGTTTATCAACATGGCTGAGGGACTATCTTTATATCCCTTTGGGAGGCAACCGTAAAGGTGAATTCAGAATGTTTATCAACCTATTACTGACGATGCTTCTGGGAGGATTATGGCACGGCGCTTCGTGGACATTTGTCTTGTGGGGAGCTTATCATGGTATTTTGCTTTGCGGGCATAAAGTTTTAACTACATTCGACGGATTTTCAAAAAAATTGAACTTTGTAGGTTCCAAAGGGCTAACAACAATTTTATTTTTTCATGCCGTAGTTTTTGGATGGCTTTTATTTAGGTCAACAAGCATTAATCAGGCCATAGACATGCTTTATGCGATGCTCAGGGAATTTCATCCGGCAGTATTTATGGCCTTATTCCCTAAACTCTTATTTTTTATCACACCGTTAATCATGGTCCAGATAGGTCAATTGAAAACGCAAGATTTAATGTGGTTATATAAAATACCTAAAATAATCAAGATTGCAGCATATGCCCTAATGACGTATTTGGTATTAGGTTTTGGTCTGGTGAGGCCTGAGAAGTTCATTTATTTTCAATTCTAACTATGGCTATCGTTAAAAAACTTTTTATTTGGATCCTGCTATACCTTGTTTCCCTTGAAATCCTTCTGCATCTAGGGGGGCTAATAACCATATGGAGAGAAGATATAAAGAATTTTAATAGTCGGGGAGACTACAAGGTTATTTGTATTGGAGACTCTATAACGGCTGTGGGATCCTATCCTGTAGATTTAGAAACGATACTTAATGCCAAACAAAAGAAAATACATTTTGTTGTGCTTAATTTAGGAAGGCCTGGTGCAAGTTTTGATTATTTTTTACCCCATTTGCCGATATACCTCGACCAATATAAACCAAACCTAGTTATTTCCATGATCGGGCTTGCCCCTTTGGCCCAAGAAGCTGTGTCTCCCATCAATAAGATTTCTCCTCTGAGACTTTTAAAAAAATCATTAGTTTTACGTTTAGCACAGTCCTTATGGTTGGAGTTTAAAGACAAAATTCACCCAATAAAACAAATTATGCTCCTTCATATGGAGGAAACCCCTCATTCAGTAACAAGTCAAAAAGATGCGTCCATTGATTCTTATCTGGATGCCATGGTTGTTACAGTGGCCCAGTTTCCGACATCCGAGAATTATACAAAACTTGGTCTTTTGTATAGATCGACTTATAAAAAAGCGAAATCGCGGCAGTGCCTTTGGCAAGCTGTCGAAACAGATCCCAATAATTACATGGCCATGTATTATTTTTTTGAGTCCTATTTTAAGGGTAGCCCGTCTAACTACATGGCTTGGCATGATTTGGCTGAATATTGTTTTAGCGTTTTCGATTTTAATGACGCGGTCTTGCCTCTTTTTCAGTTCCTTAAATTTTGTCCTGACTCAAATTATGATATGAAACTCTGGGCCTATGAATATCTTTTTCAATGTTTTAACGCGACACATAGAGAAAACCAATTATTGCAATTGTATGAACATGCCGTTTTAAACTGGCCCAATAGTTTTTGGGGGTATAGTCATTTAGGCCCCTATTTAATGCAAAAGAAGGATTTTGCTGAGGCAATAAATGCGTATATGAAAGAAATTTCAGTTGACCCTAAGCAGGATTACCCATACATGGATTTGGCCAAATATTACTTTGAGGTCAAGGACTTTTCTTCATCATTCAAAATTCTACAACTTGCAATTCAGAGGATCCCCGATGACCATATATTGTATAATCTTTGGGCCAAGGAGCTCTTGGATATCAATGAAATAGGGAAAGCTGAAAACATTCTAGAAAGATTCCTTCATGTCTCTCCCAATAATCCTGACACATTAAAAGGTCTTCGCTTAAGAACAGATAGAGATCTGTACGATTACCAAATGTTATCAAAAGTTTATGATCTGGACCATAAACAGATGCTATCCTCTATATTAAAAACAAAGATTGAGCGGTATGAAGAATTACGTTCTAATGCCTATGTAAGAATTTTTGAAATATGTAAGGACAAAGGGATTCCTCTTATTGCCGTTCAATACCCCATGAAAAACGTGGAAGCATTAAAGAAAGAACTTCCGGTTTCAAAAACGCTTTATTTTGTGGATAATGAATCCAGTTTTAAAAATGGGGTCGCTAAAAGTGGTTATTTTGAATATTTTGAAGATCAAAAATTTAATGAATTAGGGCACATGACACCCAAAGGCTGTTGGCTTCTTGCAAATAACATTTCACTCACGGTGATCAATGTTATAAAAACAAACCAGTGATTAAGAAGCATTGAAACAAAGGGATCCAGATATGAGCAAACATCATTACATAGTACCGATGGCGAGGGCAGCTGTCGCTGACCCGAAACTGTTTAGGCCGGATTGGACCGTTGGTATTTCAAGGGATCCGGCATTGCTATGGCTGGATAAGAACGAAAACACGGATCCGCAGATGGCAGAGTTGGTAAGTCGCGTCCTTTCCGATATTGACCAGACGGCGATTAGGACATATCCGGAATGTGCGCCCCTTTACCATAAATTAGGGGCCTATCTTGGGATCGGTGCCGACCATTTGTTATTAACCGCCGGTTCAGATGGCGCCATCCGTTCTGTTTTTGAAGCCTATATTGATCCTGGTGATGTGGTGATGCATACAGTACCAACCTTTGCCATGTATGCTGTTTATTCAAGCATGTATGGGGCGAGCGTTATCCCGTTGGACTATCATCCTTCAGATAATGGCCCATTTTTATCTGTTGAAGCAGTGTTAAAAACTATCGCAGAAATCAGGCCTAAATTGGTTTGCCTTCCTAATCCTGATAGCCCGACAGGAACTGTGTTTATTCCTGACCAATTGCGCCGTATCATTGAAGCGGCAGGCGAGGCAGGTTCTCTTATACTTATAGACGAAGCGTATTATCCATTTTATGGAAATACGATTATTTCGTGGGTGGATGAATATACAAACCTGGTAGTGACACAAACATTTGCCAAGGCATGGGGATTATCAGGCTTGCGCATTGGCTATGCGGCGGCATGTCCAGAATTGGCCCGGATTCTTCATAAGGTCAGACCGATGTATGAGGTCAATACGGTTGCTGTGGCAACCATGGAAAAAATGCTTGATCACAGCCATGAAATGATGGCGTCGGTAAAAAGATTGAATGCCGGGAAAGAAGTTTTCCTGGATGCCATGGAAGATCTGGGTTTAAAAGTATTAAGATCACAGGGCAATTTTCTTCATGTTGCTTTTGGTGATTATGCTTCAACGGTGCATGAGCGTCTTAAAGCCAAGGTCCTTTACAGGCTTGATTTTAAAGAGCCTTGCCTTAAGGGTTTCAGCCGGTTTTCTGCAACGACGCCAGAACGTTTTAATCCGATTATTGAATGTATCCGTCAAACCATTAATGAAAGAAGAAATAAGCTATGAAAAGGGAAGAAATCAGAGTTGCTATTATTGGATGTGGCCGTATTGCCGGTCATCATTGCCGATCGATCATTGCCACCCAAGGGGTTCAACTGATAGCTGTTTGTGATTTGATCCAGGAAAAAGCCGCAGCATATGGTAAAGAATTCAATATCCCTTACTTCACTAATTATCGCCAGATGCTTCGGGATTTACCCGAGATCAATACGGTCGCCGTTATTACACCCTCAGGGATGCACTATGAACATGCCATGGAGATGCTGCGTCTTTATAAAAAGAATATAATCGTAGAAAAGCCGACCTTCATGCGTCCTTCACAACTTAAAGAAGCGTATGATCTGGCTGAACGACTCGGGCTGCATGTATTCCCTGTTTTTCAAAATCGCTATAATCTCGCTGTACAAAGAGTACGTAAAGCCCTTCAAAGTGGAGAGCTGGGTCGTGTACGTATCGTGTCTGTTCGTGTGCGCTGGTGTCGTCCTCAACGGTATTATGATCTGGCTGCCTGGCGCGGCACTTATGCCATGGATGGAGGCGCCTTGACTAATCAAGGGATACATCATGTTGATCTGATGAGAAATCTTGGGGGGGCTGTCAAGAAAGTCAATGCGGCCATGCGTACGCTTGGGGCTAACATTGAAGTTGAAGACAGCGTCGTTGCAACGGTAACCTATGAAAGTGGCGCCATAGGCGTGCTTGAAGTCACAACTTCGGCCAGACCCATCGACTTTGAGGCATCGATTTCATTTGTCTGTGAAAATGGGTTAGCTCAGATCGGCGGGATCGCTGTTAACGAACTTCAGATTTTTACTCCTGATCCATCAGCCTGCGCAGTGTCCTGCGAAGATTTTTCTGGTAGTGTTTATGGCAATGGACATAAAGAAATGTATAAGGATATTGGTTCATTTTGGTACAAGGATGTTCCGTATCCGGTCAATAAGACTGACTGCTTAAACACAATTAAATTGCTGCATGCTTTTTATCGTGCCGATGAGGATGGAACATGGGTAGATGTTGATAGCGATAAAGAATCAAAACGTCTGGGGCTCCCGGATGAAAAATTAGCAGACCTCTACCGGACACCGATGGCCTAAGGAGATATCATTAAATGAAAAGACTTAAAGTCGGCATTGCAGGTTATGGTGTTGTCGGAAAACGGCGTCGTGAAGCCATAGACCAGCACCCGGATCTTAAAACAGTAGCTTTATGTGACCGTGTTTTTTCTGATAATGGTAAGTTTGACGATGGTGTCAGATTTTATTCCCTTTATAAAGATCTCCTTAAGGAAGACTTAGATATTCTTTTTGTTTGTATGACTAATGATATTGCCGCAGAAGTGACAGTCGCAGGTTTAGAAAAGGGGCTCCATGTTTTTTGTGAAAAACCGCCCGGAAGGGATTTGAGTGATATTGCCAAGGTGATAGCCTGTGAAAAGAAACATCCGGGCTTAAAGCTCAAGTATGGGTTCAATCATCGCTATCATGATTCTGTCCGGGAGGCTTTGAGAATAATAAAGGCCAATGAGCTGGGGGCTGTTATTAATATGCGGGGAATTTACGGGAAGTCCAAGATTATCAGTTTTGATTCCGATTGGCGTACCAAAAGAGCCATGGCCGGAGGGGGTATTTTATTGGACCAAGGCATTCATATGGTAGACCTGATGCGCTTGTTTGCCGGAGATTTTGTGGATATTCACAGCTTTGTGTCTAATAGTTTTTGGCACCATGATGTGGAAGATAATGCCTATGCCTTGATGCGTACGGCAAATGGCGTTGTGGCTATACTACATTCTTCGGCAACTCAGTGGCGCCATCGCTTCCAATTGGAGATCACCCTGGCTCGTGGAATGATCATCCTTTCTGGAATTTTATCCGGATCGAAAAGCTACGGAGCGGAAACGCTTTTGGTCGCGTATGCGGATAAGCAAGATGCCGGCGACCCGCGGGAGATGACCATGAGATATAATCAGGACAATTCTTGGCGGGATGAGATCTATGATTTTGCCGACGTGATTTTGAAGGACAAGCCTATTTTGGACGGGTCTTCTAAAGAAGCGTTGGAAACCATGCGCTTGGTCTACAGGATCTATTGTGCTGACCCCGAATGGCGTAATAAGTATAACCTTGATGATAAAGTGCCGGGTTTTTGACAGGACTTGAGAAAAGAGGAAAGAATAATGGGTACATGTGCCGCTATTGCCAAAGAACTTCTTAAGAATGCTTTGGCGCGACCTGTATGTGTTGATATTGGGAGCGCGGGCGGATTTCATCCGAGGCTGGAATCTATCCGCTCAGAGGTGGAAATTATTGGCTTTGATGCTGACCCGGATGAATGCGCCAGGCTTAACGCACTGGCCGCACAGGGAGAGAGGCATATTAACGCTGCGATTGGTCGGAATAATGAAAAGATTGTCTTTGAATTACACAAGAAGAGAAAAACTTCGTCCTGTTACACAACGGACATGGAGAGGTTGTCTTATTATCAGGATTCAGAAAGATACATGACCGAAGATAAAATATCTTTTACCACGCGTAGTCTGGATGCTGTTTGCGCGTCTGAAGGTATAAATCGTATTGATTATATTAAGGCGGATGTTGAGGGTCATGAACTAGCTGTTCTTGAAGGATGCAGTAAAACATTCTTGATGGCTGAGATCGAAGTTAATTTTTATCCGTTCCGTAAGGGGACTTGTTTTTTCGATCAGATCATGCGCCATATGCGCGAGAGGGGTTATATTTTATTGGATTTGCGTAGAAATTATTGGAGCCCGGAGGATATTGCGGTTAAAGGAAATTACGGGGTTAAAGGAATACCTTTTTTCGGAGATGCGTTGTTCTGTCTGGATCCTTTTTTGGAATCTAATCTTCCTGCATTGAGCACAAAGGAGATCAGGGCCGGATATTTGGCACTACTTTGTTTATATGGTTATACGTCTGAAGCGCTGATGTTCATAGATGTGCTTAGCAAAAAGGGAGCAATGCCGGCCGAAGAGGCAGAAGTTTTCAAAGGGATTATTACAAGAAGCCCTCTGCGTCGTAAATGGAAACCGCGGTTGAGGCGTATCATGCTTTTTTTAGAAAAATGGATCCAATTCCCTGTTGCCGTGCGTTCGGGGCTTTCTATAGAAGGACATTGTCAGGGTGACGGAGAGTTGGGAAATCCAGATCAATGAGGAGGGGTTGAATGAAGATCATCGGTGTTGTACCAGCCCGTATGGCCGCGAGTAGATTTCCAGGGAAACCTTTACATCCTATCTGTGGCATGCCCATGATTGAACATGTTTTTTGCCGGGCTGCCAAGTTTTCAAGGTGGGATGTGTTGTGTCTGGCGACTTGTGATAAAGAAATTTTTGATTTTGGGAGATCGAAGGGTTGGCCGGCCATCATGACATCGGATCGACATACCCGCGCCCTAGACAGGGTTGCTGAAGCAGCCGGTAAATGCGGACAAAATCTCGATGAAAATGATATTGTGGTGTGTGTACAAGGGGATGAGCCGATGTTGCATCCAGACATGATCGAGGCGGTCATTTATCCTCTTGAGGAAAATAGTGAGATCCCTTGTACCGTGCTCTCCATTGCCATTGCGGATGAGGAACAATTTAAGAACCCGGATATTGTGAAGCTCGTGCATGATATCAAGGGAGATGTTCTTTATACATCCCGTTTGCCTATCCCTTTTTGTAAGAAGTTTAGCCCTGCGCTTGGCGCCCGTCGTATCGGAGGTATTTTTGCCTTCCGATGGCATTTTCTAAAAACATTTACAAGTTTGCCGGAATCTCCGCTTGAGCTGGCTGAATCATGCGATAGCAACAGGATCATGGATAACGGATACCGTCAAAGGGTTGCACCCTACCCATACAAGCCGGTATTTTCTATCGACAGCCCGGCAGATGTACATCAAGTAGAACAGCATATGAAAAATGATCCGTTATGGGGATCCTATTAATTGATAAAGGCATTTTATGGCTGTTCCCGATTTTGATAAATTGTTGTCATTGGCCTCTGATACGGCAAAGTTTGCCGCTGAAAGTGTTTTTAAATCTTCTTCTGTCGTCCGCAATTTGAAGGATGATTCGGGGCGGGATATCAAGATCGAGGCGGATTATGAACTTGAACGAGTGATCATAGAAAATATCACACAGAAGTCTGAATACCCGATATTGTCTGAGGAGAGAGGGGTTGTGGATAATCATGGGGACGGGAATGGATATCGCTGGATTATCGATCCGCTGGACGGGTCCCTTAATTTTTTTCGCGGCATTCCAATGAACTGTATTTCGATCGGTTTTTGGAAAGACATGGAACCTATTTTAGGGATTATTTTTGATTTCAATCGCCAGGAGATGTTTACAGGCTATGTCGGAAGAGGAGCATGGGTTAACGGAGTTGCTATCAAGGTCAGTGGTGTGACAGAAAAATCTAAAGCTGTTTTATGCGCAGGATTTCCGGTGAGTATGGATTTTTCCAAAAAGCCGTTGCTTGAATTTGTCGAGGATATCAGGATGTTTAAAAAAGTTCGTCTCTTTGGTTCCGCGGCCTTGTCTCTGGCGTATGTGGCCAGTGCCAGGGTCGACTGTTATCGTGAAAACAGTATCAAGATTTGGGATGTTGCCGCAGGCTTGGCCTTGGTTAAGGCTGCTGGCGGGGTAGTATGTGTGGACAAGGTAGACAGCGATATTGTTTTAAATGTCAAGGCGTCAAGTTCAAGTATTCTTTTTTAGGAGGATTTAATGGTTAATTCAAAAGATTATTTTAAAAAGTATTTTGAGCATTTACATGAAATTTTGATAAGTCTGGACCTGAATGAAATTGAAGCAGTGGAGAATTGTTTTTTATTAGCCCGGAAAAACAAAAAGACTGTTTTCTTTATTGGAAATGGCGGAAGCGCTGCGACAGCTTCTCATTTTGCGCAGGACCTGGGTGAGGTCGGAAGAAAGGCCAAGGTCCCTGGCTTTAAGTCATTGAGTTTGACTGATAACACATCTTTGATCACCGCCGCCGGCAACGATCATGGCTACGACAAAATATTCACCGTTCAACTGGAAGAGCTTTTTGGCGCCGGGGATGTTCTTGTGGCCATTTCTGCCAGCGGGAACTCTCCTAATGTGGTCAATGCCGTGGAATTCGCAAAAAAGGCGGGGGGCATAACTATCGGGTTCATTGGTTTTAGCGGCGGGAAGCTCAAAGATATTTGTGATCATGTTATTCATGCAAAAACACCTTCCGGAGAATATGGCCCGGTTGAAGATGTGCATTTGATCATGGACCATCTGATCCAATCGCATTTAATTGCCACACTATCAAATAAAATAGCGTCATGATCCCTGATGGCTCCATTGCTCCTATGAAAATTATTTTGATCTTTGACAATCGCTTTGATTTAGAACGGATCGGGGAACTTTTAAGAAAATACCAAACTCCAGAAGTCGCTATTTTTTCTTTGATCAGTGATCAAGAATTCTTGGATACTGTGATACAGAAAATCCAGATCGGCCAGAAGACTTCTATTAAAGTCTGCAACAGTGCACAAGCCGTTAGCGACCATGTTAAGAAATTAAGGGAAAGAATTTGTCAATGGTCTGCGGATATCGGCAATGCGCAGGTTTTCTCAAGAACGGTAAAAGATCGGATGTTGCTTCCTGGGTGTGGTCTTAGCGCATGGTGGTTAGGTCTTCTTTCAGAAAAGAACACCCTCAAGACCGATGCCTATTTTCGTATAGCCCAAGTTCATGCTATTGAAGAAATAATGATCGGTGAAAATCCTGGCTTGTGTTTGATTTCGATAGCGGACAGGAATCTTCGTGACTCTGTAAGAGGAATTGTCAAAAAGCGGCAATTGTCCGTTAAAGAAATCTACGCCTCTTCGTCCCTGCCTGTGAATGGTTTCAAATCCCGGGTTTATGGTCTATTGGATTGTCTGGGTATAGGGGGGATTTTCTTATATGGCATTCTAACGTGGCTCCGTTTTGTTTTGCGTGGGATTACGGCCAGAAAAGGATTGCCGGACTTTAGAAAAAGGAAATTATCAGCTAACAAGTTCTTATTTGTCAGCTATTTTCCCTCCATAGAAAAAGAAGCAGCCAATCAAGGGGTGTTCCGGAATAAATTTGCATTGGCGCTTCAAGATAAATTGAAAGAGGCAGCTGTTCCGGTAACGTGGCTCTTTATGCCGGTGCCGCTTGACGGATATGATTTTAAAGATGCTGTACAATTGGCCAATGATTTTTCTAAGAACGGGGAGAGTCTTTTTATCCTTGATGAATTCTTGACTTTGGGCATTGCCATAAAAGCTTTTCTTTGGTGGATCATCCAAATGGGGCAGAGTATTTTTTTATTCTATCAGCTCAGAAAGACATACCTTGCCCATGAACCTGTCGGAGATCAGTGTTATCCCATTGTCAGGTCCCTTTGGGCTAATTCATTTTGTGGACCAATTGCTATCGAAGGTATTCTTTACACGTTGATCTTTAGGGAAGCATTCCGTAAAGTCCCCGTTGTTGAAGATTGCCTGTATTACTGTGAGATGCATGCATGGGAAAAAGCATTAAACGCGGCTAAAAATGGCATAAACCCTCCCATAAGGACAATAGCTTATCAGCATTCATCTCTATCTAAGAATGATCTGGGTTATTTTTATGATAGATCTGAAACCAATCGCACAGGAAAAACTTCAGATCTGCCGTTGCCGGATATTTTGGCGTGTAACGGTAAATATCTTTATGATCTTTTATCCGAATCAGGATATCCGAATCTTATAGAGACAGAAGCCGTCCGGTATCTATATCTTGATAAAGTTTTATCAATGAAGCCGGTGTCGCGTAAAGGAAGACCGGTTTTGCTGGTAGCCGGCCCATATAATAGGAATGAGGCCAGGGCGTTAGTAGCGTTGGTTTCAACAGCTTTTCCGATGGTGGATCAGTTTGATATTTGGTTCAAAGGACATCCTTCATTGCCTTTAGAAGGCATATTTGAAGAGCTTGGGTTTAATTATCTAAAGGCAGGATTCATGATCAAGCATGATAATATTTCTGAGTATTTAAATGATGCCTGGGTGGTGATCGTCCCCACAAGCACGGTGGCCATGGAGGCGTTGGCTGCCGGCTGTGAGGTCATTGTTCCTGTCTTTCCTGATGTGATGATCATGAACCCGTTGGCTGATTTTGATGATCATTATCATGGTGTCACGACTCCTCAGGAATTAAGGCTGGCCATGGAAAGAATCATAGGGGGGTCGTTCGAAGATAACATTGAGGGACGTAGAAGCTTTATCAGAAATTATTGGAACCTGGATCCTTCGCTCCCACGGTGGTCGAGGATATTGGAAGGGATGATGCATGAACAGGGAGAACGTCATGACAGAATATAAAGTTCAAAATTGGTTAGACGATGCTCAGTTAAAAACCATAGGGTTTTCAGACTATTGGAATAATGAGGAGCACGAAAAGATCAAAGAATGGTATGTCCTGGATGGTGATTTTTCCAAGATGGAAGGATATCTTTTAAAGACGGGGCTTCCGCTGGATTATGAAGAGTGCCTGAAGATCTTAAAAGAGGAATTTAATTATGAATTGAAAGGTGTGGGCATTGATCTGGCTTCAGGTAATTTGTGGAGCGCCAAGTCTATTTTAAAGTCGGGCCTGGTGGATACATTGTACTGCCTGGAGTTTTCAAAACACCGCCTTCTTAAATTGGGCCCCAAGGTGCTTGAGCATTATGATATCCCTAAGGACAAGGCTGTTTTGGTATGGGGGAGCTTTTATGACTTAAAGGTAGGTAACGATTTTTTTGATTTTGTTTATCTTTCCGCGGCTTTCCATCATGCCGATAGGCCACAGGAGCTTTTAAAGGAAATCAAAAGAGTCCTTAAACCCGGCGGTGTTGTTATTATCATCGGGGAGTTTAAAATAAATTGGGCCAACGGGTATATAAAGAATTTCTTAAAGGCCATCATCTCAAGGACTCTGCCTGCCCATGTCCAACAAAGGTTATTCGGGAAAAGTTATCACGGGATTAAGTTTTTCCCTAAAGCGATCGAATTATTCCCGCCGGACCCTGTTTTAGGGGACCATTATTATACAGACAGGCAATATCAATCCATGTTCACCCAACAAGGTTTTAAAGTAAGGGGCTTCAAACGAAAGGGTTCAGAAACTCAATCTTTTATTCTTTTTAAGTGAGGCGTTGAGTTCAGGGCTTAAATATATGATCGATCTAAAATCATCAGAGATGTTAAAGATTTTAAGATGCCCGGAATGTAAAGCGGCAAATTTAAAAGTTTCTCAGGATGAGGGGGTATTGATTTGCTCGCATTGCAAATGCCATTATGAAATAGGGGCCGGAAATATTATTTCTATGATCCTGGGAAAGAGCACGACACCTACCAAGGAAAAGATCCAACGGTTTTGGGGAGACCTGTGCAAACAATGGTATACAGATTTTGATCGTAGTTTAACTTCTGAAATTCTAGATGAATATCTGGTTGATTTAGAAGAGATGTTTAAACAACGCAGGCATTTGGCCGTGACAGAAATGCCCTTAAATGAGATCAAGGGAAAACACATATTGGAGATAGGTAGCGGCGGCGGGGCCCATTCCGCTTTATTTAAAAAACATGGGGCTTTGGTCACGGCCATTGATATTACAAAAGAACGGGTCGTCTCTACGGCCAAAAAATTGTCCCTGGTCAAAGAAGGAGCGGGCATAGCTCTCCAGGCCGATGCGGAAAATCTTCCTTTCTTGGATGATTCTTTTGATATTGTTTATTCCAACGGGGTTTTGCATCATTCAGAGAACACCGAAAAATGTCTTAAAGAAGTATTACGGGTTTTAAAGCCAAAAGGGATGGCTATCCTTATGCTATATTCAAGGCATTCAGCTTTGTTTTGGCTGAAGTTATTGCCTAAAAGCATATTATCCGGATTGGTCTTCCGGTATCCTGAACCGGAAAGGCTTGGCATTTTAACTGAAGGAAAGCCCAAGTTTGATTCGGTCAAAAATCCGATCACAAGGGTATATTCGAGCAAAGAATTAATTGTTTTACTTAAAGATTTTGAAATTAGATCCTTGAGAAAGTACTCATTTGATTTTTCTCACGTCCCTGTGTTGGGTCGGATCAATCAGGTCCTGTCGAAGGCTTTTAAACGTAAAACATGGAAAAGCGGTATGATCGTTTACGGATCCCCGAATCATGTTGAAACGGAGTTTGAGAAAATATTTGGAAGTACTCTGGGGTTTGACTGGAACATCGTTGCTTCCAAGAAAGCGGAAAAATAAAAGGTAAGAAATAAATTTTATGTGCGGGATCTTCGGATATTCGAATATAAAAGAAAATGGATTGGGGCTTTTGCGTGCCATGGCGCAGATGCAATTGCACCGCGGCCCTGATTCAGAAGGGTTTCATATTGATGACGGTGTTGGCATCGGCATTCGTCGTCTGAGTGTCATTGACCTTGTCACCGGCGATCAGCCCATCAGTAATGAAAACAAAAGTGTATGGGTGGTCTGTAACGGAGAGATATATAATTATCAGGAATTAACCGATGAACTTAAGCAAAAGGGCCATCAATTTTATACGCATAGCGATGTTGAATGCATCGTGCATCTCTATGAAGAATACGGGATCGATTGCCTTAAGCGGTTAAACGGAATGTTTGGCCTGGCACTTTTTGATGCCAGGAAGAAATGTTTATATATCGCGCGCGACCGATTGGGGATCAAACCGCTTTATTATGCTGAGGTTGCCGGACGGTTTTTATTCTCCTCGGAACTAAAATCGATTTTATCAACCGGCTTTGTTTCCAAAGAGCTTGATTGGAATGCTATAAGTCGTTATTTGGATAGCATGTACATCCCTGTTCCTCTAAGCCCTTTTAAACAAATTAAAAAGTTGCAGCCGGGGAATTATTTGCGGATCGACAGTTCTCATACGATCACGATCGAGCCATATTGGAAATTATCAGATAAGCCTATCGAGGCTATGCCGGATTCTGAAGCCGAGGCAATTGAACGTCTGACCTATCTTTTAAAAGACGCGAATAAACTGCAAATACGAGCGGATGTCCCTATCTGTGTATTTTTGAGCGGAGGTATTGATTCCAGCGCCGTAACAGCTTTTGCGGCGATGGCCTCGGCAATTCCTTTACGGACCTTCCATGTTTATTTTCCTCAAGCAACAACCAAGATTAATGAACGCCAGTATGCTGCGATGGTGGCTAAAAGATATGGGACGATCCATACCGAGGTAGAGGTTTGCCGGGATGATTTTATCCGGTTGATGCCAAAATTGATCTGGCATTTGGAAGAGCCTTTTGCCGACCTGGCTAGTGTCCCGACTTATATCATTTCTGAAATGGCCAGAAAAGAAGCGACCGTTTGTCTCAACGGAAGCGGAGGGGATGAACTCTTCGCCGGATATTCCCATCACCGGGATGATTTTCTAGTTCCAAGACGGATCTTGTCAGATCTTGGCAAAACAGGGGCTGGTTCAACTCTTCGCGGATTACTGGGCAAACCATATAACCAGAGCACTTGGGGAAAAATATTCCCACTATATACGGATGGAGGAACTCATCATGAGTTGGATGCATTAAAGGATGCTTTTGGAAGAGATTCTTTGAATTCTATCCTGGCTGAAGATATCGATGGTTACTTGCAGTCCAATGTTCTTTTTCTTTTGGACAAGATAGCGATGTCTGTTTCTCTTGAAGGACGGGTGCCTTTATTAGATCACAGGTTTGTTGAACTGGCAGCTCATTTACCAGGCGCATGGAAAATAAAAAACGGAAATAAAAAATATATTTTTAAGAAAATGCTGGGACCATATTTGCCCACTGAAATCTTAAATCATAAAAAAGAAGGATTTGGGGCTCCGCTTGGCGATTGGCTCGATGATAAGACGGCGATTATCCTGCGGCGTATCATTGAAACAGGGATGCTGGCGAAAGCACAACTACTTAAGACGGACAAAATTAATTTTCAGGAAATTCAGCCTTGGGATTTGTGGAAGCTGGCTTGCCTGGAAATATGGTACCGGGTCATCGCTGAGCCGCTCGAACCGTCTCATTTAACCCTTGATGATTTTTCATGAAAGATCTACTGAAGAGCGAACAACAGCTTTATCGTCAATACTTGGCTAAACATCCATCAGAATTGTTCTGGTTGGCTTTGGGATTCCTGAAATTTGTTGTCTGTTACCTGGAATTTAGAATTATTCTTTTATTAAGAAAAGCGGTTCCGAGGCATAGGCCCAAAGAGGCCCCTCAGGATGAAACAATCTTGTCCTTAGACAAATTGCCTGAGATCATGTTTCAGCCCTTTGCCGGAACTGTTCCTCAAGATGTAGACATAAAATTAGCAACGGAAAAGATAAAGTTTAACTCTGACATTAATTGGGATTATCCTTATAGGGACAAGGAAGATTCATATGCTCTGAATCGATTTGGCTGGCTTTTGAGCTCTTTGTTGCGTTTCCCTTCAGATGACTACGCCCGGACGGCTTTAAAAAAGATGCTTTCCTGGATTTCTCAAAAAAGTGATGACCGCTCAAGCCTTGCCTGGGAAAGTTATTCTATTGCCGAAAGACTGGCTAATTGGCCGTTCATAATTTTAATCATCCGAAAAATGATCCCGATCTCCGATGAAGATCTCAGAGTGATCGCACGGTCGATGGATGATCAGCTGAGATATCTGATGAATAATCTCGAATATAACGGCAGGTTTACGAATAACCATCTGCTCAATGATGCTAGGGGTCTTTATATCAGCGGGGTTGTTTTAAATAATGAACATGCTTTAAAGAAAGCGCGGGAGGTATTTCTCTCCTGGACTAAAAAAGTATTCTATCCAGACGGGATGATGAAGGAAGGCTCTTCCCATTATCAGTTATTATTGTCTCAGAGATACGAACAGGTTTATTTTATTTCCCGTCATACAGAGGATAAGCCTTTTGCTGATTTCTTGCAAGAATGGGTTTATCTCATGCAGGAAGCTTGTGATTTCTTTTTTGTCCATAGTGAGAGTAATTCTTGGCAGATACCTTTGTTCGGGGACATCTCCCCGGATTTTTCTCCTTCATGGTTCCTTCCTGATGCTAAATCAGGATGGGAAGAATTGAAGCGCTGGCTAAATTGGTCCCTGCCGCAAAAGAATCCCAAGGCCGACAGGAAAGGGTTTGAAAATAAAGGGGATTTTATCCGCATCAATGAGGGGCCTGTGACGATCTTTTGGCATAAAGCTGAAAAAAAGGTGTTTGATCTCAATCACGGCCATCATGATCTAGGCGGCTTTGTCCTGTTTTATAAAGGTATTCAGGTTTTTGCTGATCCAGGCCTGTTCTCTTATGATGAAAAATACAGCACGGCTAAATCTGCCAAGGCCCATAATTCATTGTTACTTGATTCTTTTGGAGCTTTGTGTGAAGATTATAAATTAAACAGGTTAAATGCATATCATTTTATAAATACCCGCTTTAATGTTTTGCAAAATGAAGAATATTTTAGCCTGGAGATTTGCTCTGAAGGATTTAAACGATTACCCGTGCCTGTAAAATGGTCCAGAAAATTCACGGTTTATCCCGACAGGATGATCATTACGGATAATCTTAAAAGTGCGCTCCGCAATACTGTAGAAAGCCGTTTTCAGATAAGCCCGGGATTGGAAATAGAAGAGGATTACGGAAGTGTCAGTATTTATAATACGCCTATCAGACTTAAAGTTGCGGATTCCTGGGATTATAAATATAATTTAATCCAAGGCCATCAAGATAATATTGACGGAGGATGGGTGTCATCTGAATATGGCAGTAGAAAAGCTGCCAGTGTTGTCGTGTTTCAGAGGGAATTGAGTTTAGATAAAATATTTGAATATAAGATAGGGTGGCAAAATGTCGATGCCTGATTATTTAGTCAGTTGTATAATTACCACCAAGGACAGACCTGAGATGGTTGTCCAGGCGGTTAAAAGTGCCCTTGATCAGTCACATCGGCATATTGAGATCATATTGATCGATGATTCAGAAAAGAACGGTAACTGCGAAGGGGCCTTGCGTCTTGGAGGCAGCATAAAATATATCAAGAATGAAAGATCCCGGGGGGCGTGTTATTCCCGGAATATCGGTATTTCTGAATCTAAGGGAGATTTTATTGCTTTTTTGGATGATGATGATTCCTGGATGACCAACAAAATAGAGCTGCAGTTAAAAAAGGCTGTGGAATACCCTTTGGTTAGCTGCGACTGTATTTTATGCTATGATGACACTCCCCGGAAAAGATATCTTCAGCATCCGGAATTTATAAGCTTTGATGAGATGTTATATCTCAATTATCTTGGTTCGTGCAGTTTTGTCTTGGGCCAAGCCGCTGTCGTCAAAAGCTGCCGTTTTGAGGAAACCCGTGAAGCCGCGCAGGATTGGGACATGTGGCTTGCCATCATGCAAAAGAATAAAATATCTCAGGTGTATACGGTTAAGGAATACCTTGTCAATTGCAGCCATGGTTCGCACACCAGGATATCCAATACAGCAAAACTGGATCGGGCTTATTTTTCATTGTACGGGAAGTATATTCAAGAACATACGCCATTGACCACCAATTTATTTATCGTCTTTAATTTCATGAAAACCGACGGATCAATTCTTTTATGGGGATCAAGGGAATTTATCAAATACCGTTTAAAAAACAAAGGGTTGATTTTTTTTATTAAGATAATGTTTAAAAAATTATTTGGCACTATCGAATTATTTTAATCTGAAAGGCTGATATGTCTTCAACAGTAATCCCGATCAGAGTCGAGCAGCTTAATCTCAATGATGAACATGTCAAACTGGTGAAATGGTTTGTCAAAAAAGGGGACCATGTGGACCTCGACCAATTGATCTGTTCGGTGGAAACCACCAAGACAGTCAATGAAATTTATGCTTCCCAGGCAGGGATCATTTATCCGACGGTGACCCAGGAAGGTGCCATGGTCAAGGTTGGCGATACCATTGGGCTGATCGCAGATTCAATGGCGGATATTGAAGCCTATCTATCAGAGCAATACATAAAGAATTCTGTCATATCGGACAAAAAATCATCCATCGACGCAGCTATAAAGGCCACGCCCAAGGCCCAGGCATTGGCTCAAGAACATGGCATTGACCTTAAAGACGTGGCGCGCATGGGGGTTTTGGGGACGATCAAGGAAGCGGATGTGGAAAAATTCCTTTGCATCCCAAGCACCTTGCGTCCCTTTGTCATTGATGAAGGAAGAATGCCTGATTACGAACATTTTGTGACCCGCAAGCTTAAATCCACCCGTGAAACAACACTGCCTTTGACGATGGATGCCGTTCTTGATTTGACGGCCGTGAATAAATATATCGACCGGATCAAGCAGCAGGGGATAACGATTAGCCTATTGCATATCATCCTTGCAGCCCTGCCTAAGACATTGGCCCGGCATGATCGTTTTAAAATGTTCCAGGTCAATGACCGGATATTTACCTATCGTCAGGTCAATATTGCTTTTATTGTACGGACGATCGACGGTAAGTTATATATGCCGGTGATCCTTGATTTGGATAAGATGGTTATTGATCAAATCGCCGAAGCTTCTCAGGAATTGGCGCTTGATGCCAACAGGGGACGTCTTAAGCCATCGCAGTTAATGGGGGCCTGTTTTTGTGTGTCCTATATCGGCAATAAATCAATATCAAGATTTGAAGCTTTTACAGATTCGTACCAGTCAGCCATGCTGGCCGTGGCCGGCTCACAACCGACGACAACGCTGACATTAACGTATGACCATTCCCTGATCGACGGGTGGATGGCCTCTGCTTTTTTATCTGATCTTATCCTGGAAATTGAAAGAGTTGTAAAATGAGCCATTTGCCTTTATGCCACCGGCAATCATCCACGGAAGATTTATACTCCTTGATGGCAGGCATACGTCTTTTTGAGATGTCCTTGCTGGATATGTTCGGTCAAGGTTTGCTGGCAGGGACAACACATACTTGTTTGGGTCAGGAAGCCACCGCCGTGGGAGTAGTGTCGTGTTTAGACCGTGAGCGGGATATTATCCTAAGCAGTCATCGCTGTCACGGTCATTTTTTAGCTTACTGCGGCCAGGCGGAAGAATTATATTTGGAGATCATGGGTAAACCCGGCGGTGTTTGTGCCGGCCGTGGCGGCAGCCAGCATTTAAATGTAAGGAATTTTTATTCCAATGGTATTCAGGGCGGGATCATGCCGATTGCCATTGGCATGGCCAAGGCCGAGAAACTACGCCAATCCAAGGCGATTGTGACGGTATTTTTAGGGGACGGGACCTTCGGTGAAGGGGCGGTGTATGAGGCCTTGAACATTGCTTCCCTGTGGCAATTGCCTATATTGATCATTGTCGAGAATAACGGTAATGCCCAAAGCACGCCCACCCAATTACAATTGTCAGGAACTTTTCAAGGGCGTTTGGAAGCGTTTAATATCCCTGTGCAAGAAATAAAAACGACGGATGTCCGGCAGGTGATCAAAGCCGTGTACCCGTTGATCGATAAAATCCGCCATGACGGAAGTCCGCAGGCCTTGGTGATCGAGGCGCTGCGTTTAGGGCCGCACAGCAAAGGGGATGATCATCGAAGCAAACAGGAAATGGATGAGATCCGGGATAAAGATCCATTAACCTTGATGAAGGATTTAATAACACCGTCTGATCAGGCCTGTATCTATCAACAGGCCCAAGAGTTTATTGATGCCACGCGCCAAAAAGTGCTGCAGGAAAAATCTTATGAGTAATAAAACCTATCTTGCCAGTTTGAATGAATCCTTGCATGCTATGATGGAGGCAGATGAGCGGGTAATATTGATCGGCGAAGATATTCTCGATCCTTATGGCGGTGCTTTTAAAGTCAGCAAAGGCCTTTCCAGCCGTTTTCCTTCACAAGTTTTGACAACACCTATTTCGGAATCAGCGATTGTCGGTTTAGGAACAGGGTTAGCCATGCGCGGATTTCTGCCTATCGTTGAGATCATGTTTGGTGATTTTATTACCCTGGCCGTTGATCAGCTGGTCAATCATGCCGCTAAATTCCGCTGGATGTATAATGAAAAAGTCCGTGTCCCTCTGGTCGTTCGCACACCCATGGGCGCTTACCGCAGTTATGGCCCCACCCATAGCCAGTCGATGGAGAAACATTTTTTAGGTGTACCAGGTTTATGGGTTATATCTCCTAATCTTTTTACTGAGCCCGGAGAATTATTGAAGCAAGCTGTGACCCGGTTGCAGGAACCGGTATTATTTGTCGAGCATAAATACGCTTACGCCCAACCTTTACTTGATGTCCCCGATGGAATGGTATTGGAAGAGTTGGCCGGTGAAAAGGGCTTTTTCCCTGCCTCTGTTCTTCGTCACCGGAATCCGGATCCGGCGATGAGGGGACTGTTGTTATGTTATGGGGGTTTAAGTAAAATGTGCCTCGAAGCCGTTTTATTATTGCGCGATAGTGAAGGTATCAGCATGGATTTGGCAGTGATCACTCAACTGTCACCTACGCCCGTTGTGCAATTACAAACATTATTTGACCAATATAAAGATACATTGTTGGTATATGTGGAAGAAGCGAGTGTGGCGGCAGGATGGGGATCGGAAATGATGGCTTCTATGCAAGATTTTGCCTTGAATACCAGGAATTGTCAGTTGCGACAGCTGCGTATTGGAAGCGAATACAGCGTTATCCCCAGCAGTAAGCAGCTGGAAGGCAGGATCTTGCCTAATGTTCAAAAAATAATTAATCAGATAGTCGCTTGTTTTTAGGAGAATTTATGCAAGAGGAAATTTGTTCACGGGTATGCCGATCTGCGGCATCAGCATGGAAAATAGATCAAACTCAAATCAATAAAGACTCTTCCATGGATACCATTACTCAATGGGATTCACTGGGACATTTGAAGTTGATCATGACATTGGAGAAAGATTTTGGGCTTATTTTTCATCCGAAGGACACGGTACGGATGCGTTCTATTGAGAAGATTTGTCAGGTCATAGAAGCTGCCAAGGGGAATTAATGCCGCTAGGTAAGAAAATCGAAATAAAGAATGTGAAGCCTGTCGACTATCCTGCTGTTGCAGAGTTTCTCCAACAGCAAAAGGCCAGTGATTTTACAATAGACCAGTGGAGAGAAAAATTTCTTGTTTTCTGGGACCACAATCCTTTTTTTAGAGAAGATAAGCATGAGCGGGGCTGGCTTTTGCGGGATGAAACCTGCACCGTTTGCGGGTTTTTGGGGAATATTCCGATTCAATATGCTCGATGTGGTCAAGAGGAAACAGGTTTTGCATTGACCACATGGTATGTCCGTGATGACGCGCGCAAACACAGCCTGGAGCTGTACGGATGCTTTATGGATCAGACGGGAGTTTTGATCAATACGACGCCGACGTTTGAGGTGGAAGAATTATTGAAGGGTGTTTTAAAATTTTTACCGTTGACGGCAGATTGGCTCAAGAGAGATTATTTTTTTCCTGTCAGGAGTGGAGCATTTTCAAGGTATTTGCAAGAGCGCTTCAAACTGCATCCATTATTTAAAAGTATTAATTTTGCCGCAGCGTTTATAGCCATGATTATATCCAATGTGGTAGCACGAACGAGGAGTAAGGGGCCATCCCTCGTTGATGTCAAAGAAGTCATTGAACCCCCTGCAGATACCCAGCAGTGGTGGGATGCGTTTAAGGCCGAGCATCCATTTACTATTGCACGTCATTCGATGGGGTTGCGCTATTTCTTTTTTTCGGGCGAATATTTGAAAACACGCCGGGTCCTTGAGCTTCGTTCTCATGGGGAATTGTTGGGTTTTTTGGGTGTGCGGCTTGTATCCAGGCCAGAGTACTCCTATGTTGAAGTTATTGATATTGCTCTCTTTAGAGATGACGCATCGATGTACTTGACCCTCGTAGATAAATTAAGGGAATTAGTACTTCGATGGAAACCGGACATTGCTTTTATCAAGACTAATGCTTTTAGCGAACCTATGCGCAATGCTTTGAACAGATCCGGCTTCTGGAGCGTTGCAGGGCGAGCACGGTTCTACTATTTTGATCCTCAAGGCCAAATTGGCGCAAATGAATTCTATGGAACACCTTTGGATGGTGACAGGGTATGTTTTTGATAAAGGGTTTATTACGGATCATCTTGTCCTTGTTCGTTTTTTTAGGCGTAGATCATCTATTTAGGATGATCAACAAGCACAAAATTACTATTTTAATTTATCACGGAGTTGTTCCTGAGGCTTTGGTTCCTCCTTGTTCATTGCAGCTTTCTGTACAAGACTTTGCCTGGCAAATGGCCTATATGAAGCGGCATTACCATGTTATGCCGCTGTCCGAGCTTGTCAGGAAGATCAACCAGAACGAAGTCTTGCCGGACAATATAGCGGTGGTGACTTTTGATGACGGGTTTGAGAATAATTATACGGTTGCCTATCCTGTTCTAAAGCGTCTGGGAATACCAGCGACGATTTTTATACCGACGGGATTTGTTGAAACGGACAAGATCCTTTGGCCCCAGGAATTATATCTGATGATGACGGCCTCGTCACAAAAAGGGCTGGACATGCGTGATCACGGTATGGGTATTTATGATTTGAGGACTATGTCCAGTAATACGAATATGATGACGCTCAATACCCAGGTCATAGATGATATGCGTAGTTGTTTTAAGAATTTTCCTGAAGAAGATAAGAAAAGATTGTTAGCGATTATCAGGCAAAGATTGGGAGTGGGGGATTTGGATGAGGGGTTGAGACGTCGATTTGCCATGTTATCATGGGAGCAGATCACGAAGATGAATCAGAGCGGTTTTATAAGTTTTGGGAGCCATACGGCAAACCATCCGTTCTTGATCAATCTTGATAAGGATGCTTTGACCCGTGAGATCGTTGAATCCTTTGAGACAATAAAAAAGAAGTTAAATTCACAAGATATTCTCTTTGCGTATACCTATGGTAATCAGGGAGATTTCAATGAGCTGTCCAAACAGATCGTGAAAGAACAAGGGGCCGTATGTGCAGTGACCACCATCGAAGGACTCAATGGCCGTGAAGATGATCTATTTGAATTAAAGAGGGTTTTTTGTAATGTAACGAGGGATGCGTTCAGGTTGGCGGTATCCGGTTGCTTGACAGAATTGAAAAAATTAAAAAGATCTGCTTACTGAAAGGTTTATATGAAATTAAAAGGTAAAAGAATACTTGTCACTGGCGCTGATGGTTTTATCGGCAGTCATCTGGTTGAACGTTGTGTGCGTGAAGGAGCCAAGGTGAGGTCTTTTGTTTATTACAACTCTTTTAATTCCTGGGGCTGGGTCGATACGCTACCGAGCGCTACGTTAAAGAAGATCGATGTTTTTCCAGGTGACATCCGTGATTTTGGCTGTGTCCATGAAGCGTGTCAGGGGATGGATATTGTCTTTCATCTCGCTGCTTTGATCAGTATTCCTTATAGTTACCGTTCACCGGAAAGTTTTGCGGCGACCAATATCAACGGGACTATTAACGTTCTTCAGGCTGCGCGCATGCAAGGAGTAAAGAAGGTTATTCACACTTCCACTAGCGAGGTATATGGCACGGCCCAACAGGTCCCGATCTCTGAAGAACATCCGATCAATCCCCAGTCACCTTATGCGGCCTCTAAATCTGCTGCGGATAGTTTTGCGCTTTCATTTTACCGTTCATATGGCCTGCCGGTTGCTGTTTTAAGGCCCTTCAACACTTTTGGGCCGCGTCAATCAGCGAGGGCTGTTATACCGACGATCATATCACAAATTTTGGCCGGCAAGAAGACGATACAGCTGGGCAATCTTGACACGACGCGTGATCTGAATTATGTCGGCAATACGGCAGAAGCATTTATCCGTCTGGCTCAAACTGATAAGGGTTTGGGAGAGGTCTATAATACAGGCAGCGGTGTCGAGGTCTCTATCCGAGAATTGGTCGGGACCATTGAGAAAATATTAAAAAAGAAGGTTCGCGTGACAATTGATCCTTCAAGGATACGTCCCGCCAATAGTGAGGTGGAGCGTCTTGTTTGTGGTGCGCAGAAATTGACGGCATTAACAGGCTGGTCCCCTGAGGTTTTGCTCGAGCAGGGTTTGCGTGAAACATGCACCTGGATCAAGCATAATTTAAATCATTTTAAAACGGAGATCTATAATGTTTAAAGCACAAGTCATTATCCTGGCGGGTGGCAAGGGATCTCGTCTAAGGCCATACACGACGGTGTTACCCAAGCCGCTGATGCCGATTGGCGGATATCCGATCCTCGAGATCCTGATCCGTCAACTTAAATTTATGGGGATTGAGAACATTGTAATTTCGACGGGGTATTTGGCGGAATTGATCGAGGCGTATTGCGGCAAAGGCGAGAAATGGGGTGTTAATATCCGCTATGTTCATGAAGAAAAACCGCTGGGGACAGCAGGTGCTTTAAAATTGGTCAAACAAACTGAAAAAAATTTCTTGGTACTCAACGGGGACGTGTTTACGGATATGAATTTTTTAGCTTTTTTGAAATGGCATGCCCAGCATGATGCCATGGCAAGTCTTTCGGTCAAGGAACGCAGGATTAAAATTGATTTTGGAGTAGTCGGGTTCGGCAAAAATCATGAACTTTCCGGTTATCACGAGAAACCTGAACACAGGTCTTTTGTGAGCATTGGTGTCAATGCTTTCAATGAACAGGCGAAATCGTTTATACAAAGCGGAGAATCGATAGGCATGCCTGATTTGATGTTGCGCCTGCGGGACTTGTCGAAGAAGGTTTTATGTTATGAAATCCGACAGGAATGGTTGGATTTGGGCCGTTTGGAAGACTTAGAACGGGCGCAGGAAATTATTGTTCAAAAAAAGAATAAATTTATCAGGTCTTTACATCGATGAAAAAACGAGTCTTGATCACAGGAGCATCGGGATTCATTGGAACAGCCTTGGCATCCCATTTGCGTTTGAGTAAAAGATATGAGGTCGTTGGGATGGATATTAAAGTCTCCGACACTTCCGGTTTTGTCAAAGTTGATCTTTTAGACCAGAAAGCCATGATAGCTTTCCTGCGTAAGAAACGTCCGCAGATCATCTTTCATTTGGCCGGAGGGCGGATCGCCGATCCTAAGCTTATGTTTTCAGCCAATGTCAACACGACGATTGCTCTTTTTGAAACCATCCCCCAAGTAGCAAGATATCGTCCTCGAGTTATAGTCATGGGTTCTGCGGCTGAATATGGGGACTGCTTTGAAAGTAAATTGATCACGGAAAAAATGATGGGCCGGGTTGATAGCCAATATGGTTTGGTAAAGCTTCTTCAGACGCAGACAGCCCTTTATTTTGCCAGAGCAGGGCAGGATGTGATGGTGGCGAGATTGTTCAATATTTTAGGCGCTGGATTGCCTCGATCAACGGCCGTTGGAAGATTTGCTTCAGATATTGTTCGTACCGAGCATGGCAGTGGTCCTATGAAGCTTGAAACAGGCAATCTGGGCGCGATCAGGGATTATCTCGATGTGCGTGATATTTGTTCTGCGCTACGGGCGCTTTCTGAGCATGGGCGCAGTGGAGAGATCTATAATGTTTGCTCTCAAAAGGGTGTAGTGATAAGAGATCTTCTACGTCAGATGCTGGCCTTGTCCCCAAAGAATCCTTTGAGCTTCCTTGAAGACACTCGATGCGATGCGGGCGTTCTTCGTTCAGTAGGATCTTGTGTGAAATTGAAAAAAGACACTGGTTGGTCCCCGTCGTATACATTCAAACAAGGCCTTCAGTCAACGCTTGAGTATTATCGTCATTTGGGGCAATCCTCTTTATGAATACGTCCGTGGGAATAACAAGAGAGCCTATTCGGGTCGCAATGGTCTGTACTATGAACCAGCTTGGAGGCACGACCACGCATGCCCGCCATATCTATACCCATTTGCAGGGGCAGAAGGTGAGGCTGACCTTGATTTTTTGTTCTCTGCAGGAAAAGATTGTTCATGATTATATGATGGCCGGTGGCTGTGATCCCAAGGACATGGTTTTTATTCCAAATAAAAAAAAGAAGTTCTTTTGGCCTTTTATTGTTGAATTAAGAAATATTTTTTTAAAAGAGAAATTTGATATCATCCATGCTTTTGATGTCCAGGGTCATGTTTTGGCGGGGATAGCGGCTTTAGGTTTAAGAGACGTTAAGATTTTGTGCCATTGTGAAGGGCAGTTTCTTGCCACGACGGTATCATGGCCCAAAAAGAGACTGTACCGGGTGTTGAATTTTTTTCTAAAAGACCGTTTTGTGCGTTCCCTTACGGTTTCTCACGGGCTTGCCCGTGAATTGATCGAAGGGAACTTTAGGCCATCTTCCAAGGTGGAGGTTTTACACTTAGGGATCAAGCCTCTTTATGAGGGCGATCCGGATGAGCTGAAATATCCGGGTTTTAATTCAAGTACACCGGTCATCGGGACTTTGTCTAGACTGAGCGTTGAAAAAGGGTTGGATCGCTTTATAAAGGCCGCTGCAGAAGTTCTTAAGAAAATCCCTTCTGCGCGTTTTGTGATCTGCGGCCACGGGCCGGATGAAGAACGTTTAAAAGCCCTGGCCCGTGAGCTGTCAATTGATACCCGTGTTGAAATTACGTCATTGCCGTTTACCAGTGATATTAAAGATGTTTTGAAGACTTATGATATTTATGTGCTTCCTTCATTAAGGGAAGGATTACCGATAACCTTATTGGAGGCTATGTCTATGGGACGGCCCGCGATCGCTTCTGATATCGAAGGAGTCAGAGAGGTGATCGACAATGGGGTGGATGGAATCCTGGTAGATACGGCTGATGCAAAGGCTTTTGCACGGGAGATAATAAGATTATGTAGCGATGTTCCTCGGGCGACCGGCATGGGGCGCCGGGGTTTGGAAAAAATCAGGTCTTCTTTTAATGTCGAAAGCGAGATGCGGCGTTTGCGCGATATTTATTTTGAAATTAGCCCTAGGAGGACATCGTGATCAATTTCTCAGGGATATCATCGAGTGGTATTTTAGGCAGATTTCTGAGATCCTTATTAAAATTAGTTCCCCGAGGGTTGCCGATTTTTATTATACAAGGCCCGTTAAAAGGAAAACGCTGGATTGTGGGGGCTGGAGATAATAATGGATTTTGGTTAGGTTCTTATGAGCTTGAAACCCAACGAATATTAGAACAAAATATCAGTATCGGAGATGTTGTTTATGATATTGGAGCCAATGTAGGATTTTATACATTGCTCGCATCATTTTTGACCGGAAAGAGAGGGCAGGTGCTTTCTTTTGAGCCGTTTCCTACCAATATCCGGTTTCTTAGAAGACATATCTTATTAAATAAGTTTACAAATGTCTCTATTTTTGAGGCAGCCATCGCGGATAAAGAAGGAGTGATGTGTTTTAAAGAAGGCGTAAATTCAGCTGAAGGAAGATTATCTGATGAAGGGAATTTGCAAGTAAAGGTCATGGCATTAGATAAATTGGTCAGGGATAAGGTTATCCCCCCACCGCAAATGATGAAAATTGACGTTGAAGGGGCGGAATTAAAATTATTTGAAGGTGCATCCGAAGTGATCAAAGGGTATCGGCCCAAGATCATTTTGTCAACTCACGGAGAAATCGTCCATGACGCATGCATAAAGTATTTACAATCCATGGGGTATCGCTTGGAGGCTATCCCATCGACGCAGTCTCTTGAAGAAACAAGATCGATTCTTGCGATAACAAAATGAAATTGGAGCGAGTGTGGCAACGGGTATCCATAAGATATTAATCATGGAATTATGGGGAATGGGGGATGTGGTGATGATGAGTGCCATTCTCAAGCCGCTGAAAACGGCGTTTCCCATGGCCCAGATCACTGTCTTGTGTCAGGAGCCTGGTCAGCAAATTCTAAAACAGAATAAAGAAATTTCTTCATTTGTAACATTTAAATTCCCCTGGACGGTACTTCGTGGTAAATATCGTTTATGGAGCTGGGATTGGAAAGGAATTTTTTCTACAATTGCTGTTTTGCGTCATGCAAAATTCGATCTTATTCTTGATGGTCGTGGGGATGTTCGTGATGATTTTCTGGCATTTCTGATCGGATCGGCACTCACTGTTTCTGCGCCGCACTCGATCATCGCGCCTCATAAATGGCTAAGTCATCGGGTTGATCTATGGGCCGGAGTGCTTAAGCGCATCGGTGTAACGATAGATCAATTTCGTCCGAGCATTACAGTGTCTACTGAAGAACAATCTGTTGCGAGGGCATTTATCCGGGACCATTTTCCGGTTAGACCGCGTAAGTTGATCGGGATTCATCCGGGAGCAGCTCAGCCGGTAAGACGATGGCCGTTAAGCCGGTTTAAAGAGTTAGCGGTACGGTTAATGAAATCTGATAATGTTGGGATCATTCTTTTTTCTGATCAGGAAGGGCTGGGGCTCGAGTTAGGCAAGGGATTAGATTTGCCGGTATTTACGGGTAATATCAGAGAGTTAACAGCTTTGCTGGCTCAAGTAGATATGTTGATTTGCAATGATACGGGGGTTATGCATATTGCAACTGCCCTGGGTGTCCCCGTGGTCGCGGTTTTCGGCCCAGGTGATCCCAATATTATCGGTCCTCGCGGATCAGCAGATATCTTGATAAAAGAGTGCCCCTATCGTCCGTGTTTTGATAAGTGCGCCAAGAAAACCGCAGATTGTCTTTTAAGAATTGATGTCGAAGAAGTTTGGAGTGTTGTATCGAAAAGGATGGCAGGATGAAGGAAAATATTCAGGATATTTGGATTGATCGCGTAGGCATGATCGCTATTGTGATCGTGAGTCTAGGTTATGTTCTTTTCGGGGCTTCATTTGCCCAGCTACGCTTGGAATTTTCATTCTTGGATTTCCCGATATTTATCGGTGAGATACTTCTTGGTTTTACGACGTTACTTTTTATTGTCAAAAGTGTACGGCAGAAATGGGAATTAGGAGCTTGGGGATGGGTACTGGGAGCGTATCTTTTTTTTGTTCTTCTCAAAGCATTCTCCGGATATTTTGTTTGGGGACCTCTGGCTTTTCGTGATGCAGCGTTATTTTACTATCCTTTTTTTATAGTTTTGGGATATTCATTCTGGTCAAATGATCTGGGGGGAGACAAAGCAAGAAGAGGACTTGTTGCTTTGATCTTGTGTGTTTTTATTCTTCGTCAATTTGTTGGTTATTGGCCGTGTTCTTTGATCATTCTCGGGTTAATCCTGGCGCTGCAGGCAAGAAGTTTTCAGGAACGAATGATCCTGTTAGGAGCGATCATTCTTTTTGCTCCTTATGGGGCATTATTTAATGTTTTTTATAGAACGATTTTTTTGTCATCGTTGATCACAGTGATCTTTATAAGTATCATCTTCTTTGTTTTGTATTATAAGGATCGTTGGGTATGTCTTTTAGGGGGACTGGTAGTGTGTCTTTTTCTTGGTGTAGTTTTATTTAAGCTTTGTCAGACAGGAATGGGGGAGACTTGCATTATTAAGAATCCAAAGCCCGTGGCAGGTGCGTCGTTTCAGGAACCGTCCCGAGCGAAGTATCTTTTTCATCCAGTCGGTAATTCGTTTGGAAAATTGGATGCTATTAAAGAATTCTTGCAGAGAATATTTAAAGAGGAACTGGAGGCCAAGGAGTCATATGTAGTGTCAAATGAACCTCCGATGGAAGGGAAGCATGAATCCCTTAGGATCAAAGAAGCTGATACCCTTTTTCGATACTATATTTGGAGGGATATGGCACTGGAATATGCCCGGCATAAACCTTTTTTCGGGTTTGCTTTCGGCCGGCCATTACGGTCCTCGACATTAAAATATTACGGCCTGGCAGTAACGACTCAAGAATATGACGGATGGGTTGGGGCGCATAATTCTCTCCTTTATATGATTTATCGAGCAGGGCTCATCGGATTGGTAATGGTTTTTTCCATTCTTGCTGTTTGGTTTGGCCTGTTGCGAGATTTTTTTATTTTAAGGGATTGGACCGGTCTTTTGTTATGCGCCGTCCTTCTTAACTGGATCGTGGCAGCAAATTTCTTTTTAATTTTCGAAATGCCTTATACGGCGATCCCTGTGTGGACGATCCTTGGGATCACTTTAAAACACAGGATGCTTCTTAAAGAAGCATCGAATGTGAAAATTAATTATGCGTCAAATAAATAAAATCCTCAGAACATTTGATCTTTGGGACTATTATTTCTTAGTTATTACTTTATTTTATATCCTATGGCGTTTAAAAATCTTAATAGCCCATTAAAGAATTATCCCTTGGCGCATCTGCCAACCCTGGCCCTGATGATCGGGGCATTTTCATTTTGGCTTGAGCTTTATATCATCCGTCTGCCCTCCGGGCATAGTTCCTTCCTGGCTTGGGGGATTTTTATTTTTTGTTTGTTGGCATTGCTTTTTTCCCGTCCATGGCAATCTAATATTATGCCGTCTTTAAGCGATGAGTCATTAGTCTTGAGGGTCATTTTTGCCTTAGGCGCCTTCCTGGGGGCAATTTACTTAGTCGTGGGGCTCTACGCTTCTTTTTTGCCGCCGCATCTGATCCAGGAAACAGATGCCCTGATGTATCATATAACCATACCACGCCAGCATTTTTTGTGGCATTCCTTTAATCACATCCCCTGGTCTGTGGCAGATCTGTTTTTGTTGCCGTTGGATTATGCTTTAAGTCCTTTTGAATTGGCGACGACGTTGCCTAATAAATTGATACAATTTATTTTCTTTATTGGCAGTCTGGGTTGTGCTTTTCATTTGGTCTATATTTTATCGGGCCGAGACTTGCGTCGGGCTTGGCTCGGGGTATTGGCTGTGATGGCCTGTCATGCGGTTGCCATTCAGGTTGGTCTGGCCATGCTGGATTTGGTGATGCTGTATTGTTTTTTGGCGTTCATTCATAGCTTATTTGTCGGGCGTTGGACATTGGCAGCTATTGAATTGGCTTTCTTTTTCTGGTCAAAGTCATTCATTCCATTGCAAATGGTGGTTATTGGGCTTGTCCTGGGGGCGATCCTTTTTTGGGCTTTGAAGAATAATTTTTCCATCAATGAAGTTCCTGTTCTTAATTCTCGTGAACGTAAAATATTTATGATCGGCTTTGCAATTGCTTCTATAGGGATCGCGTTGCCGCATTTGATCAAATCATTTTATTATACAGGGACTCCGCTTTATCCTTTTGGGATTGGCTTTTTGTCACCTTTAATAACGACTTCGCCCGATCATTGGCATTCCATACTTCAAAGAGCGCAAGACAGTTTGTCGGTGAAGGATAATTACGGACATGGACGTTCAATGATAGCTTTTATCAAACATCTTTGGCTTATTGCCGTTCCTGAGCATAGGGTCAACAATACTTTTGACTATCCTGTTGGCCTGATATACCTTTTAGTATTGGCACCTTTTGCGGGTCATTTTATCAATTCTTTGAAATCCAAAAAATTGCCTGTTTTATCAATGATTGTTTTAATATGGTGGCTTACATGGTGGTTTGGTTCTCAGCAAAGCAGGTTTTTATTGGTTCCCATATGTTTGATGATCATTCTCACGATCAGTTTTTTGCCGAAGATAAGCAAGGTATTGATCGTTTTGATCATTTTGGCATTGGGACTAGAGGTAGTCTCTTTGATCGATGCTCACCGTCATGACTGGGGCAAACCGTTCTTTCAATTATTACGGGATCAAGATAAAAAGATCCTGGAATTACAGCCCTCCATAGGTGCCCTTGACGTGAAATTGGATTTTCCGGACGTTGCTTTTGCTCCATTTCCGGTGACAGTAATCAAAAGCGATTCGGTTTTTGTGATACCCCATTGATTTATGGGGATAGAATATGTCGAAGCGGGTGATTATGAAGATATCATATGCGTTTTTGCGGGACAAAAACAAGATCA
>Ga0302320_10002154_pt1 | contig 46871 bp, 41 predicted proteins | sample Bog_T0_3_FD_202130 | JGI IMG/M metagenome (GOLD analysis project Ga0302320, IMG submission 202130) | Peat permafrost microbial communities from Stordalen Mire near Abisko, Sweden - Bog_T0_3 | ecosystem: Environmental > Terrestrial > Soil > Wetlands > Peat | place: Sweden: Abisko, Stordalen Mire...
TAACCGCGAACACCGGCTAGGACGTATTGCGCAAACATCACGGCGCTCGGATCGAACCCAGTGTATTCGCCATGCTGCCAATAGTGGCGCGAAAGCGACCTTGCCGGACGTCCGCCTTGGGTCAAAGGCGGTCCTGCGGTCCTGAATCGGGGCTTCCGGGATACCCCTATCAACGGACAACAGCACAGCGACCCTGTTGCTCCGGTTCGTGCCAGAAAGAGACTCATGCACCGCAGCAAAGGCATCGGGGGCACGCGGACGCCGTGGTCGCCGGTTCCATTTCCCGGCAACTGTGGCAGCGGCGCTACAGCGCGGCCAGTCAAGCGGGGGTAGATGTGAGCACATATTAAGAATTTTTAATTTTGGGGATCGGGCATGAGTGAGCATTTCCGGGGAAGCCTGTTGATAGCGGCGTTACTGGGCGGACCGGCGGTTGCCGCGGATATGCCCATGCCTGTCAAAGCGCCGCCTGTTCCGGTCGCGGTCTACACCTGGACTGGCTGCTACGTCGGCGGCAGCGGTGGCGGGCTTTGGGCACACAAGCGCTGGACCGATGATGATAACCTCAGCACGACCTTCGGCCGCACGCGGTTCGACCATACCACCAGCGGCGGGATGGCCGGCGGACAGGTCGGATGCGACTATCAAACGGGCCGCTGGGTGTTCGGTGGTGAAGGCAGCTATCACTGGGCCGATTCCAACGCGACATCGAACGATTTGGTTTTCACGAATGTGAGCGGGACGACCAATGTCAGCGGCCTCGGGACGATCACAGGCCGTGTCGGTTACACGATTGTGGATCAGGCGCTGATCTATGTGCGTGGCGGCGTGGCTTTCGAGCGTGACCGCTACTCGACCACCAACTTGACTGCCAATGTTCAGCTGACGTCTGCGAGCGAAAACCGAACGGGCGGACTAGTTGGCGCCGGTTTCGAGTATCTGCTCCTGAAAAATCTGTCCGCCTTCATCGAATATGATTACGCCGATATGGGGAGTCGCGACGTCAACTTTGCCTTCCTGACCCGCCCCGGGCTTTCCACCACCTACTTGATCCGGGAGCGCAAAGATATAGTGAAGGTCGGACTGAACTGGCGCTTCAATTTGGCGCAGCCCGTGGTGGCGAAATATTGACGGCCACTGCGCTTGAATAATAAAAAGCCCGGCTTTCTTGCCGGGCTTTTTGTTGCCTCCCATATGAAGCGTCCAAAGGCAACACGAAGGATCGCCGATCATCCTCATCCGGATGCATCCAACGCAAGGCGCGATCCTCCTTCCATCGTCCACCCGATCATTTGCACCGCGGCGCGTAACGGACGCTGCGCAGCAGGCGCGCAACCTCGCAGCCGTTGACTTCGCAGGATAGTTGGCGCGGGGTCCTTTGCGCGGAGGCATCATGGCCGACAAATCGCAATTTTCAATCGTAACCTACCAGCGCAGTCCGGGGCATTGGCGAGCGGCCATAACCCCATTTGCGCATTCCGGTCTTTTTATGCGGGGCCGGACCACTGCCAGCTTTGTGACCCCGGACGATTACGCGTCGGAGTCCGATGCCATGATGGCAGCCGAACAGGCCATCAGGAAACTCTAGCGTCCCCTTCGCGTCCGCCGACCATTTGCAGGGTTAGCGGGACAGGTGCCGACGGACGTCATTGCGAGGAGCAACGCGACGAAGCAATCCAGTCTTATCTTGCGGCGCCATGGATTGCTTCGCTAACGCTCGCAATGACGTGTCGGGCCGTTTGAAAATCGAATCGAAATATTCCACGTTGTCCCGGCTCAATCCCGGACGACAATCCCTCACAGCTCCCTCGCATTGCTGAACGCGAACGACGAGACGCGGCGGGTGTTCTCGTCGAGGATCAGGGTGCGGGTGATCGGCGGCTCGGCGCGCTGGCTGCAGTTTTCGCGCTCGCAAAGCCGGCAGTTGACGCCGATCGGGGTGCCCTCGGTTTTTTCCAGATCCATGCCGCCGGCGTAGACCAGGCGCGACGCATGGCGGATTTCACAGCCCAGTCCGATCGCAAAGCGCGGCTGGGCTTGCGGATGCGGCGCGACCGGCCGTCGCAGCATCTGCGCGATCGAGAAGTACCTCGCGCCGTCCGGCAATTCGATGATCTGCTTGAGCAGGCGGTCCGGGGTGTCGAAGGTCGAGTGCACGTTCCACAACGGGCAGGTGCCGCCGAATTTCGAAAACGGAAAGGTGCCGGAGGAAAACCGCTTGGAGACATTGCCGGCATTGTCGACCCGCAGCAGGAAGAACGGCACGCCACGCGCGTTCGGACGCTGCAGCGTGGTCAGGCGGTGGCAGACCTGTTCGAAGCCGGCGTTGAAGCGCTGCGCCAGCACGTGGAGGTCGTAACTCAGCGCTTCGGCCGCACCATGGAAGGGCTGATAGGGCATCATGACGGCGGCGGCGAAATAATTCGCCAGCGTGATTCGGTAGAGCCGGCGCGGAGTATCGTCGAGCGGGCCGGCGCGGCCGACGATGGTCTCGAGCGCGCCGCTGCATTCGGCAAGGCCGGTCTGCAACGCAAGCTGGAAGGTTCGGCCGGGGCCGTCTACCAGCTCCGAGAGCAATAGCTGCCTGCGATGACGGTCGAACCGGCGCAAGGTCTCGCGCATGACGTCGACCGGCATGATGCGGGTGACGATCGAATGCTTTTCGCGCAGTCGCGTGGCGAGTGCCGCAAACAGCCCTTCGGCTGGAGCGTTCAACTCGTCGCGCAGCGTTTCCGCCGCCTGCTCGAGTTCAGGGAAATAGTTGCGGTTGGCCTCGATCAGATCGCGGACGCGCTCGATCGGATTGGCCTCGAAACGCGTGCCCTCGTCGCGGTCGGCCATTTGGGCTGCAACCATGGTCTCGCCGCGGCGGGCTTCGGTGTAGGCCGCGTAGAGCCTTTGCAGCGCATGCGTCACCCCCGGGCACAATTCGGCGAGATCGCGCAGTTCCTGTTTCGGCAGGTCGATCTGGCGGAACACCGGATCGGAGAAGATCTCGTTGAGCTCGGCGAAAAACCGGTCCTCGTCGGCGCTGGCGAGGTCTCGCAGATCGAGGTCATAGGTCTGTGCCAGCCGCATCAGCATCTGCGCCGTCACCGGGCGCTGGTTGCGCTCGATCAGGTTGATGTAGGAGGGCGAAATGCCGAGCCCCTCGGCAATCTGGGTCTGCGACAGGCCGAGTTGCTGGCGGATGCGCCGGAACCGGGGCCCGACGAACAGCTTTTTTCCGGAATCACCCGCCATGGCAGCCTCGCTGAACCCTTGCCGTCATTCCGGACGCGCAGAGCGGCGATCCGGAATCTCGAGATCCGGATTCTTGCTTCGCAAGCCCCGGAATGACGTTTAGTTATGACAATAATGACAAAATAACATCTATTACTGGTCGCAATGTTACATCGCATCACCATTCAATGGCAAGCCATCTATGCGAATTAAGTCGTTTAGCGTTTAGCTCTCGCCACGTTTTGCGACACACTGTCACGAATGTCGATTGGAGAAAAAAATGGCGAAGAGTTTTGAAGCGCTGGTTCCCGCGCCCGCCGGGCGGTTCGACGGAATCAGCCGCCCCTACAGCCCGGCCGAGGTGGAGAAGCTCCGCGGTTCGGTGCCGATTGCCTATACGCTGGCCAAGCGGGGCGCCGATCGGCTGTGGCAGTCGCTGAAAAGCGAACCATACGTCAATTCGCTCGGCGCCGTCACCGGCAACCAGGCGATGCAGCAGGCCCGCGCCGGTCTGCCCGCGATCTATCTGTCGGGCTGGCAGGTCGCCGCCGACGCCAACACCGCCGGCGCGATGTATCCGGACCAGAGCCTGTACCCGGCCAATGCCGGACCGGAGCTTTGCCGCCGCATCAACCGCACCTTGCAGCGCGCCGACCAGATCGAACACGCCGAAGGGGGCGCCAAGATCGACTGGTTCGTGCCGATCGTTGCCGACGCTGAAGCGGGCTTCGGCGGTCCCCTGAACTCGTTCGAGATCATGAAGGCCTATATCGAGGCGGGTGCCGCCGGCGTGCATTTCGAGGACCAGCTCGCGTCCGAAAAGAAATGCGGCCACATGGGCGGCAAGGTGCTGATCCCGACCGCCGCGCATGAGCGCAATCTGGTCGCCGCCCGGCTCGCCGCCGACGTCTGCGGCACGCCGACCTTCGTGCTGGCGCGCACCGACGCGGAAAGCGCAAAGCTGATCACATCAGATGTCGATGAGCGCGATCGCGAATTCATCACCGGCGAGCGCACCGCGGAGGGCTTTTTCCGACTCAAGCCCGGCACGGGCCTGGCGCATTGCATCAAGCGCGGCATCGCGTTTGCGAAGTACGCCGACCTGCTGTGGTGGGAGACTTCAACCCCGAACCTCGAGGAAGCGCGCGAATTCGCCGAGGCCGTGCACAAGGTCTATCCCGGCAAGATGCTGGCCTATAACTGCTCGCCGTCGTTCAACTGGGAGGCCAACATCGACAAGGCGACGATCGCCAAATTCCAGCGCGAGATCGGCGCCATGGGATACAAGTTCCAGTTTGTCACGCTGGCCGGTTTCCACTCGCTCAACCACGGCATGTTCGAACTGGCGCGCGGCTACAAGGCCGAAGGCATGGCGGCGTATTCGCGGCTGCAGCAGGCCGAGTTCGCTTCCGAAAAGCACGGCTATTCGGCGACGCGCCACCAGCGCGAAGTCGGCACCGGCTATTTCGACCTGGTGTCATCAACCATATCCGGCGGCACCTCGTCGACCACGGCACTGCACGACTCCACCGAAGCCGCGCAGTTCAACAAGCACGGCTCGGAAATCCACATTCAGGCGGCTGAATAACAGGAGGCTATCATGACCAACGGCAGTAATTTCTGGGTGATCGGCGGCGAGTTCGGGTCGATGAACTTCCACAAGCTGGTGGAAGGCTCGGCCCAGGTTCAGGGTCCGTTCAAGACCCGCAAAGAGGCCGAGGACGCCTGGCGCGCGGTCTCGGAAGAAACCCGGCACAAGGCCGGCGTGCGTTTCTCGATTGTTGAAGAGCCGCAGCGCGTAACGGCCTGATCGGCCTCTGCCATAAGAAGACGTCCAAGGGACGACAGCGGCCTTATCCGGTTTTCCGGGTGGGGCCGTTGGCGCATCTTCCCCCTCTCCCGCTTGCGTGAGAGGGAGCACGGCGAAAGGCGTAAGTCTTTGGGAACAAACGGCCTTTGCGGGCGACATGGTTACTGATAGGTTAAGGGTGATCGGAACCCATCAGGACAAAGGCTGCAGGCTTATGTCAGACGCGCCAAACCCCGGGAGCCAGGCCGGCGAGACACGTCCGATCCGGCTGCGCGATGCGCTAAGGCAGGCGCGGATCGAGGCGGCCGACCGTACCGGCGTCGTCGTCGACCTGCGCGACGCCGAAGTGGCGCGGCTGGAGATTCTGAACGAGGCGCTCGATCCCCTGTTCGCCCAGATTCCCGACAGCGTCGATCTGTTCGATCGCGGCATCAGTCAGGGCGAGACGCCGCGGCTGTGGATCGACGTCGTCGCCCATGTCGTGATGGGGCGCGACAAGCGCATCTACCGCTTCGTGCAGGATACCCGCTTCGGCCGCGTCGTGATCGCCGAATCCCACGACGTCGCTGCCGTCGTCGCCGCCGTCACCGACTATGTCGCCCGCCGGATGATCGAGCGCGAACACGCGCTGGTCGCGACCGCGATGGCGGAGCCTGCCGCGGTCGAACCGCCGCGGCGCGGCGGCTTCTGGATCTTCGTGCTCGGCTTCGTCGTCGGCGCGCTCGCGCTGTTCGGCCTGGCGTTGTTTGCGAGCTTGCGCAGCCTCTAGACAAGGCTTGCTAGATCAGCCTTGTCCGCGCCAATTCCTGCACCCGCAAGCTATCATCGATGCCACGTACCACCTGCTCGCAGCGCCACGCCCCGCCGTCGCGCTCGATCGAGTACAGGTTATAGGCCGCGGCCGGATAGCGGCCATGCGCCAGCGCGGAAGCCGAGGGTACGCCGATCGCGGGGATTGATCGCTGCGGTCCGTCGATCCAGATCGTGGAGTGAACATGATCATGCCCGTGCAGGATCATCTCCACGCCGTGCTGCCGCAGCAGCGCCAGCAGCTGCGGTGCATCGGTCAGCCGCTTGGCGCGCGCGTCCGACCGCAGCGGGTGATGGATCAACAGCACGCGAAAAGCCGCCTCGGTGGACAGCCGGATCAGCATACGCTCAAGCGCGTCCAGTTGGGGGCGCCCGAGCCAGCCCGTCGCCATCAGCGGCGGCGTCGGCACCGCCGAGGAGACGCCGATCAGCGCCAGCGGCCCGCGCCTGCGCAGCAAGGGAAAGGCGCGACCGCCATCGGGGGCCTCGTCACCAGCGAGATAGTCTTGCCAGACTTCGGCAAAGCGATGTTGGGTGGCGCGAACATAGGCGTCGTGATTGCCGGGGACGACTGTAACGCGATCCGGTGCGCCGACGCTCTGTAGCCATTGCAGCGCCGGCGCGAATTCGGCTTCCAGCGCGAGGTTGACCAGATCTCCGGTGACCGCGATATGATCCGGACCGTGCGCCTGGATGTCGGACACCAGCGCGTCGAGCACCTCGCGTCGCTGGTAATGTTGGCGATTGCGGGTCCAGTTGAGATAGCCGAGCGCGCGCTTTCCCGCGAGTTCGGCAAGCCGCGCGGCGGGCAGCGGCGGAAGATGCGGATCGGACAGGTGCGCCAGCGTGAACGCCGCCATCATACGCATCCGATTCGGTTGCCTGCCGGAGAGGGCCGCACGATCATGTCGTGTTATCCTGTCAATCCTGTGAAATGTATTGGCAAGCCGGCCGCCGCGGCGCAAGGGATCAAACCGATGTTGGAAACCCCGGGATTTCGGCGACGATGAACCTGCAAGCCCAGCGAAAGCGCTTCGAGCCGGCGCTGCGACGGATGTTCCATCTCTATTGGCGGTTCGCCCGGGGCATGACGCTCGGGGTCCGCGCTGTGGTGCTGGACGGCGATAACAGGGTGTTTCTGGTCAAGCACAGCTATGTCAGCGGCTGGCATCTGCCGGGCGGTGGGGTCGAAGTCGGCGAGACATTCGAACATGCGCTGCGGCGTGAGCTTGAGGAGGAGGGGCGCATCGAGCTTGCGGGCGAGCCGGTGCTGCATGGCCTTTTCTTCAACAGCCACGTTTCCCCGCGTGACCACGTCGCGGTCTATCTGGTCAGGCAGTTCCGGCAGGATCGCCCGCCCGAGCCGAACCGCGAGATCGTTGCCAGCGGGTTCTTCGCTGCGGGAGCGCTGCCGGCCGACACCACCGAGGGTACGCGTCTGCGGATTTCGGAAGTGCTCGAAGGCAAGGCGCCGATCTCGACCTGGCGCTAGGCCCTTGCGAGCCGTGCCGGATTTGGCGACAAGCCTGTCAGCGCCCACTGCGGAACCACGCGATGCAATATCTGAAGGCTGGCTGCGGCTTCCTCTGTTTTCTGCTGCTCGCCAGCAATGTGTGGTCGATGTCGCACTGGAGCGAGGCCCGCGGGGTTTACGACGACATCTGCTACCTGCGGCAGGCGCACCTGTTCCAGCGCTTTGGGCTCGACGGCCTCGACACGCGCATCAGCCGCGATGACGACCATTATCTGTCGGAAAAATTGAAGGAGATAGGCTACCCGGACTGGCGCAATACCGAGGCGGTTCCGTGCCACAATTTCATGCCCGCGACGCAAAGGCTCGTCTTGCAATACCCGCCGGGCACTGGCCTCGTGCTGGCGCTGTTTCCGGCGGGCTTTCAGGTGATTCCGCTCTACGTGCTGTCGACGGTCATCATCTTTGGATTTGCGTTGCTCGCCATTTCATATGCGCGGACCAAATCAGCCATGCTGCTTGCCACCGCCTTTGGCTGCGTGGCCATCTACCTGATGATCAATCCTGCCAAGGCAAGCTATTCGGTGGCGCCCACGATGGTGGTTTGTGCGCTGACGGGGTTGCTGACGGCAAAACTGTTTTCCGCCAGGCAGGCGCGGCATCGCCTTCTGTTGACGGCGATGATCGGCCTGCTGCTCGGCATCGCCGTCAGTTTCAGGTTGCCGAATCTGTTGCTCGCCTCCGGCTATTGTCTGTTCCTCGGGGGCTCGTTTCTGCTGTACCGAAAAATCGAGAGGGTCCTGCAGGGCCTGTTGTTCGGCGCGGCGTTTTTGGCGGGCGCTGCGCCGACCCTGGCCGCGAATGCGATCAATGCCGGCAGCCCCTTCGCTACCACCTATGGCAAGGTTGACGTGACGCCTCCGGTCCTCGATTTCGTCGCGCTCTGGAGCTACATCGCTGATCTTCAATTTGTTCTGCTGGTGCTCGCGGGCGCCGGTACGGTCTTGATGATGCGACGGCATCGCGGCAACGCTGCCAAGAACGTTGCTTTGGTCACCGCCGCAAATCTTCTGGTAAATCTGGCCTTTTTCGCGAGCCATCCCCTCTTCACGCCGTATTACACCATTCCGATTGCGATGCTTTCGCTGTGGAGTCTGCTGTTTGCCCGCCTGATGCCCGCGGAAGTGGTGGAAGACGACGGTGTTGGACAGGTATCGAAAGCCCGACCATGATATGGAAGTTGATTCGGCAGGCGTGGCCGCGCAGGCGTTTTTGCAATGACACCATCATCGATGCGAATTGCTGTTCTGGTACCGTGCTTCAACGAGGAAGCCGCGGTCGCCACCGTCGTAGCCGACTTCCGCAACAGCCTGCCTGCGGCCGAAATCTTCGTCTACGACAACAATTCGTCGGATCGCACCATTGCCGTGGCGCGCGAGGCCGGCGCGCAGGTTCGCAGCGAACGCCGCCAGGGCAAGGGTCATGTGGTGCGGCGCATGTTCGCCGATATCGATGCTGATATTTATGTGCTGGTCGATGGTGACGCGACCTACGATGCCGCCAGCGCGCCGCGCATGATCGATACACTGCTGTCGGATCACCTCGATATGGTGGTCGGCTTTCGCGTCGATCAGGTTCAGGCCGCCTATCGGCCTGGCCACCGCACCGGCAACTGGATGCTCACCAGCTTTCTCTCCTCGGTGTTCGGTCACGCCTTCAGGGATATTCTTTCCGGCTATCGCGTGTTCTCGCGGCGTTTCGTCAAATCCTTTCCGGTACTGTCGGATGGTTTCGAGATCGAGACCGAGTTGACCGTGCATGCGCTGGAACTGGCGCTGCCGGTCGCCGAGATCGAAACGCCGTATTACGCCCGGCCCGAGGGCTCGTTCAGCAAGCTCAACACCTGGCGCGACGGTTTTCGGATCCTGGGTACCATCCTGAAGCTATACCGGTCGGAAAAGCCGCTGCGGTTTTTCACGGCGATTGGAATCTTCCTGACGCTGGTTTCGATCGGGCTCGCGATTCCCGTCATCGTCACCTATCTCGAGCAGGGCGTCGTTCCGCGTCTGCCGACCGCGGTGCTATCGATGGGGCTGATGATTTTGGCGGTGCTGTCGGTGTCATCGGGCCTGGTACTTGATACCGTGACCCGTGGACGCCGCGAAATGAAGCTGCTTGCCTATCTGTCTCAACCCCCGACCGACAGGAACTGACGCGGTTCGAGCTTCGCAATGGCCGGGACGATGGACCGCGCCCGCGCCAGATGCTATCCCGCGACGGATCATGAGCGACCTCTTACTGACAATATTTGCGGAAATCGCCAACGACGCGCAGGCGATCGAACGTCTGCACCGGCGCACCTTCGGGCCTGGCCGCTTCGTGCTCAGTGCCTACCGGCTTCGCGAGCATGTCGATCACCTGCTCGATCTGTCGTTTACGGCATGGATCGGTACGCTGCTGGTGGGCTCGGTGCGCCAGTTACCGGTTCAGATCGGCGATACCAGGGCGTTGCTTCTCGGCCCGCTCACGGTCGAGCCGCCATTTCGCGGCCGCGGCGTCGGCCGTGCGCTGCTGGACCGCGCCCTGAAGGACGCCAGGGCGAAAGGCCATCGCCTCGTGCTGCTGGTGGGCGACGAGGCCTATTACAGCCGCGTCGGCTTCAAGGCGGTTCCGAAGGGCCGCGCGACCATGCCGGGCCCGGTGGACTACAGCCGACTGCTGGTGGTGGAACTGGTCGATGGCGCCTTCACCGACGTTTCCGGAGCGATCCGCCCGGACTGGAGCCTGGCGCGTTAGCGCGCCTCATATCTTCTTCGAGATGCCAAGGAAGAAGCCGCGGCGCGGGCCGAACTGCGGCGCGAACACGCCGATGCCCGATCCATCCCTGATTTCGTAGACGGTGTCGAACAAATTGATCACGTCGAAGCGAACCGTCAGCGGCTTGGGATCGTTGGGCAGGAAGAAGTCGCGCTTGATGCCGACATTGACCTGCGTGTAGGCCGGCACCGTGCCGATATTGGCGTCGCCGTTGCGCAGTCCGCTGCCGTAGATCATGTCGGCGCTGAGTTTGGCGCCGCACCACATCCCGCCGCCGCCGAACGTATCGGCGGCCGTCGCCGGCCGGCCGCAGAACTGGTAGACGGCACCCGCCGAGGCGGTGACGAACTGGTTGTGATCCGTATAGACGAAGTGCGTCTGGAGATACTGAAGCTCGGTCAAGCCGCCGAGATCGGCCAGCGGCGTGGTGTTGTTGAACAGATACTGGTTCGAGACAGGGTTGATTGCCCGCTGCTGCGCCACGGCGACATTGGCGTAGGCCTGGAGGTACGGGCTATTGAATTTGGTATGGAATTCGATGCCTTCGTTGTAGCCTTTTTCGTAGTTGAACGCGCTCAGCACCAGCGCCTGGCCGAAAAGGCCGTTATCGATCAGGTCGGTCGCGATTTTGTAATAGGCATCGACGCCGAGTTCGAGACTGGAGCAGTCTTTCGCCGACGACGAACCGCACCAGAGAGGAATCTTCTGATCGACGCCGGCGTCGAAGTAATGCGAGCGTTCCGGCAACACCGGGTCGGTGCCGCCGCTCGCCGCTCCCGTCGTATTGTTGAACAGGGCGATGTTGGCGGGAGCCGCCTCCACCAGCACCGGCGGCGTGAAGTAGCGGGCATAGCCGGCGTGAAACGTGGTGTTCTCGAATGGCTTGTAGGTCGCGCCGAGCCGCGGGCTGAGCTGGTTGGCGTCCACGAACTGATACATCTGGTCGAAGCGCAGGCCGGCGTTGATCGTAAACTGGTTGGTCAGCTTCCACTCGTCCTGGGCGTAGACTCCCATCAGCACGCCCAGTTTCGAGACGTTGTCGGTGATCGATACCGGCGCACCATTGTCGGTGCCGTCGCAGATCGTGCAGGGCTCTACCAGCGATGAATTGCCGACGAATACCTGCTCTCCGCTGACCGTGAAGCCGGCCCGCAGGGTATGGGATGAATTGAGCTGATAGGAGCCGTCGCCCTGGATGCCGTTGGTATAGGAGGTGCGGGTGACGGTCGAGGCGATGCCGTTGATCAGGAGATCGCCGACCGGGTCGGGCAGGAAGTGCAGATTGTTGTAGCGGGTGAAATACGACAATTGCCCGTCGAAACCATCGACGGACTTCTGCACCGACAGCACGCCAAACTGGGTGGTCTCCCACTGATTTTCATTGAGCAGTGCGGAATTGAAACTGGTGACGCCGAACGCGTTGGTGACGGGGACTGCGCTCTGTCCGATCGGTTGCCCCGGATTGTTGGGTATCTGAAAGTTGTTGTTCGCGGTGCCGGCAATCAGGCTGACCCGGGTGGTCGGGTCGACGAACGCCGACATATAGGCGAAGCCCTTCTCCTGCTGGGAGAAATCGTGGATCGCGCCGTACGCGGGCGTCGGGTTTTCGATTCCCACCGTGGTCTGCAGATAGCGGCCGGAGAAGTAATACTGGACGCCGGCGAAGCAATCCGCGGAAGCCGGGGGCGCCTTGAGGTAGGTTGGCGTGGCTGTGGTCGTAGTCGGGGCTGCCTGACAATTACCGCCGAAGGTGCCGCCGTACTCCATGCTCGGGGCGATGTTCCCCTGACTGCCGCCGTAGAAGCTGACACTGCCGCTGTTGTTGAACAGATCATTGCGGGTCTTGATATCGACGAGTCCGACCGTGCGCAGCCCGAATTCGGCCGGCAGGGCACCCGTAACCAGTGCGATACTGCCGATAAAACTGGTGTCAAAGACACTGCCGAAGCCGGTAACGCCGTCGGGCAGCAGCACCCCGTTGATCCGGTATTGGACGTTGGCGTGATCGTTGCGGACATGCAGCGAACCGCTGGCTGCGGAATCCTGTGAGACGCCGGGCGCCTGCAGCAGCACTTTCTCGACCGGCGCGTTATCGCCCTGGGGCAGATCCTGGATGGTCTCGTGGCTGATGGTGTCGGAGGTGGTGCCGATGGTCGTAAACAGATTGCCGCGCTTCTGATCGAAAACATCGCCTTTCGCGGCAAGCTGCGCGGCCGGCGAGGTGGCCGACGGCGCAGTCGGCGGGGACACGGCGCGCCGGGCCTCCACGCGGGGCTTCGGCTTCTCCTTTGGTTTGCCTGCCACCTGCTTGGGCGCATCCACTTCGATCTGCGGAAGCGCGGTAACGCCATTTTCCGCAGGCGCGGGCGCGGGTGCCGGCGTCTGCGCCAGCGCCATGAAGCTGCAGAGCATCAGCGAGGCTGCGACGCAGCCGGCCAACGCTGGTTTCGCAAATATCGACATTGTCCCGATCCTGGTTAGGCCGCGGCCAGATTCGTCGTCAGCGAATTTGGAAAGCACCCGCCGTCGACGAGCGACCGACCGATTTCTTTTCATCCCGGGAATCGTTCACGCATCACGTGGCGATCACTCAAGGGATCGTCAAATCAGTCGATGTCAGGAGGCGGGGGGAGCGCGAGGCTGAAATGCGACGCGTACCGCGTTCAGGTGAACGAACTCGGCATCGGTCGTCCGGTACAAGAAGTCGACGGCTTCGGGAAGTAGCAGCAGCGGCGGCGTCGCGAACAGCACCGTGTTTGCCAGCGCGACCACGGCGCAGATCGCGCAGGTGTCGCCCGGTTGCTGGTCGGAATCGTGGTTCGACGCAGGGAGCTGCTGCCCTGCGACATTAATCGCGACGGATTGAACGGCCGGTGCCGCCTGCGCGGCGACGCCGTGGAAATGTCCGAACGAAAGCACGAGCTGGACGGCGAGCGCAACAAGCGCGAGCCGCGAGCCGTGTTTGATGTTCGATCGGAACCACTTCATGCAGACATGCACCTTGCGTCGGAGGGCCAGGGCGTCCAGGCCGCGCCGACGTAACAATATAACAGCAGGGATCGGCCGAGGGTGTCAACCGTGGTCTATCCATGCGGGAAGAGAATCCGCAGGCGCTGTGTGATTGATGCAACGCCGGCGATCAAAGCCCGGGGATCAGCGACCCTCCCGCAGCCAGGTGGCGGCGAACGCGCCGAGCAGCAACAGCAGGCCGATCAGACCGGCGAACAATGGCAGTACGCCGACGCCGCGGACCACGCTGGCGTCGCGCATCCTCACGCCCATCCAGCCATCGCCATGAAATACGCTCGATGTGCGTACCGCAACGATGCGCGGAAGTTCGACACTGGAGCCATCCACGACGCGCCGGGCGTCGCCGCCGGTGGCCTGCGCCAAGGGCTTGAGCATGTCGGTGGTGGAGGTGACTTCCGAAAACTCTTTCGGGTTGGTCGGGCCGACATTGATCAGCGCCTTCAGGGTGCCATCGGTCGCCTGCCACAGTCCGAGTTCGCTGGCGGGGAACGTCGAGCGCCAGGTGCCGGGTTCGCTCTCGCTCAAAGTCAGTTCGCGCGTGGCGCCAGAGGGCGAGGTCACCGCCACCGGCGCGACGCTGTCGGCCATGGTCTGGCGCAGCACCACCAGATCATGCCCCTGGATTTGCAGACGCAGCGCTTCTTCGTCGAGGTCGGGCTGCTTCATTAACCAGTGCGACATCCGCCGCAGCAGGTCGAGATGCGGCCCACCGCCTTCATAACCACGCGCCCACAGCCAGATCTGATCCGACAGCAGCAACGCGACCCGGCCCTCGCCGTATCGCGACAGCAGCAAGAGCGGCTTGCCATCGGCGCCGGTCATGACCGGCGCGCTGGTTGCGTTGCGCGTGTCCACGGTGCGAAAAAACCGGCTCCAGTGCGGCGGTTCGAAAGCCGAGCCTTCCAACCCGCGTGTCACCGGATGGCGTTTGCCGGCGTCGCTCAGATGCGCGTAATACGGCTTCTCGGTGACGCCGACGGGTTCCGCCGGCAATACCGAATCCAGCGGCGTGCGCCAGATGCTGGTGGTCGAGGCGTAATCGGGACCCGCCGACACCAGCACCGCGCCGCCGCCGCGCACATAGCGCGCGATGTTGTCGAAATAGGCGATCGGCAACACGCCCTGGCGAGCGTAGCGGTCGAAGATGATCAGCTGGAATTCATTGATCTTCTGCTGAAACAGCTCGCGGGTCGGAAACGCGATCAGCGACAATTCGTTGATCGGCGTGCCGTCCTGCTTTTCCGGCGGACGCAGGATCGTGAAATGTACCAGATCGACGCTGGCGTCGGATTTCAGCAGGTTGCGCCAGGTGCGTTCGCCGGAATGCGGCTCGCCGGAGACCAGCAGCACCCGCAATTTGTCGCGCACGCCGTCGATCGCAACCACGGCGCGGTTGTTGACCAGCGTCAGTTCATTGTCGAGCGGCGAGGCCTCGATCTCGACGATGTTGGGCCCGGCGTGCTTGATATCGACGTCGACGTTGACGGTCTGGCCGCTCAGCACGGTACGTTCGTTGATCACTTCGCCGTCGCGGCGCACCACGACCCTGGCACGTTCGCCGCTGACCCCCTGATCGTCGAGGCGGTAGGTGATGGTCTGGCTCTGTCCGACGATGCCGAACCGGGGCGCCGCGGAAATCGCAATGCGGCGGTCGCGTTCATCCTTGCGGCCGGTGATCAGCGCATGCACCGGAGCCTGGAATCCAAGCGCCGCGGCATTGGCGGGAATGTCATGCACCCGCCCGTCGGTGATCAGGAAGGCGCCGGCAACGCGATCGACGGGAACGTCCGACAGCGCCGAGGCGAGCGCGCCGAACAACCGCGTGCCGTCGGTTTCGCCGTCGGCCTGGCCGGCCTCGACCACGCGTACTTCCAGGCCCTTGATCTTCTTGAGGCTGTCGACCAGCGCCTCCTGGGCCTTGGCGGTCTCATTGGTGCGGTCGCCGAAATTCTGGCTGGGACTCTTGTCGATCACGACAGCGGCGACCGACGACAGCGGTTCGCGGTCCTCGCGGGTAAACGAGGGATTGGCGAGCGCCAGCAGGATCAGCGCCAGCGCGCCCACGCGCACGGCCGTGCCACGCGCGCGTCCGAGCAAAAGCAGGCCGGCGATCACCACGATAGCGGCAAGCGCCATCCATAGCACGAAGTTCGGGACCAGCGGCGTAAACGCGATGCCATACTGCATATCGCGATCCTATTGCCCGAGCCGTTCAATCAGGGCCGGCGCATGCACCTGGTCGGCCTTGTAGTTTCCGGTCAGCGTATACATCACGATGTTGACGCCGGAGCGGAAGGCGAATTCGCGCTGGCGCGGCTCGCCCGGCGTCAGCGGCAGCATCGGCTGGCCATCCGGGCGTATCGCCCAGGCGCCGGCGAGATCGTTGGAGGTGATGATGATCGGCGAGACGCCGTCGCCGCCGCGCGCCGGCCGTGAGGCGGTCTCATCGTCGTCGTCGCGCGGCAGGGTTTCGACCCAGGTCTGGCCAGAGTCGAACCGGCCCGGAAAATCGCGCAGCAGATAGAACGTCTTGGTCAGCACGTGATCGCGCGGCACCGGCTCGAGTTCGGGAACGTCGAGCGAGGACAGGAGATCGCGTAATGTCTGCATGCCCGGCGTCTGCGCGGCGCCGTTGTCTCCCGGTGGCGCCTCGATGGCATCGCGGGTGTCGAACAATACCGTGCCGCCCTGCTTCATGTAGGCGTCGATGCGGTTGAGGGCGTCTTGCGGCGGCTTCGCCGCTCCCGGTACGACCGGCCAGTAGATCAGCGGGAAGAACGCCAACTCGTCGCGCGCCGGATCGATGCCGATGGGTTCGCCGGCTTCCAGCGCGGTGCGCTGCGCCAGAAACAGCGTCAGTCCCGACAGGCCCGCCTTGACGATGGAATCGACGTCGGCATTGCCGGTGATGACATAGGCAAGCCGGGTTTGCGAAGTTGCCTTGATGGCGAAATCGTCGTTGTCTTCGGCTCTTGACGGCATCGGGGCCGCCAGCATCGCGGCCGTCAGCAGGGCGAAGGCCAATGCGGCGGGGACCGCACGCCGCCGCAGCAACGCCGCGATGCCGGCGCCGAGCATCGCCACCACGATCGCATCGATCAGAAACAGCGCGAGCGAGGCTGACAGCAGAATTCCGCGCAAGTCCCGCGGCTCGGCATTGGTGTAGCTGGCGCGCCGGGCGCGCAAGGCCGAAGTATCGAGCGCGGCGATGCGGTCGGACGCCGCCAGCGCATTGACCGCGAGCGGACCGTCGGGCGGGCCGTAGAATCCCGGCGGATGATCCGGTGTCGCCCGATCCCGGAAGTCGGCGTTGAGGGGCTTGGCGGTCGAGGGCGGCGGACCGAACGCGCCGAAACCGTCGAGCGTGTGCAGCGGCGCCACCGTCTCGGTGCCGGTCTCACCGGCAACGCCGGCGCCGGGACGGGACGTATAACCGGACATGTCGACGATCCGCCGCAGCATCTCGACGAAAGAGCCGGACATCGGCAGGTCGGACCAGCGCATATCGGCGCTGACATGAAACAGGCTCACCAGACCCTTGCCGCGACGCTCGCCGGTTACCAGCGGCGTCCCGTCCTCCAGCGAGGCCCAGGTTTTCGTTGCCAGCACCGCGTCGGGTTCGGCCAGCACCTGGCGGTTAACGGTGATGTCCTTCGGGACCGTGAGGCCCGCGAACGGTCCGTCGGCCGCGAACGATGCGAGGTGCTGCGGCTTTTCCCAGGTGAGGCTGCCGCCGAGGCTGCGTCCGCCGCGGCGCAGTTTTACCGGCACCAGATCGTCATCGGCCTGCGCCAGCCGCGGCCCGGCAAAGCGCACCAGTACCCCGCCTTGCTCGATCCATGCCGCCAGGCGCTCGCGGATATCCGGCGACAGCGTGCCGACATCGGCCAGCACGATCATCGGCAGCTTCTGGTCGAGAAATTGCGTGATCACCTGTTGCGGCGCGCCGCGATCGCCGAGCCGCACATCCGCAAACGGCGCCAGCGCGCGGGTGAGATAGAACGTCGATGCCAGCAACGGCTGCGCAGTATCGTTGCTCGATCCCGAGACGACGCCGATCGCGCGCCGCCGCCAGCGCTTGTCGAGCAGTTGCACCGCGCCCGCCGAGCGTTCTCCCGATATTTCCAGCCGGGCGATGTCGTTGCGCAGCTCGACCGGAAGATCGAACGCGGCTTCGGCCTCGCGGGCCCGCGGCGCAAAGGCGTAGCGGGCCTCGCCGATCGGCGACCCCTTCAGGTCGATCGCGCGCACCACGCCGGCGGCAACCCCGCCATCGGTGCGCAGTACTTTTACCGTCATCTTCGCCGCCGCATTTTCCGCCGCAACCAGTGCAAGCGCAGGCGCGGTGCCGTCTTCAAATATCGTCAACGCACGGTCGCCGATGGTTTTGCCCAAAGCTTCCACAAACTCCGGGCCGCGCCCGGTATCGACGCCATCCGACAACCAGGCGATCTCGCAGTCGCCGGTCGCCTTCAGGAAACGCTCGATCGCAGGCAGGGTTTCAACCCGCTCGATCGCGTAGGGTTTTGGCACCAGCTGACGCAACGCCACCCGCGCGTTGCCGGCCGGCATCAGCGTGATGTCGCGCGCAGGCTCGGACAGCGGAACCAGCGCAACCCCGCGCCGGTCGCTGTCGGCATTCGCAATCAGTTCGTCCGCCGCCTTGATCCTGCTGTCCCAGCTCGAGGCTGCGCTCCAGCCGTCGTCCAGCAATATGACGAGCGGCGCGCTGGAGCCGGCAACGCCGGTTTGCGGATTCCAGATCGGCCCCGCAGCCGCCAGGATCACCAGCGCAGCCGCCGCCAGCCGTAATGCCGTCAGCCACCAGGGGGTCCGCGAGGGGGTTTCTTCCTTCGGCGCGATGTCGAACAACAGCCGCGTCGGCGGAAACTCGATCCGCCGTGGCCGCGGCGGCATCACCCGCAACAGCCACCACAGCACCGGCAGGCTCAACAGGCCCAGCAGCAACAACGGTTCGGCAAAGGACAGCGGCAAGGAGGCGATCATGCGCTGCGCCCCGCCTTGACGGTCGCGGTCCGCGCGCTTCCCTTGTTCACCATCATGCCGCCGTGCAGGAACAGCAAGAGTTCGGCGGCCGAGCGGCTGGTGGTGTGGGTCGAGAACAGCCAGTCGAGCTTGTTGGTCTCGCTGCGAATCTGGTCGCGATGCAGCGCCACCCGCGCGACATAGTCGGTGGCCCATCTTTCGGCGCGGCCCGCGGTGATGACGCCGCCGCCTTCGGGTTCGACAAACTCGATCCGGCCGGAATAGGGAAAACTCTCCTCGGCCGGGTCGACGATCTGCACCAGCGTGCCGTGCGCACCGGATGCCGACAATCCGGCCAGCATGGTTCTGATTTCTGAGATCGGTGACCAGAAATCCGACAGCACCACGATCTCGGCCAGTGCCGATGGCACGAAGGACGGCGGCAGGCTGAGGCGCTCGCCGTCGTCATGCAGCATCGCCTGCGCCATCTTGTCGATGACGCTGCGGCTTGCGGTCGGGTTCATCATGCCGGGGATGCCGACGCGTTCGCCGCCTGCCACCAGCAGTTCGGCGAGCGCGAAGGTGACGATCAAAGCGCGCTCCAGCTTGCTGTCGCGCGCCTGCCTCGAGGCAAACGCCATCGACGGCGAACGGTCCGGCCACAGCCACACGGTGTGCGCGGCCTCCCATTCCTGCTCGCGGACATACAGATGATCGTCGCGCGCCGAGCGCCGCCAGTCGACGCTCTGCGACGGCTCGCCGGAAACGAAGCGGCGGTATTGCCAGAAACTTTCCCCGGCGCCGGCACGCCTGCGTCCATGCAGGCCGTGAATGACGTTGGCGGCGATGCGGCGGGCTTCAAGCACCAGGCGCGGCAGCGTTGCGGCGAGCGTTCGGCTTTCGCCATCGGCACGTCGGATTGCTGTAATCTCCCGGCTCTGCTGCCTGGTCGGTGCGGCCATCAACCGATCCGCGTCTTCAATTGCCGGATCACGTCGGGAATGGTGCGGCCTTCGGCGCGCGCGGAAAACGTCAGCGCCATGCGGTGCTTCAGAACCGGTTCGGCCAGGTCGAGCACGTCATCGATCGAGGGCGCCAGGCGACCGTCGAGCAAGGCGCGGGCGCGGACGGCGAGCATCAGGGACTGGCTGGCGCGGGGGCCCGGTCCCCAGGCGATCAGCTTGCCGGCCTCGCCGCCTTCGGGGCCGGGTCGCGCCGAGCGTACCAGCGATAGGATCGCCTCGACGACGGAATCGCCGACTGGCAGCCGCCGCACCAGCCGCTGCGCGGCGATCAGAATCTCGGCGTTCATCGCGGCCTTGGCCAGCGTCTCGTCCGCACCGGTGGTTTCAAACAGGATGCGCCGCTCGGCGTCGCGATCGGGATAGTCGACGTCGATCTCCATCAGAAAGCGGTCGAGCTGCGCTTCGGGCAGCGGGTAGGTGCCTTCCTGCTCCAGCGGATTTTGCGTGGCCAGCACATGAAACGGCTTCGGCAGATCGTGGCGCGCGCCGGCAACCGTGATGTGCTGCTCCTGCATGGCCTGCAGCAACGCCGACTGGGTGCGCGGGCTGGCGCGATTGATCTCGTCGGCCATCAGCAGCTGCGCGAATATCGGCCCCGAGATGAAGCGGAACGAGCGTTTGCCCGTACTGCTCTCGTCCAGCACTTCGGCGCCGAGAATATCCGACGGCATCAGGTCCGGCGTGAACTGGATGCGCTTGGCGTCCAGCCCGAGCGTAATGCCCAGGGTTTCGACCAGCTTGGTCTTGGCCAGACCAGGCACGCCGATCAGAAGCGCGTGACCGCCGGACAGGATCGTCACCAGGGTATTTTCAATCACCCGGTCCTGACCGAAGATGACGGTGGAGATCGCGTCCTTCGCAGCGCGGATCTGTCCGGCGACCTGTTCGGCCGAGCGGACGATCACGTCCTCCAGTTTTTCAACACTGTCTGCACCGGCCATCTGGTTCTCCTGGGTCCGAGTCTTGTTCGTCCGAGCCTTGTTAGTTCGAGCCTTGTTAATCCGCGCGTTGCCATGAACCCCATGCTAATCTCATGCGAAGATCATGTATTCGTTGAATTAAACTATCCCCACCTTATCGGCATTTCGCGGTATGAACGGCATCACGATGTGGCGACTTGACCCGGGATTTCACCCGGAGGAACTCGTCCACCATGTGCAACCGTTAACTTGCACCAATCGTGCCAATCGAGGCGGTCAGACTCAGGGCAAACAATGGCGAAGCAAGGGCAGATGACCGATCCGGGCCTCGACGGACTGACCGCGGCGGCCAGCGAGGCTGCCAGCACCAGCGCCGCCGGACGTGGGCTGCCCCCGGTGCATTTGTGGAATCCGCCGTTCTGCGGCGATCTCGACATGCGAATCGCCGGCGATGGTACGTGGTTCTACATGGGAACGCCAATCGGACGGCCGGCATTGGTCCGGCTGTTCTCCACGATCCTCAAGCGCGAGGATGGCAAGCACTTCCTCGTGACTCCGGTGGAGAAGGTCGGCATCCGCGTCGACGATGCGCCGTTTCTCGCGGTCGAAATGCTCCGCGAAGATGACGGAAGCGGCCGGCGGCTGCGCTTCCGCACCAATGTCGACGACTGGGTGGTGTGCGATTCCGCGCATCGGCTGCGCTTTCAGGCCGCCTCCAACGGCGGCCTGACGCCCTATCTTCATGTCCGCGCCGACCTCTGGGCCAAGGTCACCCGCGCGCTCTATTACGATCTGGTTGACATGGGAGAGGAGCGGGTGATCGATGGTCGTGCGATGTTCGGGGTTGCATCGTCAGGCGAATTTTTTCCGATGGCGGATGCGGAGCAGGTGAGGGGCGCGCTTTGAACGAGCCGATGCGCAAGACGGAGACCGCCGCGATCGGCTCAGCGGAGTTTTTCGATCGCGCCCGCGCGCGGCTGCGGTTCGACATTCCCGCCGGGTTGACCGATGCCAGCGCGGTTCCGGCGAGCGGCGATCACGGCACCGATCGCATGCTGCAGATCCTCGCGCGTGAACAGCCGATCCGTCCCGCGGCGGTATTGGTTCCGGTGGTCGACCATCCGCAGCCGACCGTGCTGCTGACCCAGCGCGCCGAGCATCTCAACGATCACGCCGGCCAGATTTCGTTTCCCGGCGGCAAGATCGATCCGACCGACGCCTCCCCGCTCTACGCCGCGCTGCGCGAAGCCGAGGAGGAGATCGGCCTGTCCAGGGAGTTCGTCGATCCGCTCGGCTATCTCGATCTCTACGGCACCAGTTTCGGATTTCGCATCCTGCCGACGGTCGCGCGGGTAAGGCCAGGGTTCAAGCTGACCATCAGCCACGCCGAAGTCGACGATGTGTTCGAGGTGCCGCTGTCCTTCCTGATGGATCCTGCGAACCATCAGGTGCACAGCAAGGAATTCCGCGGCATCGAGCGCTCGTATTACGCGATGCCGTTCGGCGATCGCTACATCTGGGGCGCCACCGCGGGCATTGTGCGCGTGCTGTATGAGCGGATCTATCTGCCATGATCCGTCCGGCTTTCACGGAGATCGGCGTCTTCCTGATCCCGTTCGCGGTCTATGCCGTGTTTCTGATCGCGACGCGCTCGGGACTTATGCTGCAGTCGTCGTGGCCGGTGCATGTGATCGCCAAACTGGTGATCGGCGCGCTGCTGCTGGTGATCGCCAGTTTCATCCTGCTTGCGCATTTTTCCGGGGCGTCGCCGAGTTCGACGTATATTCCGGCCCATATCGAGGACGGCAAGTTCGTTCCCGGAGTTGAAAAATGACCGACGCGCGCGTGCTCGCTAACGCGCCATGGCTCACATCCGGGCCAGCCGCCCGCGTGCTCGCATTGCTCAACGACAAGGGCGAGGAAGCGCGCGTGGTCGGCGGCGCGGTGCGTAACGCGCTATTGGGGATTTCGCCCGGCGACATCGATATCGCCACCACCGCCTTGCCCACTGAAGTGATCCGCCGCGCCAGGGCGGCCGGCATCAAGAGCGTGCCGACCGGGCTGGACCACGGCACCGTCACGCTCGTGGTCGAGGCGCATCCGTTCGAGGTCACCACGCTGCGCGAGGATACCGAGACGTTCGGCCGCAAGGCGAAGGTTGCGTTCGGCCGCGACTGGGTGCGCGACGCCGAGCGCCGCGACTTCACCATCAACGGCCTGTCGGTCGATGTCGGCGGCGTCGTGCACGATCACGTCGGCGGACTGGATGATATCGCGGCAAAGCGCGTCCGCTTTATCGGCGATCCGAACCAGCGGATCGCAGAGGATTATCTGCGCATCCTGCGCTTCTTCAGGATCCATGCCGCCTACGGCAGCGGCGAGCCGGATCGCGCCGGATATCTTGCTTGCATTCACGCGCGCGAGGGGCTTGCGAGCCTCTCCGCCGAGCGCGTGCGCATGGAAATGCTGAAGCTGATGGTCGCGCCAGGTGCGGAAGGGGCTGTTGTGGCGATGGCGGATGGCGGGCTGTTGCTGCCGATTTTCGGCGGCGTCGCCTATACCGGACCGTTCGCGGCGATGATTGCGGCGGAGCGCCTGCTTGGGCTCGAGCCCGATCCGGTTCGCCGTCTCGGCGCGCTGGCGGTCGCCGTCACCGAGGACGCCAGGCGCCTTGCGACGCGGCTGCGCCTGAGCAATGCCGAAACCAAGACGCTGGATTCCATGGGCCATCGCTGGTGGCGGCTTGCCGGCATGGACGAGGCTACGGCGCGGCGGCGGCTGTACCGGCTCGGCGCCGAGCGCTTCCGCGACCGGCTCCTGCTGGCCTGGGCGCGTTCGGGATCGGATACCGGTTCGGCGTCGTGGCGGCAGCTTGCTACTCTGCCGCAGCGCTGGACAGCGCCCAAATTTCCGCTTCGCGCCGCCGATTTTCTCGCCCGCGGCATCGCCGAAGGCCCGGCGCTCGGGCATGTGCTGGCGCTGGCCGAAGACGCCTGGCTCGCCGCCGATTTCCCGCTGGATCACGCCGCGCTTGCAGCCATCGCCGACCACACCGTCGCCCGCTTCACGCGCGACCATCGGCTGTGAATATCATTTCAGGCTTCGCTGATATCTCGTTGCTGCAACTGCTGCTGGTGGCATTGGTCGCGCTGTTCGCATCCGTCATCGGCGGCCTTGCCGGCTACGGCACCGGCGCCTTGATGCCGCTGGTACTGGTGCCCCTGATCGGCGCCGAGCCGGTGGTGCCGATCATCGCCATCTCCGCCGTATTCACCAACCTCAGCCGCGCCACGGCCTATTTCCGTTATGTCGACCGCCGTCGCGTGCTGATCGTGACCGTGGCGGCGACGCTGACGACGGCGCTCGGCGCTTACGGCTACACACGGCTCGCCAATGCCGGGGCCGCGCTGGTGATCGGGGCCATGCTGATATCGAGCGTGCCGCTGCGCCGCCTGGCGAGGCGCCGCGACGTCAGGATCGGGGACACCGGGCTTGGCGTTGGCGCCGTCGGCTACGGCGTCGTGGTGGGCGGGACATCCGGCTCGGGCGTGATCCTGCTGTCGCTCTTGATGGCGGTTGGCCTCGAGGGGGCGGCCGTGATCGCGACCGACGCCGTGATCTCGCTGGTGACCAGCGCCATCAAGATCTCGATATTCGGAATGGCGGGGGTGGTCACGCCCCAGGTCATCGCCTTCGCGCTATTGATCGGCGGCGTGTCGCTGCCGGGAGCGTTTCTCGCCAGGAAATTCGTCGAGCGCATGCCGGTGCATATTCATACCGCGATCCTCGATGCCGCCGTGATCACCGGCGGCGTGGTGATGATTTCATCGGCGCTGTGGCGCTGAGGCGATCAGCGGCCGGCCGCGGTTCTGACCGGCAGGCACATCGTGCTGAAGACGTTCAGGACGTCGCGCAGCAGCAACAAGCTGCAGCCAAAGCTGACCGGCCGGTATTTGACCCGGATTTTTTCCATTTGAAACAGTGCCAGGCTGGTGAACGCGTTGAGCCGCCGGCTCAGATTGTCGAGCTCGGTGCTGACTTCGGCCGTCTCGGCCATGATGGTGTTTTCTTTGGGCTTGTCGCGGTCGCTCTTCGATGCCCAATCCCGTACCGCTTCAAGCCGGAGATCGGAGGCCTCGAAACAATTGTGCATCGTCAGCACATGATGCCTGGCGCTGTACCAGTATATCCTGATCGCCTTTTTATCATCCTTGCCGGCGCAGATTCGGCTGAACGCCCGGTCCGGCGAAATTTCCGTGTCCTCATTCTCGCTCTGCATCTGGCCTGGACTTGCCGTGCAAAAGTCCTGGTCCGAGATCGGGCTGGTCGGCGTGTGCTGAGAGTCGATTTTCCCGAACCGCGGGAAATTATGGGCGCAGTCGAATTTGTACGCGTGCAGCAGCGTCCTGGTGAGCGGGTCCTGGTTCACGTTGCGCTTTGTGGCCGGATCGCGTTCGACGTCGCTGGCCCAATCCATATAGATTTCCGCCTTGCGAGCCAGCACGTCGACATTCTCGCGAAGCGCGACCCGCGCTTTTTCATAAGTGTCGGAAATTTCGCGCGCGTTACGGGTGCCAAGCGCCTGCTCGCTGGCGTCGGACCTGGCCCGGACAGCACTGGTGAAATCGCCGTAAAGAATCTGCTGGAGCGCCTGCATCTGCGCGAAGGAATTCGAAATCTCCACGAAGGTGGCCGTCGCCTGCGCCATGTCCTCCTTGGCCTGGTCGCTCACCTTCTGATCATAGGCGTTGAGATACTGGAAGAACCCGCCGAACAGACTGGTCAGCAAGCCTACGAAAACGAAGCCCTTGGCGACAGACAAGCGGCTGTCCCAGGACTTGATCCGCTCCCACAGGGGCGAATCTTTTTTTGTAGCTTGGTCCGGCTCCTGCGTCGCTTTGCCCGCGCCGTCCGCCTGCATCATGACCCCCCACTAATCGGGTGGGGAAGTCATACGACAATCCTTGATTGTGGTCTACGGCCACTTCGCTTCAGCAGCTGAAATCGAAGTCTTTGCGGCAAGGGCGGGCGCAACGGTCCTGGAAAAGATCAGTCCTGAAAAAGAGTCCGCACCCTCCATTAGTGCACGTGATTTGCCCGACGTTTCAAATTGGTGTTGCTGGCATCGCCCATGCCGGCGACCGAAATTCCTACTTTGCATGGGGTTGTTTTCGATATTTTGGTTGGGAGCGGATCGGGCGCTGCTTTGGAGCTGCGGGCGGAATAGCCCCCGCTTCTGATCGGATGGCAAAATGAACTCGCGCTGATGGCCGCGCCGGATCTATTGCTTCTCGTGATCCGGTGCGGACGAGCCTGGGCCGCTCGCAGCCCTATTCTTCCTCTTCTTCCTCTTCCTCTGCGTCTTCCTCTTTGTCTTCTTCCTCGTCGGAGTCATCGACTTCGGCGAGTTCCAGCACGGCTAATGGAAGCTTTTCGCGAAACAATTCGCCTTCTCCACCGGCCCACACGCACGCAACCTCCTCGTCACCGACTTCGGCCACGGTCATAGGAAGACCTCCCGATTTCAGCATGACAACATCGCCTGGTTTGAGGTCCATGATCGCTTTCTCCAAATTGATTGACGCGAATCGCAGGCTATCGATCTGTCATGACAGGCCGATCACGGCCACTTCACTTCCGGCGGCATCGACGACAAAATCGAATCGACATTGCCACCGGTCTTCAGCCCGAAAATGGTGCCGCGGTCGTAGAGCAGGTTGAATTCGACGTAGCGTCCGCGCCGCACCAGCTGTTCTTCGCGATCGGCTGCGGTCCAGGCTGCGGCAAAATTGCGCCTGACCAGTTCGGGATAGATGTTCAGGAAGGCGCGGCCGACATCCCGGGTGAAGGCGAGGTCGGCGTCCCAGTCGCCGCTGTCGTGCCAGTCGTAGAAAATGCCGCCGGTGCCGCGTGCTTCCTTGCGGTGCGGAAGATAGAAATATTCGTCGCACCACTTTTTGTATTTGTCGTAGCTGGCGATATCGGCATGGGCGTCGCAGGCAGCTTTCATCGCCGCGTGAAAGGCAACCGTGTCGGGATCTTCCTGGGTTCGCCGCCGGTCGAGCACGGGCGTCAGGTCCGCGCCGCCCCCGAACCAGGCCTTGGTGGTGACGACGAAGCGGGTGTTCATATGCACCGCCGGGATGTTCGGATTGTGCAAATGCGCGATCAGCGAAATGCCCGACGCCCAGAACGCCGGATCGTCGGCCGCACCTGGAATCTGGGCGCGGAATTCGGGGGCGAATTCGCCATGCACGGTCGAGCAATGCACGCCGACCTTCTCGAACAGCCGTCCGCGCATCACGCTCATCACCCCGCCGCCGCCGGGCTTCCCGGTATGGTCGGTGCGGTCCCAGGGCGTGCGCAGGAAGCGACCGGCGTCGCCGGGATAGAGTAAAGCCGGTGCGTCGTCTTCGAGTTTCTCGAAGGCTAAACAAATGTCATCGCGCAGGGTTTCGAACCAGGCCCGCGCGCGCGCCTTGCGATCTTCGATCACGGGGATATCCATTGTTGATGCCTAACTCCGTGGGCCGGCCGGGATCCGGGTTTGCCGCAGCGCTTCGCCCAATGCCATCGCCGCCGCCATGGCGACATTGAGCGAGCGTAAACCCGGCTGGATCGGGATGACCAGCCGCGCGTCGGCCGCCGCGGCCACCTCGGCCGGGACACCGGCGGATTCGCGTCCGAACAGCAGGATGTCATCTGCGCCAAAGCGACAATCGAGATAGGAGCTTACGCCCGCAGTCGTGAACAGGATCAGCCGATAGGCCTCGTCGTTACGCCATTGCTCGAATTTTGACCATGAGTCGTGCCGCATCAGGGTCACCTGGTCGAGATAGTCCATGCCGGCGCGGCGGAAGTGGCGGTCGGAGACCGGAAAACCGGCGGGCTCGATGATATGGGCGCTCACGCCAAGGCACGCGCAAAGCCGCAGGATCGTGCCGGTATTCTGAGGGATGTCGGGCTGGAAAAGCGCAATCTGCATTTGGTGACGGGCCTTCGGGCACCCCATGAAATGTCTGAATAAATCTTCGCTCGCGGCGGAATTAGTGCATTGCACGCTGATGAGCCGATAGCGGGCTTGCGCTCTTCCGGCAAGGGTGCCAATAGAACGATTCTGGACTGCTTGTTCCGCCCGATTGGCCGGGAAAAGCGGTCTTTCTGCCGCCGCGGGGGTCGCGGGCGCCGGCAGCCTCCCGGGTTTCGTCGATGCGTTGCCTGGGGCGGTTCCACCGGCTGCAGCTCTAGAAAGGGTTTGGAATCGTGACGACAGCGTCTTCGGCGGACTCCACACGCCGCGATTTTCTCTTTGTTGCAACCGGGGCTGCCGCCGCGGTTGGCGGAGTGGCCACGCTCTGGCCGTTCGTTTCCCAGATGAATCCGGACGCCTCGACGATTGCGGCCGGCGCGCCGATCGAAGTCGACCTGACGCCGATCGCGTCCGGGCAGGACATCAAGGTGTTCTGGCGCGGCAAGCCGATCTACATCATGAACCGCACCAAGAAGCAGGTCGACGAGGCCCGCCAGGTGCCGGTTGCGAGCCTGCCGGATCCTGCGACCGATCAGTCCCGGGTCAAGGAAGGCCACGACCAGTGGCTGGTCGTGATCGGTATCTGCACCCATCTGGGCTGCATCCCGATCGCCCATGAGGGCAATTACGACGGCTTTTTCTGCCCCTGCCACGGTTCGCAATACGACTCCTCCGGTCGCATTCGTCAGGGACCCGCGCCCGCCAACCTGGCGGTGCCGCCCTATAAATTCGTTTCCGATAGCAAAATCCAGATTGGCTGAGCCAGGGATCGATATCCCTGACCTCGAGCCTGTCGCGTCGTCACCTTCCTCAGGATTGCATCATGAGCGGACCATCCGAATACCAGCCGACCAATCCCGCCTTGCAATGGATTGAGCGGCGACTGCCGCTCCTTGGTCTCATGCACTCCTCGTTCGTGGCCTATCCGACGCCGCGCAACCTGAACTACTGGTGGACCTTCGGCGCCATCCTCTCGCTGATGCTCGGGGTGCAGATCCTGACCGGCGTGATCCTGGCAATGCACTACACGCCGGAGGCCACCATGGCCTTCCGCTCGGTCGAAAGCATTGTGCGCGACGTCAATTACGGCTGGCTGCTGCGCAACATGCATGCCAGCGGCGCCTCGATGTTCTTCTTCGCGGTCTACATCCACATGTTCCGCGGCCTGTATTACGGGTCTTACAAGGAGCCGCGTGAAATCCTCTGGATCCTCGGCGTCATCATCTACCTGCTGATGATGGCGACGGGTTTCATGGGCTACGTGCTGCCGTGGGGCCAGATGAGCTTCTGGGGCGCCACCGTCATCACCAACCTGTTCTCCGCCGTTCCCTATGTCGGCGACAGCATCGTCACCCTGCTGTGGGGCGGCTATTCCGTCGGCAACCCGACATTGAACCGCTTCTTCTCGCTGCATTACCTGCTGCCGTTCGTGATCGCCGGCGTGGTGGTGCTGCACGTCTGGGCGCTGCATGTCGCGGGCCAGAACAATCCGGCCGGCGTCGATGCGAAGACGGAAAAGGACACCGTGCCGTTCACGCCCTACGCCACCATCAAGGATATGTTCGGCGTCTCCTGCTTCCTGCTGTTCTTCGCCTGGTTCATCTTCTACATGCCGAACTATCTCGGCGATGCCGATAACTACATTCCCGCCAATCCCGGGGTGACGCCGGCGCATATCGTGCCGGAATGGTACTACCTGCCGTTCTACGCGATCCTGCGCTCGATCCCGAACAAGCTCGCCGGCGTGACTGCGATGTTCTCGGCGATTATCGTGCTGGCGTTCCTGCCATGGCTCGATGCCGCCAAGACGCGATCGTCCAAATATCGCCCGCTGGCAAAGCAGTTCTTCTGGATCTTCGTCGTGGTCTGCGTGCTGCTGGGTTATCTCGGCGCGCAGCCGCCGGAAGGCATCTATGTGATCGCCGGCCGCATCCTGACCTTCTGCTATTTCGCCTATTTCCTGGTCCTGCTGCCGCTGCTCAGCCGGATCGAGAAGCCGAGGCCGGTACCGAATTCGATCGCCGACGACGTGCTGGCGAAAACCGGCAGCAAGACGGCGCCGATGGTGTCGACCGTGATCGCCCTGATGGTCGCAGGCACCCTGTTTGCCGGCAGCGCGCAAAATGCCCGCGCTGAAGAGGAGATGTCGCCGCCGTCGCAGAAATGGTCGTTTGCCGGCCCGGTCGGCAAGTTCGATCGCGGCTCCCTGCAGCGGGGCCTGCAGGTCTACAAGGAGGTCTGCTCCGCCTGCCACGCGCTGTCCTATATCGCGTTCCGCAATCTTGCCGATCCCGGCGGCCCCGGCTATTCGGAAGCCCAGGCGGCCGCCTTCGCCGCCGACTACAAGATCAAGGACGGCCCGAACGATCAGGGCGAAATGTTCGACCGGCCCGGCCGGCCTGCGGACTATTTCCCCTCGCCATTTGCCAACGAGCCGGCCGCGCGCGCGGCCAATGGCGGCGCGCTGCCGCCCGACCTGTCGCTGATCACCAAGGCGCGCTCCTACGAACGCGGCTTCCCGATGTTCGTGTTCGACTTCTTCACCCAGTTCCAGGAGCAGGGTCCGAACTATGTCGACGCCCTGCTGCAGGGCTTTGAGGAAAAGCCGCCGGCAGGCGTGACCATTCCGGAGGGTTCCTACTACAACAAGTATTTCCCCGGCCACGCCATCAAGATGCCGAAGCCGCTCAACGACGGTCAGGTCACGTTCAGCGACGGCTCGCCGGCCACCGTCGCGCAATACGCCAAGGACGTCACCACCTTCCTGATGTGGACCGCGGAGCCGCATATGGAGGCCCGCAAGCGGCTGGGGCTGCAGGTGTTCGTGTTCCTGATCCTGTTCGCCGGCCTGATGTATTTCACCAAGAAGAAGGTCTGGGCCGACGCGCATTGAGCGTTCGTTGGCCGCCGATGACGTGAATTTGAAAAAGCCCCTGCGGGGGCTTTTTTGTTAGGTTTGTCATTCCGGGATGCTGTGTCAGCACCAGACCCGGAATCTCGAGATTCCGGGTTCGATGCGGAGCCTGTCATCGGGCCGCGCTTCGCGCGGACCCGTTGGCATGCCCCGGAATGACGGAGGCGGATTGCATCTCGACCGCGCAACGGACAAAATGGCAGCCAATCGGTCACCCCGAATAAATCCCGGAGGAATCCATGGGCACCAGCATTTCGTTCAAGCGTCCGGACGGCAAGGACGCCAGCGGCTATCTCGCCAATGCCGCGCGCGGCAATGCGCCGGGCGTGGTCGTAATCCAGGAGTGGTGGGGGTTGCAGGAGCAGATCAAGGGGCTGTGCGACCGTTTTGCGGTCGCCGGCTTCGATGCGCTGGCGCCCGATCTCTACGGGGGCAAGGTGGTGCCGTATCACGACAGCGACGCCGCGGGTAAGGAAATGAACTCGCTGGATTTCATCGATGCCACCACGCAAACGGTGCGCGGCGCCGTGCAATATCTTTCGAGGAACCGCGCCAAGGTCGGCCTGACCGGCTTCTGCCTCGGCGGCGCCGTCACCATCATCGGCGCTGCCAAGATTCCCGAGCTCGCCGCCGGCGTGGTGTTTTATGGCATTCCGCCGGAGCAGGCAGCGAAGCCTTCGGATATCAAGATTCCGCTGCAGGCGCATTTCGCCAACAAGGACGACTGGTGCACGCCGCAGGTCGTCGACGCCTTCGAGAAAGCGATGAAGGCGGCCGGCAAGTCGCTTGAACTTTTCCGCTATGACGCCGAGCACGCCTTCGTCAACGAGCAGCGGCAATCGGTGCATGATCGCGCGGCCGCCGAACTGGCCTGGGGCCGCGCCACAGAATTTTTCAGCAAGCATCTGGGGTAGTCGCTCAAAGCTGTCGTCCCGGCCTCCGAGCCGGGACCCATACGCCGCGGCCTATCGTTAGAAGAACAGCTGTTCGACGACTTTCTGTGAGCATCGGCATTTGTGGTTATGGGTCCCGGCTCGGAGGCCGGGACGACGATGTAGTTGCAGACGCGACATCAGCCGGTCTTACTTCACCCCGTCCCACCACGGACATGTCCCCGGCATCAGCTGGTAATTGCCGTCCATGACCTGCACCGGCGCACGCAGGCCCTCGGTCGCGGCGCGCATCCGCATCTCGCGCGCCACCTCGCGGTCGGCGGGCGGCAGCCAGACCCGTTCGTGGCCCCACAGGCTCGGGCCGTGATGCATTTCAATCGATTTCCAGGTCGGCGGATCGATCGCGCGGCCGCCCCAGCCGCATTCCATCATGAATGCTGACGGCGTCCTGGCGTAAAACGAGGTCATGAGATCGTTGGTGTGACGGCCGAGCGTGACGCTGACGCGTTCCGGCTGGCTCAACGCAATATCGTAAGCTTGGCCGACATCGTCGAGCGAGAACAACTCCACCATCAGATGGTGCATGCCGTTTTTCCCGGTCTCGATCAGCGCCAGCGAGTGGTGTCGGGCATTGACGTGGAAGAAATAGGCGCGAAACGGCTTTTCGATATAATCGGAGAGCCCGAAGCCGAGCATGTCGACATAGAACGCCATCATGGGGTCGATGCGTTCTACCGTCAGCACGGCGTGGCCGAGGCCGAGCGGGCCGGTGCGGAAACCCGAAACCGTACGGCCTGGCAGAAATGGCTCCTCTGCGATCTCGGCGCCATGAAACGCTTCGAGGCGATTGCCGGCGGGATCGCGAAACGAGATCAGCGCGCGCACGCGTCTTGCATCCGCCAGCGCCTGCGGTTCGACCGTGACGTCGATATCAGCTTTTTCCAGCCGCGCCGCCAGCTCATCCAGCTCGGCCGCGTCGGCAACCTCCCAGCCGAAGAAGCGGGTGCCCTCCGGCAGCGCGCGGTCGATGACGATGCGCTGTTTGCGGTCGTCCATCCGGAACGCCAGCAGCGAGTTGCCTCGCTCCACCGCCTGCAGCCCGACCAGCCCGGTCCCGAACTGCCGCCAGTCGTCGAGCGCGGTCGAGCCGAACCCGGCATATCCCAGAGCCTGGATGGGCACCGCACGCCTCCCGCCTTGTCGGCTTTTCTGCAACTCTGGCCCAAATCCTACACATATTTTGGGCGCCTCAAACCCGAAAGATGCATCCGGAATCCTCGATCCGCGGGGTCTGTCGTCCTTGACGAACCCGGCGCCCCATGGTGTCTACGCCCCATGAACACCGTTGCCCGCCCAGCCCCTCGTTGGTGGCGCACCTCCTAAAGAGGTGGCCGGTGCGATTTCATTTTCCCAGATCGTCGGAGGCCGTCATCGCAGCGCGACGGCCTTTTCGTTTGTCCTGTGTGGCGTTCCCTCCGCAAGTTTCGTAAGAGGATCACATGAACAGGACAGCCTTTTCACTGCCGGCGCGCAGCCTTTATCGCACCCATGGCGGGCTCGAGGTGACGCGCTCGATGGAGCAATTCTCCGGCGGCGCCAACAGGCTCGACGACCTGATCGACCTGCTCGATCGCCGCCGCGGCGTGGTGCTATCGTCGGGCACCACGGTGCCGGGCCGCTATGAAAGTTTTGACCTCGGCTTCTCCGACCCGCCATTGGCTCTGGAAACTACGGGGGCCGATTTTTCGCTGCGGGCACTGAACCGGCGCGGCGAGGTGCTGATCGCGTTCCTCGGCGACGCGCTGCGCGAGCCCTGTGTGGTCATCACTGAAAAAAGTGCGGCCCAGCTCGCAGGCCATATCCTGCGCGGCGCGGCGCCGGTCGACGAAGACCAGCGTACCCGCCGCGCCAGTGCGATGTCGCTGGTGCGCGATCTGGTGGCGGCGCTCGGCGCCAACGACGATCCCTTGCTCGGCCTGTTCGGCGCGTTCGCCTACGATCTGGTGTTCCAGATCGAGGACCTCAAGCAGAAGCGCGCGCGCGAGAAAGATCAGCGCGACATCGTGCTCTACGTGCCGGATCGGCTGCTGGCCTATGACCGAGCCACCGGGCGCGGCGTGGTCTTGAGCTACGACTTTGTCTGGAAGGGCAAATCGTCGGAAGGCTTGCCGCGCGAGACCACGGAGAGCGTGTACGCCAAAACGCTGCGGCAGGGTTTTTCCGATCACGCGCCCGGCGAATATCAGGCGACCGTCGAGACCGCACGCGCGGCGTTTGCGCGCGGCGATCTGTTCGAGGCGGTGCCGGGACAGCTGTTCGCCGAACCCTGCGAGCGTTCGCCGGCCGAAGTATTCCAGCGGCTGTGCCGGATCAATCCGTCGCCCTACGGCGCGCTGATGAATCTCGGCGACGGCGAATTCCTGGTATCTGCCTCGCCCGAGATGTTCGTGCGCTCCGACGGCAGGCGGGTCGAGACCTGTCCGATCTCCGGCACCATTGCGCGCGGCGTCGATGCGATCGGCGACGCCGAGCAGATCCGGCAATTGCTGAACTCGGAAAAGGACGAATTCGAACTCAACATGTGCACCGACGTCGACCGCAACGACAAGGCGCGGGTGTGCGTGCCGGGAACCATCAAGGTTCTGGCGCGGCGGCAGATCGAGACCTACTCAAAACTGTTTCATACCGTCGATCATGTCGAGGGCATGCTGCGGCCGGGCTTCGACTCGCTCGATGCGTTTCTCACCCATGCCTGGGCGGTGACGGTGACCGGCGCGCCGAAATTGTGGGCGATGCAGTTCGTCGAGGACCATGAGCGCTCGTCGCGGCGCTGGTACGCCGGCGCCATCGGCTGCGTCAATTTCGATGGCAGCATCAACACCGGGCTGACCATCCGCACCATCCGGATGAAGGATGGCCTTGCCGAGGTGCGGGTTGGCGCCACCTGCCTGTTTGACTCCGATCCCGCCGCCGAGGACAGGGAATGCCAGGTCAAGGCGGCGGCGCTGTTTCAGGCGCTGCGCGGCGATCCACCGAAGCCGCTATCCGCATTTGCGCCCGATGCCACCGGCTCCGGCAAGCAGGTGCTATTGATCGACCACGACGACAGTTTTGTGCACATGCTGGCGGATTACTTCCGCCAGGTCGGCGCCACCGTCACCGTGGTCAGGCACGTTCACGCGCTAGATATGCTGAAACAGAACAATTGGGACCTGCTGGTGCTGTCGCCGGGGCCGGGCCGCCCGGAGGATTTTGGCATCGCCAAGACCATCGACGCGGCGCTTGCGAAAAAGCTGCCGGTGTTCGGCGTCTGCCTGGGTGTGCAGGCGATCGGCGAATATTTCGGCGGCCATCTGGGCCAACTCGCCCAGCCGGCGCATGGCCGGCCTTCACCGGTTCAGGTGCGGGGCGGGCGGCTAATGCAGAACCTGCCGGGCGAGATCGTGATCGGCCGCTATCATTCGCTCTATGTCGAGCGCGACAGTATGCCGGATGTGCTATCGGTGACGGCGGCGACCGAGGACGGCGTTGCAATGGCGATCGAACACAAGACCCTGCCGGTAGGCGGGGTGCAGTTTCACCCGGAATCGCTGATGTCGCTCGGCGGCGAGGTGGGATTGCGCATCGTGGAAAATGCGTTTCGATTGGCTGAGATCAGAGTTGAATGTAAAGCTTAGGTACGTCATTCCGGGGCGCGCGTCAGCGCGAACCCGGAATCTCGAGATTCCGGGTTCAATGCTGCGCATTGCCCCGGAATGACATTTGAAAGAGAACCCGATGACGTTTGAATACGATTTAAAAGCCTCTATCCGCACTATCCCGGACTATCCGAAGCCGGGAATCCTGTTTCGCGACATCACAACCCTGCTCGGCGACGCGCGCGCCTTCCGCCAGGCGGTAGACGAACTGGTGCAGCCCTGGGCCGGCAACAAGATCGACAAGGTCGCCGGCATCGAGGCGCGCGGCTTCATTCTCGGCGGCGCGGTGGCGCATCAGGTCTCCGCCGGCTTCGTGCCGATCCGCAAGCGCGGCAAGCTGCCGCACACCACGGTGCGGATCGCCTATTCGCTGGAATACGGCCTCGATGAAATGGAGATGCATGCCGATGCCATTAAGCCCGGCGAGCGCGTGATCCTGATCGACGATCTGATCGCCACCGGCGGCACCGCCGAAGGCGCCGTCAAACTGCTCCGCCAGATCGGGGCCGAAGTGGTGGCTGCCTGTTTCATCATCGACCTGCCGGATTTGGGCGGGGCTGAAAAACTCCGGGCGATGAACGTGCCGGTGCGAACGCTGATGTCGTTCGAGGGGCATTGATGTCTCTGTCGTCCCGGCCTTGAGCCGGGACCCATAAACATCGATCTCAGTTGTTGCGAAGGCCACTAACTCCAGCGTGCAAATGAGAAGCCGCGGAGTATGGATCCCGGCCTTCGCCGGGACGACGAGTCACGACCTCTGCAAAATCAAACTCAGTTCCAGCTCGCGAAAGCTGAAATAGTTCTTGCGGATCCACTGATGCAGTTCGGTCGAGGAATCCTTTTCGTTGCGCAGGTATTCCGTGAACGAGAACGTCAGTCGGTCGATATAGGTCTTCAGGAACACCGGCAGTGCGGCGATCCTGACGATGCGGCCATGGGCCATGGCCAAAGGCAATTCGCCGCGAACGATATGCTCGTTGTCCACGGTCACGAGCGCGGTTGCGGGGATCTGCTGCTGCAGCATCGGATAGCCGCGCGCCGAGACGCGGTCGGTATCGGCGACGAACAGGATGACCGGGGCTACGCCGCGCCGCGCCGCCTCCTTCATGAAGCCGATCTCCTCCGACATCTTGAAGAACTCGTCGAAGGCGTGAAAGCCGAGGTCGATCACCTTGGCGATGCCGTCATTGACGATCAGGCGGTCCATCAGCGCCATTTTCCCGAAGGTATCGTCGACCTCGGCGGTCTCGGTGACCCCGGGCAGGTATTCCAGCAGCGACGGCTCTTTCAGATTGATGTCGAACGCCGTCACGGCGCCGTGCTTCAAGAGCAGGAATTCCGTCAATAGCCTTGCGATCAGGGTCTTGCCGACCAGCGGGCGGGGTGAGCAGATGATGTAGACGGGCGTCAGGCGCATCCAGCGCTATATCGGGCGAATTGCGCGCCCAATCCAGCCCAATCGGTATTCAGTCCGCAATTATTTTTCGCCCGAGACGCGCGCGCCGCCTTTGCCGGAGCCGACCAGGTCGGTCAGCTTGATGCGGTCGAACTCGCTCCAGACGTTGGCCAGCCAGTGCCGGACATAGCCGCGCAGCACGAACGAATAGTTCGCGGCCTCGTCATGGACGCCCTTGTTGGCGACGAATTTGAGGAACGGCACGGAGGCGACCTCGACCTGCTCGTAGGCCATTTCGTTGAGTTTCGGGATCGTGATCTCGGTGGCGTCCTTGATGCGATGGAAATAGGAATTGTAGGTCGCCTGGTCCCACTCGAAGAAGCTGGTGTTGTTGATGAAGTTCTTGACCAGGAAATACTTGGCGCCCTGCATGAAATTCGCGGTCTCCGCGATCTCGTCCAGCGAGGCGATCGAGGGCCCGAGAATGTGGAACACGGCAAAGGTGATCTGACCTTGCCGGGCGGCGTCGAGAAAGCCGATGTCGCGCAGCGAGGCGAGCGCGGGCGACAAAAGGCCGGCGCGGACATCGATCACGGTGACCGAGGGCACATCCGAATTGAGCGTATCGAAGATCTTCATCTGGTCCGAGGTGGTCGTCATGTCGACGATCTCGGTGATATCGGGGTGGAAGCGCTTCAGCGTGCCGCGCGGCGATTCGGTATCGAAGGCGCGGGTGGGCACGTTGTTGGCGCTGAAATAATCGAGCACGGTGCGCGAGACCGTGGTCTTGCCGACCCCGCCCTTATCCGCACCGACCACAATGACTGCTGGCTTCGCCATGAAAATCCCTTAACGCAACGCCGTATCCCGATCTTAGCAGCGAAACGTGACGCGACCGGGAATGTCCCTCTGCCTGCTTTGGGCGCGAACATGGCAGAAACAAGGGAGAATTCAATTCATTAGACTGTCGTTAGGGTTAATCCTGCCAATGTCGTTAACGGGAAAGCGCTCAGGGCAAGCAGGTCGGCCCTAATGCGGTCCCCACGGACCGGCGGGCGGGTGGCCCCAGGGACCATCTGGCGTGTCGGTTGCGGCAGAGGCGGGGTTTTTGGCGTCGCTCCATGGCCCGGATGGCAGCGGCGGCGGGGTTTGGCCGTTCGGCTGCGACCGTTGGTCCGGCGCATCCGACGGCAGCGCCAATCGCCCCGGATCGTGTCCGCCGGCGAATTTCACCAGCGCCTGGACCCGGGCATCGACCGACGGATGGGTCGCAAACAGGTCGGAAAACCCCTCGCGCGGGTTGTCGAGGCACAATTCCATCACCGCCGAGGTAGCACCCGGCAACTCGCCGCGGTTCTCGATCTTGCGCAGCGCCGAGATCATCGCATCGGGGTTTTTCGTCAATTCGACCGAACCGGCGTCGGCCAGCAATTCGCGCGACCGCGACAACGCCAGCCGCACCAGCTGCGACAACAGCCACGCCAGCGCAATCAGCGCCACCGCGACGATGATGACGACGATGGCGCCGCCGCCGGAGCTCTTGCGGTCACCGTCCGATGAGGACGACGAGGATGAAGACGGCGACGATGACCACGACCTGCCGTAGCCGCCGCCATAGCCGCCGTAGTAGCCAAAATTGGTGAAACTGCGAAAGAACAATTCGGCGAAGAAGCCGACCACCCCGGCGATGATCACCGCGATCACCATCATCTGCACGTCGCCGTTGCGGATATGGGTGAGTTCATGGCCGAGCACGGCCTCGACCTCCTGATCGTTCAGCGCGTTCAACAGGCCGGACGTGACGGTGATGGCATATTGCCGCTGGTTGAGCCCGGTCGCAAACGCGTTCAACGCGTCGCTTTCGATGATCTTCAGCTTCGGCATTGGAATGCCGCGCGAGATACAGAGGTTTTCCAAAAGATTATACAGCCGCGGCTGCTGCTGCCGCGTCACGTCCTCGCCGCCGGTGACGGCATCGACGATTCGTTGATGGAAGAAATACGCGATCACGATCCACAACGCCGCGCCTGCCGTCGCATAGGGAAACGCGGTGACCAGGTCGCGCGCCGCCGCCATCAAATAATAGTCGACCGGCGCGCCGGCATGGATCACGACCTCCGCGATCAGCGCGCCGGCATAGACCATGACATAGACCAGCACGAACAGGCCGGCGAGCAGCAGCATCGAACGGAATTTGTTCGAGGCGATGTGCGTGTAAAGACCGTACGCGGCCATGGTGCGCTGCTCTGCTAGGGACTGTCATTCCGGGGCGATGCGAAGCATCGAACCCGGAATCTCGAGATTCCGGGTTCGCCGCCATCGGGCCGCGCTTCGCGCGGACCGGTTCGCGACGCCCCGAAATGACGCGTGTGCGTCACCTCAGAACTTCACCTGCGGCACCGCCTCGACTTCGGTCCGGGTAGCGCCGAGGTCGAAGAAATCCTTGCGGGTGAAGCCGAACATGCCGGCGAACAGGGCGGCCGGCATCTGCTGGATGCCGGTGTTGTATTCCTGCACCGCGTTGTTGAAGAAGCGGCGGCTGGCGGCGATCTTGTTCTCGAGATCGGACAACTCGCTGGCCAGTTGCTGGAAGTTGGCGTTGGCCTTGAGGTCCGGATAGGCTTCCGACAGCGCGATCAGCCGGCCGAGCGCGCCGCTGAGCTGATTTTCCGCCGCGGCGACCTGTCCCGGTCCCTGCGCCGCCATCGCGGCGCCGCGGGCCTTGACCACGTCGTCGAGCGTGCCGCGCTCGTGCGCCGCATAACCCTTGACGGTTTCCAGCAGGTTCGGGATCAGATCGTGACGCTGCTTGAGCTGCACGTCGATATCGGCGAAGGCCTGGCCGACACGCTGGCTGAGCGCGACCAGCCGGTTATAGGCGCCGAACGCGAAGAGAACGATAATGACGATGATGCCGAGAACGATCCAGCCGGACGACATGGCCAACAACTCCTGATGAAGCAACGAATGCGAGATACCGTAGACGAAAACAACCCCGCGCGGCAGGCCGCCACGAGGTGGGTATCCCCTTGGTCGGGCGCAAGGCGGGATTGGTTCAGGCGACGTGTCCCTGACGCGGTGCAGCGCCCTCCCGGCGATGCGAAGCATCGTCCGGTGCGCTGCTCCACAGAGCCGGGACCCATGGTGACGCGAACTCGGTCCGGACCCCGGATCTGCAGCGCACCGCGAAGGCGCGCTGCACTGCGTCCGCGGAACGCGTCCGTGTAGTGGCTTAGCCTTCCTCCGTCACCGCATCGCCCCATCGCCAGCGTCGGGCACGGGCATAGTCCGCTTTGGCGCGGCGCGGCACTCTGGCGAGGACAAGACCATCCGCGGTGCAGAGTTTTGCCGATACCTCGACCTTGGTGAGGACAGGCTGCGCCAGCACCCGGGAGGGATGCTGCGCTGCCGGTGCGCGCGTCAGCGCGACATAGGCGAATTTTTCATCCTCGAACGGAAGCTCGGCTCCCTTGATTTGCCTGTGGGCCTGCGAGCGCGGCAGGCGCTGCGTGAAATGGCACCAGTCGGGCGTCACAAGCGGGCAGGGACCATCATGCGGGCAGGGCGCCGCGACGTGCGCGCCGGCCGCGATCAGTTGTTGCCGGATCGCGATGATTCTTGCGTAGCCCGCCGGTGTCCCGGGTTCGACCACCAGCAGCGTGTCGCGGGTCTTGGCCCACATCGAGGCGGCGAGGTCTGCGCGCTCGGCCTCGCTGATTTCGCCGATCATGTAGCTCGCCACGACGAGATCGGCCGCCTCGGCGGTGGCTAGCGCGGCGCGCGCCTCGCCGCGCTGGTATCGCATCGCGCCCAGGTGCGTGCTGCCGGCGCCGAGCTCCAGCGCCAGCGCGCGCAAGGCCGGGTTGGCGTCGAGCAGGGTGAAGTTCGTCAGCGACGAGAATGCTTCGGCCGCGGCCCAGCTTGCGGTTCCCGGACCGGCGCCGACATCGAGCAGGATTGTGGGAGCGAAACCGGGCGAGATCTCGCGCAGCGCGTTCATGCTGGCGATCACAGCGGCATAGGTCGCCGGCATCCGCGCCAGCGCATAGGCCAGCGCGTCGGCCTCGGAGACGATCGCCGCGGAGCCGCCGCCATCGCGATAGGTTTTCGAGATCAGCGCGGCGCGGCCGGCGGCCTCGTTGCGCGAGCGGCCCTGCAGCTTGGCGTCGAGGGCTGATTTCAGTTCAGCGGGAAGGTCGGGCGCGGTCATTGCATGCCGTTCACACGCACGTCATTCCGGCATCGCGCGAAGCGCGAGAGCCGGAATCTCGAACTTGTAGAAAACGAGATTCCGGGTTCGGCGCGATGCGCCGCCCCGGAATGACGATCAAACAATAGCTCACGCCACGTTTTGATCCAGAATCTTCACCGCGTCCTCGAGATCGACCGAGACCAGTTGCGAGACGCCGCGTTCGGCCATGGTGACGCCGAACAGCCGGTTCATCCGCGCCATCGTGATCGGGTTATGCGTGATGATGATGAAGCGCGTGTCGGTCGAAGCGGTCATCTCGTGCAGCAGGTTGCAGAAGCGCTCGACATTGTGATCGTCGAGCGGCGCGTCGACTTCGTCCAGCACGCAGATCGGCGACGGGTTGGTGAGAAACACCGCGAAGATCAGCGCCAGCGCGGTCAGCGCCTGCTCGCCACCCGACAATAGCGACAGCGTCTGCGGCTTCTTGCCCGGCGGCTTGGCGATGATCTCGAGGCCGGCCTCCAGCGGATCGTCGCTCTCGATCAGGTGCAGCGCCGCCTCGCCGCCGCCGAACAATTCCACGAACAGCCGCTTGAAATGGCCGTTGACCGTCTCAAACGAGGTCAAGAGCCGCTCGCGCGCCTCGCGGTTGAGACTTTGGATGCCCTGGCGCAGCCGCTTGATGGCTTCCACCAGATCGTCGCGCTCGGTCGTCAGCGAGGTGTGTTGCGCCTCGACCTCGTGCAGTTCCTCCTCGGCGCGCAGATTGACCGCGCCCAGCCGCTCGCGGTCGCGGCGCAGCTTTTCGAGGTTTTCCTCGATCTCGACGAGCGGCGGCAACTCCGTGCCCGGCTTGATCTCGGCCAGGCCCGCCACGGCCTGCGGCTCGACTTCGAGCATGTCGTGGATTTCGCGCTCGACATCGGCCAGCCGGCGCCTTGCGCCCTCCATGCGCTCTTCGGCGCGGGCACAGGCCTCGCGCGCGCCCGACAATGCCTCCAGCGAAATCTTCGCGGCGCGGTCGGTTTCCGCCATCAGGTTCTCGGCGGTCGCGAGCGCATCGGCGGCGACGCGGCGGGCGGCTTCGGCGGATTCGATCTCGCTGATCAGCGCGCGTCGCTTCTCGGCGAAGATCGCCGGCGCATTGTCGAGTTCGGCGCGCTCGGATTTGACCTCGGTGACGCGGGCTTCGATGGTCGAAGCCTGCGAGGCCGCGCTGTTCTTGCGGTTTTGCCATTCGCTGCGCTCGGCCCCGATCGCCTGCAGGCGACGGTCCGCGAGTTCCGCCTCGCGCGCCAGCGCCTGGGCTTCGGCCCGCACCTGGGCGGCGAGGCGGCGATGGCCGTCGATCTCGGCGCGTACGGCGGCCAACCTGGTCTCGGTCTCGAGGCCGGGTGGCAATTCGGCCAGTGCCGCGCCGGCGCTGTCATGGGCGGCCTGCGCCTCGAGGCGGTCGGCGCTGAGACGGCTGTGCGCTTCCGACAGCGCCGACTTGCGCGCCGCGTGGCGATTGATTTCGCGCTCGGTGGCGGCATGGCGCTCGCGCGACGCGTCGGCCTCGCGCTGCGCCGAGCGCCACGCTTCACGGGCGGCGGTCTCCGCTGACGACGCAGCCTTCAGCCCGGCTTCGGCAGCATCCAGCGCCTGACGCCTGGCGCCGGCATCGAGACGGGCCTGCTCGAGCTCGGTTTCGAGTTCGACCAGGCGGGCGCGTTCGGCCAGACGCCGCGCCGCGCCGGTGGGCGCATGGGCCGCGGCGACAAAGCCGTCCCAGCGCCAGACATCGCCTTCCGGCGACACCAGCCGCTGGCCGGTCTTCAATTGCGATACCAGTTCGGCGCCGCGCTCGCGGGCGACCACCCCGATCTGGGCGAGACGCCGCGCCAGCTCCGCGGGCGCCTCGACATGCGCGGCCAAGGCTTCGACGCCCTCCGGCAGAGCGGGGTCGCCCTCGGTGACGCCGACGTCGGTCCAGCGCATTGGGGCCGACGGGTCGACCGGCGCATCGAGATCGTCGCCCAGCGCTGCGCCAAGCGCTTTTTCATATCCCTTGGCGACCGTGATGCCGTCGATGATCGGTGGCCACAGGTTCTTGGTCTCGCCGTTGACGAGTTTTGAGATCGTGCGCGCTTCGGTCTCGAGCCGCTGCACGCGCTTGTCGGCCTCGTTGAGCGGGGCGCGGGCGGCCTCCAGCTGCTGGCGCGCCGCTGCGTGGCCGGCTTCACTGGCCTGGGCTGCTGCTTCGGACTGTGCGAGACCGTGCTGCGCAGCCTCCATGGCGGCGGCGAGCGCGGTGAGGTCGCCGAGGCCGCTGGTATCCTGCACCAGCTTCTCGGCTTCGCGCTCGACATTGGCGATGTCCTGGTCGAGCCGCGCCAGCCGATCGCGGTGGCTGCGCACGCTGCCCTCGAGCTGGTTGCGCCTGGCGGTAAGGTCGGCAAGCACGGTGGTGAGTTCGGCGAACAGGCGTTCGGCGGCGGAAAGCGTCGCCTCGGCCTCCGAGACGCGTTGGTCGACGCCGCTGCGTTTTTCAACGCGCGTCCTGATCTCGTCCTTCAATTCGGTGTCTTCGGCATCGAGCCGGGCCAGCGCCACCTCGGCGTCGGAGGTCTGCTGCTGCTCGCGGGCGATGTCGGCCGAAAACTGCGTCAGCCGGCGGTCGAGCTCGGCGACGCGCTCCTTGGCGCGTTCTTCCTCGCGGTCGAGGGTTTCGCGCGCATTGGTGAGCCGCTGCAGCCCGGCGGCGGCGCGGGCCTCGGCCTCCCGCAACGCCGGCAGTTCGGAAGCGCGTACCGCCTGGATGCGGGCCGCCTCGGCCTGTTCGCGGGTGCGCTCCGCCATCTCGCGGACGCTGAGATCATGGTTATGGGCGGCTTCCGCCACGTCCGAATGGGCCTCCAGCCAGCGCAGATGGAACAGCATCGCCTCGGCCTTGCGGACCCTGGCTGCGACTTCGCGGTAGCGGATCGCCTGCCGTGCCTGCTTCTTCAGGCCCTCGATCTGTCCGGCCAGTTGCCCGATCACGTCCTCGACGCGGGTGAGGTTGGTTTCGGCGGCCTTCAGCCGCAACTCGGCCTCGTGGCGGCGGGCGTGCAGGCCGGCGACCCCGGCGGCATCCTCCAGCACCCGGCGGCGCTGTTCCGGTTTGGCCTGAATGATCTCGCCGATCTTGCCCTGGTGCACCAGCGCCGGCGAACGCGCGCCGGTGGCGGCATCGGCAAACAGGATCTGGACGTCGCGCGCCCGAACGTCGCGGCCGTTGATCCGGTAGACCGAGCCGGCGTCGCGCTCGATGCGGCGCGAGATTTCCAGCGTCTCCCGATCGTTCATGGCCGACGGCGCGGTGCGATCGGAATTGTCGATCGTCATCACCACTTCGGCGTGGTTGCGCGACGGACGGTTGCCGGAACCTGCAAAGATCACCGCATCCATGTCGGCGGCGCGCAGCGATTTGTGCGAGGTCTCGCCCATCGCCCAGCGCAGCGCCTCGACCAGGTTGGATTTGCCGCAGCCATTCGGCCCGACCACGCCGGTCAGTCCGGGTTCGATCACGAAGTCGGTGGGTTCAACGAACGACTTGAAACCGTGGAGGCGAAGGCGGGTCAGTTTCATGGACAGCATTCTCTGTTGGCAGGGCGCGAATCTCCCTGCCGGGACAATACCATAGAAGGCAATGTCGGTGTGTGGCCGAGTCGCTTCATGCGGCTCTTATGGGACGACAATGGCGAGGCCGGGGCCTGAGGGCAACCGCCGCGCCGGGCTTTTCCCAAGGGATTTATAAAGGGTTTTGTACAGGGTTTTTCAGGGCTTACGGGGAGTTCTGAATCCGGCGTTGCGGGCTGTTGAGAATCAGCTCTTCAACAACGACTTGATCTTCTTGTCGAAGGCCTCGAACTCGGGCGAGCCTTTATAGATCTCGCCGTTGATGAAAAAGGTCGGCGTCCCGTTCACCCCAAGCTTCTCATGGGCATATCTCAGGTCGGCGCTGACCTTCTGCTTGGTCGATGGATCGTCATCGACGCAGGCCTTGATCGCGGCATCGCTGGACCCGGCCTGCTTGCCGATCCGGTTGATGGTCGCGACCGGAGATTCCACCAGGTCCTTCTGGGTCTTGAACAGCAGGTCGACCAGCGCGAAATATTTCGGCGCGTCATCCTTGGCGACGCAGCGCGCCGCCGTCGAGGCCGCCAGAGCGATCTCGTCGAGCGGGAATTCGCGGAACACGTAACGCACCTTGCCGGTGTCGATATATTCCGACTTGATCTTCGGAAACACGTCGTCGTTGAAGTGCGCGCAATGCGGACAGGTCATCGACGCATATTCGATGATGGTCACCGACGCATTGGCCGGGCCGAGCGCCATGTCCGGCAGCGATACCGGCTTGGTGACGTCGGCGGCGCCTTGCGCCATTGCGCCTCCGATCAGGCGCCACGGCGCGAGGCCGGCGAGCGCGGCAAGCCCGGTCAGCGACAGGGCGGCGGTGAAGGCGCGGCGCGTGATCATCGAAGTTTTGCCTCCTGGGGACGTTATCGATCAGCTCTTCAGCAGCGATTTGATCTTCTTGTCGAATTCCTCGAACGAGGTCTCGCCCTTGATCTTCTCGCCGTTGACGAAAAAGGTCGGGGTCGAATCGACCTTCAACACCTCGGCGGCGTATTTCTGGTCGGCCTCGAGCTTGTTGAGCAGCGCCTGGTCCTTGAGGCAATCCTCCACCTGCTGCTGGCTGAGCCCGGCCTGCTTGCCGATCCGGGTCAGCGTATCGGTGGTATTCTTGATCACCCAGTCTTCCTGCTGCTTGAACAGGAGGTCGATGACCGCGAAATATTTCCCGGCATCGTCCTTGGCAATGCAGCGCGCCAGCATCGAGCCCGCCACCGCCTTGAGATCGAGCGGAAACTCGCGGAACACGTAACGCACCTTGCCGCTGTCGATATATTCCGACTTGATCTTGGGGAACACATCCTTGTTGAAGGCCGCGCAATGCGGGCAGGTCATCGACGCATATTCGGCGATCGTTACCGAGGCGTCGGCGGGGCCGAGCGCCATCTCCGGCAGCGATACCGGCTTGGCGACGTCGGCGGCGCCTTGTGCCAGCGCGTCCGCGATCAGGCGCAGCGGCGACAATCCGATCAGAGTGGCAAGCCCGGTGAGTGAAAGGGCAGCGGTGAAGGCGCGGCGGGTGATGATCAAGATTGGCTCCCGGATTGGCGCGTTCACGCCCAAGACATAGCGACGAGCACATAGTGAAGAGTGTTCGCTAGCTTGAAACGACAATTGTGGCAATGGCAGGCCGCAAATCCGCTTGTCCGCGGCAGGCTCAATTTCGCTTGATCGAGGCGCCCAGCCGCGCCAGCGCGGCCCGCAATTCCTCGTCCTCGACCGAAGACAGGGTTTCGGCAACTTCCGCCACCGACTTCGGGTCCGGCGCGCCGGAGGTGACCTGCCGGTCCCGCCGCACCAGCGGCGCCTGCCGCAGCGCCAGCCGCCCCACCGCGCTCCAGCCGAAGTAACGGTTGACGCGCTGCAGGATGACATCGGAGGCGTGCTGGATTTCCAGCGCCATCGGGCCCTCCACCCGCAGCACCAGCGTCGCCGGCTCCTGCGGCTGGCCCTCCACCGGCCGTGGCCACTGGATCTTCAGCGGCTCGGAATAGGCTGAAATTTCGGGGCCGGCAATCTCCGCCCAGCGCGTCACCAGTTCGCGCGCAGCGAACCCCTGCTTGGCATAGGCGTCCGAAAACACGTCGCTGAGCAGGACGGAGAGCGGTTTTGCCGAAATCGGACCGGGTTTGGCCATGGGGGGCTTATAACACCGTGCGGAGGGCTGAAGGAACCGCCTCGACGTCATGGCCGGGCTTGTCCCGGCCATCCACGTCTTGAGCCGCATTCGAAGAAAGACGTGGATGCCCGCGACAAGCGCGGGCATGACGTGGAGAAACTTGGGGCTCCGTACTAAAGCTGTTCCATGAGTGCACCCGCGACCGAAAGAACACGACGACGCGAAATAACGTCTCCAGCGCCCGACCGCCCGGCGCTGTTGCTCGCCTGGTACGACCGCCATCGCCGCAAGCTGCCGTGGCGGCCGTTGCCCGGCGAACGCGCCGATCCCTATGGCGTCTGGCTGTCGGAAATCATGCTGCAGCAGACCGGCGTCAAGACGGTGGGGCCGTATTTCCAGAAATTCCTGGCGCGCTGGCCGGATGTCGATGCGCTCGGAAGCGCCTCGCTCGACGACGTGCTGCGGATGTGGGCCGGACTCGGCTATTATTCCCGCGCCCGCAACCTTCACGCCTGCGCGGTGGCCGTTCGGCGCGATCACGGCGGGGTGTTTCCGGATACCGAGCAAGGCTTGCGCGCGCTGCCGGGGATCGGGCCCTACACCGCGGCTGCGATTGCGGCGATTGCTTTCGGTCAAAGCACCATGCCCGTTGACGGCAATATCGAGCGGGTGGTGTCGCGGCTGTTCGCGGTGGAGGAGCCGCTGCCGCAGGCCAAGCCGCTGATAGGGCAATTGGCGGCGACGCTGCTCGGCGCTGCGCGGGCCGGCGACGCGAATTCGCGCGCCGGCGATATCGCGCAGGCGCTGATGGATTTGGGTTCCTCGATCTGCACGCCGAAGAAACCGGCCTGTGCGCTGTGTCCGCTCAACGCCGATTG
>Ga0302320_10002160_pt1 | contig 46813 bp, 36 predicted proteins | sample Bog_T0_3_FD_202130 | JGI IMG/M metagenome (GOLD analysis project Ga0302320, IMG submission 202130) | Peat permafrost microbial communities from Stordalen Mire near Abisko, Sweden - Bog_T0_3 | ecosystem: Environmental > Terrestrial > Soil > Wetlands > Peat | place: Sweden: Abisko, Stordalen Mire...
GCCTTTCCGGCTCGTGGAGACCGTAGAAGACGTTTGTGCCTCCTTCGCGCTCAGGGCCCATGCGTCGGGCCTCGACTTTGGCGTTTCTTTGCCGGAAACGACTCCGACGGTCGTTTCCGATGTCGTGAAGTTTCGGATGATTCTCTCCAGCCTGATCGACAACGCCCTTAAGTTCACGCCGGAAGGCAGCGTGGCGGTCAGTGTGGAAGTAGCGGCCCCAAATCGGAACACTCTGGCCGTTGTCGTTCAGGTCATCGATACCGGCATCGGAATGAGTGTGGAAACCCAGAACGCAGTGTTCGGTCCGTTTAGCCAGGCGGATGGCTCGGCAAGCTGCGCGGGACTCGGACTTACGATTTGCCAAGAGTATTGCAGGCTGCTAGACGGTCAGCTGGGTGTGCAATCGGAACCCGGTTGGGGCACTTCGATCAGTCTCAGATTCACGTTCCCCATGGTGGATATGCGCGAGTACGCTGCGATACCCAGTACTGAAATCAACCAAATGGACGTCGCCGTCGACCATGCACTGGCGGATTCGGTTGGCCGACAGCTCGATGCAATCGGCGTTCAATATCGACTGGTGGATTCGATAGCGTCTGTGAGCGATGCCGATGTGCTCTTTGCCTCCACAGAGTTTTTGCGAGACGACACACAACTGCATGACGATGTGCGCGTATTCCGTGTGGAAGCGAAGGAGGCTCATGCGTCCGTGCCCGGTGTAACAACGTCTTGGATCGTTGCCGTGCTTGTCAGCGAAGTTGCCAACCGCTTTGGTCACCAAGTGCGCTCGGCAGAATCGCTTGTAGGCGACGGCCCTCTGCCGTGGCTGGGTTGGTCCATCCTCTTGGTGGAAGACAACAAAGTGAACCAAAAGGTCGCGCTACGGACTTTGGAGAAGCTTGGCTGTCAGGTCACCATTGCCGAAGATGGCAGTCAGGCAGTTGCTCACTGTGCAGGTCAAGCGTTTGACATGGTCCTCATGGACGTTCAAATGCCGGTGATGGACGGCATTGAGGCGACAAGGATCATTCGTGAAACGCGTCCGGGAGTTCCCATCGTCGCCTTGACGGCGGCGACTTCCGACGAGGATCGAATCAGATGCCGTGATGCGGGGATGAACGCGTTCCTCTTCAAGCCATTTCGGACGACCGACCTGTTGCGCATCACGTCGGACCTCGCCGAACGCCGCTCAGCAGCTTAAGGATATGCTTCAGCTTTCCTGACCGGACACGCTGCGCCAGAGACTTCGCACCGTCGCACGAAGCGAAGTTGCCCCTGGTTCTCGTACGGGGACCAAGAAGAACACAGCGATCAGTCGGAGCCCCATCCCCACCGCGATAATGCCCTTGTATGCGCCGACGGCGCCCAGTGGGACCCGAAGGGAAGTGAGCATCATCGCACTGGCTAATGGGGCGATGGCGCCAGCGATCGCCTGAACGGTTGCTCCCGCGCCGAGATAGGGTCCGCGGTCCTGCTCCGGCGCAGTGACGATCAGGATGTTCAGATTGGCTGGCAAAGCGCCAGACCAGACAAATCCCGACCAGATGCTGGCAACGATGATCAGGGTTGCGTTAAAGACCTGATTGCCAGGGATGGCTGCGAGCCACAATGCAGGAGCGGAAATGATGCCGATGCCGGAGAGGATGGCGATTGGGCGGGTACCGAATCGATCCATGAGACGCCCCCAGAATCCGGACGTAAGAAGCTGAGTAAAGCCTTGGACCAGCGCGAAGATGTTGATCAAGGTGTAGGGCATTTTCAGTGATTCGAGGGCAAACGCCGAGTAGAAGCTGCTTGCAAATGACTGCCCGAAAATCGAAATGAAGGCGAAGACGAGCACCGGCTGGAAGGCCCGGTCCCGAGCGGGCCTCGCGGTCTGGACAACGGCTTCCCTAAGGTTTGCCTTGACAACGGTGTCGCGCGCAATATCGAGCATCTTGTCGAAGTAAAAGAAACTCACCCACGCGAGCACACCGGCAATACCAAAGGTCAGACCAAATCCGAGCGCATCATCCTGCAATCGGTGGAATTGGTCGAGCAAGACTGCCCCACCCACCGCGACGACCGATCCGGCGAGGGTGAGAATGGCCGTTCTGCGCGTGAAGTAAAAGCCGCGGCTGCTGGGTTCAGCGAGAGTGCTCAGCCAGTCGTTGTAGGTTGCGCCGCCCAGATTGCTGAAAATGTTTCCGATGCTCGAACAGGTCAGCATGATCGTGAATCTGACTTCGGCAGCGATGCCAATTAGAAACGGCATGATGATCCAGGGCATATGCATGGCGCGCCAAACGATGCCGCAGAGCCTTTGATAAGGCTTGTAGGTCGGGAATTGGCGGGCAATGACGGCTCCGGGGATCAGGAATATTCCCCAAAGGCTGGGCAGCGCGCTGAATAGGCCGATCCAGTAATCAGAGCGTGCAGGGGGAATGGCGCTCTTGATGAAGCCGATGATGAATGTGCCACCCAATAGGGTGCCGAAACCGGTCGCCAGAGAAGCGTCGATGTTCGCGATGCGCAACGAATGGCGGCGGCGTAGACGGTCGGGCGAGTTCTGCACGTTGACGCGGAATTGTAACCCGGTTCACGCTTCAATCTGCTTAAACGGGTGCTATTGTGGCAAAGGTGGCATGGAGACCGGCGCTATGGCCATGCCTCCCGACTTAGGCCTCCAAACGAAGACCGACATGCCTTCCACCTCAAAGCGGGTATCTCCGACGGCCTGAGGCCCACCCGGGAGTCCAAGCCCCGCCGATTCGCTCACGGCAACGCAACCCACGGGGCAATGCTTCTGAATATGCGCGGCCACGTCGATCACATGGGCAAAGTTAACGGTGGTGATGTCCTCGGCGTCAGGGGCGACGACCTTGCCGGCATGGATACCCACCCGAAGGCGAATCGGCGCACCAATGCGGTTTCGATGGGTGTTCAGTTCGATGAGACCACTCTGAATGTTGCGCCCGGCTCCGTAGGCCTGCTGAGCGGTGTCGAAAGCACAGGTGACGCCGTCTCCGGCCGTCGAATGGACTCGACCGCCGTACCTTCGGGTCACCATATCGATGAAGTGGTGATATTCGTTGAACGTGTACTCCACCGAGAGGGGGTCGGCAGACTCCTTCATCTTCGTCGATCCCACGATATCGACGCTCATGAAGGTGATGCTCTGCTCCCCGGCCCTCAGCCGTTCCTGGATATCGACCAACTGCTGGAGCAACGCCTGGCGCTCCTTGACCGCGTCCTTTAGGCCCAAGCGGGGGCGGTTTCGGGCAATCGCTTCGAACATGCCCCAGCCGATCAAACCGCCCGATGCGGCGGTGACCAGCATCATGTTCATGTCCACGTGGGCAACGCGGAAGACCCCCACGATGACCCCATACAGGGCAAAGGAAAATCCCCCAAAAATGGCGCCCGAGATGATCGCCGAGCGAGCGTCCTTTGCCAAAGCCACATTGTAGAGCGCGCTGAGAAAGAAGAGAATTTTTAGCACATCACAAATCGGGGCCAGATTCGGAGGGCGAGTGAACTCATTCGCTATGAACGCCATCACCGCCGAGAGTCCAGCGGAAAGGCCGCAGAGGGAAGCCACAAGCGCGGCGGTAACGCTTTGCCGCACGGAAGGCCGCAGGCTTTGAAAAGTGGCCCGCATCTTCCCGAACAGGCCCACACGCTCTCGCTGCACATCGAGGGCGGCGACTGTCCGAACGTATTCCTCGGGCACGCCGAGGGCATCGGAGACGGCCGAAATCGCCTCGTCATTCAGGCTGCCGCCGCTCCTCTCTTTGAGGCGCCGCGCCAGTTCGAGCGTCTGCTGAACCATCAGTTCGCTCGAGACGACCGCCTCCTGCTCGCTGGTGAGTCTGTTCTCCACTAGATTGATTCTACTATTGCACGAGTTGGAGACAGGAACGGTTGCGGAATTTGCTATCCCGTACAGCCGCTAGGTGGGGGTGGAGGTGGGAAGCCGACGGACAGAAGCGTGATGGGCGCGGCAAGGCTCACCGTTGAACGGTTCGTAAGGCCGCTGGGAAGGGGAGCGACACACGCGGCATCCAGCGGTGCATACGAGAGTTCACCGAATCCAAACCAACTGTAATAGACCTGGGTGTTGATGGTCGACTCATCGACGATAAAGCTTGTGGTAGATGTCGGCACAGACGCCAGGATGCTTCCGTCAAAGGCAGAAGTGGCGGCCCCGACTTGAGTGCCAGCATTGTTATAGAATATGATGTTGATGCCAGGGATTCCGGTTCCGTGGCCATTTGACTCCACGCTGGTTGCAATTCGCACCTGATCTGGATTGACCCGGTAATTGACCCGATAGGTCGTCCCTGCGTACGAAACCGAGGCAACGAAGGTGGTTGCCGAGCTACTCGCTGCCGAGAGACCGCCCCCAGTGAGCAACACCCCGTCCACACTGTTCGAGTCGGTCGTCGTCCACCCGCTGACTTCGTGGACCGTTCGGACGCCGCTCGTACTGTAGGTCGCAATCACGAATTGAACGGTATCGCCAACTTCCAGGTTTCTTGGGTCGATCCAAACTGCTCCGTTCTGGATGGATGCCTCAATGTCGACGGTCCCCGGCGTAGGTCCTCCACCGCCCCCTCCACTCCCACCGGAACCGCCACCTCCGCAGCCGGCACTCAGGGCCACGAGGATGCCAAAGGCCAGCGAGCTCAATAGGTTCCTTTGAATATGCATGAGAGGAAAAAACCGAGTTTAGATTACCAGTGATGCTAGTGGGACTGTTTCGGGCCGGGATCGGTTCGCCCATCGGTTTCAATCGAGGCTTAGCCTGTAGAATTTCCTCATGGCTTTGCCTTCATCGGTTTCCCTGATCCAGTCTCCGACGCCTCTCCATCGCCTAGAAAGGCTTTCGGCGGATACGGGTTGCGATCTATGGATCAAGCGAGATGACCTCACCGGGTTTGCCGGGGGCGGCAACAAGGGTCGGAAGCTCGAATACCTGCTGGCTGATGCCCTGGCCGGCGGATGCGACACCGTGGTGACCTGCGGCGCCATGCAATCGAACTTCATTCGACAATTGGGAGCAGCGTGCTCGATGTTTCAGCTTCACTGTGCGGCAGCGGTGATGACGATGCCCTTTGACGGTCAAGCGGGAGCGGCGGTCTCATCGTTGACGGCCGATGGCGGAAATGTACTGCTTGATCGGCTACTCGGCGTTGAGCTCTTCCAACTCCCCGACGATGATTGGCTCGTACTCTATGCGAAGATGGAGGAGCTTGCAGCGCGTCTGGAGGCGGAGGGGCGCACGGTTTACCGAATCCCGGTCGGTGGTTCGTCTCCCTTGGGAGCCTACGCGTTCTACCTCGCCGGCTTGGAGGTTCAACGTCAAGCCGTGGGCGTGTTTGACTGGATCGTGTTTGCGAGCAGCAGCGGCAGCACCCACACCGGACTTGCTTATGCGTTTCGAGACACAAAAACCACCGTACTCGGGATATGCAGCGACCCCGAACCGGAGATCACGGCCGAATTCGCCGAGATGGGAAAGGGGCTGGCCGCCATCCTTGGCATCGAACCCTTGCCCGAAAGCGCATTCAACATGCGTTTCGACTACGTGGGCGAAGGTTATGGTGCGCCCTACCTTGGAGCTTACGAAGCGATTCGGCTTGTCGCACGTCGGGAGGCGATCCTGCTCGATCCCGTCTACACGGGTAAGGCATTTGCCGGGCTTCTCGATTTGACCAAACGGGGCGAGATCGGCGGTCGAATACTCTTTTGGCACACCGGCGGCACGCCCGCGCTCTTCGCGATGCGGGACCCCGGCGCCTGCTTGGGCTAGCGAGTCAGCCGAGGAACGACGGGAACGTATCCATTGGCGCCTCGATGGTATCGATGTTGGGGCTGGAATGCGGGAGTTTGCTTCCCCGCACTCCTTGGTCCTCGCGACGTCGGACCCGTTCGGAAAGAGCATCTTGGGCGGCGCTCAGATACCAAAGAGCCACTGCGTTTTCCCTGCATGCAAGGTCGCGGCCCTGGAATCCAAGCAGTTTTTGGATCAGAACCTCAATCACGTCCTCAAGGGAGCAGCCGTTTTCCCCCAATTCAAACGGATTGCCGTGCTGGAACTGAATCTTGATGTAGGGTTGGTTGACGACGGCTTCCGAGCCATCGAGGTGTCGCCATTTGTCCATGTTTTCGCTCATGTCACTCCTCCGAAAGGGTTGGTACTCACTATCGGGCGGTTGTCACAGGGACTTTTTACCGCCGCTCATGGCTCGGTCAACCGAGCAAAAAAAGCAAACATCCGAACACGCTACGCTGCGGTGGTCTCTTAGCCTCCGGCTCGAATCCCATCTTGGAACCTCGAAGCCAGCGCTGATTGTGAGACGGGGACAGATCGTCTTTCGTTGTGGCAACTCTTCACAACGCCCCACTACTGAGATCATTATACAATTCCAACGCTTAACCGGCAGGCTTCCTTGCTGGATTTTGCGAGTGTGGAAAACTTCTGGCATCGTTGGTGACCAGAGATCGTCGGCCAAGAGCCGGTATATTGGCGCCAGTGACACCCTCCGAACGACTGCAATTGCTGGCCAATGGAAATCAGCCGACGCTGATTGCGAAGATGGCTTCCGGCTTCGCTGTGATGGGAGACAGCCAGTTCTTTCTGGGATATTCCTTACTTCTTGCCTACCCAGTGGTCGAGCAGTTGGTTGCGTTGCCACGGTCTGGTCAGCTTCAGTTTTTGGGAGATATGGCGTCGTTGGGTGAAGCTGTCAAACGGGCTACGGGCTGTCAGCGTGTGAATTTCAGCATCTACGGCAATCTCGATCCCTTTCTGCACGCCCACGTTTGGCCACGGTATGAGCATGAAGATCCGGCCATCCGGACGTCTCCACCGTTCAACGCTCCTGAAGGTCTGCGTCACGATCCTGGCGTGGCATTCCGCTTGGACCGTCACCGTGAACTTCGCGACCGGATTGCCGCCGAGTTGGGGCGGTGAGCTACTCGGGCTTGTTCATGACGCTTTCGATCTGGGCGATTTCCTGGGCCACGTACGACCGGATTGCCCGCACATAAGGCTCGGCTTGTTCGAGGGCCAGGCGCCAGTACAATTCAGCCAAGGCCCGCAACTGTTGAACCTTGGTGGGTTTCGGCTGGTCGGTGGCCGGAGGCGGCGTGGCCGTATCGGGCTCTGGACTGAGCTCCACATCAAGTTTTGTGTGCAGCTTCCGCTGGGTCACCGCGTTCGTGGCAATGGTGGTGACGGTGCTTACCGAGTCGGCGTCGACTACCGATGATTCGAGAAGGCCGGCCACGGGATCAAACACCGCCTTGCCCTGGCCCTGCATCACTGTGTGGACCTTTGAGACAGCGTCCTTGGGGTCGGCAGGTATGGCAAGGGAGGCGTCTTCAACCGTGTCGAGGGTTTGGTTCATCTGAATGGAGAACTCGATACGATTCGGCGCAACGCTTACGGCGGTAAGGCTCTCATCGACTTCGCTATCGCCGAACACTTTCTTGTATGTCCAGGTCTTGCCGGCGGTCACTCCGTCGGGAGGGAGTTCCACGCTCAGAAAAGTGGCTTCAGGGAACCGTTTCACATCGAGGCCCGGCAGACGGATCGGAAGCTTCACATCCGGCGCATCGGTCTTGAGCACTTTGCCAAGCGGCGAAAGCGACACCGTGGTACGGGGGAAAAATGGCTTGGCGCTCTCCGTGGTCACTTCCGAGATGGGGTTGTCATTGAAAAGCAGGTGAAGATCGCGCAGTTCATAAGCTCCCTGGGCATTGCCATCCGAGTCGGGCAGTAAACCCTGTACTGCGATCACAACATTCGCTTGGGCATTGCCTTCCACGCCGCCGAGCACTGGAATGAAACCGTCGAGTTTCAGGGTGATGGCATAGTCGACCGGTTTGGCTTGGGGAAGTGTGTAGGCCAAGTTGAGCGGGGCTTGAAGCAAGAATCCCATGACTCGATTGTGGACGATTTGCGCGCCCCCCGGGTTTCCATCATTGATGGCGCGGAGGCGTGACGGTGGCGATTCTCCCCTCGTCGCGCACTTCAAGGCACACGGTCCACGCGTCTTCTGTTTGGGCAAACCCACCTGCTTGAGCCCATTCGATCAAGAGAACGTGGGTGTCCATGTAATCCTCGAGCCCAAGGCCACTGGGGGACTTGACCCGGTACAGGTCGGCATGAACGACGGGCGGATCGGTTGGAAAAACCTGGATCAGATTAAAGGTGGGTGAGCGGACGGGCTCGGTTAGACCCAATGCCGTGAGCAGGCCACGTACCAGGGTGGTCTTGCCTGCACCGAGCTTTCCTTCCACCAGGACGATGTCTCCTGGGCCGAGGAGGACCGCAAGGTCAGCACCCAGACGGCGTGTTGCCGATTCGTCCGGTAGGAAAGAGGTATAGGCCTCTTTCCTACCCAGTTGCCCATTGTTAGAAGCCGCGTCGACCGCCGCCGCCGCTGCTCCCGCCGCGGCCACCACGGCCGCCGCGACCACCACCACCGCCTCCGCCGTATCCGCCGCCCCCACCACCGAAGGAGCCTCCGCCGCCGCCATAGGAACCGCCGCCCCCACCGCCGTATCCGCCGCCACCGCCACCGCCGTATCCACCGCCGCCGCTACGGCCGCCGCCACCGCCGCCATAGGAACCGCCGCCTCCGTTGCCGCCACTAAACTCGCGCTTTGGTTTGGGTTGCGCCTCGTTAACGTTCAGCTTTCGACCTCCGAGGAGGGATTGATGGGTAGCAGCGATCGCGTCGTCAAGCTTGTCGGCATCAATATCCACAAAGCCGAACCCGCGACCTTCCATGACACGCCCTTTTGATGCACCATAGGCAGCAAAATGCTCGAGGAGTTGCTCCTCGGTTATCGAGTAGGGCAGATTGCCCACGTACAAGGTTTTCGTAGCCATTCAATCTCCTGTCGGTCACACAAACTTCCGCTTTTGCAGACTCTTATTGGCTCCGTCGTCCAACTTAGGAGATCGAGTGCGTGGGTCGGCGTTTCCGTAGCATCCTTAGTTTACCCAGAGGGGATTACCCATGATATACGTTGTGAGTTGCCCCGAATGATCGCATCTTCGGTCGCATAGGCGTCACTGATGTGGATCTTGATGAGTGGGGCCTCCGTTAGCGACCTTCCGGCGGTCGCCATTTGCCACACTTCCTCGGGTTCCAGGGGCCGCCCTCGCTCGGCAGACGCGACAAGTGCGGCCCTCATTTCTGCAAACATGTCGATGGGACCCGAACTGGCGGCTGAGTCTAGCCCGAGGCCGACGGTCAGCCCGGCATCCAACATTTCGCGTATGGGAGCGGTAGGGCAGCCAAGCGCCCGATTTGACCGAGGGCAATGGGCAACGTTCACTCCGTGGCGGACCAAAATCTCGATGTCCGAAGCGCTCACTGCGCAGCAATGAACGAACTGGACGTTCTTGCCAACGAGTCCGAGATGCGCAAGGGTCTCGACGATGCTGAGGCCGGTGGCCTCAACAGGATGTCCAAACGCTCGTCTAAATTCAGCTCCAGGTCCGGCGCCGTCCCTGGTCAGCTCGTTTTCCATATCCGTCTCGGCGACGTGAATGCTGATGGGCTTACCGGCGAAGCTCTCAAGGGTTCGAATGTCGACCGTCTGGTAGGCATGGGGGCTAAGGGTGACCTCGCCGTCGAACAGCCGCCGGTTTTCAATGGCCTTGGCTTCGATCTCTTGCAGCTTTGGGGCGGGATTCTCCCGCTCGATCAGGGTGATCACCTCTTGATAAACATGCCCCTTTAGCCCCAAAGCCTGCATCGCCTCGGCGGCCCCCAACCGGTCGGAGTGCTCGCCGATGAACCACACACCGGTCGCTCGGTTTTCCTCTGCAGCCACGAAGCAGTCGCGCCGGACCTCATCAGGTGTCTGCTCTCGCTTGCGCCGGGTGAGTTCTTGAATCCAAGCGCCGTAGGGCAGCCCCGAGATGGTCCCTTGAAAGCCTCGGTATTCCAAGTGGGAGTGGGCGTTGACGAAGGCGGGAGAAACGATGAAGGGCTCGGGAAGGCCCGTGTGAGGGCGGACTTCGACCCCCCCTTCCCCGTCCATCACCAGTTCGAGGCCTACTTCCAACCTCCCGTTCAAGATCACTCCGTAGGGGCGCAACGCGGTGGGACGCATGAGCGAATTCTAGCGCTTCTCAGCAATGGGCCGCCGCTCGGAAGTCGGGGAAAGAGGTTCGGTAAGATGCTTGGCGTGAGTATGGTCAGCCCCGACACCGAGTCCTCGGCGCGCCGAAACGCGCCCAACTCCTATGGCTATTTCGATGATGCGGCTCGTGAGTACGTCATCACGCGTCCGGACACTCCTCTGCCTTGGTTGAATTACCTCGGCCAAGACGAGTTCTTCGGGCTTTGCACGAATACGGCTGGTGGATATACGTTTTGGAAGGACGCTAAGCTACGCCGGTTGACCCGCTATCGCTACAACAATGTGCCCTACGATCTGGGTGGTCGTTACATTTTTGTCAATGATGGCGGCTCGGTATGGAACCCGGGCTGGAAGCCGGTCAAGGCGCAGGGAGTCGCCTACGAGTGCCGCCACGGCCTCGGATACACGCGCATCACCGGTGAGAAGGATGGCCTCGAGGTGGAGCTTCTGTTCTTCGTGCCTCCGGGCGAGAATTTGGAACTTTGGACGGTGACCGTACGCAACAAGTCGGGCGTCGTCAAGACGCCGAGGCTCTTCTCGTACCAGGAATTCTGCTTCTTCGAGGCGCTCACGGATATGACCAACTACCAGCGCACCTACTCGATTGGCGAAGTAGAGGTGGAGGGCTCGGCGATCTATCATAAGACCGAGTATCGAGAGCGGCGAAACCACTACACGCTTTTTGCTTGCACTCGACCGGTCGACGGATTTGATACGTCAAGAGATCGCTTCGTGGGAATTCACGAGGGCCTGCATGAGGCTCGCGTGCCCTTCGCTGGAGAGTGCACCAACTCGATAGCGTTCGGCTGGAATCCGATTGGGGCTCATCAAGTGAATCTGGAATTGGCCCCCGGCGAGGAGACCAGCTTCAACTTCGTGTTGGCCTACATCGAACAAGGGGAACCGAAGTTTACGAGCAGGTTCGTAATCGAAAAGGCGGCCGGCCGAGCAATTGTTGAGAAGTACTCACGGTCAGGCGAGGTGGAGGCCGCTTTTGGTCGTCTTGCCGACTACTGGAATCGCCTCCTCGGCAGGTTTCAGGCGGAATGCCCCAACGAGCATGCAACGAGGATGCTGAATGTTTGGAACCAATACCAGTGCATGGCGACGTTCAACATGAGCCGGTCGGCAAGCATGTACGAAACCGGAATTGGGCGGGGGATGGGCTTTCGCGACTCCAACCAGGATCTGTTGGGCTTTGTCCACATGATCCCGAGTCGGGCGAGGGGCCGCATCATTGACATTGCCGCCACACAATTGTCGACCGGCGTTTGCTACCACCAGTACCAGCCGCTTACCAAGAAGGGCAATTCAGAGGCCGGCGGTGACTTTTATGATGATCACCTTTGGTTGATTCTTTCCAGCTGTGCCTATGTGAAAGAGTCGGGCGATGTCGGCATTCTTGATGAACCTACCGGTTATGCGGACAAGATCTATGAGACGTCCGAAGACAAAGAGTCGCTCCTACACCATCTGGAGACCTCGATCGCCTACACGATGCGAAAGCGAGGACCTAACGGTCTTCCCCTCATCGGCCGGGCCGATTGGAACGATTGCCTCAACCTCAACTGCTTCTCGACGGAACCCAACGAGTCGTTCCAAAATGGCGGCATCAAGGACCTGAGCAGTTCGAAGGCGGAATCGGTGATGATCGCCGGCTTGTTCCTCTACGCGGCCCGAGAGATGGCCGAACTCTATGAATTCCTGGGAAGACCCGACGATGCCCGGCGCATGCAAGAAGTGCGACTGGTTATGCTGGAGGCGATTGAAGAGAAGGCCTGGGATGGCGAATGGTACCGGCGCGCCTACGATGCGGCCGGCAATCCCATCGGAAGCAAAGAGTGTAAGGAGGGCAAAATTTTCATCGAGAGCCAGGGATGGTGCGTCCTTGGCGGCGCCGGCGCCGACAACGGTCGCGCGGCGAGAGCGATGGAGAGCGTCCATGAGCGGCTTTATACCAAGAATGGCATCGTGCTGCAACAGCCTGCCTACTCCGAATACCATCTCGAGCTAGGGGAAGTGACCTCCTATCCACCTGGGGTCAAAGAGAACGCAGGCATCTTCTGCCACAACAACACGTGGATACACCTGGCGTGGTGCGGCCAAGGCGAAGGCGACCGGGCATTGGAGTACTACCTATCGATTTGCCCAAGCGCGAAGCAGGATCAGATTGATACGTACCGGAGTGAGCCGTACGTCTACGCCCAGATGATCGCAGGAAGGGACGCACCGTGTTTCGGTGAGGCGAAGAACAGCTGGCTGACAGGAACGGCCGCGTGGACGTTTGTGTCGGTGAGCCAGGGTTTGCTCGGCATCAAGCCCGACTATCTGGGGCTCCGCGTCGATCCGTGCATCCCGCGTGCCTGGAAGGGCTTTACGGCGACCCGAAGATTTCGGGAGGATACTTACGAGATTGTGGTCTCGAATCCCGATGGCGTTTGCAAGGGAATCCGGTCGGTCACCCTTGACGGACGCTCAGTTGACACGACGAAACCAATCCCCTATGCGGGAGATGGCAGCACACACAAGGTTGAAGTGACCCTCGGCTGATTCGGTTGAGGTCCGGTCTCCGTACATTTACCGGTTTCCTACCCGAACCTGGTATTTGTCGCGGGCAGAAGCTTCCTTAGAACACCGCTACTAGGGATAAGTTCGGGCGCCCGGGGGGGCAGTCTGGATGAAAAACGGAATGAAAATCGGGCCTTAGGTCCGGTTCGAATCACGGAGGATCCGAATGTCATTTACCATCAACACGAACTTGGCGGCGATGAACGCCTTGTTCAACGTGAACAATACTGACCAGCAGTTGCAGACTTCTATTCAGAGACTGTCGACCGGTCAGCAGATCAACTCGGCGGCGGACAATCCGTCCGGTTTGATCATTTCTACGCAGTACTCGGCTGAAATCGGTGGTTTGAATCAGGCGATTTCCAATGCTCAGGGCGGTCTGAACTATGCGAAGACCGCTGATGGTGCTCTCCAAGAGGTGGGCTCCCTGCTTGACACCGCTCGCAGCCTTGCGGTTGCGTCGGCTAACAGCGGTACGCTGAGCGCTTCGGCTCTTCAAGCGAACCAGGCGCAGCTTCAGTCGATCACCTCGTCTATCACGAACATTGCCGCGACCACTCAGTTTGGTTCCAAGTACTTGCTGAATGGAAGCTCAGGCGTAACCTCGACGGTGACGAACGCCACCGATGTGGCCAACCTGAACATTGGCGGAACCTTCAATGGCGCCGCCGTCACATCGAACAGCGGCGTGACCTTGACGGTGACCCAAGCTGCTACGCAAGCCGCGATCGTTTCGAAGTCTTATGCCTTCGCGACTACGACGGCAGGCAGCAATGGCACGATCACCCTCAACGGCGTGAACGTGAACATCGCCTCCAGCGACACGGCGACCAACATCGTGACCAACATCAATGCCGCTGAAGCTCAGACTGGCGTTGCCGCGACCTACAATGCGACCACCGGCAAGATCGATCTGGCCACGAACGCCTATGGTTCGAACGCCACGATCAACCTGACCGACTCGGGCGGAGTCTTCGCCTCTTCGGCCGGATACTCGACTGCATCGGGTGTCAATGCACAGGCTTCGGTAGCCGTGAATGGCACGACCGTACTGTTCACCGGAGGCGTCAATGGCGCCGACGGTCTCACGCTGGCCGACAAGGATGGTAACACCATTCAGTTGACCACAGCGGGCAATACCACTGCTACCGCCAACGCTACGGTGGGTCAGGTAGTCGCCGGATCGGCCCAGTTCCAAATCGGCGCCTTCAGCGGCCAAACCGCGGCGTTGTCGATCGGAAACTTTGCTGCCAGCCAGCTCGGAACAGGTGTCGCCTCGGGTGTGAACCTTTCGAATCTGAACTTGACGACCGCTAGCGGCGCCAGCCAAGCCATTCAGGTTATCGACCAGGCAATCTCCCAGGTCTCGTCCTCGCAGGGCAACATCGGTAACTTTGAGGACAACACCCTCAATGCCAACATCCAGTCCCTGGGCGTTGCCCAGCAGAATCTCTCGGCTGCGAACGCGTCTATCTTGGACACCAACGTTGCCGCAGAAACGACTCACTACACGCAGTTGCAGATCCTTGAGCAGGCCGGTATCTCGGTCTTGGCCCAGGCCAATCAGCTTCCGCAGAGCGTTCTGAAGCTCCTCGGCTAATAAGCCCACTCGGCTTATTCTCCTTGAGCGTCCCGGGCCTTGGTCCGGGACGCTCTTTCATTTGTAAACGAGGTTGGCAGACATGCCGTCTTCAGCGTAGACTGACATGCGTCGATGCCGTCCCTCCTCTCTTTGATCGACTTCTCCCTCGGGAAAGAAGGCGCCACTGCGGACTTTCAACTCGCCCCGGGGCGGTCCATGGCCGTTATGGGTCCGGCAGGCGGTGGCAAGAGCTTCTTCATTGAATGCCTAATGGGCCGAGAGGCGCCACGACGGGGATTCGCTCGAACCGCAACTTCGGTGGCGGAAGCGGGATTGCCGGGAGGGCGACGACTCCGTCCGCAGGCGATCGCTCAAAAGGGCCCCGGCCAGGACCGGGCAACACCGGCCGCCGATGCCTTGATTGCCTTGGGCCTCTGGGATTCGCGCCAAACCAGCATCGAAAAGCTGTCATCGGGGCAACGCACGGCTTGTGAACTGCTGGGACCCCTTGCGAGTCGGGCAACCCTGATGGTTGTCGATGGCCACCTTGACCACCTCGATCCATGGACACTTGGGAGCGCTTGGACTCTGATCAAGAAGCGGCTTGGCGGCGGTGCCGGCCTGGTTTTGGCGACCAACCGTCTCGATTTGGCGGCCGACTGTGACGATCTAATCGTGTTTCGCGATCAGCAGGTGCGCTACTGCGGCTCGGTCGAGCAGTTGCTAGCCTCCGAACCCTCCGAAGTCACCGTTGAATCCTTCCGATCCGAGGCGGTTAAGGGCCTTGCCGAACCGCTCGGATTGTCTTTTTCAGCGACTCCTGCAGGCCTTGTTACAACAACATCCGACGGGCCTGATGTTGCGGCACGCCTTCTGCTTGCGGGCTATGGCGACGTTCGCGCGACCGTCCTACGGGCCCCGACCCTTGACCAGGTGATCGCCCGATTCTAGCCTTCGGCCATGCCGTAGAAAATCCGGCACTCTGAGACTCCGTCCCGACAGATCCAAAGCGGGAATTCGCCAAGGGTGGTTGCTGCCCCGACTTCGCCATCAAGCCCAAGGGCCAAGACGACGCACGCCACCTCACGCGTGAGCGGCTGGCGTCGGAGAAGCTGGTGGATGGTCTCTTCGCAGGCCGCTTGAGGGGTCAATCCTCGGCGCATGGCCTCCACGGTGCGGAAGGATGCGACGCCCTTCCATAGCTCTTCGCCCCATCCGGTCGCCCCCGCGCAGCCTGCTTCATCATCTGCGTAGATGCCCGCCCCAACGATGGGCGAGTCGCCGACTCGACCCGGCATTTTCCAACTAAGGCCGCTTGTGGAGCTCGCCGCAACCGTGTGCCCTGGGGACTCCAAGCCAAGCATCGTCACGGTGTCTCCGTGCAGATCACTCAAACGATGCACGTAAAGGCGTTCAAACTCGGTGGGATTGGCCTTCCAATCTTCGTAGGCTTCGATGCACTTCGCGGTCATGAGATTCTGAGGCTGCATGCCATGGGCAAGCGCGAAACGCCGGGCCTGGTCGCCGGCAAGCATGACATGGGGGGTCTTCTCAAGTACGAGTCGGGCGATCGAAATCACCGGACAGATGCCTCGAACCGCGCAAACGGCCCCGGCCGACAGGTCCTTCCCATCCATCATCGCGGCGTCAAGCTCAAGTTCGCCGTCCCGATTCGGAAGCGAACCCAATCCGATGGAGAGATTCTCTGGGTCGAGTTCGGCAGCGCCAAGGCCGCGCTCGAGCGTCTCAATCAGGTTTGAACCTCCAGCGTAGGCGGCCCAAGCGGCATCGATGGCGACCTTTCCAGACTGCCATGTTGCGAGGAGGGTGGTCATGACCCCGGAAGTTACCCCTTTATTCGCGACGGCGGGGCGGCTGAGGTCCAAACAAGACTGCGTTTGGCGATTCTTCCAACTGGGCCTGGAAGGCCATGACCAACTTGGTCGCGTCAGACTCAAAGTGGTGCGAACCAGTTACCTCGCCTTGCCAGATCGATTCGATGACCCAAGCCGGTACGGGCATGAAAACGATCCGCTCTGGCGGCTTTGTCTGCACCGTGAAGATCGTGGTGCTGGCCCCTGCCTCCGGATAGATGAATTCGTAGTGGATGGTCCAGGGTTTGTAGACGGTCGAACCCATTTGGGGTTCGCCCTTTGCGTGACACTCCTTCCAAAGGCTCTCATCGAAGACGCCTTCTAAGGGAGGCTGCCCTACTTTCAGAGCCTCGAAGATCCTTACTCGCTGGTCGGCTGCGAAGCTGTTGAGTGACATCCTAGTAAGTGTACTAGGTTACCCTGGGCTTCCCGAAAACCCGGTAGTTTTACGGAGTCCCGCATGATTACCAGGCTGGAATTAGGTAGATGTACCGGCCTCATGATGAGACTGAGTGCAATCTCGAAGTCGTGGCACCTTAGAAAGATGCCAAGGCCGGTTGGACGCCTTGAGCGTACAGAACAAAACGGGAAGTAGCGAACATGCCGGCAAACGCCGGTTCACATCACGGAGGATCTTCGAATGTCATTTACCATCAACACGAACTTGGCTGCGATGAACGCCCTGTTCAACGTGAACAACACCGACGAGGCGTTGCAAACGTCGATCCAGCGATTGTCGACAGGCCAGCAGATCAACTCTGCGGCTGACAATCCTTCTGGTTTGATCATTTCAACGCAGTACACGGCCGAAATCGGCGGTTTGAATCAAGCGATCTCCAACGCACAAAGCGGACTGAACTATGCGAAGACCGCCGATGGCGCTTTGCAAGAAGTGGGCACCCTGCTTGATACGGCTCGCAGCCTTGCGGTTGCCTCGGCTAACAGTGGAACCCTGAGCACCTCGGCCCTTCAGGCCAACCAGGCCCAGCTAGACTCCATTGCCTCGTCCATCACAAACATTGCCGCGACAACCCAGTTCGGCACCAAGTACCTCCTGAACGGAAGCTCAGGCGTGACTTCGACGGTGACGAACGCCAGCGATGTGGCCAACCTGAACATTGGCGGAACCTTCAATGGCGCCGCCGTCACATCGAATAGCGGCGTGACCTTGACGGTGACCCAGGCTGCTACGCAAGCCGCGATCGTTTCGAAGTCTTATGCCTTCGCGACTACGACGGCAGGCAGCAATGGCACGATCACCCTCAACGGCGTGAACGTGAACATCGCCTCCAGCGACACGGCGACCAACATCGTGACCAACATCAACGCCGCTGAAGCTCAGACTGGCGTTGCCGCGACCTACAATGCGACGACCGGCAAGATCGATCTGGCCACGAACGCCTACGGTTCGAACGCCACGATCAACCTGACCGATGCGAGCGGCGTGTTCGCCTCCTCGGCAGGGTTTTCCACCGCTTCGGGTGTGAACGCCGAGGCTTCGGTCGCCGTAAACGGCACTTCGGTGCTGTTCACCGGAGGCGTCAACGGCGCCGACGGGCTTACGTTGGCCGATGCGAACGGCAATACCCTTCAGCTGACTACGGCGGGCAACTCCACCGCCGTCGCGAACGCGACGATCGGTCAGGTGGTTGCTGGCTCAGCCCAGTTCCAAATCGGCGCTTTCAGCGGACAAACCGCTGCTTTGTCGATCGGAAACTTTGCCGCGACTCAGCTCGGAACAGGTGTTGCGACGGGTGTGAACCTGTCGAATCTGAACTTGACGACGGCCAGCGGCGCCAGCCAAGCGATTCAGGTCATCGACCAGGCAATCGCGCAGGTCTCGTCCTCGCAGGGCAACATCGGTAACTTTGAGGACAACACCCTCAATGCCAACATCCAGTCCCTGGGCGTCGCCCAACAGAATCTCTCGGCTGCGAACGCGTCCATCCTGGATACCAACGTTGCCTCAGAAACGACTCACTACACGCAGTTGCAGATCCTTGAGCAGGCCGGCATCTCCGTCCTGGCCCAGGCCAATCAGCTTCCGCAAGGTGTTCTGAAGCTCCTCGGCTAATTTAGCCGAGCGGTTACTTCCCGGGGCGCCCCAGTCGTTGATCTGGGGCGCCTTTTGCTTGTTGCCAATTGAGGAGGCGCACGCGCAGCTTGCGGCCTCCAATCAGGTTACCGATGAGAGTGTCGCGGTCTCGAGGCTCGAGGCGGAGTATGGTCTTTGAGCCGCCGAGGGTCGCCTCGATTCGGATCCAGCGTCCGAGCCCAACGAGCGAGTGGATGTTAGGACCCTTCGTGATGCGAAGGACGTCCTTGTGCTCAAGCTTCCAGATGATCTGATCGCCATAAAACTCGATGGTTTCCGGGGTAAGGCACAGATATCCGACATCCTCATGGGGGTCGACCCAACTGGAGTAGCCTTGGGAAGCAAATCCGACAAAGACGCGATATCCCGTGTATCGAGGCCGCAGGACTCTGAACTCGCGGTCAAGCTCCTTCCTCAAGAGGGCATTTTCAAACAACCCGAGGTAGTTGAGCGAGACAAGCCCCAAGAACTGCCCTAGGCACAGCGTGTTGAACGCCCAGCCCCAGACGTGTCCGGTCCGGTAGTAGATGATGAGCCCAGCCATCGTTAGGGGAAACCAAAAGACGGCGGGGAGCACATTGCCCATCCAGCGCCGCCGCCGGTTCCAGTGGCGAAAACGAGCCGCTTGGGGAGTTGACGGCGTCGTGCGCTGGGACATCGGCGCATAGACTACCGTGAAGGGCGAACGGGCTCTGTCATGATCGTGGTGGATGGCGGCTAGATCGAAGCTCAGCGTGATGCGGATGGTGCCTTCGGCCCCCGAACGGGCCGGGGTACTCCGCCGGTTTGCTCGTCGCGAGGGAGTCTTGGTCTCGTTTTCCCCGGCGCTCTTGCGCAGCCACACCCCGCTCCTCGAGTCCGATGGGCGGGTCGAGTCGGTCCTGTTTGGAGAGTGGGTGCGTCGATGCCTGATTGCCACGGACGGTCCATCGCGGCCATTTGCCTCCCAAGACATCGAGCAGGAGGCGGTTGCCGAAGCATTGCGACGGCTGCCTGAAGGTGCCGCCCTGTCGGAGGCGGCGCGATTTGGCGGGGGTCAGCGTGCGGTTCAGAAGGCGATCTCCGACTTGCGCAACGCGGGGTTACGCCCCGACGATCTCAGGCGAGTCGCCCAGTCATTGGAACCGGAGTTGGCGGATAAGTTGGCCTCATTGGCGTTCGTTGAGACCGAGGTCGACTCCTGGATCGGTGAGCTGGGCCGGGGAGGTCTGGCCGGGGCCATTGAAGAGTGCACGGCCGTTCCGGGGGTTCTTCCTCTCTCACTACGCCGCGCCCTCGTGCTCGTTGGTGATGAGTGGCCAGAGTGTGCGGACCGGTTCTGCCGGTGGCTCTTGGAGTCTGGAGGCACCCTGCGGATGCTTGGAGAGCGGCACGCGGGGAATGTCCCGCTGTTTCGCGCTTCGGAGCGAGCGGCGCATGGCGCCGAGGCGAGCGGTGACCCATCAGGAAGAAGCCTTGCGCGAGACCTGTTTGGAGATGACGCCACGGAGAACTGCGGAATCGACGTGAGAATCGTCGCAACATCGGGCACTCTTCAAGAGTGCGAGTATGCCCTTCGGCACTGTCGCAAGGCCATCGAAGGCGGATCATCACCCAGGAGATTGGCGATCTTTGCTCGGGATGTCACCACTTATGGACCGTTGCTCGAAAGCGCGGCCCGGCGTCAAGGCGTGCCTCTCTCATTTTCCCGTCGGGCGCCGCTACTCTCGGTTGGATGGACTCGTGTGCTTATTGATACGTTGCGGGCGTTGGCAGGTAGAGATATCAGAGCGCTCATCCCATTATCGCGTTCCGGCTACTTGGGGTTGAGCCGCTTGGAGCAATTGGAGGCGACGACCGAGATTCGCCTGGCCCACGGGGCAGACGGCAATGCCTGGAGTCAACTTGGACAGAGCATCAAAGTAGGTCCCATTGCGAAGCTCCTTGCTTGGCGCGAGTCTGTGTCGGTCCGAAGCGCAAGTCTGGCTGAATGGATCGGGCATTTAGGTGAACTTCGCCGCCTGCTGAAGCCGGATGCCGAAAAGCCATGCCCTACCGATGAGCGCGATGGAAGGGCGGACCGGGCCCTGGATCGGGCTCTCAATGCCAAAGCCACGGTCGCCAACCTGTTGGGAGGGCTTCCACTTGCCTTTGCCCGCTTCGTGGCGGTCTGTGGCGAGGTTGCCGAGGAAGCGGAGGTCTACCTACCCGCGAGCGATGGCGGCGTCGCGGTCCTCAGCGACTCCCAGGCGTACCGCGACTTTGACGACGTTTGGGTGATGGGTCTTCTTGAAGGGCAGTTTCCTAAGCGTCGCCGGGAAGATCCAGTTCTTACGGACGCCGAGCGGACTGCGATTTCAAGCGCTAGTTACGTCCGGATTCCCGACTCGACCGATATAGCGCTGCGCGAAAGGGATGCGTTCTATCGGTTGGCGGTTGCCGCTCGTCGGACCCTGATTCTCAGCTATCCGGAGACGAGTGATGAGCAGGATAACATTCCCGCCTTCTATCTCGACGCGGCTCAGCGGGCAGCGGGGAATTCACTACAGAAACTGACGGTAAATCGCGAGGCCCTAACGCCCGACATCGATCAGTGCTTGAGCCTTGCGGATCAAAACCTCTGTCTCGCTTTGAGGCGCCCCTCCATACGTCGGAAGGAGGACTCTGAGTTCTTGACTCAGGTGGCACGTGAGGCCTTGACCGGCCCCCAGGGCCGTCTTCCGACCCCGTCGGAGCTTCGTGACGTGTTAAGGTGTCCATTTCAGTACCTTGGAAGGCGGCGCCTTGCCTTGCGACCAGCCCAGCAAGCCACACGTTGGGCTTCGCTGCGTACGCTTCCGGTCAAAGCGCGGCTCGCGGGACAACCGAGCCCAGAAGCGGCCGGTGCGGCACTAGTGGCCGAACTCGAGTTAGCGCTTTCCGATCTCTCGGCGGAATCGCTCGATTGGGAGTTGGCGGCACTCCGAAGCGGAGCCGGCCGTCGCATCGCCGAGTGGATCGGGCGAGAATTTGAGGCGCGGCAGGCTTGGCAACGGCAGAACACGAGGTTTCGGGTGCCCTTTGACGAATTGGACGAGGGCCAGGCGCTCCGAAGGCTCGGTGTTGGAGGCATCGCCGAGGCGGTCAGCGAAAGCCAAGCCTACCGCATTGTCCACATGTACGAGCGGATTTTGCCGGACATGGACGACGGCGGCTTCGTCGCGGAAGCTGACGAGCTCTTTTTCGGATTGCACATGCTTGCGGCATATCGTAAGGCCAGCGCCAGCTTTGCTCTTGAAGTCGAAACTTTGGGACATGGCCGCACCCTCTTGGTTGCGCCGCGAAAACCGTCGATCTCCGGGGTTGCCAAGGCGCAGCTTTCGGTCAAGGATGTGTCGACCGAGGACAACCCGATCGAGGCAGCTAAGGCATTGTTCGCCAGGATTCGAACGCTGACCCGCGAGGCCAAGGCCAGAATTGAGCGTTTGGAAATCCGGGCCACACCAAGTGAAGCCTGTGACTGGTGTGACCTCGGTGAACTCTGTCGCCGCTCCCGGCATTACGGCGATCAAAGCGACTGCTTTCGGGCTGAAGAGGACGACGAATGAAGTTGGACTTGCGCCCCGGCCAGGCGGCGATCGTCAACTCCGACGACCCTCATTTGGTGGTTGTTGCTGGAGCGGGAGCTGGCAAAACGAGCGTGCTTGTTCGCCGTTACCTGCGATTCGTCAAGGCGGGGATTTCTCCCGAGGCGATCCTATGCATTACATTCACCCGCAAAGCGGCAGCCCAGATGAAGCAACGGATCGTCGATGAGCTCCGAACGGAGGGCCTCCTCCTTGAGGCGCAAGCGGCGGAAATTGGTCCGATCCAAACGCTGCATGCCTTATGCGAGCGGCTCTTGCGCGAGAACGCGCTCAGTGCCGGGCTCGATCCCGACTTCCAAATTCTTAGCGACTCTAATGTCGCAATGCTGCGCGAGGAGGCGATCCAAGCCGTGCTGACGGACCCTCCCGACGACGAGGGGGTCGCAGATATCCTTCTCGCCCTAGCAGGCAAGACCACGTCAAATCGAACGAGAGCCCGTCGGACGACCCCCCATGCGCGCTTGGAAGAGGCGCTCCTCGGCTTTATGGATCGCCTGCGCGGATCAGGCCGCGAGCGAGCCGATCTCGCTGAAGGTTACCGATCGTCGGAGGCTACCTTGGCAACTTGGGCAGGGATCCTTGGCGAACACCTGCGGTCACAGTTGGGCAAGGACCTTGCAAGTCCGTTCGATACCGCCCAACTGCGGGCGGACTATCAGGAGGCCCGGATGCGCCAGCCGGGATGGATCAAGGCCAGCGGCCAACCCGAGGCTATGAATGAGGCGGCGGTGTTGACGGCCGGTCTGGTTTCCCTTACGTGTGCGGCATGGAGAATCTACGAGCAGGAGATGGTTCGGCGACAATCGTTGGATTTTCAGGAACTCGAAAGCCGAGCGGTGCGGCTTATGGAGCGGTCGGAGTCGGCTTGTAACCGGGTTGCCACCACATTCCAAATCATGATGGTGGATGAAGCGCAGGATTTGAATCCGATGCAGTATCGTCTCTTGAATTCCCTGAGGATCGGAGAGCGACTGTTCGTGGGCGACCCTTATCAGTCAATCTATGGTTGGCGGCACGCAGATCATCGGCTCTTTGCCGAGTTGGCGGAGGCGGGACCCCGCTTCGACCTCAACGAAAATCATCGAAGCGAGGAGGGAATCCTCAACTTTGTCGAGTTAATTTTCGGAAGGCTGTGGGGGAATGATGGCGCTTACCGCCCGATGCTGAAGCCGGGGGCGACTCCCAGAGAACTTTTCGACGCTTCGCCCCGGCCTTGCACGAACGTCTCCGTTTGGCGCCAGCCCGCTGAAAACACGTCGATCGTGGCGGCAAAAATCTGCGAGTTGAGGGAAGGGTTGGGCAAAGAGCAGTCCATCGCGGTTCTCGTGCGGGGACAGCGGTACGGCGCGCTCCTCTTGACCGCGCTTGAAGGGAAAGCGCCAGCGCGTCTCATCGGGGGCACCGACCGATATTATGCTCGTTTGGAGATTCGTGATGTGGCTAACACCCTGCGGGCCCTCGCCGATCCTTACGATGATTTCGCCCTCTTGGCCAGCTTGAGAAGCCCATTCTGCGGCTTGAGCATGGACGGAATTGCGTTGCTGGCCCTTCGCAAACCATCGTGGGATGCCCTTACTGACTTTGTCTCGCCGGTCGAAGATGATGGACCACGCTTGGAACGATTTCTGGGTTGGTTTCGGCCACTCTCGGCCTGGGCCGACCGGATGCCTGCCTGGGAGGTTCTCTCTGAGGTGTTTGCGGTTTCAGGTTTCTGGGAGGCCTTGGCGGAGAGGCCGAATGGTCGGCAAGCGATTGCCAACGTGCGCAAATTGCTTACCCTTGCCGTCGATGCGCCTGACGCGGATGCGAGAACCTTTGCCGAGCGCATTCGTGAGATTCAGCGCATGAATCATCCCGAGGGAGACGCGCCCGCCGAATCGGCAAAGGATGGCGAAATCTCGATTCTCACCATCCATAAGGCCAAGGGACTGGAGTGGGATGCGGTGGTTGTGCCCGATCTCTTTGCGAAGGTCGATGGGCAGCGCTCAGATGTCGAACTGGACCCGCATTCTGGTTTGGCATCATGCTCCTTCAGCGGTCTGGACACTCTCCCTCACGCATTCGCCCGCGCACTTCGGCTTGAACGCGAAACGGCGGAGGCCCAGCGGCTCCTCTATGTGGCGTTGACCCGCGCTCGAAGCCGCTTATGTGTGGTCGCCGACACCCGTGCTCCCGAAGGGAGCATGGCCAAAAAACTGGCAGTCCTGGCTGACTTGGATAAGAACCGGCCGCCCGGGCTTACCGTTGTCGACGCAAGCTAAAGAGTAGAATCAGCCTATGCGCTTCTCCGTGGCGTGCGCTCAGATCGCCCCCGTCAAGGCCGACGTCTCCAAGAACCTGGACACCATCGCGGAAGCGGTGCTGCAGGCATCCTCGGAGGGTGCTGACCTGGTCGTGTTGCCTGAAGCCTCCACGAGCGGCTATTTTCTTGAGGGCGGCGTCCTCGAATCGTCCCTCACGGTCGCCGAGCTTTGCGGTGCGTTGGATGCTAGGCTGGCAGCCCTCACACGGCCAGTGGATGTCTTGGTGGGCTTTTACGAGCGCGATCTGGGCAACCTGCACAACGCTTGCGCCTACATCGCCTTCGATGAAAAGAAATCAACCCTGATTGGCGTCTACCGGAAGTTCTTTCTCCCCACTTACGGCGTGTTCGACGAGGAGCGGTTCGTGAACCGGGGGCGCGACTTGGGAGTTTTCGACACCCGGTTGGGCAAGATCGGTGTGCTCGTGTGCGAGGATGTTTGGCACTCTGTGATGCCGACCCTGACCGCGCTCAGCGGTGCGCAGGTGATTCTTGTACCGGCCGCATCTCCTGGCCGGGGCTTTGCTGGAGACACCCCGGAAAACCTGGATCGTTACAAGCGCCTCTTGCGAGGGGTTTCGGAGGAGCACGGCGTCTGGTGCGTCAATTGCCAGCTCTGTGGCTTTGAGGGGGGCAAGGGGTTTGTGGGTGGCAGCATGGTGATCGATCCATTCGGAAAGGTCGTCGCCCAGAGCCCAATTCTGGAACCTCACATCCTTATCGCCCAGGTCGACCTGGAGGATGTCGCGGTCGCCCGCGCCCAGTCACCCCTCCTAGCCGACCTGTCAAGCGTTTGGGGTGATATTCGCCGGATGGTCGCCACGACCGAGTAGCTACTCGTTTGCCCATTCATTGATGAGCCACCAGCAGCCTTGGTCGTGAGGCATGAATTTTGGGTGGGTGAGAATCTCAAAGGCGGGCAGATAGCCGAGGCTGCCATCTCCAAACTCCTTGACCCTACGGATGACGCGCTCCACATGCTCTTTGGCCACTCGGCAGCGCTCGATATCGGCGAGAGAGCCGCAGGCGTTGATATGAGAGGCTCGGGCGGCTTTCTCCAGTTCGTCAAAGATCTGACGGCAAGGCGCCAGGCAAGATACGGAGATACCTGGCAACTGCTGGGCATACGCTTGCCGCGCCTGCTCGGCAAATCGAACAAACTCGACTGCCTTCTGGACAAAGAGCGCCACCCCTCGATACGAGGCAGACGGTGCGCAGGAGATCGCCTGGTCGGCGATCTGGAGAGCCCGCTCTCCGATCTCGCCACTCAACTCTGCGGCGTGGTGTCGCCATGCCAAGAAAGGGTTTCCGTAGAGCAGCAGGCGGCATTTAAGGGAGCTTCGCTTTCCAGAAAACGCAAATACGCCACCCAGTGTTTGCAACTCAACTCCCATCAACTCGGCCCAGCGGCGATGATCGCTAGAGTGAGCGGCGTACCCGCCGAGAAACGAGTCGCTCCATTCTAGGAGCTCTTCACGTTGCATCGGGACTGGCTCACGCCGAAGGACTATTTCGAGCCCGGAATCACTCGGGATGGACTCCAGTCGATACTCACGCAGTTTGCCTTCCTGGGCCAAGTGGCTTCCTTCGAAGAGGCCCGCCTCCGCCCGAAGGGCGCGGGCGACTGCCTCACCCTGTTCGCGGGGGAGGGGAATTGAAACCGAAAGCCCGGTGGGATTTTCAGCCTCAAACAAGTATCCATCGTCCTCAGGCACGAGAGTCGCTTCGGATGCGCCGACCTCGTCCGCCGCTGAGATGAAACTGTCGACCAGCGATTGCGCAGCCGATCCACTCCCGCCGGTGGACGGCAGTTGGCTCTTGGGGCCGGCTTCCAACAGTCGGCCGGCGGCCTGAATGGCCGGGAGCAGCGTCTCGTAGTTGCCCATCAGTGCGCATTCCCATGTGGTGAGGCAAACGCCCAACACGCCGGGGCCTTCGGCGGTGCCATAAAGTCGGGATCGGACGCCGTCGATGGCACCGGCCTCTTCTGCGGCCTCAATATGAGATTGCAACGCGCGTTCGGCCTGGGGGACGTGGAGCCAAGCGGCATTGTAGGTGTGCAGGGTGGGGCAGTAGACCACGGGAAACCGCCGAGCAAGCGCCTCGGCCCCCCCAGGTCCGGAGAAATACTTCCAGTGGAAGATGGTGGTCTCCTTTGGTAGGAAGTCGGCGGCCTGCGGATGCTCGATCAGCATGTCGCTCCAGATGGCCGGCGTTCGACCGGCCTGCAGCACGTGCCGGGTCAAGTCGCCCATGTAGAGTCCGAACAGGCGTGCCTCACCGTCGACACCATCGCCCCGCTCAAATTCGGCGACCCTGGCTGCGCACTCCGGGCAGGCGCCGAGCTGTCGCGCTTCGTCGCCCCCCACGTGAACGAGAGGACTGGCAAAAACGGCCATGGCCTCGTCGAGCATTCGGATGGCCAGACTTTGGAATGCGGGATTGCTGGGGCAAGCCTGCATTCCCTTGAATGTCTGTTCGGCGTATCGCTTGCCGACCTCGGTATAAATCAGTGCTTCGCAATGACCGAGCACATTGAGAAACGGCACAATCTGCAAGTCGGCGAACTCGTGCTGAATGGCGCGGACGGTGTCCGGCGTGAGGCCCCCTTGTCCATGGGCCCAGGGGGTGCACTCGAACGCAAAGCGCGACTCCATGTAGAGGCCAAGGGCGTTGTAACCGGAGTCGAGGCTGAGGCGGCAAAGGCGCCTCATGAAATCAAGGGTTGGGCATTGCTCGCGGGCGAGATCGTAGGTCCACATGCGAAGGCGCATGACCCATGTTACTGGCTAGCCCATTAAGACGAGGGCGGCCTCTGTGCAGAAGTGGCGACCTTCGCGGGTGAGCCTTAAGCGTCCCGGCGGCGCCTCAGCCCAGCCACGCTCGACGAGGGTCTGCACATCGCCCTCTCTCAGATCTAGGCCTTCGATCGGAAAGCCGTCGTTAAGACGCAGTCCCAACATGATGGACTCGGTGCGCCGGATGTCCTCGGTGAGGACCTCGCCTTCGAAGGCCGGCAATTCGCCGGACTCGACGGCCGCTGCGTACCGCTCGGGATGCTTCCAATTGGTGTAGCGGCGTCGAGTGTCATCCTTTTCCACCGCGCCAACCGCTCCAGGCCCATAAGCGATGTACTCCTCGCCAAGCCAGTAGCAGAGGTTATGGCGGCACTCGCGTCCAGGAAGGGCATAATTGCTGATCTCGTACTGACGGTATCCGGCATCACTCAAGACATCTATACAATGTTCATACATATGAACCTGCTCGTCCTCGTCTGGAAGGGACAACGCACCTTTGGCTCGCAGTTTATGGAATGCGGTGTTCGGTTCGATGGTGAGGCAATAGAGGCTCAGATGCTCTGGCGTCAGTTGGAGGACGCGGACGAGGTTTTGATTCCATGCACGCCGGCTCTGCTTGGGGAGGGCGAACATGAGATCAAGGTTAAGGTTGTTAAAGCCGGCTTCGCGGGCAAGACTGACTGCTCGTTCAATATCGCCGCTTCGGTGAACGCGGCCAAGGGTGAGGAGGTCGTCGTCTTTAAAGCTCTGGGCGCCAACGGAGAGCCGATTGAAACCTGCCCGCCGCATGAGCTGAAACTTCTCGGCGTCGATGGTGCCGGGGTTTGCCTCGCTGGTGATCTCGCATTCGGGAATGGGTGGATGAGTTTCAACCACGGCGGCCAACAATCCGGTCAGCTGTGGTCCTGATAAGAAGGTGGGCGTGCCTCCGCCGAAAAAGATTGTCTTGGCCGGACGCCCTGCCCAAGGACTCGAACGGATCTCGCGTTCGATGGCGGCGACCGTCCGTTCGACGATCGGCCCCGTCATCGCGTAACTGTTGAAATCGCAGTAGCCGCACTTGGAGGGGCAGAACGGAGTGTGGATGTAGATGGCGACGGCAGTCATCGGTTTCTGGATTTCAGGGCGAATCGGAATCAGTAGACCCGATCTGGGCCTCAGGCAGCCTTGACTTTGACCAGCCAATCCTGCGGAAGCCTCTCATTTGATTGGCGCTTAGGGCTCCTGGTGATCGCCGAAGCCTACGGTGCAGTCAGCCTGGGCCGCGAACTGCAGTCCAATTCAGTGGTCCCACCATCCCACTCGTGCAAAGGGTCGGGGTAGAAGCAAAGAGCAGGGCCCCCTGGGTGTCCCATCTGCCAGAACATCGCAACCAGCCAACCGCCCGGCACGTTGGCCCGGTAGACGCCACTCGATGCAAACTCCGCCCTTGGCTCCACGACGTGCAGTCGTTCCCACTTCATATTCGACATGTCTGCCTCTTCTTCAAGGCGCGCCCCATCGTTTGAGGCGTCAATGCCTCGCTTTCAACCTATGCAAAAGGATTGCAAACCCTTCATCACCATTATCCAACCGAAACGGCAAAACTAGCGGGAGAATTGCGTCCTTTTACGGCAAGAACGAGACCCTGCGGGGCTAATGGTCCTATGGGGGAACCGATCTGCCACCGATTTGGGGCTGGACCGTCATATAATTAGCTTATGAACCGATTCACGAATAGCTGGACTGTTTTCCGACAGAGCCTCGCGGTGCTTTTGAATAATCCCAGCTTGGCGATCTTCCCCATCATCTCGGGAATCTGCCTGGTCCTAGTGGCTGGATCGTTTCTTGGGCCAGCTGCGGCATTTGTCCTGACCCATCCTTCGGTTTACACAAGTGCTCACAATCAAGAGCTTGCCGGGCCGTTCACCATCGTGTTTGGTTTCTTGTTCTACTTCGTGACGTTCTCTGTCATGACCTTCTTCAATGCAGCCCTTGTCGCTTGCGCCCATAAGATCCTTATGGGCCAGCCTGCGACTCTCGGCGACGGCATTCGTGCAGCCGCATCCCGAACAGGGCACATTTTGGCCTGGTCGGCGATAGCCGCTACCGTCGGCCAACTCATTCGAGCCGTTCAGCAGAGGGGCGGCATCATCGGCAAGATCGCCGGCATGATCGTCGGCATCGCTTGGTCGATCGTCATTTTCTTCGTCCTTCCCATCATCGTGATTGAAGGCGTTGGTCCGGTCGATGCCCTGAAGGCCTCGGCCGAGCGGTTGAAGCGAACTTGGGGCGAGTCGCTCATTCTCAATGCTGGCCTCGGCTTTGCCACCTTCCTCTTTGTAATCCTGCCGCTCTTCGCCTTTGGGGCGCTTGCGATCTACCTTGCCACCCTCCACATGTTCGCCGGCGCCATCTGGGTTGGCCTCTGCGGCGTGCTATGGCTTGTACTCGGATCGGTGGTCAATACGGCGATGTCGGTCATCCACCAAACGGCTCTCTACATGTACAGTGCCGACGGTTCGGTGACGCAGTGGTACAGCCCCGACGTGATTCAGGGCGCCTTTGGTCAGCGGCAGAGCCGCTGGGGCCGCTAGCCGCCAGTTGTCGCGACCTTGAACTGCTCCATGTACTTGAGGCAGCAGGCTCTGGTGCGGGCACGAATGCGGTTGATGTAATCGGCGCGTTGGGTGACGCCGACGGCGCCGCGGGCATCCAAGACGTTGAAGGCATGCGAGCACTTCAGGGCAAAGTCGAAGGCGGGATATACGAGCGCAAGGGGCGTGTCTGAGGTCTCGCCCAGGGTTTCCGGTCTGGTCGCCGTGAGGATCCCCTGTTCAGCGTCCCAAAAGACGGGCGTCTCGATGATCCGCTTGGATTCGGCCTCGTAGATTTCAAACAGGTTGAACAGCATCGCCGTGTCGGCCACTTCGAAGTTGTAGACGTTGTGCTGCATTTCCAATTGCCACTCGGCGTCGCGGTAGCTGAGGGTGTCGTTCCACATGAGGTCCTTCCAAAAGGAAACCCCCTGATTGAGCATCAGGCACAGCCGCTCGGGACCGTACGTGATTTCCGCGCAAACTGGATTGCATTCGATTCCCCCCATTTGCTGGAAGAAGGTGAATTGGGTGATCTCGGCGCCGTTCATCCAGACCTCCCAGCCCACACCACTTGCACCCAACGAAGGCGCCTCCCAGTCATCTTCCACCAGGCGCACGTCGTTCTTGGAGGTATCAAAGCCTAGGGCATCTAGAGAGCCCATGTAGAGGTCCACGATGTTGGTCGGACTCGGCTTCATGATGACCTGGTATTGGTAATACCTTTGGCTCCTCTGAGGATTGAGGGTGTAGCGGCCATCAGCGGGCCGCCTGGAGGGCTGCACGTAGGCTACGTTCCACTCCTTCGGCCCCAGCGCCCGGAGCGTCGTTGCGGGGTGATTCGTACCAGCTCCAACCTCAGCGTCATAGGGCTGGAGGATCGCACACCCGTGGCTGGCCCAATAGTCGTTGAGCCTGAAGATCAAGTCCTGAAACGTCATCAGGAATCAGGATACCGGGTGATCCGCCCACGTAAGGATTGTCCGACTGCGCTAAGGATTACGCTGAGGCTGAGTCGTGAGGCTCGGCGGGGACGGTGACGTTAGAAGCCGTCACGAGCGGAGTTTCAGACTGGGCTTCCAGCGCGGTGGGGCGAACAGGGGATGGCTCCGGAGTAGGGGGGGCATGCACCTCTTGGGACGCCATGTAAACGGTCCGCTTGGCTTCCTCAAGTCCCTTCTGAAGCTCACCCATGCCTTGACCCAGGCTACGCATGAGTTGCGGTACCTGCTTGCCCCCAAATAGAATCAAGATGAGGGCCACAACAATCATCATGTCGGGGCCGGAGAGGAAGGCGAGCGGCATAAACATCGAGCTACTGCGCTTTGGGGTCGGTGGGAGGGGTGGGGGCTTTTGCTTCGTCCAGACCCTTACGTAGTTCGCCCATGCCCTGCCCCAATCCCTTCATGAGAGCAGGAATCTTGGCGCCTCCGAAAAAAATAAGGACCACGACAAGGACGATCACAAGGTCGGTGGTCGAAGTTAAGAACGCAAGAGTGTTGAGCATTTGATGACCATTCCTATTTGTAGTATACGCCGCCCTTGATGACCGGACGGCATATTTGAATCGAACCGCAATCTTGGCTCGACTCTCGCTATCGCAAAGAGTAGGACGCATTCGCCATGCCAAAGTGCGGCGGCGTCCAAGGTTCTCCCAATACATACCGGCTCAAGGCGACTATCCGCCGGCGGCGACGTGAAACTCGGGCTCCTCTTCGTCTGCTTCACCACGAAGCCGGCGTGCGATGCGCCCGATCCAATTACTGAAATCATCGAAGATCGTGTAGGAACAAGGAATCACGAGAAGGGTCAGGAGGGTGGAGAGAGAGATGCCGCCGATGATGGTGATCCCGATGGTTTCCCGGAACTCAGAGCCGCGGCCGAGGGCGAGGGCCACCGGCAACATCCCAAGAATCAGAGCGCTAGTCGTCATGAGGATCGGTCTTAAGCGAACGGGGCCCGCCGCGACCAGAGCATCATGTCGATTCTTCCCACGCGTCCTCAGCGTGTTGGTGTAGTCCACAAGGAGGATGGCGTTCTTGCCGACTAAACCGACCAGGCAGATGAGTCCGATGAAGCCAACGATGTTCAACACCTTGTCGGTAAGCACCAAGGCGAGCAGGGCGCCCACCATGGCTTGCGGTTGGGATATCTGGATGATCAGCGGATAAAGCAGGTTATCGAACAGGGACGCCAGAAGCATATAGACCAACACCAGTCCGATGCCGAGGGCCTGGAAGAGGTTGCCTCCCTCCTGGCTCTGGAACTGTGCCTGACCGAGAGGGGCGTATTTCACACCATCGGGAATCAGGTGGTTCTTGGTCATCCATGTTTCGATCGCGCTCTGGGTGGTGCCGGCAGCGAGGCCTGGGAGCAGGTCCGCGCTCAGGGAGATTTCCTCGACACGATCTCGACGATCAATCTTGTCCAGTGCCGGTTCGGTTTGCAGATTGGCGACCGAGCCCAGATAGATGGGATTGCCCTGCTTGAAGGTGAGCGGGATTTGATTGATGATGTCGGGATTGTCGCGGTCGGCCATCGAAAGCATCACGCGGATGCCGTACTCTCGGCCATTCACCCGGAGCTTGGTATCGTTGTTCCCCTCATAGAGCGTGCGAAGGGCCGTGCCAGCGTCGCTGACGCTGAGGCCGGCGTCGGAGAGGGCCAGACGGTCTGGAACCATTTGGATTTCCGGCTTTCCGGGCTTGGAACTGATGTCGGGGTTAATCACTCCAGGAATTGCGCCTCCGGCCAAGAGTTCCTTGAGGTGCTCCGTGGTTTTGGAAAGCAGTTGGCGATCATCGGAGGTGAAGGACATTTGGATCGGCGAACCGCCGCCGACGCCGCTTTCCGAGGCGATATTGACGATGGCCCCAGGGACGTGCCCGACGGCGACGATCATGGCCGCCGCAACCGAGCTTGCCGACCGCGTCCGCTCGTTCGGGCCGACTTTGCCCTTGATCTGCTCCATGAGGGAGACTTTGTCCTTGAGCTGGACCTGAATCTCGGCGTAGTTTGATCCAACGTTACCTGCCGAATTGAAACCACCGGTTTGGTCGCCGACATTGGAGATGACATAGAGCCGGTCGGGATTCTGCATCAATACGCTTTCAATTCGCTCAACAACCTTGCCGGTTGCGGCAAGGCTGGTCCCAGGAGGGGTCTGGATGGACACGTCGACGACACCGGAGTCGCTGTCAGGGAAGAAGCTGAACTTGAAGACGGTGTCCTGCTTCCACATCTGATAGACCTTGCCGATGACCGCCGACGCGGGGAATATCAGGCCGAAGAGAAAGCCGAAGAGGATGTACTTGGGCAGCAGCCGTTTGCGGGCAATGCTATTGCCGATGAAGCAGAAGAATCCGATCACCGTCGAAACGACGACGAGCGCAATTGTGTTCTTGATCGCTCCCGGAATGGAATCCGCGAAACTTCCGGCGATCCCCATCGCAATCGCCAGCAGTGCGATGTTGCCGAGGATGAACACGAACCAGCGGTGATTAAGGCACCATTCGAGTGTGCGGGCATAGCTCTGCTCCAAACGATGAAACGAGCGCTCGAACCAGGTTGCGAACCGCCCCGTCACATGCTCCATGTCTTCACCGGCCCGGTACCACCGGGAGGCGAGCATCGGGGTGAGGGTGAACGAAACGAAGAGGGAAAAGAGAACCGCGCATACAAAGCCAATGGCCATCGGCTTGAAGAACTGGCCCACGATGCCACCCATGGTTCCCACCGGCAGGAAGACGACCACGTCGGCCATCGTGATGGCGATGGCGGCGAGGCCGATTTCGGCACGTCCGTTTTGGGCGGCGTCCTTCGGGTCTTCGCCCATGCGAAGGTGACGATTGATGTTTTCAAGGACGACGATCGCATCATCCACGAGAACGCCTATGGCAAGCGAGAGCGCCAGCATCGACATCTGGTTGATGGTGAACCCGAGCGCCTTCATGGCGATAAAGCTGGCAAAGATCGAGGTCGGGATCGCAAGGGCGACGATCAGCGTTCCCCGGAAGTTGTGCAGGAAAACGTAAACGATGATCGCCACCAAGATCACGCCAAAATACAGCGCAAAGTTGAGGTCATCGAGGGAGTCCGTAATGGTTTTGGCGGTGTCAGTGGTTTTGGTGATCTGAAGGCCAATCGACTTGTATTCATCGGTGAGCTGTTTGATCACGGCGGTGGCCGCCTTGCTGATTTCGACCGCGTTGCCCTCTTTCGTCTTCTGGATGGAGAGCACGATGGCGTCTCGGCCATTCACCCGGGCATATTCGGTGCGCTCCTCGGAGGTGTCGAGCACGGTCGCGACGTCGCTCAGGTGAACGGTTTCCGCTTTTGCCTCCTGATCCTGAGGATTGCTGACGGTGAAGACCATGTTGCGAATGTCATCGGCGCTCTCGAACTCGCCAAGCATTCGAACGCTGTAGTCTCTAGGCCCAGAAATCAGGTGGCCGCTCGGCTCGTTCAGAGTCGCTGCTGCCAGCGCCCTTTGGACGTCGAGGATGCCGAGCCCATAGGACATCAGCTTGTCCTTGCTGACTTGCACTTGGATTTCGCGAATGTCGCCACCGCTGACGGTGGACGCGGCGACGCCGTCGATTTCTGCGAATCGGTCGTTTAGCTTATCGTCCACCAAGGTACGCAGGTCGCGACTGTTCAGTGTCGTGCTGGTGAGGGACAGGTCCATGATGGGCTGCCCGTTGATATCGATCTTGCTGACCTCGGGTTTGAGGGCGTCTTTGGGCAGGTCATTGGTGATGCCGTCGACTTTCGAGCGAATGTCGCTGAGGGCCACGTCGGTGTCGGTGCCAATGACAAGGGTGACGATGACAATCGACTCTCCTTCGACCGAAGTGCTGGTGACCTGATCAATGCCGGCCACGCCGGAGACCGCTTCTTCGACCTTGCGGGAGATGAGGTTGTTGACCTCTTCTGGGCCGGCACCTGCGTAGGTGGTATCAACGGTGATGGTGCCAAGGTTGATGTCCGGATTCTGCTCAAGGCGCATGCTCTTATAGCAGAGGGCGCCGATACCGAAGGCGGCCAGCATCATCATCAGGACGAACACTGGCCGGGTGATAGCGATTCTCGTCAGTCCCATGATTAGCCCTCCTTCGCCGGCGCCGGCGTTCCGGCAACCTGAGGTTCGACCTTAATCTTCACCCCGTCAACAAGGTCGGATTGGCCCTCGGTAATGACTTGCTGTCCGGCAGTGAGGCCGGTGACCTGGACAAGGTCCTGCTGCTGGATGCCAGGGGTGACGTTGACCAGCTTGGCTTTGTTGCCATCTACGACGAAGACCACCTTCTGATTGTCGCGCGTGAGAATGGCCTCGGCTGGAATCACGATCGCATTGGGCACTTGCTTAATCGCGAGGGTGCCCCGTGCGAACATCCCTGGCAAGACCTCAGGAGGCGCACCGTCCAAGGTGATGCGGACCTTGTAATTGCGTCCAAAGTCGGCGCCCACCGGATCGATCGCTTCGAGGTGGGCGGATATCTGGCGCCCGCCCAAGGCGTCTACGGTGACGGTGACCGGCATGCCAGGTTGAAGGAAAGTGACGCTATCCTCGGGGACCTCGCCCTCAAAGTAAGTGCTGCCCTTGCCAACTAACCGGATGACCGGAGTTCCTGGAAGGATGATGGTGCCCACTTGGATGGGCTTCCCAGATACTCGACCATCGAATGGTGCCACGATCTGGGCGTCGGCAACCGCCTGTTGGGCGATGGTGACTTGATCCTGGGCCGACTGGACGGAGGCCTGGGCTGCCTCAACCTGCTCGGTTAGGAGCACGTCGAGCTTCTGCTGATCCAGAGCCTGGTTCACTTGTTCCTGCGCCGACTTGACGTTCTCCTCGGCAACGGCCATGTCTTCCGGACGAGTCCCATTGGTATCGATCAGTTGGGCTTGGACAGCGGCGTTGTATTGGCTAAGGGCGTCTTGGTAGGCGGTTTGGGCGTGCTCGGCCTGCTGCTTGGTGCCAGCCCCTTCTGAGAACAAAAGCTGCTGCCGGGCCATTTCGGCCTTGGCGTTCTCCATATCGGACTTGCTGGCCCTGACTTGAGCATCGGCCTGGGCCCTCTCTTCCGGACGGGCGCCTGCCTTTGCTTTGGCCAGCGATGCTTTTGCCGAGTCAAGGGCGGCTTTAGCGGCGGTGACTGCGGATTGTGAGCGCTCAGGACCGATCGCGGCGTTGGCCTGAGCCTGGGCCAACTGAGACCGAGCACTCGCGAGGTTGGCGAGGGCCTGACTGACTTGGGCGTTCAGGGTTGAAGTATCAATCGAGGCCAGCAGTTGCCCGGCATGCACCTGATCGCCGTCGCCGACCAGTACGGAGGCGATGCGGCCGCCTTGTTTGGCGCCAAGCTCGGCATCCTGCGAGGCGGTTATTTGGCCGGTGATCTCCAAAGTCTGCTGGATCATGGTCACCTGAACGGGTTTCGCGGTGACTTCCTTGATCGGATCGTTCACGATCGTCTCAGTCTGTTTGCCCTCCTTCTGGGCATCGCGATTGACGCAGCCGACCATGGAGACGGCGACAAGGGGAAGCAGGGCGAACCAGGGCGAGGGTCTTTTCATCGTGATGTTCCGGTTTGTGGGAGGCTGGCCTGCTGAAATTGGTCTACGCCAATGGCCTGCTGGAGGTCGGCGTAGGCCGAAAGATAATCGTAGCGGGCGCTCACTTCGCTTACGCGCGCTTGGGTCAAGTCGGTCTGGGCATCGATGACTTCCAATAGGATGCCTTCGCCGGCGTCATGGCGCACGTTGGAGAGTCGAAAGGCTTCCTCAGCAACTGCGACCTGCTCCTCGGCGAGTTTCAGTCGGTCGGCGGCATTCTGGAGGTTCTTGACGGCGGTGCGGACCTGCAGGGAAATGCCGAGGCTGAGTTGGTCGATATTGATCTGGTTTTGGACCTCGTCCTGGCGACCCTCCTTTACCTTGGCGCGCGTGATGCCGGAGTCGAAAACGGGCCAGCTTAACGTGGCGACCCCAATGGTCTGTGAGACCCGCAGTCCGGGCGGCGGATTGAAGTCACGCTGGAATTGGGCGCTGAAGTTGAGGCTTGGTTGGAGGCCCGCCTCGTCAGTCTTCGTGATGAGGCTCAGCACCTTGGCGTTCTCTTTGAGGCTTAGCAGATCGGGTCTTTTCTCTATGGCAAGGTTGACCAAAGCGTCGTCACTCTGGGTGACTTCCACCGTCTCGGTGACCGGCTCCACTTCTACCGGCGTCTCGATGGCTCGGCCGAGGGCCTGATTGAAGCTCTGTTTGGCCAAGTCCGTGGCGTTTTGAGCAGCGCGAAGGTCGATGCTCGCCGAGGAGACTTGGACCTGCGCCCGCAGCACATCAACCCGTGCGGCGGTTCCCGCTTCGAACTGGACCTGAGTGTCTTTGTAGCGTCGATTGGCATCTTCAAGCGCTTGCTGATCAACCTTCAGGGACTCTTCTGCAGCAAGCACCTTATAGTAGGCAGTGCGGACGTTATGACGTACGTCGTTTGCGGCCGATGCGACTTCATCAAGTGCTCCTTGTTCGGCTGCTTTGGCTGCTCCGATGCCCTTCTTGTAATTCCCGGAAATGTCGACGGGGAGGGTGATCGTGGTATCGGCGTTTTTGCTTGTCCGTTCGTATTCGGGGGTGCCAGAGTCTGAGAATGCCGGATATCCGGGCTCATATGCGGTGTCGGACGCGGAGATCGTCACCTGAGGACCCTCTTGACCCTTCGCCTGATTGATCTGTTGGTGAGTCTTCTGCCAAGCAGACTCAGCAGCTTTGATCGCAAACGAGTTCTTGTAGGCGATGCGGATCGCTTCGTCGATGGTCAAGGGGGGTGGACTGCCCTGGGTGGCCAAGGTGGCCATCAGCCCTAACATCAAAATCATAGTTTGTCCTCGGTCAACGGTTCCACGGCATGACTAGGGACGGATTCCGTCGCTTCCAAGAACTGCTTAGCGCTTTCAAGTTTGAACATCATCAATCCCGGATATGAGGGGTGCTTCACGATCAATAACTTGTCACCCGCGGCGAATCCTAGCTCGTGCCTGGCCTCAGCAGGAATAACAATTTGCCCTCGTTCACCCACCGTCACTGCGCCATAGAAGTGAGGGCCACCCTGTTCGTTCTGCATGATCTCAATGCGGCGTCATCTAAACATGATGCCGCATGTATTTCATACCTTACCCGACGTTGGGGCTGTTGGTGTCTGCTACGGTACTCAGGCCAAAAGGGTTGCCGCGCCGAGCAAGGTTTCGGTCGGAAGGCCCATTCAAGGCGTTTCAAGCCGGATAGCTTTGGGCGAAAGCAGGGGAATCAGCGCATCCTTTCGTTTCGCGATTGGGATAGGAATGAGCTACTTGGTTTGGCCAAGCGTGGCAAAGCGTGTACACTTGGCGCTGGGGTGTGATCTCACACGGCGCTTGCGTCACGTCAAAATTTTTTCTCAGCATGCCCGGGCTTCCTCGGTGCCTACCGAGGGAATGCTAGGCGGGGGTCCCAGAAATATATATGAAACGCGCATTTACACTCATCGAACTACTCGTCGTTATAGCCATTATCGCGATCCTGGCTGCCATTCTGTTTCCGGTCTTCTCCCAGGCGAAGGCTGCGGCGAAGAAAGCAGCTTGCCTTAGCAATACGCACCAAATTGGTCTCGCCTTCAACATGTATCTCCTGGATTACGACGACACCACGCCGTCGGTCTATGAGAATGTCACGCCCACGAACGTGATCTCAAACACCCAGGTAACGGCGGAGGACGTCTTCCAGATTGTCCTGCCGTACGTGAAGACGATCAGCGTCTTCAACTGTCCAGAGAGGACTGACTCCTCGCAATTCTGCGGTTTCCCCACTTATCAGGGCCTCTACGGCTATCCCACGGTTTCCAATCAGTGCTTGGGTTACGGTTACAACTGGGGATTCATTCCCAGCGCCGGTGGCGCCCTCTTCAACACTGAGGCGCCCAGCGCCGATGGCAACTATCTCATTGACTCGGGGGTGAACGCAACAACCGCCGAAACACCGGCGGACTTCGCCGTATGGGGTGACACCACGAGCGTGTCTCGCTACACCATCTCGGCCGTTGATGGCATCCTGAGCATCCAGACACTGGCTTCGGCGAATCCAACCAATTCGTTGATTCGGCACAACCACCTGCTGAACTTCAGCTTCTTGGACGGCCATGCCAAGTCGGTACCGTTCAAGGGCGGCACCCTCCAAACGCCGGCTGGCCCGGTTTACGTCGGAGTCCCCGCGAACGATGCCTCTCGGGCAGCCATGTACTGCATGTCGCCTGATGCGAATGTGAACGTGACCGCCCTCCTCCCCCCGGGCTCCCCGCCCGAAGCGGCCAACATTCCGTGCAGCAGCGCCGTGTTTCTGCCGGATCAGTCGGGTTACCTGACGTTCTGGACGAACTAACTTCGGCCTTACGATTCGGGCGGACCTGCGCAAGCGGGCCCGCCCGAACTGCTTTTTGTCATGGCGGGCATGCTGGTTTGGGTAAGAAAAACCCCCTCTCACCTGTCAGGGCGAGAAGGGGTTTTCAAGAATTCGGTGATCCGGCCTAGGTGCTACTCGGCGGGATAGACGCTTACGCGTCGCTTGTCTTTCGGACCCTCGAACTTGACGTGGCCGTCGATGAGCGCCATCAAGGTGTGGTCAACGCCCATGTGAACGTTCTGACCCGGATAAAACTGAGTTCCGCGTTGGCGGATGAGGATATTGCCCGGTTTGACCAACTCGCCGCCATACTTCTTCACCCCGAGTCGCTGTGCATTGGAATCGCGACCGTTGCGGGATGATCCTTGCCCTTTTTTGTGTGCCATAGCCTAGTTGCCACCCTCGATTCCGGTTACGCGAAGATGCGTCTGGCGCTGCCGATGCCCCCAGCGCTTGCGCTCGTTCTTCTTGGGTTTGTAGTTGAAGCCGTTGATCTTTGCGGCCTTCGCCTGGCGAACGATTTCGACCGTCACCTTGGCGCCCTTTACGTAAGGGGAGCCAACTTTGACCTTGTCGCCGTCTACCACCATAATGACCTCGGAGAGTTCAATCTCCGCGCCAGCCTCACCCTCGAGCTTCTCGACGATCAGGACCTCATTTTGCGCGGCCTTGAACTGCTTGCCGCCGGTTTTTACTATCGCGTACATGGGAACCTCAGCGACTCGACAACGGTCGAGGCGCAAGAAGAGATTATTCCTTAATTGACGACCCGCCGTCAAGCGGGGGATTGGCCTTGCAGGTTGGTCATTTGGCCAATAGCTGTTCGAGTCGGCAGTCTGCGAATGCGTGGCATCCGTGCACCGACATGGCCGATTCAATGTGTGGAGAAGCGATGGAAAACCGTTGGACAACCGGCGAAAAGGTGGTGGACAATCGGCAGACAAAAATTGCGTAAATTCTTGCTCCGTATCCACCAGTAGCGTCGTATCATCCCTTGGGCCCCAACATATGGGGCAAGTAGGTAGACAAATGCGGTGCCCCTTCTGTGGTTTCGATGATCAAAAAGTGATTGAATCCAGGCCGGGGCGGGATGGCGACTCTATCCGGCGGCGCCGTGAGTGCTTGGCTTGTGGTCGTCGATTTACGACGTTCGAAGAACCCGAAAGGCCGCGCCTTTTCGTGGTGAAGCGCAACGGATCGCGGGAGGAGTTTTCTCGCGAGAAAGTATTTGACAGCATGCAGATTGCCTGCCGCAAGCGGCCGGTTCCGGTTGAGGTTCTACGCAAGGCGGTGGGGCAGATCGAGTGGAACCTATTTCAAGAGTTTGAGGAGGAGGCGCCAACCTCTGCTATTGGAATGGCCGTGTTGCTGGCTCTCCAAGACATCGACACCGTCGCCTACGTAAGGTTCGCATCCGTTTATAGGGAGTTCGATACGATGTCGGATTTCACGAGGATTGTGGAGTCCATGCAGGAAGTGCACAGCGCGACGCGCTGAGCGAAAGGATTCGAGGAAGGAAGTAATGAAGATCAGTCGTTTTTTCACGCAATCTGGCGAAGACCCATATGCTGGGCTGACGTTTGAGTCGCGGACCAGCGAGATTCGCAACCCTGATGGGTCTACCGTCTTCAAGATGGACGACGTCAAGGTGCCATCGGGTTGGTCGCAAGTCGCCACCGATATTCTCGCCCAGAAGTATTTCCGCAAGGCGGGGGTGCCTTTGGCCAGCGGCGGATTGGGTGGAGAAACCGACTCTCGCCAGGTGTTTCAGCGATTGGCCGGATGCTGGACCTACTGGGGGAAGAAGTATGGCTATTTCGACACCGACGCGGACTCCGAGGCCTTCAATGACGAACTCTGCGCCATGCTGGCCCGCCAGATCGCGGCGCCGAACTCGCCTCAATGGTTCAACACCGGTCTGCATCACGCATACGGGATCGAGGGAGTTGCCCAAGGCCATTACTTCGTCGACCCCAACACCGGCGAACTGGCCCGTTCCAAGAACGCTTACGAGCGACCGCAGCCCCATGCTTGCTTCATTCTTTCCGTCCAGGACGATCTTGTGAATCCTGGCGGCATCATGGATCTGTGGACGCGTGAAGCCCGCATCTTCAAGTACGGATCAGGCGTCGGAACGAATTTTTCGGCAATCCGTGGCGAGAACGAGAAGCTGAGCGGTGGTGGCCGATCAAGCGGCCTCATGTCCTTCCTCAAAGTCGGCGACCGGTCGGCAGGGGCGATCAAGTCGGGAGGCACCACCCGGCGCGCGGCCAAGATGGTGTGCCTGGATATCGACCATCCCGATGTCGAATCCTTCATCGGTTGGAAGATGCGCGAGGAGCAGAAAGTGGCCTCCCTTGTCGCCGGATCCGCCATCAACGAACGGCACCTCAACGCGATCATCCGGGCTTGCCACAAGGGCGATGCCATGGAGCAGAATCGCTTCAACCCGCGGCTGAACTCCGACCTGGGACGCGCGGTTGCCGAAGCCAAGGCCGGCAACGTTCCCGTCAACTACATTCAGCGGGCGATTCAGCTTGCCGAGCAAGGCGTGAACTCGATCCTGTTTCCGGTCTTCGACACCGGCTACGAGAGCGAGGCCTACGTCACGGTGTCGGGCCAGAACTCCAACAATTCTATCCGCGTAAACAACGAGTTCATGCGTGCGGTGGAGCGCGATCAGCCGTGGGAACTGAAGCGCCGAACCGATGGCAAGACAGCCCGCACCCTCCAAGCAAACGAACTCTGGAGCCAGATCTGTGACGCGGCATGGATGAGCGCCGACCCTGGCTTGCAATACGACACCACGATCAACGAGTGGCATACGTGTCCTGCCGATGGCCCTATCCGGGCGAGCAATCCTTGCTCTGAGTACATGTTCCTGGATGACACTGCGTGCAATCTGGCGAGCATCAATCTTATCAAGCTGTACGACGAGGCCAGCGGCAAGTTCGACATCGACGCATACCGACATGCGATCCGGCTTTGGACGATTGTGCTGGAGATCTCGGTGCTTATGGCCCAGTTCCCCTCCAAGGAGATTGCCCAGCTCAGCTACGAATTCCGGACGCTGGGTCTTGGCTATGCCAACTTGGGAGCTTTGCTCATGCAGATGGGCATTCCCTACAACAGCGGACAGGGATTTGCGATTGCCGGCGCACTTACCTCAATCATGGGTGGCGAGTCATACGCCACCAGCGCCGAGATGGCGAAGCAGATGGGGCCGTTCCAGGGCTATCAGCGCAATTCAGAGCACATGCTTCGAGTGATCCGCAACCACCGGCGGGCCGCTTATGCGGCGACCAAAGACCAATACGAGGGCCTCAGTATCCTTCCGGTCGCGATCGACCCCGACGAGTGCCCAACCGATATGCTGACTGCCGCACGCACGGCATGGGACCGGGCCCTGGAGTTGGGTGAGGCCCACGGATTCCGCAACGCCCAGGTCACAGTGCTTGCCCCAACCGGCACCATCGGTCTGTTGATGGACTGCGACACCACCGGCGTGGAGCCTGACTTCGCCCTCGTCAAGTTCAAGAAACTTTCAGGTGGCGGCTATTTCAAAATCATCAATCAGTCCATCCCGGTTGCGCTACGCAATCTGGGCTACGACGCCGCCCAAATCGATGAGATCATCACCTACTGCCTTGGGCACGGCACACTTTCCGGGGCGCCGGTTATCAACCATGACACCCTCAAGGCACGCGGCTTCACGACCGCAGCCCTCGCCAAGCTGGAGAACGCCCTCGCAAGCGCTTTTGAGATTGGATTTGCCTTTAACAAATGGACCCTGGGAGAGGATTTCTGCAAGGAGTATCTGAAGCTGTCCGATGAGCAGCTTAACGATTGGAACTTCAATATGCTTGCCGCTCTTGGCTTCACAAAGGAGCAGATTGAAGGGGCCAACGAATACGTTTGCGGAACGATGACGGTCGAGGGGGCGCCTCATCTCCGGCCCGAGCATCTGCCGGTGTTCGATTGTGCGAACAAGTGCGGGAAGAAGGGACGGCGCTATATCACGGCCGAAGGTCATATCCGGATGATGGCGGCCGTACAGCCGTTCCTTTCCGGCGCCATCTCCAAGACGATCAACCTGCCATCCCACGCGTCCATCAAGGACGTAGCCGATGCCTACTGGCTCTCATGGCGTCTTGGCATCAAGGCGAACGCACTTTATCGGGATGGCTCCAAGCTCAGCCAACCTCTTAACTCAGCCATGGACGATGCGGCGGCGGCCATTCTTGAGGCGACGCTCATCGAAGAAACCGCTGACGAAGATGAGGTGATCGGCGTGAGTGCGCAAACCGCCATCGAGCATGCCGCGCAAAGGCTCGTGTACCGCTACATCGGCAAGCGCCGCCAAATGCCGGGGCGACGCAAGGGCTATACCCAAAAGGCGCGGGTCGCCGGCCATAAGGTCTACATTCGCACGGGTGAATACGAAGATGGGTCGCTGGGTGAAATCTTCGTGGATATGCACCGGGAAGGGGCGGCATTCCGGTCCCTGATGAACTGCTTTGCGATCGCGATATCGCTTGGCCTGCAGTACGGTGTGCCGCTAGAAGAGTTTGTCGAAGCGTTCGTCTTCACTCGGTTCGAGCCGAACGGCGTCGTTCAGGGACACGACAACATCAAGATGGCAACCTCGGTAATCGACTACATCTTCCGGGAATTGGCCCTCTCCTATCTCGGGCGAACCGACCTTGTGCAGGTGAAGCCGGAAGATTTGAGGGGCGATACCATGGGCTCCCCTAGCCAGAGTCCCGAGTTTGTCGGCGAGGAAGAGATGGGCGAGCTAGAAGGCCATGCCCCCGGCCATGCGGTCGAGGACCACGACTCGCGCGGATTCCGACGCTCTCCCACCGACGAATCGCAGAGCGTGCTTCCTTTTGAAGGCGATGCACGCGCCGCCGGCAGCCCGACCTATACCTTGGAGCTTGAACAGCGACGAACGACTCGCCAGGTGCCATCGAAATCCCAGGGCCGCCCCAAGGGGGGTGCGGCCGTCTTGGACATGACCTCTGAGCGGGTGCGGCAGGCGCGGCTCAAGGGCTACGAGGGCGACCCCTGCTCGTCCTGCAGTGAGTTCACTCTCGTCCGCAACGGCGTCTGTCTCAAATGCGACACGTGTGGCGAGACCAGCGGCTGCAGCTAAGAACGCCGCACCCCTCGCCCAGGGGGTGCTTACGGGGAGAGGACGTTCGCTGGGGAAGGACCCGGAAGCGAATGGGAAGCTCGTGATCGGTCATCACGAGCTTCCCAAAGATATCTCCCCGTCCGGGGCCCTGGGCCTTCGCCGGTGCTTCGGCCGGCAGGCCCAGGCGACGAACTTTAGAACAGGCCTTCGATGGACAGGTAACGCTCGCCGGTGTCGTAGGAGAACGTCAGGATTTTGCTGCCGGAGGGCAACTCCGGGAGTTTCTTGGCGACGGCGGCTAGGGATGCGCCTGAGGAGATACCCACGAAGAGGCCCTCTTCCTTGGCCGCCCTTTGCGCATAAAGGAAGGCGTCTTCCTCACTCACCTTGATCACTCCATCGAGTGTGTCGACATGAAGATTGACCGGAATGAAGCCTGCGCCAATGCCTTGCAGCTTGTGGGGGCCGGGGTCTCCGCCGCTGATGACGGGTGACTTCTCCGGCTCAACGGCAAAGGTCTGTAACTTGGGAAACTTCTCCTTGAGAACCTCACTGACGGCGGTGATGTGACCGCCCGTGCCAACGCCGGTAATGAGATAATCGAAGCCGTCGGGAAAGTCGGCGAGGATTTCCGCAGCGGTGGTGCGCTTGTGAACTTCGATATTGGCTGGGTTCTCAAACTGCTGGGGAATCCAGGCTTTGGGGTTTTCGGCGACGATTTCTTGAGCTCGGGCGATGGCGCCCTTCATGCCTTTCTCTCGAGGAGTGAGTTCTAATTGAGCTCCGTAGGCGGCCATCAGTCGCCTACGCTCAATAGACATCGACTCGGGCATGACGAGGATGAGTTTGTAGCCCTTGACCGCGGCCACTAAGGCAAGACCAATGCCGGTATTGCCTGAGGTCGGCTCAACAATGACGCTGTCGGAATGGAGTAGGCCCTTCTTCTCGGCGTCCTCGATCATCGAGAGCGCGATACGATCCTTGATGCTTCCGCCCGGATTGGCCCGCTCCAATTTGACGTACACCTCGTAGTCGGAGGGGAAAAGACGATTGATACGGACATGCGGAGTGCGTCCGATGGTTTCGAGAATGTTATTTGCCTTCATGATCAGATGTGGTACTCGGGGGAATCGTCGGGTGCACTGACCCGTTTGCGGGTGGTGGAGGTTACTGCCGTGCGCGGCACCACGCTTCGCGTGAGCCAAACATTGCCCCCTATGACGCTGCCGTCCCCGATCACGGTGTCGCCGCCCAAGATCGTCGCGCCGGCGTAAATCACCACATCGTTTCCGATAGTGGGATGACGCTTCGTGCCAGTGAGTGAACGGTCAACCGAGAGCGCCCCCAGGGTCACACCCTGAAAAATGCGTACGCGGTCGCCAATCACGGTGGTTTCACCAATCACGATTCCGGTCCCATGGTCGATGCTGAAACGTCGTCCGATCTTGGCGCCAGGGTGAATATCGACACCGGTCATCCGGTGGGCGTATTCGCCCAGCAGGCGCGGAAAGAAGGGAACACCGCATTCGTAGAATGCGTGCGCGACGCGATGGACCGCGATCGCCAGAAAGCCCGGGTAGGCCAAAATGACCTCGTCAGTGCTTTCCGCAGCGGGATCGTTCTCAAAGATTGCGCGCGCATCTTCCAGCAGAAGTTCACGAATGAGCGGAAGTTTTTGCCTAAATTTGGCATCAATTGAAACACAACTATCGTTCGGTCCGAGCAACGGAGCTACCACCTGATTGAGGATCAGCTCGATTTCGCTATACTCTTGGGAAAGCGAATGGCCCTCGTGACCAGACTCTTCGAAGTGCGGGAACAGAAACGCAAGAGTGCGGCGAATAAAGGTCTCGGCCTGCTCACGGACAAGGCCGGGCGGACCAAATGCCTGGCGCTCTTCTTCGAGCGCTTCCATAAAGGATGCAAATTTACTGGTCTCGGATGCCACTTTCAACCCATCGCCCTCATTGCCGTGTACCATTGTTCCGAACGTTTTAGTCTACGCTGCAAACCTGGCCAGCGTACCCACCGACACAAGGCACGCTCCTGGAATTTTAGGTGCGCAGGCCAGCGGCAAGACAAAGTTAGGCGACCTTTCCGATTCGCCTTCGGTTGTTTTGTTTGCGGTGGGGAGGTTGCCGATGTCGGCAACCAAACCGATGCAGGGAGCTTGCTGCGGCATTCTGAAACCTGGTGCACCGCTCCACGTCCTTACATCGTGAGGTTTCGCCCCGCCTCGTCGTTGAGAGGCTCAGTCAGATCGTTCACCGTTCTTGCCGCAATGGCCGCTACCCAGTTGGCTCTGGGCCAAGCGGATCAAGCTCCTACTGTTATCCGGGATGCCGACATCACCGCGACGGATGCCCTAGGTCGCACGCTGCCCACCTTTTCCCAAACGGATTCGCCGAAGGATGGCCGATGGGTTGGCCTGTTCTATTGGCTGTGGCACGGAGACGACCGCTTCGGCAAGGACTACAACTTCACCGACTACCTGAAGGCCCATCCGGGCATCCGATATTTCACACCGAGCCTGGATGGCGGTCCAATGAACCCGGCCCTCTACTGGGCCGAGCCCCTCTTTGGCTATTACCGCTCTACCGATCCATGGGTCATTCGGAAGCATCTGGCACTGCTCGCCCATGCGGGAATTGACTTCCTATACCTCGACTACACCAACTCCGTGGTCTACGAC
>Ga0302320_10002161_pt1 | contig 46802 bp, 39 predicted proteins | sample Bog_T0_3_FD_202130 | JGI IMG/M metagenome (GOLD analysis project Ga0302320, IMG submission 202130) | Peat permafrost microbial communities from Stordalen Mire near Abisko, Sweden - Bog_T0_3 | ecosystem: Environmental > Terrestrial > Soil > Wetlands > Peat | place: Sweden: Abisko, Stordalen Mire...
CCCCGGTGGACGGTCTGCGTTTCGGGACAGCATTTGGATATGGATTTAATTTTGATTACAATTTGAACCTGCCGACGGGATATCCACCGCCAGACCCGTCTTCTGTTTCGTTGCACGCCTCGTCTCATATCACCTTGCAGCAGTATTCGGCGGAATACTTGTGGGAGAATTGGACCTTCCAAGCCGAGTATTATAATATTCAAAACAATCAGCACACGACTTCGCCAGCTGGCACCACACCTTCCTTTGTCGTTAACTATGCCTGGTATGCAGCTGCTGCTTATCGCTTCAATAAGTGGCTGGAAGTGGGTGGCTATTACACGGAATATTACGCGGATCAGCCGATGACTTTCGGTTCGGATACTTCACAAAAAGACGCTGCGCTTTCGTTCCGCTTTGACCCAAAGCCGTGGTGGGTCATCAAGCTGGAAGGACATTACATCCGTGGCACGGCGCTGTTGGATGACAATGCTGACAATCCTGTGAGGAACGATAATGGATGGTTCATGCTCATGCTTAAAACGACGGTCAGTTTCTAATCACTCGGAAACCACATGAGCAACGGCATATGAGATTATTCTGGCTGAAGATTGGGTTGATGGTCAGCTACTTGGTGGCTGGCACATTGAGCGCGTTGGCGCTCGACGGCGCGATGCTGATTGTCAACCCCGGTGTTGTTACCGACAGCTTGTCGGCGAAGGAACTCAAAGACATTTACACTGCGAAGACAAAGTATTGGGATGACGGACAGGCGATCATCATCGTCGTCATACCCGACAAGACGGATGCCGCGTTGGAACAAGCCAGCGGCATGGATGGAAACCAGTTCAAGACCTTCTGGGAGCGTCTCGCTTTCTCCGGTCGCGGTTCGGAGCCGGAAAGAGCGGGCGACACTGCCGCCCTGGTCGCATTTGTCGCCTCCACGAAAGGCGCCATTGCCCTCGTCCCGGCGGATGCCGCATTGGCTGGTGTGAAACAAATCAAAATCAAGTGAACGTTGTTGCCTATCATGAAACGCCAACAAAAAGAAATGTCCAAGCAACCGGCTGTGGATGAGAACAACCCTACGATCAGCGCAACAGAATTGAATATCCAGACCGACGAGGCGGAGGAAACGCGCAGCGCTTCAGCTTATGAACAAAGATTGCGGCCCCTTTGGGCAACCTTTCGCAATATTCTTCTGGTCGTTTTCCTGATTTTCGTTTGCGCCATGCTACAGATGTTCATTCTCTGGCATGTGTGCAATACCGGTATGAAAACGGCCGCTTCACTGGAAAACCAGGGCCTGCCCACGCTCAGTGATCTGGCATCCCTGCAGCAGGATCTGGCGGTCTACCGGCTTAATGCCTACGAATATCTTTTCGCGCAGGAAGGTGAAAAAGCCAAAAAGGCGAAGGCGGTTCAAGATATTGCGGCCCAGACAAGCGCGAAACTGGATAGCATCAAGACGCTTCTGCCCGCAGGGGACGGGCGGCACCTTGCGTCCAATCTGCAAGCAGCCTTTGCCGGTCTGGACCTTGAATTTCGCAGAATTCAAAGCCTGGAAGATTCGGATTTCGCCGGTGCCATGAAGGCCATGGACCAGAATATACCCACCCTGACTAGCCGGGTAAACGCTGCCGCGATCGCCTTTAGCGACTATTGTTATCATTTTTCCGGCGGGCAGGCAAACGCGACCTTTGACAGTTTTGGCTGGATCAAGAAAAACGCCATCCTCTTCGGCACCGCGAACATCGCTGTGGCTTTTGGGGCGGTAATGTTTGTCCTGCTGGCCGCCCGCCGAAGCCGGGCGCAGTTGTCCCAGACCATGGCGTGGCTGGACGAGCGAACCGCGGAACTGGCCTATGAGCGTGATTTGTTGAAGGCGTTGCTGGACAACTCGCCGGATCCGATTTATTTCAAGGATCTTGCATCCCATTTTATGAAAGGAGGCAAAGTCCTTGCCACCTTTGTCGGGTTAAAGAATGCGGATGAGCTGGAGGGAAAAACGGATTTTGATTTTTACGCCGAAGAACACGCGCGCAGAGCCTTTGGGGACGAGCAGGAAATCATCCGCACTGGCCAGCCATTGATCGGCCAGGTGGAAAAAGAGGTTTTGAAAAATGGCCAGGAAACCTGGGTGCTTACGAGCAAAATGCCCCTCCGCAACAAAGCCGGCCAGATCATCGGCACCTTCGGCATTTCCAAGGATATCACAGTTATCAAGGAAACGGAGGCCAAGTTAGAGCAAGTGAATCGGCAGTTGCTGGAAACGTCGCGGCTGGCAGGCATGGCGGAAATCGCCTCCAATGTTCTCCATAACGTCGGCAATGTGCTTAACAGCGTCAACGTCTCGGCCAGCCTGGTCACTGGCAGTGTGAAACGATCCAAGGTGGCCAACCTCGCCAAGATCGTCCTTATGTTGCAGGAACATGCGCACGATTTGGGAACATTCATCACCAGCGATTCCAAAGGTAAACTGTTGCCAGCCTATCTGGCCCAGCTCTCCGAACACCTGCTGGCCGAGCAAAGGGCGGCCACTCAGGAACTGGCTGAGATTTGCGGTAACATCGAGCACATCAAGCAAATTGTGGCTATGCAGCAAACTTATGCCAAAGTTTCCGGTATTAAAGAAGTCGTAAATCTTAACGAACTGGTGGAAGCCAGCCTGCACATCAATGAAGCCGCTTTGCTTCGTCACCAGGTGGAAGTCATCCGCGAGTTTGAGAAAGTGCCGCCGGTTAATGTTGAGAAGCATAAAATTTTGCAAATTTTGGTGAACCTGATCCGCAACGCCAAACATGCCTGCCAGGATTCGGAGCGCCTGGACCGGCGCCTGACGGTGCGCGTGAACAACCTTGAGGACTGGATCAATATCTCTGTGATTGACAATGGGGTTGGTATTTCGCCCGGGAATATGACCCGTATCTTCAATCACGGGTTTACGACGCGTAAAGATGGCCACGGCTTTGGCCTGCACAGCGGCGCGCTGGCAGCCAGGGAATTGGGCGGTTCCTTGACTGCCCATAGCGATGGCCCGGGACAGGGCGCGATGTTCACGCTGGTGTTGCCTTGCACTACAAACCTGCCTGCCCATGAATAATCCACCTGCCCAAAAAAACCGCCGCATCCTGATCGTTGATGACAATCGCGCGATCCACGACGATTTTCGCAAGATTCTTTCCCCCGCCATCACCACGGCTGCGGCCATGGATGCCGCGGAGATGTCGCTGTTTGGTGGTCCTTCGGATGCGGACCGCCAAATCCCTTTTGAAGTTGACTCGGCCTACCAAGGTCAGGAAGGAGTCCTGCTGGTGCGGCAGGCACTTGAAGCTGGGTTTCCGTATGCCTTGGCCTTTGTGGACGTCCGCATGCCGCCCGGCTGGGACGGCGTGGAAACCATCCAAAAAATGTGGAGCATCGACCCCGAGATCCAGATCGTCCTCTGCACCGCCTATTCCGATTATTCATGGGATGAGATGTTCGAAAAAATCGGCCATCGCGATGGGTTGCTCATTCTTAAAAAGCCATTTGACACCGTGGAAGCCCACCAACTGGCGCAGGCGCTGACCGAAAAATGGTGGCTGCATCAGCAGTCCCGCAAAAAAATGGAAGACTTGGAAAGCATGGTTTACGCGCGCACCCAGGACCTTGCCAGATCGCTTTCATTGCTCAATACCATTTTTGAATCAACGTCTGACGGCATCGTGGCCGTGGATCTTTCAGGCGCGGTCACCTCCTTCAACACCACTTTCACCGCCATCTGGCAATTTCCCGCAGAGTTGATTGCACGCCGGAATGCCGCCGAGATGCGCGCTTACACCGCCGATCAGGTAAAAGATCCTCACCTGTTCATCAAGCGAATTGAAGAGCAGGACATCAACCCGGAAAAGGAATGCTTTGACGAGGTGGAACTGAAGGATGGTCGCACTTTTGAGCGTTATATCTTTCCCCAACGCATTGACCACGAGTGTGTGGGAAGGGTTATTAACTGGCGTGACATCACCGTGCGCAAACGGGGCGAAGCCCAACTTATCCAATCCCAGAAATTGGAAACCGTCGGCAAACTGGCGGGTGGTTTTGCCCACGAATTCAACAGTATTTTAACGGCTATTATCGGCCAAAGCGAACTGATGCTTGAAGATGTCCCAGCCGGGAGCGCCCTGGCCAAAAAGGCAAACGAAATCAGCCGGGCCGCCGGCCGGGCCGCCGCGCTGACCCGACAGCTTCTGGCCTATGGTCGGAAGCAATTTCTTCAACCGGAAACCCTTGATTTAAATCAAGTCACCGCAAGTTTGGAAGGCATTTTACGTCTACTTCTGGGCGACGGCGTTGATCTCCAGATTGTTCCTGCCCCGGGTTTGCGCACAATCAAGGCGGACGCCGGACAGATTGAGCAAGTCATCATGAACCTGGTCATCAATGCCAGGGACGCGATGCCGCACGGCGGCAAACTCACCTTGGAAACCGCCAACATTTCGCTCGACCCGGAAAGCGTGGAGCACTATCCCGAATTAAAAGCCGGCGATTACGTGATGTTGGCGATCACGGATACCGGCAGCGGCATGAGCGAAGCCGTAAAATCGCATTTGTTCGAACCGTTTTTTTCCACCAAAGGGGTTGGTCAGGGAACGGGTTTGGGCTTATCCACGTGCTACGGTATCATCAAGCAAAGTGGCGGGCATATCAGCGTTTACAGCGAACTTGCCCGGGGTGCAACCTTCAAAGTTTATCTGCCCCAGTCAGAAAAACCGGTGAAGATTTCAGGACGACTTCAGGATTCTCAAAACCTGCCATTAGGTACGGAAACCATTATGTTGGTCGAGGACGATCCGGCCTTGAGAGGAATGGCGGCGGCATTCTTAGTCCGATTGGGTTACAAAGTTTTGGCCGCGGCCAATGGCTTTGAGGCCTTGAGCCTCAAAAAGCAGAGTGACAGCGGGCAAGTTGATTTACTCTTCACCGACGTTGTTATGCCTCACATGAACGGCAAGGAGTTGGCCGACCAAATGCGCGCGTTGTATCCGGGCACCAAAATCCTGTTTACTTCCTCTTTCACGGAAAACGCTATCTTTCACCAAGGCGTGCTGGAAAAAGGCACGCCGCTCTTGCAAAAACCGTTCACTCCGTCCGCGCTGGCGCACAAATTACGCGAAGTTCTGGATCAACCACCCCCCCAAATGCCAAAGTCAGCTTAGTCTCCTGAACCAAGTGTGCTTTTTGAATAGTCGCTGCCGCTTAGCCAGCGGACAGGGAAGCTGCGCTGCGAAGTCCGCCAAGCGGTCGCCTGCAGCTTAATCTGGCAATAAACACTGACTCAGTGGACTAATTTAACTTCACCACCCCCAGCACTCCCGGCAGGGATTCAAGGGTGAACAAGTCCTTCCAATGGCCATTTTTATCACGGAAAGCCATGCATTTAAAACCATTACACTGAACTTGCACCGGCAATCCCAACGCCGGTAAGGGTCCATACCGGGGTTGTTCTTTTTTAAAATCATCGTTCATTGCTCAGTATACACTGTAAAACGCGAATACCGCCGCTTATTTCATTATCTCCCCACGGATTCAAAAGTGCGAAACGCTTGCCCGCCCTTTGCAAGGCCATTTTCGATATGGGGTAAACACCCCATATACGAATTCGATTAGAAATGCAAAATTAAACGATAAAATATTTGATGCAAAACGACAAACATTTCCCGAGTAAAGAGTCGCCACGTGCCTCAACCTTTGCCCAAACGAATCCACCGCGTCGTATCCTGGTGGTGGATGACGACCCCGACACGCGCCAACTCAGCGTCGATGTCCTGGTTAACGCCCATTTCGAAGTGGATGCTGCGGTCGACGGAGCCGACGGTTGGCAGTCTCTTCGGGCCAAACACTTCGATCTCGTCATCACCGATAATAAAATGCCGAGAATGACGGGAGTGGAGTTGATTGAAAAGCTGCGTTATACGCGTCTGCCGTTGCCGGTCATCATGGCCACAGGCCAATTGCCAACCCAGGAATTCGAACAAAAGCCGTGGCTACTGCCGGATGCCACGTTGCAAAGACCATTTTCTAACGATGATTTATTGGCAACAGTAAAAAAAGTCATGCGCACCGACAACCCGAATTGGAATCAGATAGAAATGCATCTTTTAAGAGATGTTTGAGCGTCGATCTGTTCATGTTGCTGATTTCGGTCTTCCCGATTTTTAGGGACCGTGGCAATGAATAGAACAATAAAAAACCCATTTGTGCATTGATTTTATCACCGATTCCAAGCCAAACGAATTCACGCCAATGAAGAGGACCAAAGGGCCTGAGCGGTCGAGAGAGTGTTCATTGTTCGGCCCTTGCAGCGCCATCTCGGAATGGGGTAAACACCCCATATGCTAATTTGATTACAAATGCCTCAATAATCGATCACATACTCGATGCAAACAGACAAAAATATATCGAGCAAAGAGTCGCCACGTACCTCAACCGTTGCCCCGGCGATTCCACCGCGCCGAATCCTGGTGGTGGATGACGATCCTGACACACGCCAACTCAGCGTCGATGTCCTGGTCAATGCCAATTTCGAGGTGGATGCTGCCATCGACGGAGCCGACGGTTGGGAGGCGCTTAGGGCCAAACACTTCGACCTCCTCATCACCGATAACACCATGCCAAGAATGAGCGGACTGGAATTGATTGAAAAGCTGCGTTATACGCGCCTGCCCTTGCCGGTCATCATGGCCACAGGCCAATTGCCAACCCAGGAATTCGAACAAAAGCCATGGTTACTGCCGGATGCAACTCTGCAAAGACCATTTTCCAACGATGATTTATTGGCAACGGTGAAAAAAGTCTTGCGCACCGATGATACCAATTGGAATCACATGGCGATGCTGCTTCCCAAATATCTCTGAGCGTCGGGCTGTTCAAACGTTTCACTTTAGTCCTGTCAATATCCGGGCACAGTGCCCATGCGCACAAATAATATTATGTCTACAGGAGAATCGATTCATCCCCTAATTTTAAACCAAAAGAGCTCGCGGCAGCGCATTCTCGTGGTGGATGACGACGCTGACGTTCGCCATCATAATGTTAAGATGCTGATTTATTCCGGTTACGACGTGGAATACGCCACGGATGGAGCGGATGGCTGGGAGGCGCTTCAGGACAGGCACTTTGACGTGGTTATCACAGACAATACGATGCCCAAAATGACCGGTGTCGAAATGATCGAGAAACTGCGTTCTTCGCGCATGACAGTCCCAGTCATCATGGCCACCGGCACCATGCCGAACTTTGAATTTGCTCGCAAGCCATGGTTAACGCCTGACGTGGCCCTGATCATACCCTTTTCCGATGATGAATTACTGGCGGCGATCCAAAACGTTCTCCGCAAGGACGATGATGAGTGACGATGCCAATGGGTTTGTCAGCAACCTCCGCCAAAGCCGCAGGCTTGATGAATGAGGAAGGCTCAAATCCGCTCCACGGCCTGTTGAAAAACTCGCCCGGTGAGGCCACCAAGCCTACATAGTCGGTCAATTCCCACGAAATTCGCCCGACATTGTGTAAGCCGCGTGGCCTAACCCGGCGTTTCTTGAATATTTCACGGGCTTTTAACCCTTCGGGCAGCGCCGTGGGCGCGACAACTTTGTAGTCACAGGACACCCATGAAACCAGGCTCCATATGGAGCGGCATATTTGCTTGGGCGCATCCTGAGACTGGCCCCGTGAAAAAGCTATCGCTTTGCTCAGTTGTTGTACCGCAGGCCTCCGAGCCTGCCGTATCGCGGGTTTCCAAACCCGCATGCCTCCCGCTGTTCGAATTCGCCCATGATTTTCGCGCCGCCGATTGGAATATCGGCTATGCTATCACTTGCGAAAGCAACCAAAACTGCATCGGGACAGACGAGAAACTCTTTCGCTTCAGACGCAGCCACCCTTCATCCATCCTTTTGCCATGCCAAGCCGACGTTCGGCCATTCCTGTCACCCACTCATTCCCTTGGGGCGATATCAAAATGCTCCATATTTTTGTATCCAAACCAGGATTATGTCGCAACTACGACGCTTCGCTTGCAACCTCGGCGCCCATATACATTTCAGTAGGGTTACACCCCATAGGATTAACCAGACCCATGGCCTAATGTGATTGCAGAAGAGAATGGCGATGGGAATGCCGTCAATATGAAAGGCGGACGTCAAATCTTGCAAGCAGTTTAGTTAATGTCATTATGAAATCTTTATTTTTCACGGGACTTTTTGCCAAAGTATTCCGTTTAGAAACCAAGGCAACCCCGAAAAGCCAACCGAATGTGGGAGTCGGCAAACTTCGCGATGGCAGTCAAAGCCGAACTAATGGCGACTGGTCAATTCAGGTTCGTCGGCAACCTGTTTTCAGTACCGACTCCTCTCTTTTCATGAGATCGCAATTGGGATGAATTTCCATGAAAGATATTTTCCATAAACCAATCGAATCCACGGCCACCCCAAACACCTTAATCGAGGATGCGGTGACGACGGTAAAAAGGCCTCAGGGCAATTCTAAAAATCACGTGGCCCGAGAGCCCGCAGCCAACATCACCCGCGAACAGTTGATCGAGTTTTTGAACGAGGATCTGGCGGGAGAATATCAGGCGATCATTGCCTACACCGTCTACAGCCAGATGCTCAAGGGTGCGGCATACACGGACATAGCCCGGGAACTGGAGTTGCATGCGGTCGAGGAATTGCAGCACGCCATCAAGATTGCCAAACAGATCGATTACCTGGGCGACCGCCCGGGTGTGACCCCCAAGCCGGTCAAAACGTGCTGCGACGCAGTTGGCATGTTGTGCGCAGATCTGGAAAACGAAGGGAAGCGATCAAGCGTTATCGCGAACGCATCCGGCAGGCTGAGGCAATGGGCGAATTTGCGTTAAGTGAGACCTTGCGCGGGATCATTGTCCAGGAGCAGGAACATGAAATTGATTTGAGTTCTGCAATCGGCATCAATGTGCCGGAACTGTAACCTTTTCAACTGAATCCGCTCACAACCAGAAACAAACACCATGCCCCAAGGCGACAAATCCGGTTATACTGCCAAACAAAAACGTCAGGCGGCACACATCGAAGCCGGTTACGAAAAGAAAGGCGTGGGTGTGAAAATCGCCGAAGCCCGCGCTTGGGCAACCGTCAATAAACTCTCCGGCGGCGGCAAAAAGAGCGGCTCCGGTCGAAACCAGAATTGATTTACCATTATGGCAACCCTGACCACCAAGCAAATCCAACTTCAATTGAAAGCGGTACCCGAGTGGTATAAACGCGCACAAACCATTCGTCGCACCTTCAAGTTTGAGGGGTTCACGACGAGCATTGATTTTGTGCGCCGAATCGCCAAACAAACTCTGAAGACCAATCATCAACCTGATATTGATATTCGCTTCGACAAGGTGACACTCACGCTCACCACGCATGATGAAGGCGGAATTACTAAAAAAGATTTCGCCCTTGCCCGCAAGAGCGATAAGGTTTTCTCAAGGTTTTTTAAGTCGAAACCAACGAAACTTCAGTAATCGTCAAACCGCCACATTCAGCTTCTAACCGATCGCTTTTAACTCTTAATTTATGTGCTGGGATGTTTCAATTTATAGGTTTCCCCGTGAAATCTCGACCATGGCAGAATTGCCGGAAGATTTCAGGCCATCCGCAATTGCTACGCGCACCGAAGTGGCGCAATCACTCAAACGGCTTTTTCCCGAGGCCGACATTTCAGATTTAAGCTGGATCGTACTGGAGGGAGATAAATTCAAGATTGAAATCAACACCGGACGCCGCGAACCTTGCGACGGGCTGAAACTTCATGTTCGCGGCAGCAGTGAAGCCCTTGGCGCCGTCACCCAAATTGAGCGGAATTTCGAGGCGCGTGCTTTTGACATGACCGCCTGTCAATTCCTCGACCGGATGACCGACCCGGCCAGTGGCTTTGAGCAATGGCGCACAAGCACCCGCCGAGTCGCCCGCTCCCCTCAGCCGACCTAAACCTGACGAACAATCAATTCTCATTTGTAGGAGACGACGTGACTGGTGCCGACCATCGGCAGACTCAAACTTTTACGTTTTGCTTCAGAATTTCTTTTCACGCCAATTTGACTCGCCGTAGATCTAACGAAGGAGGAAGCAAAGGGCTACGGCGGAAGCTTTTAGAATTCAGCATTTTCATGGTCACTCCTAGTGATAATTGGCTGCTGCGGCTTCGCCGCTCTCTGAGCCTGTGGCCAATCCTTTTTGTGCCCATCGGAGGCTCTCCACTCGTGCCAGTCCTTACCGGCCAGTCCTTACCGGCCAGTCATTTTCGGCCAAAGAATCCAATCCGTGCCGCCTATCACGCTCGGCACGAAATAAAACAAGAATCCCACGCTCGTTTCGGACTGTGTCCCGAGCAGATCATGAGTTGAGGTAACATAAAGCTGGGCACTGTGATGCTGCACACCCACACCAAGATTACCCTGACTCCCATGATTGCCCGAAAAAGGTCCGTATAAGGTTAGGTTGCCATTGGAAAAGTGAAAATCTGAACCACCATGCAAGTCGATTGCTGCGATCTCCACCCCCTGCCCGTCCAACAGACGAACATGCAGCGCGCTCCCGTCATCCGACGCACGAATCTCCACCTGACTTCCTCGCGACCCGTTCCCATTCCTGCGACCCGCGATGAAGTCATACAGGTCAGTGACGGGTACACCGGATCGGTAGTTCGTAACCTTGATGTTTTGATTTGCATAAACGCCGTCAAACTGTTTCGTGTCCGCGGCAGAAACAGGCTTCGGCCAGGATGCGGGCTCGCTTGTATCGTTGAAATGCACGCATCCACTTCCCGCGATCAATAACATCACGACCGGCATGAACTGCATCCATTTGGTTGCCTGCTCACACCTCTGGCAAAAACTGTCCCTGATCAGGGAATCCGATTTCAAAGTGTTCATATCACAAGCGTATGCCCGATTGCAGACAGCCCCAAATTGATAAAAAGATCCCCCGGATCAAGTTTATCGATGTCAGATCCTGTAAGCTTTTGTCCACCAGGGAAGCCAACTTATCAAAAACTCCCCGGGGCCGCGGCCGCCCTCTGTGCCTCTGTGTCTCTGTGGCCAATCACCGCAAATGAAGCGGACCCGCCAGCCGAAGCCAACGCGTCCGCCTATGATTGATCCTAACTATTCTATGTTATTACTGCTGAGGAGGCGGGCCGGCATTGCCATTCCCATCGGGAGGACCTCCGTTGCCGTTATCGCCCGGAGGGGGGCCACCCATGCCGTCATCACCACCGGGAGGAGGACCGCCATTTCCGTTTTGGTCCCCACCGCCGCCGCCGCGATGCCCGGGCGGGCGACCCATATATTCATCACGGGTCAATTGGCCGTCATGATTCTTGTCGAGCGTCAGCAGTTCGGCACTGGCATTGGCGATCTCATTGGAATCAATGATGCCATCGTGATTGACATCCAGCGCCCGGATAATGGCCGGGAAGGGCGGATGATGACGATGACCACCGCCAAAACCGGGTCCACCTTGGTCACCACCAGGCGGAGTGTTCGTATTTTCGTCCGGACCTCCCGGGGGAGGACCGACGGGACCACCGCCATTTTCATCCGGCGGCGGACCAGGACGCTTGCCCATGTACTCATCAATCGTGAGTTGCCCGTCGCCATTTTTATCCAGCGTCAGTAGTTCAGCACTGGCATTGGCGATCTCATTGGAATCGATGATGCCATCGTGATTAACGTCCAGGGCCAGGACCACCGCCGGAATGGGCGGATGATGCCGTCGCCCGCCACCGCCTGGAGGTTGACCGTCCGGACCGCCGCCTTGTCCGGGCGGCCCGTTTTGTCCGTCGTCCTGCGCCCCGGCGATCAGTACGCTCGTAGCGAGCGCCATGGCCGCAAGGACCGTCTTCATTGTCATGCTTGTTTTCATGTTTTGCCTTTCGTTTTTGTGTCAGTAACCAACCCGGTAAATTCAAACCACCGTAACCAGCCACTAACGATCATAACCATTTACACCCTGAATCTACCAGCCCCCACCTTAAGCCATCATTAAGCACATAAATCTTAACAAAAATTCGACCAGTGCCCGGCACCAACATAACGGTGGGCATGATCCAAATCGCTGTGAACGTTTCCCCTTCTACTCGGGGAAGAAAGCTGGGATGAGGGCGGTCTCAAAACCATTATTTGTTCCCCCGGTCTTGATTGATTATTTCTTCAAGCGCTCTGTCGGCCTATTTTTGAGCCAGGAGCTTTTCATCCGTCAACGTCTTCAGGAAAGTCACGAGCGCCCGCTGATCGGCCTCGCTCAGAGGCACGCCGCCATCCGGGTGCTTGGCAATGTTCGGGTCCAACGTGGCACTGCGCTTTACGCCGGTGCAATAGTGCGCCACGACTTCCTCCAGCGTCTTGAATCGCCCGTCATGCATATAAGGACCGCTCATAGCCACATTGCGCAACGAAGGCACCGCGAATTTTCCGGTGTCTGCAGCCCGACCGGTGACCTTCGCCCGGCCTGGATCGGCGAACTGGTCGTCCAGGCCATTGTTGGCAAAAGGCTGGCTCTGGAACAATGGTCCACCGTGACAATGAAAACAATCCGCCCCGTACTGGCCGCGACGCGGATCGTACTCGGTCGAAAACAATTGAAAGCCGCGCTGTTCGTCTGGCGTGAAAGTTTCCACCCCACGCAGGACACGATCAAACTTGGCGTCAAACGACGTCAGCGTCAGCAGGTAATCCTCCAGGGCAAGCGAAACCTTCTCGGCGGTGATCTCCGGCGAACCGAAAGCCCGCATGAAGTCGTCCGGATAGGTGTTCTCTGGCGCGGCCAGTTTCACCACCAAGTTTGTGAGCGTCTGGTGCATCTCCAGCGGATTCTGGATCGGCACGAGCACCTGGGCGCGCAGGCTGGGAGCCCGGCCGTCCCAGAAAAACTCCCGTTTCCAGGCCAGGTTAAAAAGCGACATCACGCGCCTCAGGCCGTCTTTTCCTTCCGCCCCGCGCGCCACCGGACGGGCATCGGTGAAGGCACGCGCCGGCAAATGACAATCCGCGCACGATTCCAGGTCATTAATCGAAAGCCGCTTGTCGAAAAACAGTTTCTGGCCCAGGGTCACCCGCTCCACGGTGAGCGGATTATCCCGCGGGAGATCGGGGATGGGAAAAGTCGGGCTCATTTGGAAGGCGTACGGAGTAAATTTTGCTGGCAGGTAAAGCGGCCGGGGATTGATTATCGCAATCTCCGCTTCGGTCAGAGCGCTGATCTTGCGGACCCTAAACGCACCACCCAGATTTTTCACCAGCGCAGCCGCCACGGGATCACCATCCCGCGAATGAGTGGAGGAACCGTCGCGCGCAAACGACAGCGCATGAGGGGCGTTGAATACCGTCGCAAGGTCAAAGTCCACCGTCACCCGGGTTTGATTGGCGATTTCACAAGTCAGGGGCAGCGTGATGCGGACCGCATTGGTATCGCGGGCCAGGTGATAAGCCCAGCCATCCAGTTCACCGGCGCCATTACGCCAAAGTCCCTCCAGCGCCATGAATATGTAGCCGCCCTGCCAGCCCCAATACAATCCGTTCACGTCCGGATTCAGCGGATGCCCGGCGGGAAAATTCGTGATGTTCAGATGATTGAGTTCCGGACTCAGCCCAACCGTAAAACGCAGGGAGAGATAGTTGCCGGCTGGCAGCGACGAGATGTGAAACGAATTGCGGTTCTGGTCGAAATCCTGCCAGGCAACCGCGTTCGTGTACTCCCGCCAGCGTCCATCGTCGCGTTGCAGGGCGAAGTCACTGACCAGATAACTGACGCGCGTGACCGAGAACGTTTCCCCTGCCGCCGTGTGATAGCGAAACGAGGCAGACTGGAGCGGCTGGCCCTCAAATTGCGGATCGATTTCAACCTGCAACATCGCTGCCGTCAACAACTGCTGCGTGCAAGCCAACGTGAATGCGAGCGCGATGGTCTGGAGGCATTTCATTGGGAGTCGTACTCGCCGGTGCCGGAATTCCAAGTCAACGTCCGCGCCCCAGCGGCGGCGGGTGCCACCGGCGCAGACGCCTGGGCCACAAAGTTGTTTACCACCGGCTCGCCAATGCGGCGAACTAAACAGCCCACCGGATTACCATGAAAACGCCGACCTACAGTATAGGGATAGACGGGCTGACCATCCGCATCGATGGTCGTGAAATACGCATAAGTACCCTGCGGAAATTCCGGGGTGACGCACCAGCGCCCATTCATTTCATCCAGATCGAAGTCTTTTCCCTGAGCTTTGCCGAGGTCGCCCAGGTAAGCGTAATCCTCAATGTAATGACCCATCTGGTACCAACTGCTCACGCTTGGGCCGGTTTGAAAATTAACCAAGGTCGTGGAGCGGTTGTGTTCCCGGGCATCCCAAGCCGGCAAAACCTTGCGTCCGGTGAGGGCCAGATTGTCTGCGCCGTTCCGGCCGTCGCGCAAAACATAACCCGATACCATGCGGCGGATGCCGCTCGCGGGGTTGGTGGGATCGGAATACCCGTATGGCCCGTAAAGTGGGTAACCGTCCCTGAGCCAGCCAAGAATCGGGGAATGCCGAGTCGGCGGGTTGCTGCTTTCATGATAGGTTTTCGTGGCGGCATCCATGTCGACGTGGTCGCCGAGCAGGTAACGCAGGGCGATGGGTTCGGCGTGGTAATGATATGCGCCAAATTGCGGTTGATGGGCATAAGCGGGGTCAAACGTTTTGCCCTCGAGGACATAAGCATTCCGGTTCCAAATATGATCCCCCTGCCCTATACCAGCCCGGGGATCGCCATCGCGCCCGGCCGCATGCGAATACGAAAAAGCGTCCCGCGAATCGAAGATTTCCACCCCGTCAACGCCCAAACCGATCGCTCCCAGGGTGGTCAGCCGCGCTACGGTCGAGGCCACCCGATGCCTGGGAAAAGCAAAGGTGAGATGTTGATCCACTGGCAGGTTCGGGAACAAATATTGATGCTGGAGGTCGTTGTACCAAGGCCCCATGACTTGGCTGCCCAGGCCCGTGCTGCGAACATAGATCCAGTTGCTGGACGAATAAATGCCTTGAACACCGCATTCAACTGGCTGGACCTGGTTCAACCGTCCGTTACCCCAGGTGACTTCGGTTCGACCGGAACGTTTATCGGCGTCCGTCCGGTAAATCCGGGCAAACTGGCCGGTATCCACCGTGAACCAGGAAGTGATTTGGGGATCGGCCCAGAGCCGGAGACCCACTCCCAAAAACAGCGGGGCGACGAGCCAGCTATGGATATTCCTTTTCATGGGTTATTTGATCGTAAAAGCGCCGGTAAGATCGTAAGTAACGGTCTGGCTGGGGTTCGACGGCGGACCCGGGAATACCACGGTGATGGTTTGCGTCACCGGCGCTGCGCCAGACGGGATGCTGATTGTGCTCGACACCTCGGTCTGGCTGACGTGAACGTTGCCAGTGCCGGTGATGCTGCCGACGGTCACGCTATTAATGGGAGCGTTGGCTGGCGGCGGATTGACGGATGGGTCCAGGTTAATGGTGAGCGTAAAGTTCGTGCCGGGAGATACGCTGGCGGGCGAAACGCTCAAGATGCCGGTGCCGAAGGTCGTCGTCCCCGCACTGTCATAGGCGGCTACTGCCGTCCGGGCCACCCGGTAAAACGTCTGCGCCGCGGTGGTGGTGTTGGTGTAACCGCCGTTGATCTGGGCGGACGCAACACCCGCGGCCACTGTGCTCCAGACCGCCGGTCCGAGATTCGTGGTGGACTGGACAGTGTAGCTGCCGCCTTCCAGCGCGCTCCAGGTCAGGGTCACAGCGTCATTTTGAAGCGACGGCGGATTGAGGATGCTTGGCAGATTGGTGTAGCCGAGAAAGTTTGTCACGACGCTTTCGGAAATGCTGGTGACGATGCCGCCCGCGGGGTTGCCGTAATAGCCGCGTCCGATGTTGTAAGGAAAGACGGGAATTCCGTTGGAATTAATCGCCACGAAATAGGCGTACGTGCCTTTCGGATAATCAGGTGTCACACACCAGCGACCGTTGTATTGATCAAGGTCGAAATCCACGCCCTGTTGATAATTGCTGCCCGTGGAAGGATTGGTGCAGTCGCCGAGGTAATCATTATCCTCCATATAACGGCCCACCGGATAACTTGCGTTCACGGGCGCGCCGCTTTGGCTGGCGCTCACCCCGTAAAGACGCACGGCCCATTGCGGAAGGGTCGCACGACCCACCTTGGTGAGGTTCACGGTGCCGTCCTGACCGTTGCGTATTACGTAACCGGAGATCATCCGCCGGATGCCACTGGCGGGATTGGTGGGGTCCGAATAGCCATACGGACCGTACAAAGGAAACCCATCCGCCGTCCAGGCCAGGATGGGCGAATGCTGCGTCGGCACAGTGGTCGATTCAGCATAGGTTTTGGCGACAGAATCATAGTCCACGTGATCCCCCAGCAAATAACGCAGCGCAATGGGACTGGCGTGATAATGATAGGTCCCCGTGTTTTGCTGGTGCGCGTAGCCGGGATCAAAGGTTGCGCCCTCGTTCACGTAGGCATCGCGGTTCCAATAGCCGGTATAATTATTTTCATCGGAATCCGCCGATGGGTCCCAGGTGAAAGCATCCCAACTGTTGAACATCGCCACGCCATCAACAAAAACGCCGATCTGACCGCCGCCGTTTTCGCTCTTCGTAGCGGGCACGGCGTTGGTGCGTGGGAATCGGTAAAGGACTTTTTGATTTTCCGGCAGGTTGGGGAAAGAGCCGTTCTGCCAGGGGCCCATCGTGTAACTGGCCAGCCCGGTGCTGCGGATATAAACCCAATTGGAGGACGAATAAATCTCCTGGATGCCGCAATAAGCCGGATTGGCCTGCGTCTCCGAACCATTGCTCCAGATGGTCAGGGTGGTGCCGGCGGCTTGCATGGCGTCATTGGTGTAAACCCGGGCGTATTGCCCGGAGTAGGTGGTGAACCAGCAATTCGTTTGGGTTGCACCAAACGCCGGAAACTGAGGCAGCGCGCAAAGGACCGCAACCTTCATGAGGGATTTCAAGCTGAAGAAGTTTTTCATGGCGCGAGCATAAAACAGTAAACCTTAAGCGAACGTGAAGCCGCTTTCCGGGAATTTCTTCATCTTCGCTTAAGGTTGGGAGTGCAAGGATGGTCGCGAACTGGCGCGAATGGTTTTTCCTGCTACCATCCCGCCGTCACAGCCATGCGAATCCTGGTCATTGAAGACGAACCGGATCTGCTCGCCAGCCTGGCCCAGGCGCTGCGCGAGGAAGGTTACGCCGTGGACACCGCCGCCAATGGACCGGATGGCCTCTTCAACGCCGAGGGCACCGACTACGACGCGATCGTCCTCGACGTCATGTTGCCCGGCATGGATGGCTGGGATTTGCTCACCCGCCTGCGCAAAACCAAGAAAACTCCCGTTCTAATGTTAACCGCGCGGGATCAATCGCGCGACCGTGTGCGCGGCCTGGACACCGGGGCGGATGATTACGTCGTGAAGCCGTTTGACCTTGCGGAACTGTTGGCGCGGTTGCGCGCCTTGATCCGCCGCAGCGCCAACCACACCACGAATCTGATTGAGATCGGCTCAGTGAAAATCGACACGGCCGCGCGGCACGTCTTCTTGAAGGATCAACCCGTCGAACTGACGGCGCGGGAGTACGGGCTCGTGGAATTCCTGGCATTGCATCGCGGCGAGGTGGTCACGCGCACCCAATTGTACGAGCATCTCTTTGACGAGAACGAGAGTTCCATGTCCAACCTGCTCGATGTCCACGTATCCAACGCTCGCAAAAAGCTGGGCGCGGATTTCATCGTCACCCGGCGCGGCCACGGGTACTGCATTGAATAAACCCGGATGAAGCCTTCCAAATCCATCAAGTGGCGGCTGCAAATCTGGTACGGCCTGATCCTCTTGGGCGTGCTGGCTGGGTTTGGTTTGACGGCGTATCAACTAACGCGGAACCAGCAAATGGCCCGGATTGACGACGAATTACATCGCCGGGTGGGGATGCTGGCCAACGCTATGCACCGCCCTCCGCCGCGGCGACCGGAATTTGATTTTGACGGTGGCGGCCCGCCACCCGGCGGACCCGATCACTTTGACGGCCCTGACCGCCCAGACATGCGGGGTGATCGTCCGCTGCCCGAATTCCATCTGCCGCCGGAAGATGCGCATTATTTTGATGACAGCGATCCGCATGATTTCTTTTTCAAAATCATTCATTTCAATTCTCGAGGCCCGGACTCAGTCAAAGAAACTGAAATCGCCCGATCGACGAATTATCCAAGCGAACCCTTCGATTTCTTTGCGAAACCAATCTTTGCCACTCCCAGACCAGAGCCGGCAAACGATATCCCCCCAACCGCAACTCCTCCTTTTCCCGAACAGGCTAAAAATGCCGCTTCCAAGTTTTCTCCCGGTGCCACAATGCCACTGTCGACGACGACATTTGATCATTACCGCCAAACCGCAGAGATGTTGCCACCAGGCGATTTTGTCGAGGTTGGTTGCTCCATCACACCCGAGCTCCACGAATTGAAAGTGACTGCCTGGCGACTGGCGATCATCGGCGGGGGAATCTTGCTGCTGGGCCTGGCTGGTGGCGGGTGGTTGGTGGACCGCGCGTTGCGACCGGTGGAGGAAATCAGCTCGGCAGCGGCCCGCATCTCGGGCAGCGACCTGGCGCAACGGATCAATGTCCCGGAAACCGAAAGTGAACTAGGCGAGCTGGCGACAGTGTTGAATTCCACTTTCGCACGACTTGAAACCGCCTTTGACCAACAACGGCAATTCACCGCGGATGCCGCCCACGAGCTCCGCACGCCCGTGACCGTGATCCTGACCCAGACACAAACGACGCTCAATCGAGAACGTGACGCCGCTGGCTACCGGCAGGCGCTGGAGGCCTGCCAGCGCGCGGCGCAGCGGATGCGCAAACTGATCGAGTCCCTTCTGGCACTGGCCCGGCTGGAGGCGGGTCAGGAGTCGCTGAACCGCCAGCGAGTCGATCTCGCCGGGGTGGTGTCGGATTCGGTGGCGCTGCTGGGTCCCCTGGCGGCGGAACGCAACATCAAGATTTCAGCCGAATTGAAGTCGGTGGAAATCAACGGGGATGCCGAGCGGCTGGCGCAGGTGGCCACCAACCTGTTGGCGAACGCGATCCAGTATAACCGTCCCGACGGCGAAGTAAGATTGGGTTTAAAAGAGGAAAATGGCCTGGCGATATTGACGGTGGCGGATACCGGCCCCGGCATTCCAGCGGCCGACCAACCGCGGGTCTTTGAACGCTTTTACCGCGCCGATCAATCGCGAACCGGCTCCGGCAACAGCGGCTTGGGCCTCTCGATTTGCCAGGCGATTGTCGCGGCGCACGCCGGAACAATCGAGATCAAGAGCGAGGAAAATGTTGGAACCACGTTCACCGTCCGACTGCCACTGTCATGAGAATGTGTCGCTGCTCTTAGAGCGCTTCAAAGAGATGTGTAACTACTAGCATTACGCTTGCCACGCAAACCTCTTTTCTACGGCGGGGCGAGACTCAACTAGGCATCGCTCGAATTGAATACAGCATTTATTGAAGAGCTATGGCGTGCTTCCGGCATCCTGCCGGAAGTTCCAATCCTACCTCAAAAACAATTCCGCCGCCGCATCAGCAAACCGTAGTCCCTCCCGGCTGAGGCGGAAGGTTTCGGCATCCCTCACGGCCCAGCCGCGTTCCGTTAACTGGTCCATTTCCGACCGCCATTCCGAGCGCAGGTCAAAATCCGTGACCCGTTTGAAGGTTTCAAACGGCCAGCCCGAATTCATCCGCAAACCGAACGCGGCAATTTCGCCCGCCCGCTTGGGCGGCGGCAATTCCTCGCTGGATTCAATCGCGCGACGCCCTTTTTCAAGCTGCTCGCAGTAGAGCTGCGTGTTCGCCCAATTTTTGGTCCGCACCCCGCGCACATAGCCCGTGGCGCTGGGGCCAAGGCCATAATAGGAACCGCCGCGCCAGTAATTGACGTTATGCTTGCAGGCCTGTGAAGGAATATTAATGCGTCCCAAGTCCGGCAATACCGTAGACGGAGCCTTGCCACCCAGAGCCGCCTCAGTCAGTCGATGGCGGGCAAAGTTGGCAATCTCATACTGCTGGAACCCGGCCTTCCCGGCATGGTTGATCAACTCATCGTACATCTCGCAGGCGAGATCCTCGTCCACGGAAAACTCGCCCGCCTGCAATTGTTGAAACAAAGGCGTGTCGTCCTCGTAAATGACCTCGTAGCTGGAAAGATGTTCGCTCTGCATGGCGACGGCCTCGCGCAAGGTGTCGCGCCAGATCTCCATCGTCTGCGTGGGAATGGCGAACATGAGGTCCAAGTTAAGGTTGTCGAAACCGGCGTGGCGCAGGATGTCGAAAGACTTGAACACGGTCTGACGCGAATGGATCCGGCCCAGGCGATCCAATAGATTCTCGTCCAGCGACTGGACGCCCATGGAGATGCGGTTCACCCCATAATCGCGGAATAACTTTGCCTTGTCGACGGAGACCGTGGCCGGATTGCTCTCGATGGTGAATTCAGCGGCGCCGAGCAGTCCGTTCTTTTCCATGGCGACCAGGACGGTTTGCCATTGGCGAAGATTCAAAAGAGAGGGTGTACCACCACCAAAGAAGACGGTTTGAGGTCGCAAATCCGGGGCGACCATCTCCAATTCACGCACCAAGGCGTCAACGTAGCGGTTGACGAGTTCGCCAGAAGAAGCTTCGGAATAGAACGCGCAATAGACGCATTTCTGGGCGCAAAAAGGAACGTGCACGTAAAGACTGGCCACCGGAATGCCCAAAGGATGCGACATGCAAGGCGTCCTTATTCCAGGAGGAACAACCGGGAAGACTTCTCCCCGAGGGTGAATTGGGCCTTTTGGACTGCGGGATAGTCGCTGGCGCTGATGATCGAGGGCATGATGTCAAATTGATCCGTGATCACGCATTGCCCGCTGGAATCCGTAAGAACGGTCTTATCCTGCGAACCACCGGGGATGGTAATGACTTTGCTCCGGGGTTCGATGGCCAGATGCCGGAAGGCGGGTGGCAGCGTTATTTCGGTCCGAACACGACCGGCAAGTGCTTCTGACAGGTATAGCGGCAGTGCGCGCTGGTCGGGTCCGGCAGGCAATAAGCCGGGCATGGACGGGGCGTCGAAGTAAAAGTACTTTCCGTCCACCACAGCATAGTTGTCAATGTCCACGGTGAATTCCTCGTGGCCGGGATAGGTGTCGAAGCGGGTCTGCAAATCACCCACCGGTCGGGCGCCCTGGGCCACGTCCGAGACGAGTTTCTGATGGTAGCGATTGCGTTCCTCAGGCGGGAGCTCAGAGAAGAATTGGTTCTTTTCATTGAAATTCATGCCGTAGTAATCATTGGCAATGGTAATGCGCGCCTTACCGTCGTCTGAAAGGGACAGCGCATAAGTTGTTTCAGTGCGGTTGCCACAATCCTTGGCAGCATGGAGAGTCTCGAGGGATTGTGTAGCGAGGGTAATGCCGAGTTTACCATCTGAGGATGTAGTGCCCAGACGGGAATACTGGTCGGTGTCATTTAGATAATAGGCTTCACCGTCCACGGTGACGCGGACGAGTGGCATGCCGAACGATTCCGGCATGGGAAATTGGGCCGCCAGATTGGTGACCCCGTCGATCGGGGGCAGATCCGAGGCGAGCACGAACTCAGGCTGAAAACCGGCGGCGGTCAGCATGGCCTGAAAGAGAATCGCACGATCGGCAAGGTGTCCATAGCCGTCGGATAACGTGGTGTCCGCATCAGAAAGATTGGCCAGCGGCAGGTCGGTGAAGGACGGCCCGGCAACCCGAATGGACTTTGCGACAAAATCGCGGATGGCGATGATCGCGCCCAGACGGTTGGTGGCGGCAGCGGCCAGGTTACGGGCGGTGGCCGCAGCCTGGGTGGAATTCTTTGAATGAGCCAGCATGGCGGCGTTTAACTGCCGGTAATAATCGTTGGCGTCCCCGATAAAATAGCCAATGCCTGGCGTATAGACCCAAACGGGAGGCAATCCCTTTTCTGCGGGCAGTGCGGCGACATTCGTAGCAGACCACAGGAAAGTTTGGTGTTCTGACGACTGGCCGGATTGACCGGTGATGACGCCCGAAGTGCCGCCCGTAAACGTTTGGACGACAACATTCGTCGGAGCCGTCAAGGAAAGCGATTTCTGGTCCAGTGCATCGGGGAACTGGAAAGGCTCGTAGCCTGAGACGAATTGGATATTGGTCATGGTGAGGGCATACTCGACCTCTATCCGGGAGCCAATTTCAACGCCCGGGAGATTTGCAACCAGTATCTTGCCGCCGGGATAACGCTTGGCGGAGGGGTTCCAGCCCTGATCCATGACGTTGATTTCGCCGGCGGAGATGACCTGACGCTCGCCGCTGGCGGAGATAACCTCGGCATGGATCAGTTTGGCGCTTTCGCAGGACGGATTGTAATCAATCTTGATCTCAGCTTCGCGGATTTTTCCGTTATAGGTAAGAATGCGCTTGGCGTATTTGACCGAGTAAATGGCCGTGTGCGCATCGATGACTTCCAACTTCTTGCTGCTTTCCAGAATTTCGGCGTCCGATTGGACAGGAGTGGGCGCCGCGCCCGTAAGGACGGGTTCAGATTCCGTGACAGTCGAGGCCAGAATGGCGCTCTTTCGGGCGTCGTAATTCATGGTCTTGAGCGCCTGTTTGAGTTTCAAATATTGGGCCGGGGAGAACTCGACGGTCTTCAACCTGAGTTCGCGGGAGGCATCCAGCGAGGCCGGCTGGAGCGTGGTGGCTTCATTAAAATTGACGTTTTGCGCATAGCTCAAACCCGGATCCTCAACGGACGAGGCGGTCGGCATGGCAACCGGACCGGTAAAACCATCGCCTAGCTGCACATGAACGCTCTCCTGCATCCCGCAAGTGTAGTCAGTCTCGAGGGGATATTTGCGCTTTTCCAAATCCGCGCCCGCGAGAAGAAAATTCACGATGCCAAAATGGCTGCCGATCCAAGGCAGACTGACCACTGCCCTGCCGGCGCCATTGACGGTCATGCCATCAACGCAAAATTGGAGTTCCGCATGCAGTTTGGCGGTCATGTCCAGCATGTCATCCGGATAAAGTTTCAAAGCAATCAGTTTTGACCCGGGCATGGCAGTTTTGAGCGCGCGTTCAAAAAACCGCTGTTCGTCGTCGGGTTTCATGTGGGAAAAGGCGTTGCGATACTCATCATCGTTGACGCCGTCAAAAAACAACTCGGATTTGGCCTCAAGATGGCCGTCGGCGCGCAAGGTCCCGATGGTGCTGATGCGCATCAAATGTTGATCCACGGGCGGCACAGGACTGGTCAGCAAGTTTTCCCCTTCCGGGCGGCAGACCAAATAGCTGCGGTTGCAATCATAAGCAGGAAGCAAATCCCGGGTGTTTTCATCGGTGGGATCCATCAGGATATAATCACCCTTTTGGGACTGGACGCAGGCGATGGCGTGATCGAAATCGGGCTCCGGCACCTCGGGATCGCGCTTGGCGCCGATATTAATCAGGACGGGATAGGCCTTGAACCCGGCCATCCGCAACATTGACACGAGCAGGGCCGCCTTGTCGCGACAGACACCGTAATTTTTACTAAAGGTAATGCAAACATCATGGGGCTCGAAACCCGGCCGGTCTTTCTCCGGGGTCAAACCCATGTAACGAACGTTCTTGGACACGTAATAAAACAAGGCCAGCATCTTCGCGTGGTCGGTGTCGGCACCGGCAATCAAATGATCCACCGTTTTCTGCATTTCAGGCGTGGTGGCGGCGAGATGAGACTGGCTCAAATTCCAATACCATTTCGAGATGGACTGCCAATCCGGTGTGGTGCTGACAAACAAACGTTGGAGAACCATCTCGTAGGGGGGCATGTCGGGTTCATCGTACATGCGAGGAACATCCTTGATTTCCCAATGATAGACAAGGGAACCGTCGGCGTTCGTTTGGACGAAATCGGTCACGGTTCCCGGAACTTCATCGCGCAGGGCGATGCGCTGCAGCGGGCGGCCGACGGGGGAATGCACTTCATAAGAGAGGTGGCGGATTTCGCTGGCACCCTCAAAGACATTTTCATCGTCAAATTCGCCGGGAATCAACGGGCGCTCGGTGGTTTGGCGCGCGACCAGGTGAACGATATCGCCAATGTCTAACTGGGGAATACTGACGCGCAGAACCCGGCTGTTTGGATCGTAAATATTCTCCGACATCTGGCTGTCATCAATGGATTCCTTGGAGTTGGCGGACACGTCCACAGGAATAACGCGGCCATCCGGCTTCATCACCTCAAGGTCGGGAATGGAAACGGTTGAGTAGGGCAGCTGGAAACCAAAGGAAAGCGCCCGGTTATCACGCCGTCCCTTCTCGGTCAGGACTTTAACGAAGGTTTCGTCCTGGCTTTCACCGGTGCCGTCCAAGCGGTAGAGGCGGACGGATTTTCCGTCCACGGTGGCGCTATCGCAATTGGGAAGCTGCGCGGGGGTGATATTGCTGGCGGCGGCCAGGATTTTTCCGGCGTCCATCAATGCCCAATTGCTGCCGGTGTAAAGATTGGTGTCATCACCGCGCGCGGCCAGCAGGAATCCCTGGGCCAGGACGACCAGAGCCGTGACCAAAAAACGAGGCTTAATGGAACTGTTCATTTTCATATATCGAGACTGTTCTAACTTAGCGCAATTCGGGCCATGCGCCAGCGAATTTGGGCTGCCGACGGGCAAAGCGAGCGGCTGCCGGGGACTAAAAGGAAAGAAAAAAGGCGCCGTGGTGAAACGGCGCCGTGTAAGCAAATTCCAAAAAATGTCTTTCAACAAAATCGAACCGGGAATCTTCGCGGCAGCAAAAACAAATTGCCCGAAAAGTCCGTGAAACTGTCATTTCCCCGGTCACCAACGAAATGATTTTAACTGAGATCGACAAGCGCCCTGGTTGAATCTCGTGAGAGGCGCAGGAGTGACACGCAACACCCGAAATTTAAGCCAACCGAGTACCGACGACTATGCCGACAAACGCTGAACATTTTGGGCTTTTAAACCCTTATCGCTAGGAAGAACCTCAAAAGAAACCTGGTCTCCTTCGTTCAACGTTTTGAATCCCTGACCAAGAATCGACGTATGATGCACAAACACGTCCTGACCGGATTCCTGGGCGATGAAACCAAAACCTTTTTTATTATCAAACCATTTTACTTTGCCACTGGCCATAGCTGCTCCTGAATTTAAAGGCTGCTCTTAGAGAGAGACTGTCAACGTTTGTTAACCAGTCAGGATGTGTATACGACCTTTCTCACAGCGCACACCTTAGTTTTGTGATTTGATACTATTGATTTTAATATCACGCGTCAAGAAAAAGTGCCAATCAGGTTACAAAAATCATCATTCCAAATGCATCGCCTGATCCAGCAACTGGGGAAGGTGACTTGCCAGAGCGGTTTCGCCAATAATGAGGCTCGCGCCAGCCTTCTGGGCAGCCGCAAACAACTCCGATTTTTTATCGGATGCGAAGGCAATGATAGGTAAATGGCTCGTAGGGGAATCGGCCTTAATTTTTTCGATTGTTTCCAGTACTTCGCCTCGGGATTCTAAATCCACCATCACAAAAAGTGGTTGCTCCCGACGGGCGGTTGCCGCCAGGGTCGAGATGTTGTTGACGGTCAGGACGCGGTACTTCAAGTCTTGCAATCGGTTGGCCAGCTGGCTGCCGGGCATCAGCCTTTCATAAAATAACAGCGCGAGCGGTTGCGTCATGGTCCAAGGTTGACTCGAAAAACGCCAAAAGGCAAAAAAGTTTTTGCGCGTCGTGCAAGGTTCAAAAGGAGCAGGGTTGGTAATAGGTTCACACCTTTTTTGGAAATCGAGTCGGATGTTTGGCTTTGACCCCAGCTCCCCGGCGATATTATGCCCGAAACTTTTAGTCGGTTAAAGTGATGTATTATTGTACTCATGAGCGAATGAGTTGGCGCTTGGGCAGTTCACGGCGAAAGGGCTTTAACGCCGGAAAGGCAATTGAAAGCGTGAGGCAGATTGGCACTCGTAGTCTTGGCTCCTGACATAAAAGCCAAAAGGTCAGTGCGGTGGCCGTGCGCCAAGCATAAATTAAATTAAATGAGACATTTTATTTTACCGGCAGGCAGGATGGCGGGAGTTCTGCTCTGTCTGGGACTGGCCGGCTGCCAAACGCACCCGACCACGCCGCTCGGAGGCGGCTATGAGGAGATCAAACATACGATTCATACATTGCTGCCCGGAGAGACCCCCCCGCGCATAGCCCTGGTTCACCTGGATGCTGATGGGCAAAAAACCATGATTTGGCCTTCGCTGTATTGTGCCAACGAAGTCGTAAATGGTGAGGTGGCCATTTTTGTGGCGGACAAAGCCAGTGCAAACGCTGGGGCAGACAGCATCCATCCCCGGTTGTTCGCGGTGGAAACGCCGGGACTGCCAGTAGACATTACAGAAGAGGTTTTATGGCGCTGGGCCCGGGCAAATAGCAAGGACGTGTACAAGACGTTTAATCGGTATAGTTTGGCCACGCCCGAACAACAAAACGGCGGCTTGAAGGTGAACTTGGAATTCTGGTCGGGAAGCTATCTTACCGACGAAGACTGGCCGGAAACCGGTGAATTGAATTTGGACTGGGTGGAGGTGACAAAAATGATGCGCTCAGTCGAAGCCAAAGGGGTGCGGGAAAAGGATTTGCGATGGCAAACGGCATATATCGGAGAGAAGTTTTGAAGGGTGAGGAACGAAGCGAAGTTCACTTTGGCGCCAGCCCCCTCTTTCAGGATTCCTCAAGCCTTCTGCTTACGCATCAAAGACTCGATGTCGGCGATTTCGATGGGGGTTTCAGCCATTAAATCCCGGGTGCCGTTTTCGGTGATAAGCACATCGTTCTCGAGTCGAACCGCGAGTTCTTCATCAGGAATATAAATGCCTGGTTCAACCGTCATGACCCAACCCGGTTGGAAAGGAGCGTCGGGCGGAACAACATCATGAACGGCAAGGCCGAGGGGATGGCCGACGCCGTGCATGAAATATTTTTTGACGGCGGGACGATCCGGACTTGCCTGTTTGATCTCGCGCAAACTCAGCAGGCCCAGATCAACGAGTTCTTTTTCCATCAACTGTTCAGCTTCCTTCTGCCAGTCACGCGGCAACTTCCCGGGTCGCAGGTTCTGGATAGAACCACGGAGGACGCGCAGAACAGCATTATAAACCTTTTTCTGGCGCGGCGTGAAGCGGCCGCTGACAGGAATGGTGCGGGTCAAATCGGCGTTGTAGTTTTGCCAGGAAGCGGCAACGTCCAGCAGGAGCAATTCGCCGGCACGGCAGGTGGCGGCATTGGCTGTGTAATGCAGACAGCAGGCGTTACGTCCGGTGGCGATAATGGGCGAGTAAGCGAACTGGCAGCGGCTTCGGATGAACTCGTGAGCGTACTCAGCTTGAATTTCGAACTCGGCGACCCCTGGCCGGGTGAACCGGGCAACGCGCTCGAACCCGGAACGGGTAACATCGCAGGCATGCTGCAGGAGATCGATTTCAGGTTCAGACTTTACCACACGCAATGAAGAAAGCAGCGGGGCAAGACGGTGATAATCATGTAGCGGATACTGCCTTTTGACGTCGGCAATGAAGCGGGCGTCGCGGCTTTCAACCTCGATGACGGCGCGGCTATGTTCGTTTGAATTGAGGTAGATATGGTCGGCGGCACAGACCAGACGATGGAAGACCCGGGGAAATTCCTGGAGCCAAAAGATCGTCCGGATGCCGGTGAGCTCGCGTGCCTCGTCCCGGGTGAGTTTGTGGCCCTCCCAGAGTTCATTTTCGGGAGAAGGCTCGCGCAGGAACAAGATTTCCCGGTTTGTCTCGTCCGCAGCGCCTGGATTTAACAGGAGGATGCTTTGTTCCTGCTCGACTCCAGTGAGATAGTATAAATCTGAATTAGGAATGATCGGCAGCGAGCCATCGGCGTTGGTAGGAAAAATATCGTTGTTATTAACGATGGCGACCGACCGCGGCAGTAGGAGGTGTTGCAACCGTTCGCGATTGGCAGTGAATAATTTGGTGATGAGAGATTCGTTTGGCACAGTTTAAAAAAGTTAAATTGATGATCAGCGCATGCTCTTGCTTTGACGGCAGTTTATCAAACTGATTTGCGAGGAACCATCGGTCGCGGTCCTTTATTCCTAATTATCGCCGCCTTTGCGATCGAGCCAATTCAGCAGCAAAAAAAGTCACGGAAAAATAGGGAAACACGCCGAAACAGGTATCGCCGACGGATCGCGAATGCCGGCCACGGGCTTGGAATACCGTGAAAATTCCAGCGAACGAACAGGCGACAGCGCCGGGGATGAAGACCGCAAATTAGAACCAGCCATGTTTTTGGACCATTTCGTTTTCATAAGATTGAAGTTTGGATCATCGGAATTTCAAGTAGGCACGGGTGCCGTTGGTATTAAGGGTCTCCGTCTGGGTGGTAAGGAAAAGGCGGGTGGCAGCCACTTTGCCGGTTTGGGAAAGGTAATCCTGAACAACCCGCGCGCGGGTGGCGGCAAGCGTTGCCAGGTCGGACTGGCTGACAGGGTACGTCGCGAGCAAGGCGTCCGTAATCGGATCTGATGGGGCGACCGAATTTGTGGAGTCAACCAACGCGACCGCGATGGTTGAAAAGAGCGACTGGCTGCGGGATGTGAGCGACGCTCCCGTTTTTGCAACCTCCGTCGGATGCAGACCGGTTGGTGAGGATTGCGCGGCGACGAGCGCGGCGACGTTCGTATTGGCCGCAATGATCGCAGGGGTGATTCGACCACTGACCAACGCCTCTTGGAACAGCTTTTGGACCCAATCGGAATGGTCAGCGGGCGAGACAATAATCTGGTCGGCGGAATTCGTGGCACGATCCGCGTCGCGTAGTTGTTGCCAAATGCGGGTACGAATATCGCCATCGAGGTCGGCGCGCTGGAGACCAGCGCGGTCGGCATCCGGAATCACACTGCCGTTAATTTCCAGTTCCAAGGCGGGCCGGGCGTTAAGGGCCTTGGCGAGCGCATCCAGTTTTTTCAGGTCGGCTGGCGAAAGCTCCGCACTACCGGGCGCGAAATCCTGGTAACTCAATTCTTCCCCGCCACCGCCAAAAACGGCGCCAAGCAAGGAAAACGGCGACGTGGCGACTTTCTCCAGAATATTGCCAATGACACGCATCACGACTTTGCCGATGCGGAATTTAGGATCGTCAAGACTGCCCTGGATGGGGACATCGAGGACAATTTTGCCGTCCCTATCCTTCAGGAGCGCGACGGCGAGACGCACCGGCAAATGTGTGGCGTCGGGGCCGGGCACTTTCTGACCGAAGGTAAACTGATCAAGCGTGATGACATTTTTTGAGGACAATTTGCGACCTACCAGCTGATAGGCCAAGTCGAGATTCAATTTGCCTTCTGCCAACTCGTAACCAGCGAATTTAACGACGTAAGGACTCGCCGGGGTAAGGTCCATTCCCTTTAGCGAGATCTTCAACTCATTGGTCATGGACTGACTAAAAGGATTGATGGTTCCGGAAATTTGAGCCGGGCCGATCCCTTCCACCTGCGCACTGATGTCAATATTGGCGTGTTGGAGTTGTTCAGTCGAGAGTGCGGAGATGGAACCGTTCACTTGCTGGATGGGAAGGTTGACGTTCGGATTCATCGAACGATCGGTAAAATTGGCGGCAGTATTGGAAATAACCACCTCGTCGATGGATATTGTTGGAAGGGAGGAATTAGCGGGCGGCGGGCTGTTTGTCTCGGCGGCTTTGGCGGATTTTTTATTGGCGGCAACCGCGTTGGTGTTCGTAAGACGAAGGACATTCATCAAATTGATGGTACGGTTCGTCTCGATGACGAGGTTGGCGAAGAGATTGTCGACCGCAATCTGCCGGATATTGACGGTGGGCGGATTCAGGTTGGCCGAGATGCCGTTGACGTGGATGGCATCCCACTTCAGCAAGTCATCCCCGAGACTGTCCACGGTGCGGAATCCGTCAAGGCTGGCGTCACCGTTAAACGTGACAATCGGCAATTCACCGGACAGGGTGCGCAACCGAACGCGACCGTGCAACCCGAGCTGACTACCAAGAATGAAGAGGTCAAATTTTGGTTCGAGATACGGATCCAGCGTTCCGAGATCAATTTGATCAAGGTCTAACTGGACATCAAAGTCGGGAGGCGAGAGGGAGGCGGTGGTTTCCGAGGTAATGGTGCCGCGCTCGTTCCAGCGCAGGGCCAATCGGGAGGTGAAATTCGTGCCGGGGAGGTTGGAAATATTTCTGGCATTAAAGGCAATACTTGTCAGGGCCAGTCTGGCCGGGCGTGAATTCACGTCGTCCTGAAAATAAACGTCGGTGTTGGTGACATCGACACTGCGCAGAGTGGCAGACCATTGATTGGTACTGTTGAGGAGCAGGGCAACCGCATTGGTGACCGAGCGCAACAAAAAGAGAATACTGCCGGAGACGTTGGCCGGATTGGCGGGCGGCTGGACGAGTTGAACCACGTTAAGGGAAGCGTCTTTGTGGCGTAGGATATCGAGACGCGACCCATCCATGAGGATTGAATCGACACTAACGCGGCGACTCTGCATATCGCCCCCTGCCCCGGTGACGCTGAAAAAAGGCAGTTCAACAATATTATTGGAACTGCCGGGCTCGCCGAGTTTGAAATTGCGCAGGGAGACGGCGGCTCCATTCACGGAGGCGGTGTGGTTGGTGGCACTAAATTCAAACTGATAATCGGCATGCATCCCGAGCACGCCGTCGCGAATCTCGAACCGGACGAGGTCCTGATACAAGGGCGCGTATTTGTTGAGCGTTAAATTGTTAAGGGTGATACTGCCCTGGGAACGCAAGGGGCTGAGGTAAAAAAAGCCGCTCCAGGAGATTTGCTCACCAGCGTCGGTGGTACCGGAGAAAGCGTAAGGGTTCTTGTTCTCCGGGTCAGTGCGAAAGTTATCAAGGCTGACGTCGATCGGACCCAGAGTACGCTTGAAAGGGGTACGGGTGGTGAAATCGGCCAGCGCGGCGGACGCGCCACGAATATTAAGTTGCTGAATGCGCACCGCAACCGGCGCCGAGGTTTTGGGGGCCGGCGCAGACGCGGGGGTGGAATTGGTGGAAAACTTGGTGACAAGATCCGAAAAATTAAAGGAATAATCCGGATTCATCTGCACGTGGACATACGGATTAACGATGCTGATTTCATGGAATCCCAACGCGTGACGGAACAGGGAGGTCACCTGGAAATGCACGTACACTTCATCCCAGGAAACAAACGGGGCGCCGTCCCGGTCCTTGATCATCAAACCGTCGATCGCAGTGGAGAACGCGAAAGGGTTTAATTTGATCTTTTCGATGCTTACCTGGCGATTTAGCTGCCGGGAAAGCTCCTTGATAGCAACCAGGCGCACAATTGGCGGCAGGATCAAAAAGCCGGAGACAGTGTAAAGCAACAACAGTACGATTAACCAGAGCAGCCATTTGCGCCGGCGCTGAGGGACCGAACTCCTGAGTGAATCCTTATTCATCCTGATGGTTTAGGTTCATCGGAAAGGCTTGCGGCGTCAATCTTTTCGAGCGTGATCAGGATTGCGGAGTTTGGCGGAGATGCATTAGAGTTTGCGGGTCGAACCTGATGAGCACCTTTCAAATCATATTCACGCCAACCAGCGCGGCGGAACTGGCGCGGATGCCAAAGGAATTGCAGTTGCAGATCCTGGGCGATTTTCGCGGGTTGCCGCAGCATGTGATCGCCAGTGAACTGGAGGATTTCGGGAAACTGGAAAGTGGTGGCCATCTGCTGCACCGGTTCCGGATCGGCGATTATCGGGTTTATTTTGAGCGGCACACACTGGGAGTGCTGGTCCATCGCATCCTGAGCCGGCATACCCTGAAAGATTTTCTTTTCCGTTCGGGCCTCAAGACCGGTGAGGACGAAGCCTTGCAAGAAAATCCGAAGTTTTGGGAACTGATTGAGACGGCGAAAGGATCAGGCAAGGCTTAAGTCTTCGAAGGCCTGACCAAACCTGCGCCAGCTTTCTAATTTAGTTTGTTCTGCCAAAATGCCTCTCCGTTTGTCCGGGATCAAATCATTTTCTTTCGCCAGAATTTGGTCATCTGTTAGGCTGCAAAAACCATGTCGTTTGAATTCACATTTTTGGGATCAGGAACATCGCAGGGTGTGCCGCTGATTGGCGTTGACTATCCGCCCGAATTTTTGGCCAACCCGAAGAACTGGCGCACGCGTCCGTCGATTTACGTGGCAACGGCGGAAACCAAATTGGTGGTGGATACTCCGCCGGATTTCCGGACCCAATGTCTGCGAGAGAAAATCAAATGGCTGGACGCCGTGGTGGTCACCCATGCGCACGCAGATCATGTGCTGGGAATGGACGATTGCCGGCGGTTTTGCGACCTGCGAGGAAACAAGGCGCTGCCTATTTATGCGAGCGAGGAGACCATGCAGCATTTGCGCCGGGTTTTTATGTATGCTTTTCACGCCGGACCCTGGCCGCGCGGTTATTTCATTCCGGAAGAGCATGTGGTGAACGACACCTTCCGGGTGGGTGACTTGGACATCACTCCCCTGCCCTTGCCTCACGGAAAAATGACGACCTACGGTTATTTGTTTGAGCAGAATGGTCGGAAACGACTGGCCTACATGAGTGATTGCAAAGAAATTCCGGAAGCCGCACTCGCCAAAGTCCGGGGTGTGGAGGTTGCGGTGCTGGACGCGCTGCGATATAAACCGCACCCGACGCACATGTGCCTCGATGAGGCGCTCACGGCTTCACGGCGGATAGGCGCAGCGCGGACATTTTTCACCCATCTAACCCACGATTACGACCATGACTTGGCGCAGGCCGAATTGCCAGAGGGAGTTTGCCTGGCTTGGGACGGGTTAAAAATTATCAGCGAACCCTAGTCAGCCGTCGGGCAAATCCGAATATTATCAAGCTCGGCCGGAGAATGCCGGATTCGCATGCGGCGTTTGGGCTGGATTACTTTTATCATGAAAAACACGTGGATTGCGGGATTGTTTTTGGCGACGCTACTGTTGGGCGGAGAGACGCGCGCCCAACCGGCAGCTGAAGATCCTTTGTTCAGCCCGGCTAATCCGCCAGGCATGAAGCCAATTTCGGACCACGCCACCCCCGCGTATCGCGCGGTCAAACAATTCGAGCGCGGAGTCAATTTGGGGAATTATCTGGAAGTCCCGCCCGGCGGCGGTTGGGCGGGGGTGACGGTTTCAGCGAGTGAGTTTGCCGCCATGCGGCGTGAAGGGTTTGATCATGTGCGGGTACCGATAGGCTGGCAACATTACGTTGGACCGGCGCCAGATTTCTTGGTTGAAACAGGGATTTTCCAGCGGGTGGACTTCGCGGTCACGAACGCGCTGACGAACCACCTGGCCGTGCTGATCAATATCCACGGCTTCGACGCGATGGATGAGGATCCAGCGGGTGCGACGGAAGAATACTTGAAAATCTGGGAGCAGATCGCCGGACATTACCAAAAATACCCGAAACAACTGGCGTTTGAACTCGATAACGAGCCGCACAAAAACGCGACCACAGCCCTGATGAATCCGATTTACCGTTGCGTAATCAGTTTGATCCGAGGGAGCAATCCGGACCGAACTATTTTCGTCGAGCCGGGAGACTGGGGCGGAATTTCGGAATTGAAGAACTTGGAATTGCCTTCAGACGACAATGTTATCGTATCCGTGCATTGCTACGAACCGTTTCATTTTACACACCAGGGAGCGGGGTGGGCGGGTCCGTCTGTGAAACAAACCGGCATTGTATTTCCTGGGCCGCCGGCAAAACCGCTCGTGCCGGATCCAGGGCTTGATTTGCCTTCATCGGCATTGGCATGGATCGCCAAATACAACACCCTGCCGACCGCAGAAAATCCAAGTAGTGCTCTGGCTTTTACGGGCAGATTAAAATATGTTCGCGCGTGGTCAGATTATTATGGACGACCAGTGCATCTTGGTGAATTCGGCGCGTTCACGACGGCGGATCAAACGTCGCGCGCAAACTTTTACGCCGCCTTCCGGAAGACGTGCGAAGCGCAGGGCATTGGCTGGTGCATTTGGGATTGGAGCGCCGGATTCCGTTACTGGGACAAGACCCTGGATAAACCCCTCCCCGGCATGCACGAGGCACTCTTTGGTCAGGACTTTTGAAACGTCCGTGAAGTCAGGGGACAAATTCGAGCCAACACGATATCTGCCGGGGGCAACCCTGGTACTATTGCTCCTAATGTCTTGGATCCCCTTGTCAGCACGAGCGGAAGGAGGAGACGAGGTGGTAGTGCTTTACAATTCACACGTGCCAGCATCACGAGCAATCGCGGACCATTACGCGGCCATGCGCCATGTCCCCGCGAACCAGATTTTTCCCTTTGGGCTAACCACGAATGAAGTCATGACGCGGGCGGATTTTAAAGAATTCCTCCAAACCCGTTTGGCGGCCGACTTGGTGGAAAACGGGCTGTGGAAATTTGGCAAGGTGACGGTCGGCGCGAGCACTCATCAGCGCGGGCACTCGGAGACAGGGGTGGTGGCATCAAAGATTCGTTATGCAGTGCTCTGTTGGGGCATGCCTTTAAAGATAGCGGAGACAGATACGCCGCCAACCGACTCAGGTCTCAACCGGAACGAAGCATCGGTGGATTCGGAATTGACCTGGCTGCCGCGATTGCAAAACCAAGTCCCTTTGGGGGGACCATTAATCAATTACTTGTACGGCTGCACGAACCGGGAGGAATTATCGCCCACGAATGGTTTATTGCTGGTGGCACGACTCGACGGACCAACTCCTCAGATCGCAAACCTGCTCGTGGACAAAGCCATGGCCGCAGAAAGCAATGGATTATGGGGGCGCGCTTATTTTGATGCGCGCGGATTGCAACCGGGCGACCGGTACTATGCCGGGGACAAATGGATGCTGGACGGTGCCAGGGTCTGCCTTGCCAAGGGTTTTGATGTGGATACGGACACCAATGCCGAAACGTATCCGGCGTCTTATCCGATGAGCCAGATCGCATTTTATGCAGGCTGGTATGCCGGTGATGCCTGTGGCCCGTTTGCCCAACCTACCGTGGAGTTCATGCCCGGCGCGTTCGCCTATCATTTATTTTCGTTCAGCGCCGCCACGCTGCGCAGCAGCACCGACTGTTGGTGCGGACCCCTGCTGGCCAAGGGCGCAACCTGCACGATGGGTTGCGTGTACGAGCCTTATCTTGAGTTCACTCCCAATATCGCCCTTTTTCTCGCACTGTTTTGCAGCGGGGATACGTTCGGCGAGGCGGCTTGGGCTTCGCAACGAGGTTTATCATGGCAAACAACCGTGATCGGTGACCCGCTTTATCGGCCTTTCAAAAACTCACCAGCCGTCCTGCACGCCCGTTTGGCACGAGAGAACAATCCATTGATCGAATGGTCCTGGAATCAGGTGATCAATCTGGATTTGATTCGCGGAGTTCCCCCCGTCGAACTGGAAAGCGTGGTGGAGAATCTGCCCGCGACATCAAACAGCGCGGTGTTGACTGAAAAACTTGCCATCTTGGATGAGGCTTGCGGAAAACCGACTTCGGCGATTGAGACATGGCAGCGCGCCCTGACGCTAAAACCCACCCCGCAGCAACGCATCCGGATTCGGCGCACGCTGGCAGAAAAACTGGTGGAGACCGGGCGCATAGCGGATGCGATTCAGAATTGGAAGCAATTGATCGCTGAGTCTCCGGCTTATCCGGGGTTGCCGATTGTTCAGGAGAAGTTACGCGAGCTTGAGGCAACCGTCGCAGTCAGCCACAAATAGGCCTAGTCTCATGAATTGCTTTTCCCGGAGAACAAAGCGGCCCGCAGAGCAGCCACTTGCAATTCAAACATTTGGGGAATACTGAGATGACGACGTCGCGGCCAATCTTCTTCGATACCCACGCGCACCTGGACTATCCCGAGTTTGTGCCGGATTTTGCGGAGGTTCTGGCACGAGCGGCGACGACGGGCATCACCAAACTGGTATCGATCGGCACCAGTCTGGAGAGCAGCCGGCGGGCGATCAGGCTGGCGGAGAAATTCGGGCAGATTTATGCCGTGGCGGGGTGGCACCCGTCAGATGTGCTGACCGCGCCTGCGGATGTGCGCCCCGCCCTGCGAGAACTGGCAATGCACCGCAAGGTTGTGGCTTTGGGCGAGACCGGCCTTGATTATTATCGCCTTCCCAGTTCCCAGGGAGGGAGTGCGATGGACGACGCTCACTATAAGGTGAGACAGGCGGAGATGTTTCGCCAGCATTTGGACGTGGCCGCCGAATTTGGTTTGAATTGTGTCATCCACCAGCGGTCGGCTTTCGACGATACATTGGCACTCTTGAAACCTTACACTGGAAAAGTTCGCGGAGTGTTTCACTGTTTTGGTGAATCGGTCGAACGTCTGAATCAAGTTCTAGCGATCGGTTCGCTCGTCGGTTACACGGGAATCGTTACTTTCAAGAACGGACAGAATATTCGGGACGTCGTCGCTGCGACGCCAATGAATCAATTCATGCTGGAAACCGACTGCCCCTACCTGGCTCCGGTTCCCTATCGCGGCAAGCGCTGTGAACCGTCGTTTGTAAAGGAGATTTCGGAGATGGTCGCCCAAACCCGCAAGTGCTCTCTTGCAGAATTGAGCGAGGCGACCTGTAAAACCGCCCGCGAGTTTTTCCACAAACTGGAAGACTGATTTCAAGGCCTGGCTGCATTCCCGCGTCGAGTTTTTGGACTTGTCGTGTCTCACTTTCTGACAGCGTTACACACTTCTAAACCTTTTTACCGCACAATATTGCGAACATCCGATGGCATGGAATGTGCGTTGATGCCCTTGTGTGGGACCAATTGTTGATGAGCCCCATACGTAGCAAATGATTACCGCCATCAATACTTAAAAAGGACTTACAATGAAAACCTCCATCCCCGTGCTATTTGGCCTGCTGGCCGTGCCCCTACTCCTGACTTCCTGCGCCACACCCCGGCCGCCAGTGGCTTTTTACAATAAGGATAATACCGCACTGGTCATCGATTCGCTGGACAACAACACATGTGAAGTGATCAAGCCAACGCCGCAGGGGAAACAGCAAAACGTTCAGGTTTTGACGGAGGCCACCAAGTTTTCCCAGCATCAGACGGCAGTCGTCATTCTCGAAAATTATGACGAACCGCAACTCGGTTCCCAGTTCCGTGACCGAGCCACGCCGCTTTTCGTTGGCTTGCGCGGGCTCGGATATGAACGCATATACTTTCTCCAGGGCAAAGGGGTGAACAACCCTGACGGCTTGCTGACTCTGGCCAGCTACGACTGAACAATTTTGATGACATGATCAATTAACGATCAAAACTGGTTAGGACTTAAACATTTTTTGGTTAGGGTATTGGTTGGGGCGAGGCGGAACAACGCAGGTTGTTCCGCCCGTTTTTTTAATCAAACAATGCCAGGATCGTGAAGTCCAAGGATTTCTCAACGGTGGAGCGGTGAATTCAAGGAAAACAAAGACCAAGCAATTTTTCGGCGAAACATTTAAAGCCCCCGGCAATGCCTTGCCCGGCAGGAATTACGACGTATATTCAAGTGCGAACCTTATGACAAGGCGACAAATACTGGATTTATACTTTCTCGACGCGCGCCATAAACTGGTTGAGCTGGCCGCATTTCTTGACCGCGTCGAGCGCGCGGGTGGCGCTGAGGATTTCCGCCTGAGGGATTTTCGAACAGCAGCGGCCTTGCTCGGGAGCAAAAAGCGGGGCAAGGCCAAGGCCGTGTTACTGACGTTCAGCGATCCGACACGGAAACCGCTGACGAAGGCTGAAGGCAAAGGTTCCCTTGGCGCTTGGAAACGAAAATAGCAGGTTGCCGCGATGATTCCCTCTCAACGGCTTAATGATTCTGTCCTATGAGATACATTGAACCCCATGCCCACATGGTCAGCCGCACGACGGATGATTACGAACGAATGGCTCTGGCCGGATGTGAGGCCGTTTGCGAACCGGCTTTCTGGGCGGGGTATGACCGGAGCTCCCCTGCCGGTTTCTTTGATTATTTTTGTCAACTGACCCAGCATGAACCGAAACGCGCGGCGAAATTCGGCGTGAAACATTTTTGCTGGCTTTGCATCAACTCCAAGGAGGCTGAAGATGTGAAGCTGGCGGAGGAGGTAATCGAGCTGGTGCCGTCATTTCTGCAATCCGAGAACGTTCTGGGAATAGGGGAAATCGGATTGAACAAAAACTCGCGAAACGAGTTGAAAGTATTGGAGCGCCAGATTGAACTGGCGGCCAAACATCGACAACTGATCCTCGTTCATACCCCGCATTTGGAGGACAAACTAAAGGGCACTCGCCTGATTCTGGACGTGTTGAAAAACGATTCGCGCATCTCGCCAGAGCGGGTGATCATTGACCATGTGGAGGAGCATACCGTGGAAATGGTCTTGGATTGCGGCATGTGGGCGGGCATGACGCTTTATCCGGAGACCAAGGCCACACCGGCACGCGCGATCGATATTTTGGAATTGTATGGAAGCGAACGGCTCTGGTTAAACAGCGCGTGTGACTGGGGCATAAGCGATCCCCTGGCGGTGCCAAAAACAGCCCTGGAAATGAAGAAACGCGGCCATGCCGCCAAGGCCATTGAGCACGTGGTTTTCGCCAACCCGAAACGTTTCCTCAGCCAGTCAGCGCACTTTAAGTTGGATTAATGGAGATATGTGAATCCATAACGTGCCCGTTCTGCGGGCAAAGCTACGAACTGGCGGTTGACACCAGCGTGGCCAGCCAACGATTCACGACGGATTGCGAAGTTTGTTGCCGCCCTTTTGAAGTGCTGGCGGAATGCGAGCCTGGAGAAATCCTGAGCTTGGAGACGCTGACCAATTAGTCCAAAACTGGCAGGTTGGACTACCCGCCGGCAGTGGCTAACGACGATCAAAACAGCTCGAAGCGTTCAGAGACATAAATAATGTCGTCAGGCTCAAGGTAAAATGGCGTGGAATCCTGTCCGTCCAGAATCCGCTGCAAATTTATGATGTAGTGCTTCATCACGCCATTTTGATTGCGGATGATCTTTACCGCGCGGGTGTTGGCGGTGGCATAGTCAAAACCGCCGGACTCCATGATCGCTTCCAGCGCGGTCATGGGATGATCGCTCATAATCTTGCCGGGATGAACGACGGCGCCGGTGACAAAGACTGGGAAACTCGATGACTGAAGGGATACCGTGATGTCTTTTGAACCAATTTGGGGAGCATAAAGTGTGATCAAATTGTCCTGCAATTGATCAATGGTAACGCCGGCAGCCTGGACTTCGCCAATCTCGGCCAGGGAGATCTTGCCATCGCGACGGATCGGCACGGTCGCATCGAGATTGGGGGAGCTCGGAATGGAAATTTTGATGACGTCGCCCTCCCGGAGGATGATGACCTCAGGATGAGCGGGAGAATTGGTAACAGCGGAATTTTGATTGCTCAGCGGCTGCGTGACGAAGTCATCTTGGGTGGCGCAACCACCAAAGCAGAGCAAGGATGCCAGAATCAAGCCACAAAGTGACAGTGTGCTCTGAAACCCGGGGTAGCTCAGAAAGGAAGGAATCATGGTTTTCATAGGATTTTCAAACTCTCTCGAAAATGTTGCTTAAAAGAGATTTGTTGTAAAGAAATAAGGTGAAATGATGCTTCGGGTAGACTCGGGAGGACTTCGCCCCAATTGAACGTTTCAATGATTTGCCAAAGAATTCAAGAATCAGTAGTTAAAACCAAGCTGGAAACCAATCTGATTGCTGTGCTGACTATAACCCGTGTCACTGGATTCGTTGTCGTTATATGCGTAAGTGACCAGCCAGTTGCCATGTTTAAGAAAGCTTCGGCCGAAGCCGGCGGAAAAAGTGTATCCGTTATCCGTGCGCGCATTGCCCAGGGATACGCTTTTGGTGGAGAGGGTGGTGGTGTATTCGGTCCTGCTATAGCCAATGCCAAGATTCAATCGGTACTTGACCAGGATGCGCTGGGACAAATTGAGGTTTACCGTGGTGATATCCGACGATTGCGCCTCAACGAAATAGTCCGAGGCACCCGTGGTGCGATTGGCGCTCAATGAGATCTGAGTGACCAGAAATGGCTGGTATTGGACAGCGGCACCGAAAATCGGGCTCAGGGAGTCGTCATACCCTGCCGCCAGAAACTGCTCCTCATTGAAACCGACACTGCCTTGCAGGCTGATTTTGTCAGTGGCCCGCCAGGCTCCATTCACTTGGATCACTTCATTTACAGAATCAGGATTGCTATTGGTGCCACTATCAGAAACCGTGGTGTAGCCGCCGCCGACACTTAAGCCAGCATTCAAACGTGGTGAAAACACATACGTCGCTCCCTCCTGGGTTGACCACGCGTAGGAATTCTGGAAACCGGAAACCAGGCTGATATTCTGGTTAAGCGAAGCATTGCCAACCCATTTGTCGTTAAAAGCATAGGCAGCCGAGAGGGTGGTACCATAGGATTGTTGGGAAGTCTGGGCGGCAGTTTCAGTGTTTGGATCGGAACTGGAGCTGAAGCTTTGCGAAAGCCCGAAATCCCAATCCTCGTAGTGGGTCGCCCCGTTCAAGGACAGTGAATGATCGACCGATTGACCAAACTGGCTTGAAGAATAAAAATTCAACGTGGGAGTGTAGTCAATTGTCCAGTGTCGGCCAAGGTTGGCGGTCAGGCCGGGAGACACGCTCTGACTGATTAAATCGTGCTGGCTTCCCGGGGCAGACAGGACTCCGGTGGCATATTGGAAACTGTAGCTCACATGGGGATGAAGCGTGACCGGGCCGTATTGGAAAAGGCCGGCGGAGTCGGGATTCACAACGCCGGCAGGGATAAAAACGTTCATCGGGTTGTTAATGGCATCGTCCTGCACCACTTGGGGGGCGGTGGCGACCGGAGGTGTTTGATTGACAAGGACATTGCCAGCAAGCATTGGCTGGACTGACAACACCCCGGCGGCCAGAATCAGCCCGCGTTTTTTTGTGTCCGAATTGACCTTCCGATTTTTTAGACTCATAAAATGCGATATTGGTAGATTAAAGCGGCATTGTTCACATTTATCCATCCGGAGTATTGCTGCTGCTTTTTCTGATTTTTTGCCGCGACCCGGCCAATCCCCTGCCGCCTAAAAGAGACTTCCGGTCTCCGGTAAGCTACAAAATAGTGTCAAAATAATTAACAATTGCCATCAAAAAAACATCACCAAGCTCACCCACTGTAAAAATCATTTCATACTTTAGCGGTTTTACCAGAATGGTTTACGCCTTCCACACCTGTTGCGGCTTCGTATTGATACCCGCCATGGCATTCCGGGTGTCCACGATACAATCGGACCAATCGGCGAGTTCTTGATAATTAATTACTGCGTGATTGGTCGCGATAATGGCGGCATCAAAGCTCTGCAGGGTCTGGCGATCCCACAACACCGAGCGCGTACCCGCCCAACGCGGATGATCGCGCGTGGAACGGATAACGGGGACGTACGGATCATGATAAGCCACGACCGCGCCGCGTGCTTGGAGGTTCTCCATCAGGATATAACTGGGCGATTGCCGTTCGTCATCCACATTGGGTTTGTAAGCGAGGCCAACGACTAAAATGCGACTGCCGTTGACAGCCTTTCGTCTGGAATTGAGTGCCTCAGCGGTCCGGCTGAGAACGTAAAACGGCATGGCCGTATTGATTTCACCGGCAAGCTCAATAAAGCGGGTGTTTTGGTTGAATTCGCGAGCCTTCCAAGTGAGATAAAAAGGATCAATCGGGATGCAATGTCCTCCCAAACCGGGACCGGGATAAAAAGGCATAAACCCGAAAGGTTTTGTCCGGGCTGCATGAATCACCTCCCAGATATCAATTCCCATGGCGGCGTAAACCACTTTAAGCTCGTTAACGAGTGCGATGTTCACGCTCCGGAAAATATTTTCCAGCAGCTTGGTGGCCTCGGCGACCCGGCAGGAGGAGACTGGAACAATCGTCTTGATGGCCAGCATATAGAGACTTTTTGCCCTTTCGAGGCAGGCAGGAGTGTAACCGCCGACAACTTTTGGGATATCGGCCACCCGGCTCAAGGGATTGGCGGGATCTTCCCGCTCGGGGGAAAAAGCGAGGTGAAAGTCAACACCCGCCTGTTTGCCAGATCCAGCCTCGAGTATGGGCAGCAGTTCTTCCTCGGTAGTACCAGGGTAAGTCGTGGATTCCAAAACCACCAGGGCGCCCGGTTGCAAAGCGGGTGCGATTTGCCTGCCCGTGTTCAAAATAAAGGAAATATCCGGTTCCCGATTTTTGTTCAACGGGGTCGGCACGCAAATGATGACGGCCGTGACTTCACGAATACGTTTAAAGTCGGTTGAGGCTTCGAAGGTTCCGGCATTTACGGCAGCCATAATCTCGGGCCCGGGGACGTGTTGAATGTAGCTTTTTCCCCCGTTGAGGCTGGCAACCTTGGCCGGATCGATGTCCAACCCCAACACCTTTACGCCGGAGCGGGCGAATTGGAGCGACAGGGGCAAACCGACGTAACCTAGACCAACGACGGCAATCTTCATAGATTTGTCGGGTTCAGTTACCATTATTAGCGCCCATCCGCGAGAAATTAATTCAGGCGGGGGTTAATGACTGCTGGAAATCAGGCAGTCAAAGGAAGGCGATGCAAGTTACCAACTCTGCGCAAAGAACCGGGTCGAAGGCCAATATCGCAAGCTTCCCAGCTCGAGCAATCCTAGCAATACCTAAACAACATCCCATTAAAACCGTCCCGGCTTAAGCCAGCAGCAATCATTGTCTCATTGTGTCGGCAAAATCCGATAATACTTTTGCTGGGAGGTGTGAACATCAGTGCTGTTGTCATCCCAGATTTCAAGTGGCGCCGTTAGGGTGATGTTGGTCAACGTCGTCCAAGAATTGGTATTGCTCAAATCCGTGGTGGCTTGAATGGTATAACTGTAGCCAACGGTTCCCTGGAGAATTACACCGGCAAACAAGCCGAGTGTAACGCTCGCCGGATTCACAACCACCTGTTCCGGGGTGTTGGTAACGCTCCCATAGGGACTACTGACCACCACTGAGTATAAACCAGCATTGGTGAATTGAATGCTCGAGAGGACCAAGTTCGATGACGTGGCACTGGGAATGGCCACGCCGTTGAAATACCATTGATACAAAAGATTGCCACTGCCCCAGGCCCCAACACTGAGGGTATTGGTTTGACCCCAATACGTCAGCGCACCCGAGAACGGCGCTTCCAAGTACGGGTACAGGTACAAATTGGCAACCGAACTGGTGACTGAACCATAATCATTGGTAACCACCATTGCGTAAGTTCCCAGATTCGGCGGCGTCACGTTCGTGACCAATAAACTGCTGGATGTCGCTCTTGGAAGATTCGTACTGTTAAAAAGCCATTGATATGACAATGGAGACGTTCCGATGGCCGTGACACTGAAAAAGGCGTTACTGTAAGCATTGACGACTTCGTCCAATGGTTCGCTGGTGATGGACGGGGGATACAATATAGTCAGTGAGGCAAGGCTGCTGGAAATACTCCCCTGGCTGGACGAAATCAACACATAATAATTTCCCGCACTGCTAGCATTGGCATTACTGATCACCAACGTACTGTTCGTGGCGCCAAAAATGAAACCGTTAGGGGGGCCGATGATCACATTGGGCGCACTGGTGTAGCCATAACCCGCATTGGTCATCGTGATGCTGGTGACAACGCCATTGCTAACGGAGGCGTAGCCGGCCGCCCCGGAGCCTCCTCCACCAACAAAATTGACGCCTGGCGCAGCGCCGTATCCGTAGCCACCATTGGTCACCACCGAGGAAAACACAAAATTGCCGGTCAGCTGCGCATAGGCACTGGCAAGACCTGCCGCACTCGGCGCACTGGAATACCATTGATAGGACAGCGGCAGTGAACTACTAGCCACAACATTAAAGGATGCATTTTGGCCATTTAAAACCGAGGTATTGCTGACATCTTGAACCAGTTGCACCCCGTTGGTCTCATAGGCGTACAATTCCGCGACATCACTTGAGGTCAAAGCACGATTATAAATGCGAACGTCTCCCAATACCCCGCCAAAAAAGAGATTCCATTCAGCGTCGTGCATCAGATACATGTGGTCGGTTGAATTTGGGGTATGGCCATCGCTAAGCGCACCCTGCAAACTGCCATTAACATATATTTGATATGTTCCATTTGCGTAAACCCCGCAAAGAAAAACCCACGTGTTCGACTGAATTTGGCTCGATCCCAGGCACGTGTTCAAATAATAGGCAGCATCCACCGCCAAGGTGGGTGTATTGACATCCGACCCGCTGGAAACGACTCCCAGCGTGGCCCAAGTGTCTCCAGCTTGCTGGCGTTGCGTAATAATTGGATCAATGTTTGGCGCTTGGGTGGTTGGCAGGGAGGAATATTTTATCCAGGCCGATTGCGAAAAATATGCGGGTGAAGTTCCCACCGGCTGACCAATATCAATATAACCGTCGGTTCCATCAAAGCTGTAGGCACCATTGGTATTGCCAAATCGATCGCTGGTCAAAGTGACCCCTCCATAAATCGTTCCATTATTTCCATTGCCGCTGGCGTCATGGGCATTGCCAGCAAACGGATAATACGCCACAAGTCCATTGGTGAGAAAGGATTGAGCCTGAGAGAGGGTCAGCCCTACAGAAAGCACGATGAAAATGAGAAAGATATTAAGGTGTTTCATAAATAGAATCGCAATGGTTAAGCCATTGCGATTCTAACAACAAAAGCATTACCAATGCAACCAATTATTTCCTAATAAGCTTTTACATCCCGGCGTTTTGAACATCCATTCCTTCTTGCGATGGCTAGCGCATTTACGTTCTGGAAGACTCTAAGCCGACGACCAGGACCACGCCCTACCCCATTTCAGGCGGCAATTGCTCCATACTTAAAAAATTGGCATCTAACACATAATAACTTTTCATCTAAGTCCAGCGAAGTACTTCACTGCCCAGGCAAAACCTGGTAAAACTTGTGGAGGTCCGTGTGAACATCCACACTCGTATCAATCCAATATTCGATCGGCTGTGTGAGGGTCAAATTGGTCTGCACAACCCACGAGTTCGTGTTGCTCAAATCCGTAGTACTTTCAATATTATAAATGTACCCCACCGTTCCTTGGATCACGACTTCGGGGCAAAGTTTGGGAGATACAATCGCCGGATTTACAACAAATTGTCCGGGAGGGTCGGGTTCGAGGGAAAACTTGAGGGACACATTCGCCGGTTTTACAATTACTTGTTCCGGAGGGTTGGTAATGCTGCCATAGGGACTACTGACCACCACCGAATACATGCCGGTATTGGTAAACTGTATACGGGAGAGAATATAGGTTGAAGACGTTGCGCCGGAGATGGCCACCCCGTTAAAATACCATTGATAAGATAGATTGCTGCCCCAAGCTCCGACGCTGAGAATATTGGTTTCCCCCCAATAGATAACCTCACCCGAAAACGGCATTTCCAGATAAGGATGCAGGTACAAATTGGCAACGGAACTGGTCACAGATCCATAGTTATTGGCAACCTGCAACTCATAAGATCCCAAGTTTACCGGCGTCACGTTGCTTACAATCAAGGTGCTCAAATTCGCGTTCGGTAGATTGGTCCCGTTAAGAAGCCATTGGTATTTTAGGGAAGGCGCTCCATTCGCCACGACACCAAATAAAGCCTGAGCGTAAGCATTGACGACCTCACCCATGGGCTGGCTTGTGATGGAGGGAAGATCCGATGTAGTCAGAGCCTCGTACGTATTATACAGCTGCGCCACTTCATTGGATGACAATGCACGGTTGTATATTCTCACGTCATCCAAAGTGCCGTAAAAACCGTTGTCCTCGTTATCCGGCCGATACCCAATGCCAACATTACCGGTAAAAGTAAACGTCACATTGTAAGTCTGGGACGACCTCGCCACCCCATCCACATAAAATACCGCACTGCCATTCGTCATTGTAAACGTCAGTAAGTGCCAGTTCGTATCGGCGATCGCCGGACCCGCCAGATAACTATAATTACCCAGCTGAGAGAAGACGAGCGTTCCATCGCTACCCATGTATAAAAAGTAGCCGCCGGGTGAGTCACCAACAATGGTTCCTGCACCGCCGCTTCCGTAAGAGGCCACAGTCACACTGGCCCGCTTAACCCACGACGAGATTGAAAAGTTTTGCAGCCACAAATTGGTCGGATTGCCCAATTGCACCCCGGAACCACCCCCATCCAGCACAAGGCCCTCCCCACCAACTCCAGGACCATATTTGGCTTTGCCGACCAAGGTTCCATTATCACCGTTTCCAGTCGCGTCAACGGCACTCCCCTCGAAAGGGTAATAGGCCACCAAACCCGGCAACAATCCGGAATTTATATTAGCGTAAAGCTGCGCGACCTCATTTGGTGACAACGCGCGGTTATATATACTCACATCATCCAAAGTCCCGTAAAAACCGTTGTCCCCATTATCGGGCCGATACCCAATTCCCAAACTACCACCAAAAGTGAACGTGACATTGTAAGTTTGCGAGGATTTAGCCACCCCATCAACATAAAACACCGCTGTGCCATTTGTAATTGTAAATGTCAACAGGTGCCAGTTCGTATCCGTGATCGACGG
>Ga0302320_10002162_pt1 | contig 46796 bp, 40 predicted proteins | sample Bog_T0_3_FD_202130 | JGI IMG/M metagenome (GOLD analysis project Ga0302320, IMG submission 202130) | Peat permafrost microbial communities from Stordalen Mire near Abisko, Sweden - Bog_T0_3 | ecosystem: Environmental > Terrestrial > Soil > Wetlands > Peat | place: Sweden: Abisko, Stordalen Mire...
ATTTTCTCATTCGATAGAAGAAGAAGTATACGGGTTCCACGCGTCAGGCTTTGTCATCCTGATCGGAGGCTGTGGTTCGCGAACGCGGAGCACACCCGCGGTCGAAGGATGCGCGCCTGCGCCGGCACCATCTCGGTTAGGCCTTTCGACCACCACACTCGGCACTTTGTGCCCTCTGGTAAACGCACCGCGCCCAGTCCGCTCACTTAGATGCGCGCTTCGTTCCAGGGCTGCCCAGCACGGGGGAATTTCCGCGCCGAATTTCCTCCGGAAACGGCTCGCCGTCCGCCCACACCGCTCCATCCTCGAAATATTCCTTCTTCCAGATCGGCACGCTGCGCTTGAGCGTATCTATCAGCCACCGGCAAGCCTCGAACGCAGCCGCACGATGAGCCGAGACCACCACCACGAACACGCTGGTTTCGCCAATCTCCAACCGCCCCAGCCGATGGACCAGGGCAACGTCGCGCACCTGGAATTCTTTCAGCGCCTGCTCCGCCAGCCCTTCCATCTGCTGCAGCGCCATCTCCTCATACGCTTCATAATCGAGGTAGAGCGTCTTGCGCCCGCGCGTCTGGTTGCGTACCACGCCCTCAAACACGACCGCGGCCCCATCCTCGCCCCGCTTGATGTCGGCCAGTATCCGCGACGTGTCAATCGCATCGCGGATAATCGAGGCATGCCGCAAAGCGTAGCGCTGGCGCTTGCCCTGGGCGGAGTCGAAGGGTCCCGCCGGCTGTCCCGAGGACGTCCCGCCCTCAGACCCGCCACTCACCGGCGGCAACAATGCCACTTCATCTTCAGCCTTCAGCACCGTCTCCACGCCTGCATACTGCTGATTCACCGCCACGGCCAGCGAGGCCAGCGATTCTCTCAGCCGCGGCTCCCGCGCCGCACAATGTTCCAACACATCGCGCACCAATGCGCCGTCAGGCAGTTCAATCCAGTCGCTGGACTTCCCCGCGAGATCTTTCAACACACCGAAAAAGAGAACGCGCACGCGCATGATCATGATAAGGACCGGTCCCTCCCCGGCCCCGTTGCCAGTCTACGCGAGCGTATCTACTGCAGCGCAACCACCTCCGCCAGCGAATCGAAGCCTAGATATCTAAGCGTCCGGAAAAACTCCCTCCTGCCTCTACCGTCGATTTACTGTTGCACCGTTTGCGTTACCGAGGCCGCACTTTCGGTGATGTTGGAGTCTCCATAATAGGTTGCCGTGACCGTGGTTGAGCCCACGGGCAGCGTAGAGGTTGTGAACTTCGCCTTGCCGCCGCTCAGTTGAGCTGTTCCCAGCACCGTCTTCCCCGCCATGAAGGTCACTGGGCCGGTGGGAGTGACCGTCGGCGAGGTGATCGTGGCGGTGAACGTAACAGCCTGACCTTGGGTCGATGGATTCGGTGACGAAGTGAGCGCGGCCGTGCTCGTTATTTCCTTTATTACCTGGTTCAGGACGGCGGAGGTGCTGGTCGTGTTGTTTGCATCGCCTAAGTACGCAGCGGTCAGCGGGTAGGTATCCGCGCTAAGGGTGGATACGGTCAGCGTGGCCACACCGCTGGCGTTGAGCGTGGCTGCGCCGATGGAGAAGACATCCCAGTTGAAGTACACCTTGCCGGTGGGAGTGATTGAACCAGAGGTGGTCACGGTGGCGGTCCAGGTGACCTTTTGTCCGTAGATGGAGGGGTTGAGGCTTGAGACGAGAGTCGTCGCGGTCGCGGATTTGGTGGTCAAATTTACCACCTGCCGCAATCCGGGCGACGTGCTGGAGCCGAAGTTGGCGTCCCCAGCGTAGCTGGCGGTGATGGTGTGGATGCCCGCCAGCATCGAGGACGTTGTGAAAGACGCAACCCCTCGGCTGAGTGGAGCTACACCTAGAACTGCCGATCCGTTGTTGAAGGTGACGATCTCCCCGTTGGGCGGAGTTCCCGCTGTCGAACTCACGGTGGCTGTGAAGGTCACCGCTTGTCCGACCAGCGAAGGATTCAGCGAGGAGGTTAGCGTGGTCGTCGTGGCCGCAATGATCACCTGACTCAGAGTGGGGGACGTGCTCACCGCGTTGTTGGGGTCGCCATTGTATTTTGCGGAGATGGAATACGTTCCCGCGGTAGCGAAAGAAGTAGTCAGGGTTGCGTGATTGCCACTGAGCGAAACCGTGCCTAGGCTTTGCGATCCCGAGTAAAAAACCACGGAGCCTGTAGCTGCTCCGCCGTACTGGCTGGTGACGGTCGCGGTGAAGGTGACGAGTTGGTTGGTGGCTGCCGGGTTAAGGGACGAAGTCAGAGTGGTCGCGGTCGGGGCAAGGCTAACTGTCTGAGAGAGTGGCGTCGATGTACTCGACGTGAAACCTGCCCCGCCTTGGTATTCGGCGGTCATCGAGTCCGCGCCCACCGGCAGCGACGCAACTACGATCGATACACTCCCCTTCGTGAGCGTGCCGCTTCCCACCTGGGTCGAGCCGTCGAAAAGGATCACGGTTCCTGTTGGCGATCCTGCTGTCGAGCTCACCGAAGCCGTAAACGTAACGGCTTGGCCGAAAATAGACGGGTTCTGGCCGGAGACAAGAGTCGTCGCAGTTGCTGCGCCCACAAGGCTCACTTCGAAAACAACGCCGGCACCGTACGCGCCGCCGGCCTGGGTGGTGCCATAGAGATTACCCTTTTCATCGAGGACCACTCCGGCCCACGGTTTCGACCCGTCTCCGGATTGGCTGCCGAAGCTGTAGAGCACCGTCTCGGTGCCGGTCGGGGTCAGCTTGAACACGGTCCCGTCACCGTGCGCGCCGCCGCCAACCGTGGTGCCGTAAAGATTGCCATTGTTATCGAGGACCAAGGAGCCCCCATAAGGGTTAGACCCGTCTCCGGATTGGCTGCCAAAGCTGTAGAGCACCGTCTCGGTGCCGGTGGGAGACAGCTTGAACACCGTCCCGCCACCGTTTGTGCCGCCGCTATACGTGGCACCATAGAGGTTGCCAGTCTTATCGAAGACCAAACCTGCATAAGGGTTGGAGCCATCTCCGGACTGGCTCCCGAAACTGTACAGTACCGTCTCGGTGCCGGTGGGAGTCAGCTTGAACACCGTTCCGCCATCGTGCGCGCCGCCACTAAGGGTTGTGCCATAGAGATTGCCCGTTTGATCGAGGACCAAGCCCGCGAATGGGTAGGACCCGTCCCCGGACTGGCTTCCGAAGGTGTAGAGCAACGTCTCAGCGCCACTCGGAGCCACCTTGAACACAGTACCCTGGGCATTGGCACCGCCAGTCTGGCCGGTACCGTAAAGATTGCCCGCCTCATCCAAGATCAGACCGGCAGCCGGATGTCCACCGTCGGCTCCGCCGGTAAAGCTGTACAGAATATTTACCGTCCAGCTTGCTCCTACGGGACTAAGTTCGAACACCGTGCCCACATTAAACGCGCCGCCCCATTGCGTCGTACCGTAGAGGTTTCCCGATTTGTCGAATATCGCGGGAGAGAACAACGGATTCGCTCCATCCGGTGGCGCGGCGAAGGTGTGGAGCACGGTTTGTTTCCAGCCCCCGCTGCCGTTCGGAGAAAGTTCAAATACGACTCCACATCCATATTGGTTCCACCCCGGACACGTCCCCCCCAGCGCTGTCGTCCCATAGAAGTTGCCCGCACTGTCAGAGACAAGGCTGGACTGCGGATGCAAGCCATCGCTCCCGCCGGTGAAGTTGTAGAGCACAGCCTCGGTTTGGGCCTGCGCTGGGCGGCCGACAATCAGCAGCAGCGAAGAAAGCGCTCCTAGCGTCAGAGCGCAGTGGACAGCGCGGAGAACACGGATCTTGAGGTTACGATTGCTGCTCATGTGGAGACCTCCTGAACTGGGGACAGTCGAGGTCTGATCAATCGTCAGGACTTGCGTTTCGAGACGGTTTACAGGCCGGGAGAGCCTGTGGAATGTTGGGCCGTCGGTGACGGTGCGGTCGCTGAGCATTCTAGGTGGGCGGCTGCAGCTTTGCAGTGACCGCAGTCACATCGGTTGTCAACCGAGACTGCCCCTGGCCGCGCGTTTCGACTGGTGGGGATTTCTGCCTGGTATCGGCAGGACGTATCCCTTCCCGTTCCTTTGCGAAACGGTGAAAGCCTGTATCTCCGCGCACAAGGCCCACTCAGCCGACGTACTTTATAAAGTACATGACGCGAAAGTCAAGCCTACTTCCGTAGTCATCCGATACCCTCGAAAGTGGACATTTCTTCCACAGCCTAACCCCTTGAATCCATTGATCCGCCCAAAACTCCGCACGAGGAATCAACCACCTACGCCCCAAATTTTCTGCAAAGTGAAATGTTCCAGTTGGAACATTAGAGCAAATAGCGCGCAAAAAAATTGCCAGTCCCGGAGGACTGGCAACTGGGTACTCGATACTGGGTACTAGCAACTGCTCTAAGCCTGCGCCAGCACCACCTTGTCGTGAGCCACCTCAGGGGACGGTGTCAACATCTTCGCCGCCACAGACTGCGCCACTTCCGGAAGAGAGAAGCGCAGCGCTTCGTCAATTGTCTTCACATAATGCACGGTAAGGTTCGCCAACTGTTCCGGCGTCAGGTCTTCCTCAACGTTCATCTTGTTTTCCGCCGGCAGGATCACGTCGGTCACTCCGGCGCGCTTGGCGGCCAGCACTTTTTCTTTAATGCCTCCCACCGGAAGCACGTTGCCACTCAGCGTGATCTCGCCGGTCATCGCCAGCAGCGGACGGATGCGGTGCCCCGTCAGCAACGACACCAATGTCGTCGCCATGGTCACGCCCGCCGAGGGACCATCCTTCGGAATCGCTCCCGCCGGAACGTGCATGTGAATGTCGTGATCGGCGAAGAAGTCTTCCGCAATGCCCAGCTGCGCCGCGTTCGAACGCACCCAGGTCAGCGCGGCCTGCATCGATTCCTGCATCACCTGTCCGATCTGTCCGGTCATGGTGAATCCACCTTTGCCCTTCATGGCATTGGCCTCGACGAAGAGCACGTCGCCGCCTGATGGAGTCCAGGCCAGACCCACGGCCACTCCAGGCCGCTCGGTCCGCTCCTCGATCTCGCCTTCGGTGCGGATCTTGATGCCACCCAGAAACTCCTGAATGATTTCCTGCGACACCACCAGCTTCTCGGTCTTGCCTTCGGCCAGCCGCCGCGCCTGCTTGCGGCAGATGGTTCCGATGGTGCGTTCCAGGCTGCGCACACCTGCCTCGCGCGTGTAGTGACGAATCACATAACGCAAGGCCGCCTCGGGAAACTCGATCTGCTCAGCCGTGATGCCGTTCTCTTCCACCTGCCGTGGAACCAGGTAACGCACCGCGATGTGCAGCTTTTCTTCCTCGCTATAGCCTTGCAGTTCGATGATTTCCATGCGATCGCGCAGCGGCTCGGCAACCGGGTCGAGCATGTTCGCGGTAGTAATGAAAAGAACTTTCGACAAATCGAAAGTGACGTCGAGATAGTTGTCCCGGAAGCTTGAGTTCTGCTCGGGATCGAGCGCTTCGAGCAACGCCGACGCGGGATCGCCGCGGAAGTCGCGGCCGACCTTGTCGATTTCGTCGAGCATGAAAACCGGATCCTTGGTTTCGGCGCGGCGAATGCCCTGGATGATTTGTCCCGGCAATGCGCCGATGTAAGTGCGGCGATGGCCGCGGATTTCGGCTTCGTCGTGCACGCCACCCAGCGACAGCCGTACGAACTTGCGGCCCAGCGCCCGCGCAATCGACTTGCCGAGCGAAGTCTTGCCCACGCCGGGAGGTCCAACAAAGCACAGAATTGGACCCTTCATGTTCGGCTTCAGGCGCCGGACGGAAAGGTAATCGAGAATGCGATCCTTGACCTTCTCGAGGTCATAGTGATCTGTGTCCAAGATCTCTTTGGCTTTCGGGATCTCGATCTCGACTCCGGAAGTCTTGGCCCAGGGCAGCACCGCCAGCCACTCGACATAGTTGCGTGTGAGCGAGTAGTCGGCGGCCATGGGAGACATGCGTGCCAGACGACCTAGTTCCTTGAGCGCTTCTTTCTTAACGTCATCCGGCATGCCCGCATCGTCGATCTTCTTTTTCAGGTCATCGACGTCGCGCTGGCCTTCATCCTGCTCGCCCAGTTCCTTCTGGATGGCCTTCATCTGCTCGCGCAGGTAGTACTCGCGCTGGGTTTGCTGTACGCGGTCCTGCACTTCGCTCTGAATCTTGTTGCGCAGTTGCTGCACTTCAAGTTCTTTGGCGAGATGCTGGTTGATCTTTTCCAGGCGCACGCGGATGTCGAGGGTCTCGAGCGTGTCCTGCTTGTCGGGCGTGGAGAGCGACGGCAACGATGACGCGATAAAATCCACCAAGCGGCCCGGTTCATCGATGTTCAGGGCAACCGTGGAGAGCTCGTCAGAAAGTGTGGGCGAGCCGGCGACGATCTGCTGAAACAGAGTGAGGACGTTGCGCTGCAGGGCCTCGATTTCGGAGCTGTCCGGAGGTATAGCTTCAGGAATAGTCGACACCTTGGCGCGCATGAATGGAGCTAATTGCGTAAACTCGCCCAGGCGCACCCGCTCCAGACCTTCGGCAAATACGAACAGGCTCTGGTTGGGCATCTTGACGACTTTATGCACGATGGCGGACGTGCCCAGGGTGTAGAGGTCGCTAGGTTGAGGGTTGTCGACGCGCGCTTCGCGCTGCGCGACCACGATGATGGTCTTATCCTCACCGAGCGAATTAATAAGCTGGACGGAACTCTCCCGGCCTACCGTGAGGGGCAGGACGGCGTGCGGAAACAGGACCGTATCGCGCACAGGAAGCACGGGCAAAGCCCGTACGTCGTTTGTTTCCCGATGCTTAGGAAGTGGCTCGGAAAGCGGCTCTTGGCTCATTGGCTCTCCTTGAGTGTAACTCACTCAAGCTTAGATGATACTCTTCCGGAAAGGTTTCATCCCATCCGCTTCGAATGTTTTTTGGGGCTCTTGCATTCTATCGGCATTTTTCGCTCTGTCACATGATGCCTAAGGTACCGGGGCTTGTGCGGGGCTTTCCGCTGGCGGCACGACACGTTATCAGGCGGCACGGTTATCGATTCGCTAGGCGCAATTCTACGTGACAACGCCACAGACACGACCTACACTAATTCTCGAAGTAGTTTGAAGAACGAGTACACGCATGACCCACAAGGCGAAAGACCTCTCCCCCGACCAGAAGACGGCGATCGAAAGTCTGTTAGGGCGCTCCATCGCCGAAAACGAAGAGATTAGCGTCCGCGCTACCACCTCGCCCTCCGCCCCCGAGTGGCTGAAGGCGTCCTGGAAAAGCGCGGAGGAGCAGGGCTTGGACCAACTTTCCATGGAAGAGATCGATGCGGAGATAGCGGCGGCGCGGAAGGCTCGCCTTGAACGTCGCGCATCGGAGCAATGATTCGGGTCGTACTCGACACGAATATCGTGGTTTCCGCGCTCTTGCAACCTCAAAGCCTGCCCTCCCGAACCTTTTTGATAGCCCTCGCCGGCACTGCTGCGCAGTTATGTATCAGCGGCGATGTCTACGCGGAATACGAAGAGGTGATCCGGCGTCCGAAGTTTAATCGCAGCGAGGCGTCCATCGAACAAACACTCCGCGCCATTCGGCAAAGGGGATTATGGGTTAGGCCTTCCGAAAAGGTGCGTGTCTGTTCCGATCCCGAGGATGACATTTTTCTGGAGTGTTCCCAAGCGGCGCGCGCTCATTACCTTGTGACCGGCAATCTGAAGGATTTCCCCGTGAAATGGGTCTGGACTCGAATCGTGACGGCCCGTGAATTTCTTGACGCCATGGTGGAGATTCCGGAAGAGTAGCCCATGCGCCATCCTGCGCGCCGCGTCTGCCCGAATAGCCCCATCAAGACGGACAGTTCCGTCGAAAAGGAATCTTCCAGCAATGGCTTCATTCCTTCGCTCGTCAGGGAGTCCGTCTTCATCATTATTCTTGCAAACCAGAGTCTGTCAGCGGCCTCTTACGCTGCCGGGTAAATGCCCAGTACTTTGACGAACTCCGCCACCTCGCCCAGATGGCGAAGGGCGTTGCGGGCGGGTTCGTCGTCGCCGCGGAGGAAGTCGACGTAGAAGACGTATTCCCAGGGACGTCCGCGCATGGGGCGCGATTCGATCTTGCTCAGGCTGATATCGCGCAGGGCGAAAACGCTGAGCGACTTGAATAACGCTCCGGGAACGTTCTTGACCTTGAAGGCGATGGAAGTCTTGTTGGCGCCGGGCGGAATGAGGCGCTGATAGCGAAGGACGGAGGCAGAGCTCCCCTTTTTCTCTGCGCTGGCGGCGCTCGACTTTGTCTTCAACGGGCGAATCAGGAAGAAGCGGGTGAAGTTGCGTTTGTCGTCTTCGATGCCGGCCTGGAGAGTCTTGCCGGAGTACTCGAGAGCAGCGTGGTGCCCGGCGATGCCGGCGGCGTCGGGAAGATGATGGGCGACGACATGCTTCACGCTGCCGGCCGTGTCGTAGAACGGGACCGGCTCGATCTTAGGATAGCGGCGGAAGAAGTCGCGGCACTGGTCGAGCGCCACCGGGTGGGAGAAAGCGCGGCGCAATGCGCTGAACTTCACACCGGGAGCGGCGATCACGTTGTGCACGATGCGCAGCAGGAATTCGCCTTGGATGAAGACGTCCCGCGCGACCAGAAGATCGGCATGCTCGGCGACTGTGCCGGCGAGCGAATTTTCGATGGGGATGACGGCGGCGGCGACCGATCCGTTCTCCAGGCGATCGAAAACCTCGGCGGAACGGGCGCAGGGGACGACGGCGCAGCGCGCCAGCATACGCTCCGCAGCTTCGTGGCTGAAGGAACCGAGCTCGCCCTGGATCGCGACCTTGATCGAGGCTTTCATTACATGGCAAGGTAGCTGGAGAAGGTGGAAAAGTGCAAATCGGCGGCACGGAGGACGAAAGCTTTTGGCTGCAAACGCTGCGGAGAGAGCTAGTCAAGTTCCTTTCGCAGAACCAGCGCGTCCACGCCATTCGAATAGTAGCGCGGGAAGGTCTTGATCACGCTGTAGGCGTGGCGTTTGTAGAACGACAGGGCGGAGAGGTTGTCCACGGCGGTTTCCAGTTCCACTGAGGTGGAACCGGCAGTGCGCAGTCGATCTTCGGCGGCGCGCAGGAGCAGAGATCCGACTCCGAAGCGGCGGGCGGCGGCGACCACGTCGATGGTAATGATGTGGCCGCGGGCGAGGCTGCCGGCTTCCGCTACGAGGAAGCCGGCAATGGCGGCATCGGGGGAAGCGGTCGCCGAAGAATATTCTTCGACTTTTCCGGAATTGGGAATGACTGCCTCGCTTGCGTCGCTGATTGCCACCAGAGTGAATGAACCGCGGCGACGCATGTAGGCCTTGAGCTCCGCCCGTGAGTAGGAAATGCCGGCGGGAAAACAGCCTTGATCAATGCGCCAGAGCGCATCGAAGTCCGGGGGCTGGAAGTCACGGATGATGAAGGGCACGCCGCCATTGTAGCGGGGAGGTGGGTGGGGGATCACTTCACAGTCCTCATAGCCGGACGTGCCGAGGCAGGAGCAGTAGGCGCTGGGTTTTCCACAGTTAAGTCCTGCGAGGCCTCCGGAATTGTGAATTGGGGCCTATTGTCCCCTTGCTTCGCCGCAACCTCGGACGTACCATGAGCATCAGAGGAAGCGTTGTGGGGCGCCTTCTGCTGATTGACGTGGCCGCTTCGGTTGCCGTTCTGGGGCTGTGGTACTTCGTGTTTTCCACCTACAATCGAAAAAAGGGAGCCGCGGCGTTGCGCTGGGTACAAGCGGCATGCGCCGGCAAGGGACGCATCCTGGAGTCGCATTGGATGGGAAGCTCGCGGCTGCAGGCGCGGCTGCATTTTCCCTCGGGCTGGTTCGAGAACGCGCGCGTGACCGTGAAATTCCGGCCGCGGGCTCTGCCTTTGCAATGGCTGGTGAGCTGCTGGCGCCGGCAGAAGGAAACTCTGACATTCGAAGCCGATCTGGGCGGTTCTCCGAGCTTTCATCTGGAAGTAGTGCGGCACCGGTGGTGCGCGCACAACCGCGGAATTTCGTCACGCAAGCGCGATGACCGAGAGTGGGATATCTACGAACCCGGCCCCATCATCCTCACCACGCGGACGCACTGGAAACAGGATCCGACGGCGGAATTGAATGCGTTGATGTCGGCGCGGCGGCGGGACATTTTGCAGGTGCGATTCCGTCCAGAGTCCCCGCAGTTCTCCGCCACAGTCTGCCTGGAAGCGCTGGCCGATGGAGAAGCCGCCACGGAACTTGTGAGCGCTTTGCGCGAGATCGCAGCGGGAGCGTCTACACACCGGCAGTAGACAACTCGTCGGTTCCTGCGCGGTGTACTGCTCATGTCGGGCGGATATTTCCAGCGCGAGGTGAACCAGCATGGATCGGTTCTTTCGTTTGTTTTTCGTTTTGCTTCTCCCACTCTCTGCCGTGTGGGGGCAAAACACTCCCTCACCCCAGCTTCAACCCCGGAGTGCCGAGCCGACGAAGGTCGCGCCGGCCCCAGTGTCGGGCGGTCTGGATCGTCGGATCACGCTGGACGTTCAGGTGACCGACAAATCTGGCGCTCCCATTCGCGGACTGCAGAAGGAAGACTTCACTATTCTGGACGATAAACTGCCTCAGAGCATCCTCTCTTTTCAGGCCGTAGATGCCGCAGCGGCCACGACTGCGGATCCGCCCGTGGAAATTGTTCTAGTGGTCGACGCGGTCAACGCTTCCTTCCAGGCCGTCGCTAGCGAACGAAATGAACTCAAAAAGTTTCTCCTGCAGAATGGCGGTAAGCTCGCGCACCCGGTGTCGCTCATAGTTTTCTCCGATACTGGAACGAAGGTCCAGGAAGGTTCCTCGCGCGACGGAAATGCTCTGGCGGCTTTATATGACCAATACGATGTCGGGCTGAGATCCATCAATCGGTCTCAGGGCTTCTACGGCGCGACAGAGCGCTTTGACCTCTCGCTCAAGGCTCTTAATAAACTTGCAGCATACGAGGGAACGCGACCTGGCAGAAAGCTGATGATCTGGTTCAGTCCGGGATGGCCGTTGCTCACGGGACCGAATATTGAACTTACCCATAAGGACCAGGAGATTGCCTTCAACTCGATCGTGGCGGCCTCCGCCGCGCTCAGGCAGGCGCGCATCACTCTCTACAGCATTGACCCGCTCGGTTTGGCGGATGCCGGCGGGATTCGAATTTCGTATTATGAGGAGTTCTTGAAGGGCGTGCCTTCTGCTAAGCGAGCGCAGTTCGGCAACCTGGGCTTGCAGGTACTGGTAGTTCAAAGTGGCGGGCGGGTCTTCAATTCAAGCAACGACCTCACAGCGGAAATCGCAAATTGCGCGGCGGATGCCAATGCTTTTTATGTTATTTCGTTCGACCCCCCGCGGGCGGACAAGCCCAATGAGTACCACTCTGTCGGCATCGCGGTAGACAAGCCGGGGATCACGGCTCGCACGCGCACCGGCTACTACAACCAGCCCTGAGTCTTGCTGAGGTCCCTCTTCCTTGCCACCGGAGGCTGTGCTATCGTCCGGGCCATGAGTGACACCTTCAACAATCCCACGCCGCAGTTCGGAACGGCTGAGTACACGGGGAAGCCAGGAAGCGATCGCTGTCGCTTCTGCCAGCAGCCGATTGCCGGACGATACTATCGAACCAATGATGCGATGGCTTGTCCCGCCTGTGCGGAGAAGATGCACCGCGAATTGGCCATGGATACGCATGCGGCATATGTGCGCGCGCTTGCCGCGGGCATCGGTGCAGCCGTCGTGGGACTAATCGGGTATGCCCTGGTCGCCATCCTGCTGCAGGGTTGGGTGATCAGCTACATGTCGATCGGGGTCGGCTGGATCGTGGGTACGGCGATGATGAAGGCCTCCAATGGAACCGGCGGCAGACGTTACCAGATTACCGCGGCTCTACTGACCTATGCGGCGGTGTCGATGGCGGCGGTTCCCATCTGGATTCATCTGGCCGACGAGCGCAAAGAGCAGAGACAGACGCAGCAACAGCAACTGCGGCAGGAGCAGCGCCAACTGGAGAACGGGTCTCCGGAACAAGCGCCGGAACCGGCGCCCAGAGCGGCACGGCCCCAGATGAGCCTGGCGGACGTGGGGACGTGGCTCGGCCGACTGGCGCTCCTCGGGCTGGCGTCCCCGTTCCTTCAGCTTTCGGATAGTCCCGGGTGGGGTGCAATGGGTCTGTTGATCCTCTTCTTTGGAATGAGAATCGCGTGGAAGATAACCCAGGGCCGCCCGTTGCAAATCTTCGGACCGTTTGACAGTACCCCGCAGCCATCGCATTGAAGAAGTCTGCGAGCCTGATCGTCGCAGACAGCCTCGCGTAGAATTGTTGTTGAAGAGCGTCGTTCAAAGCCTTGTCCTCGATCACTCCTGAGCTGATTCGTAATTGCAGGCGCTGCTCGCGCGAACTCGCGCCTGGAGCGCTGGCGTGCGACTACTGCCACGCGCTGGTGTATTCCGACAAGCTGGACCAAATCGCGGCAGAGGCGAAGGCGCTTGAGGCTAAAGGCGAACTGCGTGAGGCGCGGGAGAGATGGCTTGCCGGACTCAAGCTGTTGCCGTCCAACTCGAACCAAGCCGACTGGATCAAGAATCATGCACAAGGTCTCGATGTGGCCGCCAATGCGACACAACTGCCGGAGCCGAGTGGCGATCAATGGGCGCAACGGTCGGAACCAGCGGGCGAGTTCGCGAGGCAGGACGCGGCGAGGAGAAATTCGCTCACCGGACGCTTTAAGCTAACCTCACTTCTGAGCTTTGTGGTTTTCATCGGGATCTATTGGGCCGCGTCAGGAATGAGGTTTGGGATCGGCTTCGCGGTCCTGATTCTGATTCACGAAATGGGCCACTTCATCGATATCAAGCGCCGTGGCTTGCCGGCCGATATGCCGGTGTTTCTGCCCGGTCTGGGAGCCTACGTGCGCTGGCAGGCGCTGGGCGTGCCGCTGGAGACGCGGGCGGCAATCAGCCTGGCCGGGCCGCTGGCAGGATTTTTCGCAGCCGTGGCGTGTGCCGTGATCTGGTGGCAGACGGGCAATCCGCTGTGGGCCGCGCTGGCGCGTGTGGGCGCGATTCTGAATCTGCTGAATCTGATTCCTGTCTGGGTGCTGGATGGAGGGCAAGCGGTGCTGGCTCTAAGCAAGGCGGAACGCGTCGCGCTGCTCACCGCGTCCGTCGTTCTGGGACTGGCGCTGAGAGAAAACATGTTCTTTCTGGTAGCGCTGGGCGCGGGATACCAAGCGTTCTTTGCCGGGAAACTGCCGGCCCGTCCCAGCCGCGCAACAACGATCTACTTCATCGCGGTGCTGACCGCGCTGGGTGTGATCATCCGGCTGATGCCGGGAACGGGGCTGGGACTGAACTGACCTAAATGATTGATGGTGTAGGATACCCGCGACTGGACTTGGAGTCGCTGGATGAATATTTGCTTTAGATGGTCTCGTCGCATTCTTTTCTTCCTGCTAGCGGTTTTGCTGATCGTCACTTTCCGCAGGGCACCTGTGGTTTTGGCGGGGGAATCCCAATGGGTGGAAGTGCGCTCGCCAAATTTCTCCGTGGTCACTGACGCGGGCGAGAAGCGTGGCCGCGAAGTCGCGATGCGCTTCGAGCAGATGCGCGCCGTCTTTGGCGCTTTGATGACCAAGGCAAATGTAAACCTGCCGATTCCGCTGCAGATCGTGGCTTTCCGCAACGGCAAAGAGATGCGACAGTTTGCGCCGTTATTCAAAGGCAAGCCCATTGAGCTGGCGGGACTCTTCCAGCAAGGCAGCGACCGCAGCTTCATCCTGCTCGACATGTCGGTGGAGAATCCCTGGACCGTGGTGTTCCATGAATATGCCCACCAGTTGATGAACGGCAATCTCCAAGGGGAGTTCGATCCCTGGTTTCAAGAGGGTTTCGCGGAATATTTTTCCAGCATTGAAGTGGACAGCAAAGAAGCCCGAGTGGGAAAGATTCCCAACAACGAGTACGTGATCCTTCAGCAAGTGGGGACGATGAAGATCGCCGACCTGTTCCGGGTGCAGCAGAATTCTCCGACCTACAACGAGAGTGGGGACCATCGGAACTCGTTCTATGCCGAGTCGGGCATGCTGATGCATTACATCTATGACAATCAGCTGTTGCCTAAAGTCGCGCTCTACTTCGACCTCGAAGAGAACAAGCACACGGGAGTCGACGACGCGATTCAACAAGCCTTCGGGATGAGCCCGGCGCAGTTCGACAAGACTTTGCGTAACTACGTCAGCAGCGGCCACTACAAGTATTATCCGATTCCTAACCCGGCCAACATTGCATCCAACAACTACACTGTGGCTCCTCTGAGCTCTGCGGCGGGCAACGCGGTACTGGCGGACGTCCACCTGCATTCGCGCGACTACCAGGAGCGAGCGGTAAGTGAATTTCAGGACATTCTGAAGTCCGATCCGAATAATGCAGCGGCGTGCCGCGGTCTGGGTTACGCCTACTTGCAGAAACAGGATTTCACCCAGGCCGGAGAATACTTTAGGCGCGCTTCACAACTGGACTCCAAGGATCCGCGGGTCCACTATTACAGCGCGATGCTGATGGCCCGCGAAGGTGGTTTCGGCGGCGGTAGCAACGCGCCGGCCATGATTGAGGAATTGGAAACTTCCATCCGCCTGGATCCCAATTTTGCCGACTCTTACGCGCTTCTGGCGTTCGCGCAATCCACTGCCCGCGATCCAGCCAAGGCTCTGGGTACGATGCGGAAGGCGATTGCGATCAGCCCGCGCAACGAAAGTTACCTCTTCAATCTGGCCAACATCTATCTGGCAAACCGGCAGGCGGATCAGGCGATTGCGGTGCTGCGGTCGCTGCAGGTTACCGACAATCCTTTGCTGGCTTCTCAGGTGACCACGCTGCTTGCCCAAGCGCAACAGTTCAAGGCAATGATGCAGGCGCAAGGTGAGAGCGCGGGTTCGGTGCTGGTCGTGCGGAGGCAGCCACCAGAAGACGCCAGCTCTCCCGTTGTCGCGAAGACGCCTTCCGGGCCGGTGAAGTTTCTTCGTGGGATGCTGACCCATGTGGATTGCTCGAACTCGCCGCTGGCCTCATTCACTTTGGTCTCAGGAGCGAAGACTTGGAAGATGAATGTCGCCGACCGGAACCACCTCGTCCTGATCGGAGCCGACGCATTTTCCTGCGACTGGAGCAAGCAGAAAGTAGCGGTCAACTATCGCGAGACCTCCGCGGGAGAAGGTAGTATCGTCTCCTTGGAGATTCAATAGGCAGACTGATAGCGATGACGCAACGCAAGTGCGTGCTGGCTGGTGGGATCGTTTCCCTTCTTCTCGCTCCTACTTTGCTGGCGGCTCAGGATTCATGGAAGGCAACGGAAGAGGCGGCCGCCAAAGCGGGAAAGGCGGCGAATTTCGCCGAGGCCGAGAGACTGCTCACGGCGAATCTGAAGTTTGCCGAGACTTTGCAAGCCAAGGACCCAAGGCGTCCGCGAACTCTTCTGGATCTGGCTGAGATCGATCGGGCGGAGGGAAAGTACGCCGAAGCTCTGCCGCTATACGAGCGCGCGCTGCAGATCTACACGACGATCTACGGGGATGAAGCCGCGGAGGTCTCCGACACGCTCAATGGAGAAGCGGAACTCTACAAGAGCCTCAACGACTACGCTCACGCCGAACCATTGCTGACTCACGCGCTGAGTATTCGGCAAGAGCTTCTGCATCCCGGCGACCCCGACATTACGCAAACCCAGAACGATCTGGGCGAGGTCTACACTGCGACCGGAGCCTACGATAAGGCTGAGCCTTTACTCTTGGAGTCTCTTGCCAGCCGCAGGAAGAATCCGGGACCGGAGAGCGCGGACGTGGCGCAGAGCCTGGAAGCAATCGGAACTCTGTATTCAAGGACCGGCCGGGCACAGCAGGCCGAGGATTCGTTCCGGCAGGCCGTCAGCATCTTCGGTAAGACGGTCGGGGGCAATCATCCTGATTATGCCAACGCTCTGGAGAACCTTGCCCTGTGCTACGGAGCGCGCCGGGATTTTGCCGATGCGGAGCCCTTGTTGCAGCGCGCGCTGGAGATTCGCCAGGCCGTCTTCGGGCCGGAGCACCGTGATGTTGCGGCTAGCCTGGATAATCTGGCTGCACTGAAGAAGTCTGAGCACAAATCCGAGGAAGCCGCTGCTCTTTACGAGCACTCCATCTCGATCTGGGAGAAAGTGCTGGGACCGGATAGTCCCGACTTGGCCGCTGATTTGAACAATTTGGGCGCGATCTATGAACTTGGCAAAGAGAGGCAGCGGGCCGAGCCTTTGTTCCTGCGGGCCGTAGCCTTGGACGAGAAAGCGCTGGGCCCCGAAAGCCCTGAACTGGGAACGGACCTGAATAATCTTGGCCTGCTTTACTTGCTTATGAAGCGCTACGACGAGTCACAGAAGGTCTACCAGCGGGCCTTGGAAATCAGGATGCACGCTTTGGGTGATCACGATCCTGCCGTCGCCGAAACTATGGCCAGTTACGCGAATGTTCTCCGAGCCCTGCACCTCGATGCCGAGGCTCAACAAATGGAGGCGCGGTTAAGAACTATCCTGAACGAGCAGAAAGGGAAATAAGCGGACGAACTCACTCCACTCTCGATAAATCTCTTTTCTAGCTCTCATCAGCTTTTTCGATTGTCGGCGACGGTACGCTCGCGTTATTCTTCCCTGTTGAAACCCAGCCATTTCAACTGCCTGTATCCGTGGCGTTGCTTAATGCCGACATTATCATTCTTGCCGACAACGAATAGGAGACTGAAGGACATCCATGCCTAACGAACTACGTAATTTCCTGGCACTCACCTACGACGAACTGGAAGAACTAAATCTGGAAGCGAAGGAGCAGCGCAGGAACCGCGTCGCCATCGGCAAGATCCAGGAGAAGCGACTGAAGTACCTCACCGACGAAAAACGGATCAAAGCCGTGACGGTCCTCTTCAGCGACCTCGAAGGCCGCCTGCACATGCTGGATTACGACAAGAAGTTTCTGGTCAAGAGCTGGGACAATCTCACCTTCGACGGCTCTTCGATTCGGGGCTTTACCGCGCAGCGCGAGAGCGACTTGCGGCTGGGCATTGATTGGTCGGCGTTCTATTGGGGTCCGGCCGATGTGTTCGGCTCCGGCAAAGTGCTGGTGTTCGGCGAAGTCATCGATAAGGGCGGCACCCCCTACTCGGCCGACATTCGCGGCGTGCTGAAGGGCTTTGCCGACGAACTGTACAAGAAAAAAGGCTACACGCTCAACGCCGCCAACGAGATCGAGGGCTTCCTGTTCAAGGGTGCGGACGCGGAGCGCAGCTACCACGAAACGGGAAAGTTCGAATACGTTAATACCGGCGGCTATTATCACTCTCTGCCCGGCGATGCGCTGCGCACCTTCATCGATACGACCGCGGAAGTGCAGCGCGCGATGGGCTTCCAGAACGAGAAAGACCATCCTGAAGTTGCGCCTTCGCAATTCGAGATCAACTACGGCTACGGCGAAGTGGTGGCCGCAGCTGACCAGATTCAGCTTTACAAGCTGATCTGCCGCCAGGTCGCAACCAACCTGGGATTCACCGCTTCTTTCCTGCCCAAGCCGGTGGTGGGCGTGAACGGCAGCGGCATGCACACCAACGTTTCCATCAGTGAGGACGGCAAGAATCTCTTCTGGGACGCCAAGGGCGAAGAGAAGCTCAGCAAGATGGGCTGGGCGTTCCTGGATCGCATCCTCACCCATGGCAACGACATTTGCCTGCTGCTGAATGCCAGCGTGAATGCCTATCGCCGTCTCGATCCACACTTCGAGGCGCCGAACCAGATCAAGGCGTCGGCGGTGGACCGCGGTTCCATGATCCGCATCCCCATCGGCAACGAAAAGAGCATGCGTGTGGAAGTGCGTTCGGTTTCTCCCGATGCAAATCCATATCTGGTCATGTACTCGATCTTCAAGAGCGGCATGGATGGCGAGACTTCGAAGATCAAAAACCTGCGCCAAGCCGAGCGCTACCTGCCCGACAACATCTATGACGCCCTCGCGAACTTCCGCAAGTCGCAGTGGACGACCAAGATTCTCGGGGAGGATGTGAAGGACCGCTACGCGAAGCTGAAGGAAGACGCTGCGGATCGCTGTCCGCGTGCGCTGGGAACGTTTGTGAAGGCGCCCGAGGTGCAGTATCACCACGACGTGTACAACCAATTCTTGTGGAATTTGTTCTAGAGCTCTACGGTTACGCAAGCAGAACGCCCGGGCCTTAGGCTCGGGCGTTTTCTTATTGCGGCGAAATCCGAGGTGGAGAGCTGACTCGTTGCCCGCGTGCTGCGTTTCCTCGATATGTGATTGAGATCACATACGCGTGTGATGCGAGCCGCTGCAAGCCTCGAAACCTGCCCTGATAATGACCCTCGACTCAGACCTCTAATTGAAGCAAATACAGCCATAACTTGGACGGCCCGGGAGGCTATCAGATGGATACGCGGCAACGGGTATACCTGTTTTCTGTTTTCCTCCTCACAATTAGTCGCTATAGCTAAGTGTATTCGTGGACCAGACGTTGCAGCATCGCTTGGATAAACATCAGCGCTGTTCTCGGAGAGAGAAATGAGATTTCAGATAAGAAAAATAGCGGTCTCTTTGCTTGTAACAGTTCCAATCATGGCTTTGCTGTTTCTTGCCACTGTGAATCCGCCCAGCGCGTCGGCGGTTCCAAGCTATGCACGGCAGACGGGCCTGGCGTGTAGCGGCTGCCACTATACGCCTCCGGAGCTCAACCCTGCCGGACGTAAATTCAAACTGACTGGCTACGTCGATCGAGGAGACGACACCAAGACCGTAAAGGCCGATGGCGGCAAGAAGCGCGCTCCCCTCGACCTGCTCGCGTCACTGCCGCTGTCCATCATGCTGGAGACTTCGTTTACCTCTCTCAAGACTGCGCAGCCGCAAACCCAGAACGGCAACTTCGAGTTCCCTCAAGATATCTCCCTGTTTCTTTCTGGCGCATGGACCAGCAACGTCGGCAGCTTCCTACAGGTGACGTACGACACCCAGGACGACCACTTCACCAGCGACAACACCGATATCCGCTTCGCGAACAAGACGAAGCTGCGCGGCAAAGAACTGGTTTACGGTATCGATCTCAATAACAATCCCACCGTCGAGGATCTTTGGAACAGCACGCCAGCGTGGGGCTTACCGTGGATTGCAAGCGACAATGCTCCTACTCCCAACGCCAGTCCTTTCCTCAACGGCGGTTTGGCCCAGGACGTAGCTGGACTCGGCGTGTTTGGCATGTGGAACGACCATCTCTATCTGGACGCGGCCATCTATCGCTCTGAGCACGTGGGGGGACCGCAGCCGAACCCAGGCGTGGGCGCGGGTTTCAATATCCGCGGCGTGGCTCCATACTGGCGCCTGGCGTGGCAGGAGTTAACCGGAAAGACGCAGTATGAAATCGGAACCTATGGTATGCACCTGCGTTCGACCCCCAATGAAATCACCGATCCCACCGGGGCCAGCATTCCGACGGATTCGTACACGGACTGGGCAATCGACACGCAAATCGACCGCACGATCGTCAGAACTGACGTGCTTTCCTTCCGCGCTACATACATCCGGGAAAACAATGATCTGCTGAGCCTGTTGTCTCAGGGCGGTGGCCCAGGAAGTTCGACTCCGCTGGTATCGCAAGGTTCGCACCGTTTGAACACAGTAATGGCCAATGCCGAATATCACATCGGCAACAAGTACACGGGCACGTTCGGCTGGTTCAATACAACCGGGACATCTGATCTCACATTTTATCCGTCCGGGACAGCCGTGACCGGCAATTTCAATGGCGACCCGAGAAGCGCGGGATACATTCTTAACGTCTCTTACTGGCCGTGGCAGAACCTGCAACTCGCCGCGCAATACACTGGCTATACGCGCTTCAATGGTGCAGGGACGAACTATGACGGCTTCGGCCGCAACGCGAGCGCCAACAACACGCTCTATCTCGACGCCAGGATTTTCTTCTAGAGAGATGATTGGCTTTCAGTGCCGAGGGTTTTTTCCTAGCAGCAAGTGAACCGTTGTTTGCAGCAATTTCAAGGAGAAAAAAACAATGAACAGCAAGTTCGCAATGAAGACATTCGCTGTCGTCGCTCTGATCGGTGGGCTGGGCGTGGCTTCGTGGGCTGGCGACATCGACGGAAGAGTCACTGGAATGAAGGGCAAGTCCGTGGTTTACGTCGAGGCCATTGCGGGCAAAACGTTTCCCGCTCCCAAAGAGCATCCAATCATGGATCAAAAAGGGTTGGTCTTTGCGCCGCACGTCATGGTCGTACTCCAAGGCACAACGGTGGATTTTCTGAACAGCGACACCGTGCAGCACAACGTCTACTGGACTGCGGTCGGCAGCGACAAGAAGGCAAGCAAGAATCTCGGCACGTGGCCTAAGGGGGAACGGCGACCCTTCACCTTCGATAAGGCGGGCGTCGTGCCGGTGCTCTGCAATGTGCACCCGGACATGGCGGGATATATCATCGTCAGCCCAACTCCTTATTTTGCCGAAACCGACGACAGCGGTGGTTACAAGATCAAAGATGTTCCGGACGGCAGCTATACCGTGACCGCGTGGCATGAAGGCGCCAAGAACCAGTCCAAGCCGGTGACCGTGGCCGGTGGGGGCAAAGCGGATTTCACCCTGAGTAAGTAAGGAACAGCAAAGTGAGAGCAACGGGGAGCGGCAAGGCAATCGAGCTTGCTCCCCGTATTTTTCATCGCTCTCTTGATCAGCAGTCGTACTCCAGAAAAAGCGGTTGACGTTCGGCCGTAGCTGGGACTAGAAATTGCCTTCATGCTGAAGCGATACAAGAACAAGAAGGTCGACGGGGACTGGCTAAACACCAACTTTCCCTGCATGATGGCGTGTCCCGCGCACACCAACGCCGGACGCTATGTCGGCCTGATTGCCGAGGGCCGCTTCGAGGAAGCCTATCGCATCGCACGCGATCCCAATCCTCTGGCCAGCATTTGCGGACGAGTATGTGCGCATCCTTGCGAGACTGCCTGCCGCCGCGGTGAAATTGACCGTCCCATTTCCATTCGCGCTCTCAAGCGTTTCCTCACCGAGCAGTTTGGCCCCGAGTCGAAGCATCCCATCAACGTCAATGAAGGACGCGGGCAGAAGAAGCTTCCCTTCAAGGTGGCGGTCGTAGGCGGCGGCCCAGTGGGGCTATCGGCGGCGCACGATCTCGCCCTCATGGGATACGCGGTGACGATTTTCGAAGCCGCACCGGTCGCGGGAGGAATGCTGTACCTGGGAATTCCCGAGTACCGGCTGCCGCGTGACGTGGTGGAAGCGCAAGTGCGCGAGATTCTCGAGACCGGCGACATTACACTCAAGTTGAATCATACAGCCGGCCGTGACTTCACAATTTCCGATCTGCGCCGTCAGGGATTCGATGCCGTGCTCATCGCCGTGGGCGCGCACCGCAGCCGCGATCTCAGCATTCCCGGTGTGGATCTCGATGGCGTGTACAAAGGCATCGACTTTCTGCTCAACGTGAACCTGGGCTACAAATTTACCATCGGCAAGAAAGTGATCGTGATCGGCGGCGGCAACGTGGCGATGGACGTGGCTCGATCGGCGGCGCGCGAAGTCGTGCGCCAGCACGCAGGCGGGGTGCAGGATGCCGAGCCTTCCGCAGAAAACATGACGGCCGTCGCGACTCGAGAGATGGTCGACATTTCCCTTTCCGCTTTGCGTTTGGGCGCGCAGGAAGTGAATCTGGTGTGCCTGGAGCCACGAGACCAGATGCCCGCCGCGCTGGAAGAAATTGAGGAAGCCGAAGAGGAAGGCATAATTATGCATCCCGGCCTCGGCCCCAAGCGGATGGTGGGCAAAGATGGCAAGGTGGTCGCTCTCGAGACTCTCAAGACCAAGTGGGTCTTCGATGAGAACAAACGCTTCAACCCGGCGTTTTTCGAGGGCAGCGAAAGTCAGATCGAGTGCGACACCATCATCATGGCCATCGGCCAGGCTCCGCGCCTTGACTTCCTCAAGCCGGAAGACCAGGTTGAACTGTCTCCGCGCGGCCTGATCGCCGTCAACCCGCAAACGTTGATGACCTCGGCTGCCGGAATCTTCGCCGGCGGCGACTGCGTCTTCGGGCCCCGCCTGATTATCGACAGCGTGGGCGATGGCAAGCGCGCGTCCGTCGGCATCGACGAATATCTTCGCAAGAACAAACATCCAGAACCGATCATCGAAGTCGAAGTGCTGAAGCGGCACGGCATGCCGCTGGATTATCTCGATATCAACCGCCAGCCGGTGCCCATGCTTCCTCTCGAGCGCCGCACCGGCGTGACGGAAGTGGAAGTCGGCTACGACGCTCCCGAGGCAATCGCGGAAGCGCAACGCTGCCTGCACTGCTGGGTCAACACGATTTTTGAAGGCTCGCCCGAAGACGGCAGCATGTGCATTTTGTGCGGCGGATGCGTTGATGTTTGTCCGGAAAAATGTCTGGAACTGGTCTCGCTCGACCGCATCGAGTTCGAACCGCAGACCGTGCAGCACATTCGCGACAACCAGGAATGTTTCGGCGTGGAATTCGACGAAGTAGCGGCCGACGAACTGGGCGTCGTTACCGGCGCCGCCATGTTGAAAGATGAAACCCGTTGCATCCGTTGCGGCCTCTGCGCCATGCGCTGCCCCGTAGGCACGATCACCATGGAGTCGTACAACCTTATTCCTGCCGAGCCGACCGGCCTGATCTCGGTGGCGGCGATTGGAGCAGGACTGCAGAAATAGTTAAGAGACAAACATGCCAGACGAAACTAAACCCGTAAGCTCCGATGACGCGGTCGATCGCCGCAAGTTTTTTGCGAAACTTGGATTGGGCTCTCTCACGATCGCCGCCGCCGGAACCGCCGCTTTCGCTTATCAGTTCCTCGAGCCGAATGTGCTGTACGAGCCTTCGCCGGTGGTCAACGCCGGCAAGCCCGACCGCTATCCGCTCGATTCCGTCACGCTCGATGTGAACTCGGGCATCTACATCATCCATTCGCAGGAAGGCTATTTCTCGCTGAGCGCGGTGTGCACGCATCTCGGCTGCCTCACGGCATGGAAGCCTGAACTGAACCTGATCGCGTGTCCCTGCCACGGCAGCAAATTTGAGCGGGACGGAAAGAAGATTGAAGGCCCGGCGCCCAGGCCGCTGCCATGGAAGCGCATCTGGCTTAATGACGACGGAGACTTGCTGGTGGACCGTTCCACTGACGTTCCTCCGCTGCAACGGGATTCCTTCGTGAGGGTCTGAGCAATGGCGATAACGAAGACAATAGACCAATATTTCGACGACTTACGCAGCACACGGGTGTGGCGCTCCGTCTTCCGCAGCGGCACCGGATCGAGCACGCTGCATCGCGCGCTCGCGATCCAGCAGAACGTGTTTCTGCACCTGTTCTCCACCAAGGTCCGCGCCCGCATGCTGGGCTTCAGCGCTACTTGGTATTTGGGCACGCTGACGCTGGGGACGTTTCTGATTCTGGTCGCGACTGGAATCCCTCTGATGTTCTACTACCATCCGTCCGCGCCGCAGGCCTATGCCGATACCAAGGATTTGCAGTTCGTCGTCTCCTCTGGATTGTTCCTCCGCAATCTCCATCGCTGGTCGGCGCACGCCATGGTGTTCCTGGTGTTTGCGCACATGTTCAAGGTGTTTTATCGGGGCGCTTACCGCACTCCGCGCGAGTTCAACTGGGTGATCGGCATTGTTCTTTTGCTGATCACGTTGCTGCTCAGTTACACCGGCTACCTGCTTCCCTGGGACCAACTGGCCTACTGGGCAATTACGGTGGGATCGAATATCGCCTCTGCGGTTCCAGTCATGGGCAACAAGATTCACTTCATGTTGCTTGGCGGGAACGCGGTCAACGCCAATGCGCTGCTGCGCTTTTATGTGCTGCACTGCATGATTCTGCCGTTGACGGCGATGTTCTTCGTCGCCATCCACTTCTGGCGCATCCGCAAGGACGGCGGCCTCTACTCCCACGCCAGCGAGCCAGCAACGCTCCGCACAAACGCTGCCGGAAGTGACACCGCAGCGAAGGAGGCGCAATAGTCATGGCCGACTCCAAGGACTTCACGGCGGGCATCGATTCCAACGCGAAGAAATCTCCGCGCCGCATCGTTTTCATCACCCGCCGCACTTCGGCTCAGGTAAAAACCGACAGTGAAGATCAGGTGCAGAGCTTCCCCGAGGTTCTTTTCCGCGCAGCCGTCGCCATTCAAGTGCTGGCCATCGCGCTGGTATGGGTCTCACTCGTGTTCAACGCTCCGCTCGAAGGTCTGGCCGATCCTTCCCACACTCCCAATCCCGCAAAAGCTCCGTGGTATTTTCTTGGACTGCAGGAGATGCTCCACTACTTTCCGCCGGTCGTCGCCGGTGTGCTGGTACCGGGCCTGGTGGTCTTCGCGCTGATTGTGATTCCCTACTTCAAGGTCAATATCGAAGCGGACGGACTCTTCCTTAAGGACCGCCAAAAGCGCCTGCGGATCTTCTATTTAATCGCGACCGGTCTGTCGTTGTTCTTGTTGTTCTTCAAGGTGTATGCCGCCCTCGTTCCCACGCTGATCGTGGCCGGAGTAATGCTTCTGGCGGCGCAGAGTTCTCCGCAGTCGTCCTCGGCTTTGCGGCGTTATCTGGCGGCAAGACCGCTCTCCTACTGGGTTATGACATGGTTCTTATTCGAGCTGGTGGTGTTGACCGCCATCGGTACATTTTTCCGCGGGCCGGGCTGGGCATGGGTCTGGCCGTGGCAAGGGTCCTGATTTGCTGAAGAAAGTCGCGCTCATGAAAGATAAACTCAAGTCGCTGTGGCAGAAGTTATTCGGAGATAGCATTCGCGCCTTCGGCGTGGTCAGCCTGGTGTTTCTGGTTTCGCTCGCCATCGCCCCCGCAAAAAACTACTTCAGCGAGTGGCGTCACTATCAGCACGGCTACCTGAAGATGATTCGTAACCGCAGCGATGCGGTGACGCTGCAACGCCATTTTCAGGGAGAGATCCAGCAGATTTGGCTGCCCGAACTCGGCGTGGTCGACCGGTGCACGAGCTGCCACGTTGGTTTGAAGGAGGCCAGCCTCGCTGACGTGAACGTGCAGCCCTTCCGCCCGCATCCGGTGATTCCTCATAAGCTCGACCAATTCGGATGCACCGTCTGCCATCGCGGCCAGGGCGCCGCCACCACCGTAGCCGAAGCGCACAACAGCACGCTGGCCTGGGAGCAACCGATTCTGCCGGCGAAATACATCGAGTCATCGTGCGGCGAGTGCCATCGCGGACAACTCCCGGGCGCGCCCCAGCTGAATCAAGGCCGGCATCTGCTTTCCCGCAACGGCTGCGTGCATTGCCACACGGTGAAGCTGCCGGACGGAAAAATCATGAAGGCAACCGACGATCCCCCTTCGCTCTCGCACATCGCCGACAAGACCTCGCGCGAGTGGATTTACGCCTGGCTGAAGGATCCGCAGGCCTACGCGTCAACGGCGACTATGCCGAATTTCAAGCTGAGCGATGACGACACGCGGGATATATCCGCGTTCCTGATCGCCAACAGCACATCGTTGCCGGAAGACACTGCCACGCTTTCGGCGAAGCCATCGTCCGATCCCGCGGCCGGCGCCAGCTTGTACGGAGAATCCTTCTGCGCATCATGCCACGCCGTACAAAATGCCGCCGGCAATCTGGTCGGTGGCAATGTAGGTCCCGAGTTGACTCGCGTGGGCAGCAAAGTAAAGCCCGAGTGGTTGCAGGCGTGGCTGCGCAATCCGCGCAACTACGACGAAGAAACCGCGATGCCGCACTATCGCTTCAACGATCCTCAAGTCGCGACGCTCTCCGGATTCCTGCTGGCTAAGGCCGATTCCGATCTGCTGGCCAACGTTCATCTCGAAGCTGCGACTCCCGAACAGATTGCGCACGGCAAGCGCTTGGTTTCGGATTACGGCTGCGCCTCGTGTCATGAAATCGCAGGCATCAAAAAGCCGGAGAATTTTGCGCCTGAACTCAGCCGCATCGGGAATAAACCAGTCACTCAGCTCATCTTTTTACCCGGCATGCAACATACCCTGCCCGATTACATCGCCGGCAAGATCAAGCAGCCGCGCGCATTCGCGCCTGGCCTGAAGATGCCGCAGTACACGTTCACGACGGCCCAGGTTGATTCGCTCACCACCGCTTTGCTCGCGCTCAACGACCGTGCCGCCACGTTGCCTCCGTCCCTGCTAGTGGTGGCACCGCCCGAATCAAACTACCAACCCGCGGGCAAAGCTGGAAAGCTGATGACCGACCTGGCTTGCTTCAGTTGCCATCGCATCAATGGCCACGGCGGCGATATGGCGCCCGACCTCACCTGGGAAGGCAGTTCCGTCCAGCGCCAGTGGCTGGTGGAGTTCCTGAAGAACCCGAACACGCTGCGGCCATCGCTGATTCGCCGCATGCCAAAGCTTAACCTTACCGAGGGCGAGATCAACGAACTCACGGACTACATCATGACTGTGTACCAGAGTCCCGCGGGCGGCCGCGATTCCATGCCCTTGAGCGGCTACCCGCAAGGCCAGGTCGAGTTAGGCAAACAGCTTTTCTACGGCAAGTACGCCTGCCAGGGCTGCCACATCGTGGATAGCAAGACCGACAAGGGGTACATCGGTCCGACCTTGACGCAAGTCGGTTCGCGCCTCACTGCAGCCTGGATCTTCGAATGGATGAAGAATCCGCAAGCCCTGCGCCCCGGCACGGCGGAACCCAACCGCGCCATGAGCGACGAGGATGCCCGCGCCCTGACCGCGTTCCTCATTTCGCAGAAAAGCGGAGGCAAGTCGGAGGTCGCAAGGACAAAGAAATGATCCGTCACTTCTTAACCATCCTCACGTTGTTTGCCGCCGTGCTGCTCACGTCCTGTTCGCACAAGACCGCGGCCGTGCCGCTACCCACGCCAACCGCATTCGGTGCCGCCATCGTCGAATCCAGCGGCGGAAAGCAGACAGCGCAGGCAGGTACAGCGCTGCCTCAGCCGGTGGTTGTGCAGGTGAATGATGAGCAAGGCAATGCCCTCCCCGGCGCTCTCATCGAATTCAACGCCGCCCCAGGAGTTATCGTCGATCCGGCCAACGGCCTTACCGATTCCAGCGGCCAGGTCACAACCAACGTCACGCTCGGCGGCATGGCCGGACGCTATCAGATCGTCGCATACACCACCGACAAAGGGCGGAAGAGAGTCGCACTGACAATTGAAGAGATCGCTCTCGGATATCAGCAGACTCTTGGCCGCCAGCTCAACGATCAGTACTGCGAGCGCTGCCACAATCCCGAGTCGACCGTGGAGCGCGTGTCGAACTTCGACAATCTCGAAGTCAAGCCGCATCCCTTCGCTGAGGGCGATACGCTCAACAAGATCAGCGACGCCGATCTCACTGCCATCATCGGCCACGGTGGCCCCGCGCTCAACAAATCCGCGCTCATGCCGGCCTGGGGCAACACTCTCAGCAAGTCCGACATCCAGGCGCTGATATCCTACATCCGCGCGATCTCAGACCCACCCAATCGCAATGCGGGCCCGGTATATGCGCGGAATTAGCCTGCTCGGCCTGTGTGCCTGAGCTTGCTTCTTCCCGCCGCCAAATGGTTGGCATGCGAAATCGATGCCCACGCCGGCTTACGTGCGCACGTGCCGGGCTAGTGTGCTAGATTCAGAAGTTTCATGGATGGTGCGCCCACCATTTCGACCCAGCGCTTGACCCGCCGCTTCGGAGAACTCGTAGCCGTCGATAACGTCGACTTGCGCGTGGCGCCGGGACAATTTTTCGGCTTCCTTGGCCCCAACGGCGCGGGGAAATCGACGACCATCAAGATGCTCACCGGCCTGCTTGCGCCCAGTTCGGGGCGCATCGAAATCCTCGGCCTTGATCTGGAGAAAAACCCCGTCGAAGTGAAGCGGCAAATCGGAGTCGTGCCGGAAGGTATGGCATTGTTCGGCCGCCTGACTGGATCCGAATTCCTGAACTTTGCCGGACGCATGTACGGACTCGACCGCGAAACCGCGGCCAATCGCGCCGCCGAACTGCTCGACTTCATGCAGCTCGCCGACCAGCCGAAGAAGCTGGTCACCGACTACTCCCATGGCATGCAGAAGAAGCTGGCCATGGCTGCGGCGGTAATCCACGGCCCGAAAGTGCTGTTTCTCGACGAACCCTTCGAGGGCGTGGATGCCATCGCCGCTGGAACGCTGAAGGCGATGCTGCAAGGCATGATCGCGCGCGGAGCCACGATTTTTCTGACTTCCCACGTGCTCGAAATCGTGGAGCGCCTGTGCAGTCACGTCGCTATCATTCATCGGGGACGGTTGGTCGCCCAGGGATCACTCGAAGAGCTGCGCGCCGGCGTAGAGGCGCAGACGCCAGCGGTATCGGGGAAAGATTCGAACCATGGCTCGGGGGATGGTTCAACCCTATCCGGCGAAAAGATGACGCTGGAACAGATCTTCCTGCGTACCGTCGGCGGCGAGCGGCGGACCGATCAGGAACTTTCGTGGCTGGGATAGGTGGATAAGCAATCATGAATCAAGTGGGCTCCGATCTCCACCGGCGCAACCAACTGGCCGCTGTTGCCGAGCTACGCTGGCGTCTCTTTTCCAACACGCTCCGCACCACGCGCGGCAAGGTAGAGTTGGCCTCTCGTATCCTCGTGACGCTCGCGTTCGCTATCGGCGGACTCGGCGGCGCTTTCGGCATGGGCATAGCGGCATTCTTCCTTATCTCGGCCGCCAAGCCGGAACTGCTCGCGCTGCTGTTCTGGTTCGTATTTATCTTCTGGCAAACCTTTCCCATCATGGCGACCGCGTTCACCAACAATCCGGACTCCACCGACCTGCTGCGCTTTCCGCTCAGCTACGGCTCGTATTTTCTGGTGCGGCTGGCCTATGGCGCGTTCGACCCGGCAACCGTCCTGGGCACCCTGTGGTCCTTCGGAATTCTGCTCGGCGTGGTTGTTGCGAAACCTGTACTGCTGCCTTGGGCGCTGCTCGTGATCCTCACCTTCGCCGCCTTCAATCTTCTCACCATGCAAATGATCTTCGCCTGGGTGGAGCGCTGGCTGGCGCAGCGCCGCACCCGCGAGATTCTCGGCATTGTGTTTGTTCTGCTGATGCTGAGCTTTCAGATGATCGGCCCGCTGACGCGATACTTCGAGAAGCGAGCGCGTCCAGAGGTGCACCGATACGTCGAAATTCTGGCTCCGGTGCAGGGCGTCCTCCCGCCCGGTCTTGCCGCCGACGCGATTACGCAGGGCATATATTCGCAATTCACGGTGGGCCTCAGTTCGTTCGCACTCCTCTGCGCCTTTGTGCTGATCGTTGGTTACGGCCTTCACGTGCGCCTGCTGGCGCAGTATCGCGGCGAAAACTTGAGCGAAGTGGCCGCCGCATCCGCTCTCCCAAGAGATCGGCAATCTCGTCTGGGCTGGAATCTTCCTGGATTCGCCTCGCCGGTGGCGGCCGTCTTCGAAAAAGAAATCCGTTATCTACTCCGCAGCGGTCCCATGCTGCTCACCCTGATCATGCCGATTTTTGTGCTCCTGATCTTCCGCTTTGGAGCGATGAACTCCGCCCGCCACTCCGGGATCTCCCTGGCGCGTACTCCAGACATGGCCTTTCCGTCGGCTGCCGCGTATACGCTCCTGATGCTCACCAATCTGGTTTACAACAGTTTTGGCGGTGACGCTGGCGGCATCCAATTCTTCTATGCCTCTCCGGTAAGTTTTCGTGAAATTGTGCTGGCCAAGAATCTCGCCCACGCCAGCATTTTAGCCGTGGAAACGCTTGTAGCGTGGATCGCGGTCAGCTACCTCTACGGCCGCCCTGCGCTCGACGTCACCTTCGCGACTTTGGCGGGTTTGCTATTTGCCGCGCCGGTGAATTTTTCCGCAGGCAACCTGCTCTCGGTCTACTCCCCGAAGAAACTGGACTATGCCGCCTTCGGCCGCCAACGCGCCTCGCAGCTCACTGCTCTCATTAGCCTGGGAGTGCAACTTGTCGTAATAGCTGTGGGAGTCGCAGCATTCTGGATCGCGCGGCATTACGGTAACCTTTGGATCGCCACGCTGCTCTTGCTGGTATTGGCGGGAGTTTCGATCTCGGGTTACTGGATGATCCTGAACCGCATGGATGGCTTGGCCCTGGAGCGACGGGAAACACTGGTTGCGGAACTATGCCGGGCCTAGCGGATTGACGTGACGACAGCTGACTGAACTGGAGAGTTCCTGTATGAACGATTTTGAATGCGTGATTCCGATTTTGAATGTCAAGAACTTTGCCGCATCCATGGACTACTACGTCAACAAGCTGGGTTTTCGTAAGAAGTGGGACTGGGGAGATCCGCCCACATTCGGTTGCGTCACGCGCGGTAAAGTCGAGATTTTCTTCTGTGAAGGGGCGCAAGGACAGCCCGGCATGTGGATGTCCATCTTTATGGAAAATGTGGACGCTCTTTATGAGGAGTACCAAGGCCACGGCGCAATCATTCGCCAGCCCCCAACAAACATGCCATGGGGGACGAGGGAAATGAATATAGAGGATCCGGACGGTCACCGTTTTCGCATGGGAAGCGAGGCTACGGGACCTGCAGATGAGGCTGGCTTAAAGCGCTTCTCTGAGATCGAACAATTCGGGAAGCGAGGAGTCAGGAAACCGCCCGGCAAACCTGCTTCGGCGCAGCTCACTTCTTTTCCGGATTCGCGAGAAACCGATACCCCACGCCGCGTACCGTGAGCAAGTGCCGCGGCTGTGCGGGATCGTCTTCAATGTAGCGCCGGAGCCGCACCATAAAGTTGTCGATGGCGCGGGTGTCCGTGTCTTCGTGCAGGCCCCAGACTTCTTCGAGAATCTGTTTGCGGGAAACCACCCGTCCGTCGTTGCGCACCAGGTGGCGCAGCAGCTCTGACTCCATCAGCGTCAGGTGAATCACGTTGCCGGCGGTGCGCAATTCGAGCGTGCCGAAGTCGATGGTTTTTCCACTGAAAGAAAACGTTCCGAAATCGCCGACGCTCCGCGGGTCGGATGCAGCCTGAACTCCGCCCGCACTTCCCGCCGGCTGCCCGTCTCGCACCCATTGGCTCCGCCGCAACAGTCCCTGCAAACGCGCCAGCAGGATCGACAGATCGAAAGGCTTGGGCAAATAATCGTCCGCTCCCGCGGCGAAACCCTTCAGCACATCTTCGGGACGGCCGCGTGCGGTCAGCATGAGCACGGGCACATAGTTCCGCGCCGCCCGCAATTCTGAAACCACACTGAAGCCGTCCTTGCCCGGCAGCATGATGTCGAGCACGATGGCGTCGAAGTTCTCTTTTTTGCCGATCAGGCGATCTGTGGCGGCCTCTCCATCCCCTACAACCTCGGCGGAATAGCCTTCCGCCTGCAAATTGAAACGTAGACCCTGCGCCAAATGCGCTTCGTCTTCCACTACCAGAACCCGGCTCATACGCGCGCTCTCATGACGAAGACCTCGGCAGTTCCATCGTAATCGTGGTGCCTTCGCCTTCTCCGTCGCTGGCGGCAAACACTTTGCCGCCGTGCTTCTCGGCAATCGACTTCACAATAAACAAGCCCAACCCGGTACCTTTCACGTGCGCCAGCGAGCGGTGGGTGACGCGGTAGAAGCGCTTGAAGATGCTTTTCATATCGTCGGGCAAAATCCCGACTCCGTGATCCTGCACGCTGAGCACGATGCGCTTTTCGTCGGGCATATTCAGGCGCACTCGCACATCCACGTGGTCGCCGGAATACTTGATGGCGTTGTCGAGCACGTTAAAAACAGCGGTACGAAGGTCTTCGTCGCTGCCCAGCACGCGGAGGCCGGCACCATTGCCCGGCGCCTCCTCATAGTGCAGCGCTTCCTGTGGCAGATGATGCCGGGTGCGGGCGGCGTCCATGCAGTCGCGCACCAGTTGGCGGAAATCGACTGCGGACTTCTTCCGCCCAGCCTTCTTATCGCCGGCACGGCCCGCGCGCAGCACCTGTTCCACCGTCTCCGTCAGACGATCGGTATCGCTGAGCATTAGCCGGTAGAACTCCTGCTTCTGCGCATCCGGCAGCTCGCGCCGCTGCAAGGTTTCCAGATGCAGACGAATCGAGGCAACCGGTGTTTTCAGTTCGTGGGTAACGGCGTTGATGAAGCTGTCGTGCTGCTCGCTGCGGCGAATCTCACGTAGCAGAAAGGTGGTGTTCACAATCATGCCCGCAATGATCACGGCAAAAAAGATCACGCCGAAGAACAGCAGCACTCCTTCGCGCCAGTTGAGGATGATCCATCCGACATTGAGCGCAACCGCCAGCGCCACCAGGCCAATGCCCAGGCAGAGGAAGAAAACGATGGTTCCGCGGCGGCTCGTGATGCGCATGGCGATACGCTGATTTTACCGCGTTCGCGCTTGTGGACTACTAAACCGGGGAAACGAAAGCGCAGGCAGCCTTACCCGGCCAGGTTTGGGAGCGGGCAAGGCTGCCTGCTACTCACTGCTCACCGGTCAACGAGACGTACTGCGCTGTGCCCGAAATATCGGTCACGGTCAGAATCCCCGTGATCGGCGTCGAGGAACACCAGTTCACCGTGATCGTGCAACTCGCTCCTGGAGCCAGCGTCCCACAGTTGTTAGTCTCGGTGAAGGGCCTTGAGACTTTCACGGACTTGAGCGAAGTGCTCGAACTCAAGGGATTAGTCACCGTGGCCTTCCCTGACGCACAGGCAAACATGATAAGCAAACTGGGCGAGACCGTAACCAGGGCGCCGCTTCCGCTGACCGTCGTCGATTTGCTGGCCGCCCCCTTCAACGTGAACTTCACAGATCCCTTGCGCAACCCGCCGGTCGCCGGCTGGAAGATCACCGTTGCCAGGCAGTTCTGACCCGCGAGAAGCGTTGGCGGGCAATTGTTGGTGATGGGGAAATCCGCGAGAGACGATGTAACCGACAGGACCGTAAGCGGTGCCAACCCAATGTTGCTCAGCATCGTAGTCTCGGACGCACTGGCGGTACCCAGCAGTTCGGTGGGGAACGCCAAGCTGGACGGCGTAACCGCAGACACAGCTACGTTCTTCGTTTCCTGCTGCGTCACCACCGCATGCGGCGTATTCAAATCCCCCACACCCGCCCCCACTGTGCCCAGCACGATCTGGTCGTCGTAGCTCATGTCGAAGAGTTGGTCGATACGGTTGTTATTCGTGTCCGCGATGTAAATCAGCCCGTTGGGATCGACAAAAATCCCCGACGGCTTTTCCACCCCGTTGATGTAGCCCAGGAAGTTCACATCGAGCGAAACCTCATTTGCTCCGGAAATATTGTCCGCTCGAAACACCTGGCTCTGCAACGAGTCCGTCATATAAATCTTCCCCGATGAATCGACCGCCACTCCATCCGGTGTTTCATAATTCACGGGAAACTGCCACGCCGCCCAGTTCGTTCCCAGCATGTCGGAAAATTCCACCACCCGCGCGTTCGCATTATCGGCCACGTAAATATTGCCGGCCGCATCCGTGGTCACGGCCGCGGGACTGCTGAACTGCCCGGTTCCATTTCCCAGCGTGCCCAGCGTTGTAAAGTTTGTCCCGGTAATGTCGTCCATGCGCACAATGCGATCATTCCCGGCGTCGGCCACATAAAGCTTGCCGCTTGAATCCACCCACAGCCCCTCTGGGTTGGAAAACTCTCCCGTCCCAGTTCCGCACGCACCGTAGGAAGTCCAGTTCAAGCCCGTCATGTTGTCCATGCGCACGATGCGGCAATTACCGCTATCCGACACATAAATCTTCCCCGCCGCATCCAGCGCCACGCCATAGGGCGAGGTAAATTGGTTGGTCCCGGTTCCCAGCTTTCCAATGCTGGTCCAGTTAGATCCCAGAATGTCCGCCGTCTGCACAATCCGGTTGTTCCCGGTATCGGCAATGTAGACCGGCTCATACTGCTGGCTCATGTCAATCAGTCCGCTCTGGATCGACCCATTCACCGAAGTCAACGGCGCAGTCATGGTGGTCAAAGTTTCCATCACTGCCCCGGCCACCGCGACCGGCTTCGCGCCGTGAATCGTTTGCGATGCGGAGAAGTTCGCATAGAGCGCGTAGTTGTAGTAAAAAGTCCGGTTGATTTCGGTTTGTGCGAACGTGAAAATTCCCGAGGCGAAAGTGCCGTTGATGGAAGTCGTCCCGTCCGTCGATTGCAACGAGAAGCTGCCGCCCGTGCACGACCAGGTCTCGGTATCACCGGTCACTGCAACAACCGTCAGGTTACAACTCATGGTGACCGTGCCCGCGGGGCTGCTCAGACTGGTCCCGCTGATGGTCAGAGAGTTGGTGGTCATACTCACAGTTCCGCCGCTATTGCTGTACGACGACTGTGACGCCGATAACACCGCCGCCGAAGCGAGCACGAGAATGCTTGCCCAGAGTACTTTCATATTTTGATTCGCCCCAATGGTTGCAAGTCAGGATGACGCGCTGAGCGCCTTACTGTTGGCTGGATTGTACCGCAGATTGTGCAGTGGTCACGTAGAAACTTCAGACACACCAATGAGTGAAAAGGCCAGGGTCATCGGGCTCTAGCTTTGATACAGGAGTGGATTCCAGACTTCCGTCGCAAAGAAAAAACCCACCGAAAGGGCGGGTTTATGTCCAAAATAACGCCGAGTAGCAGCGCCTGGCGCTTAATCGCCCGCCACGCCCTCCGGCAGAGCGGCTGTGACCAATCGTCCGTTTGGCACGGCGACCACCCCGCTTTCCAGGTCAGCTAGCCTTACCCGCTTGATGTCCCAGGCCAGGCCCAGCTGCTTCAGCGTCCAAATGCCGTACCAGTTCATATCGACTTCGTACCAGGTGAAGCCGTGCTGCGCCGCCGTCGGATGCGCGTGGTGATTGTTGTGCCAGCCTTCTCCGAATGTTAGCAACGCCACCCACCAGCTATTGGTGGAAAGATCGCGTGTGGTAAAACGCCGCGTGCCCCACGAGTGTGTCGCCGAATTCACCAGCCAGGTAGTGTGCAGGCCAACCACCGTCCGCATGAAGACGCCCCACAGCAGAAATGGAAGTCCGCCAATGGCATAAAGTACAACACCCAGCACAATCATGGGCACGTAATGATACTTGGTAATCCAGACGTGAAATTTGTCCTTGGCCAAGTCGGGGACGTAGCGGGCCAGCGTGGTCGTGTCATGGTGCATCGACTTGCCCATGAGAATCCAGCCCATGTGCGCCCACCATTTGCCGTCGATGGGCGAATGCGGGTCGCCGTCCTGGTCCGAATATTGATGATGAATGCGGTGCGTGGCCACCCAGAAGATTGGCCCGCCTTCGAGAGCAAGCGTGGCACAGACCGTCAGAAAATACTCTACCCACTTCGGAGTCTTATATCCACGGTGCGTGAGCAGGCGATGATAGCTCATGCCGATACCCAGGCTGCCGGAAACCCACCATAGGAACATGGCGACGAACAGTGCCTTCCATGTGAAGAAGAAAAGCGCGGCGATGGCTCCGACGTGAAACAGCGCCATGAAGACCGCGGTCACCCAGTTAATTTCACCGTTCGCAGCTTGCCGCTTTTCGAGGCTTTCCAGTTGTATGTCCAAAGTAGGTCCCCATTCGCCGGACTTGAATTCACGCTTGCCTCACCTAACCTATCAAGAGACCGGACTAAACACTGTAATACTTGTGTAATAGCGGGATTTGGGCACATTACCGAAGTATCAAAGCCGAAAAACTAAGGGCACGGCCTGCGCCGTACCCTTTGACTGCGAGCAGAAATGCCACGCTCTCTTCGTCCGAACGCCGCTTCAGGCGCTCTTCGGCATCTGCTTCATGAATTCGCTCTGCGCTTCGTCGATCTCTTCCATCGACATATCGCGCTTATGGGTTGCGATGGACCACTTGTGGCCAAACGGATCCGCCAGTTTGCCGTAGCGGTCGCCCCAGAACATGTCCCCAACCGGCATCTCTACGGTAGCGCCAGCCTTCACCGCGCGATCAAAAGCAGAATCCACGTCCTCGCTGTAAATGTGCAGCCCCATGCCGGCCCCGCCGGTCGACTGCGGTGACAACGATCCAAACTGAGGGAATTCGTCGGCGAGCATGAATATGGAATCGCCGATGCGCAGCTCGGCATGCATGATCTTGCCGTCAGGCCCTTTCATGACGCCTTTTTCCACCGCGCCGAACGCCTGCTTGTAGAACTCGATGGCGCGACCTGCGTCGCGGACGGTCATATACGGAGTAAGCGTGTGGTAACCCTCAGGAACAGCTTGAACGGTCATATTGGCCTCCTATGGAAGATTCGTGCGGCACGAAGTTTACACCAAGAAGCGCGGATCGGTTGTCAACGGGGTGTTACAGCGGGTTTTCACGTCCGCGACAATCTGCGTTCCGTCCAGGACAATCGGAAGAGATCAGAAGAACTTCGTCACGCCCTCTTCCAACACCACCACCTGCTCTTCGATTCCGGCCGCGCGCGCTTCCTGCTCCAGCAGTTGCAACGGCTCATCCACAGGCTCGTGCGATAGCCGGAAGCTTCCGTAGTGCATGGGCACCATCCAGCGAGATTTCAGGTCCAGGAATGCTCGGGTAGCGTCCGCCGGATTGGTGTGCACGTTGCGAAACGTCGGCGGATTGTAAGCACCGATCGGAAGCAGCGCCAATTCCGGCGACAGCCGTCGCCCGATCTCGCGAAATCCCGCGAAGTAAGCCGTGTCCCCGGCGTGGTAAACAGAGTGCTCCCCCGCTTGCAAAACATATCCACCATAGCCGCGGTGTGAATCTTTCAAAATCCGCGCTCCCCAATGTCGCGAAGGCACGTGCGTCACCGACACGATGCCGTGACGCGAACTGTTCCACCAGTCCAGCTCAATGATCTCGGAGAAACCCAAGTCGGAAACCAGGTCCGTGACATGGCTTGGAATGATGATTGCCGGGGCAACTCCGCGCGTGCGCAGATTATTCTGCACGATCGCCCGTAACGATGGACGGTGCAGATGATCGAAGTGGGCGTGCGTTACCAGCACAACATCGATTGCCGGCAGATCGCGCACTCGAAGCCCGGGACGCCGCAGACGCTTCAGCACAAACAGCCAGCGCGCGAAGTTGGGATCAATCATCACACTCTGCCCGCCGATCTGCACGAAGAAACTGGAATGCCCGATGAAAGTGACACCCAGCTCACCGTTGGAGGCGAGGCGCGGTTTGTGCGTCTCTCCACAGAGCGGAGTCACGGCCGAATGCCGCACCAGACGCCCAAACTGTCTCGCCCGCTTGCGTAGCGCCGGACTATGAAGGGTTGCTTTAATCATCCCGTGGTCTAACTATTGGATGAATACCGAGTGCCGCTAGCTTTATTTTAGTTTAGGCGGGAAGGAATGTGCGCAATTTCGGCTTTCCCCACATAACGCTTTCGATTCTGGCACGCGGCATTAGAGCACAACAGAAGATTAGAACGCCAAAATAAATAAGCCGCCGGCATCAGCAATGCCGGCGGCCCGATTAATCAGAACTTCTACTGTTACTGTCCTGAGGTATTCGCAATCCAGCGCGAGCGCGGAATCTCCCGTTTCCCCTCGTCGTCGTAGTAGAAGTGCATCTCGTGATCAGACTTCGCCCCCGCCACAGGCTTATCCGCATGGCCGCTGAACCGCGGGGCGCTTCCCGGCGCTGGCAGCGGCGCTTTCGTCGTGAACATCGATTCCGCAAGCGTGCTTCCACTCGGCGCCTGCGCGTCGGCAAACACTCCAAATGCATTTCCGTTCACGTAGGAAACTCCAATGTAATCCGCCACCATCGGTCCATCGTCAGAAACCGGGAGCCACGCCAGCTTCATCGGCCCGGCAATTTTCGCTCCCGCTGTCCACGTACTGCCGCCGTCGGTCGATGTAACAAAGCCCACTTCCAACTGGCAGGTGCTAGCACTGCACTTCGCTACCGGATAGTAATAATAAACAATCGTGATATGCGCGCTACTGCCCGAAGTTGTCGGATCAATGCCAATCCCGGGCAGGAAGTGATCCACTGTACTCGTGGTCGCATCAATCGGAATGCGTGTCACCGCGCTCCACGTCTTGCCGTCGGCCGACGAACTCATCACGATGTCGTTCGAGCTGCAGCCAGTGCGGAAGCGGCAATCCGACCACACCACGAACACATTGCCCGCTCCATCGATCCCCACCGAAGGCAGATCCGGATTGCGAATTCCACCCGCGTCGAGGTGGCTGTCGATGTTGGCGATCACCTGGCTCTTGCCCCAGCTCGCGCCGCCGTTGGTGGAACTGAACACGTCGATGCCGCCGCCTTGGAACGGTACAATCACCGTGCCGTTCGGCTGCACCACCGGCTCACCGCCCAGCCCGCCCGCGTGGTCCGAGGACGCCAGCCCTGGACCCCAAGTCTGTCCGCCATCGCTCGACACACTCAGCAGAACGTCGCCACTACCGAACGCCTGATCCCACTCCGTATAGCAGTTGCCGTAGAAGGGGCTGGTTGGCGTGTTGTCACACACACTCCAGTTTTTGTCGTCGAGGTGGGTCTTGTCGATGATGATCGGATTTCCCCACGTCAATCCATCGCTCGAACGGCTGACTGCCACATCGCCAATCTTCCCGGAGCTTTCGCTCAAGCCCGCCAGGGGCAGCGTCGAAATCAACCATTCGCCGTGCTTGGCATCGTAAGCGACGGAAGGATCGGCGGCTGCGCCGTAAGTCCCGCCTTTATAGTTCACAGTGAGCCCGGGGAGATCTCCATGAGTCCAAGTCACTCCACCGTTGGTCGAAGTTGCGAAACCCACATCGCCGCTTCCCCAGCCAATGGATCCGGGTCTCCGCGCCACATGGAACGCGCTTACAATCGTGTTGCCCCATGCGAATGTATCGGGCTCAACCTCGGTCTTATGAACGCTATCGGTATTCGAGAGATTGTCCACGCTGATTTTCACCAAACCCGATTGGGCTTGCGCTGGCGAAGTCAACGCCAGAGAAATCGCCAACGCCAGCAGGGATATCCCAAGAGAAATTGAGCCGCTTCTACCGCAGAAAGGGACCGCAATCTTCGTCTTCATCAAAGTTTCCTTGATTTTTCCTTAGTGTGGGAATTCAACAACGCAGGGGCTGACGCAGACCAGAGTGTCACCGGACGGGACAGCGTCTTCGGAACTATACCCCGATAGTTGACCGAGTGTCGATGTGAACGTTCTTGCATATATACCAAATCAGGTCGAGCCCCAACCGCTGTATGACTCCGCCTCCCCGGCGTTTGACGAGTTTAGAACGTCACCATCGCACTGCTTTGCTTGACCTTGATAAGGTCGCTCATATCTAATTCGGAGAGTCCGCTCTTACGAGGAGAATCCCAGAAAATGCGCGTCGCTTTCTTAGGCTTGGGAATTATGGGCCACGCTATGGCCACAAATCTGGTCAAGGCTGGCCATGAAGTCACGGTTTGGAACCGCACGCCGGGCAAACTAGTGGAAGGCGCAGGCATCGCTCCCACTCCTGCCGCGGCGGCACAGGGCGCTGAGGTAGTCTGGCTCTGCGTTTCCGACACCGCCGCGGTTGAGAAGATATTGTTTGGTCCCGAAGGCATTGAGCAGGCTCTGACCGATGGCATGATCATCGCGGATTCCAGCACCATCTCGCCCTCTTCCACCGTCAAGTTTGCCGAGCGCGTGCGCGCCAAAGGCGTGGCGTACGTCGACGCTCCGATGACCGGATCGAAAATCGGCGCCGCAAATGGCACGCTGATTTTTATGGTCGGCGGAGACGAAGCGACCATCGATCGCCTCAGTCCTCTGTTTGCCGCCATGGGCAAGAAGGTCTTTCGGATGGGAGAAACGAGCAAAGGCCAGGCCACCAAGCTGGCAATGAATCTACAGATTGCCCTCATCTTCGAGGGTTTTGCGGAGGCGCTTACTCTCGCCACCAAGCTCGGCGTGGACTCCAAGCAATTGCTCTCGCTGATCGACGCCACCATGGTCCGCTCCGGCGTCGTGGACTACAAGGGACCGTTCATCCTGCAACGCGATTTCACGCCTAATTTCCCCCTCCGCCTCATGCACAAGGACATCCGCCTGGCGCTCGAGGCCGCGAAAGAAGCTCGCGTGAAGTTGCCCGCCCTCGAAACCGTGGAAGAGATCTACGAGATGGCCACCGAAGATGGCCACCAGGATCTCGACTACGCCGCGACGTTGACTCTGCTCGAAAAATGGGCGGGAATACAGGTGAAAGGCGAAGCGGCGTAATCGCGGAGAGATTGCAATAAGAGGCTTCTCTAGCGGCAACCCCGATCAGGAAGAGTTTTACAAACTTTTGACAAGCTTCTGACACTCTCCAATGACGCTCGGCCTACCGTCCTGTGCGAGGGATCAAGCCATGAATCTCGTGAAGTCCAGCCAACCGAACGTTTTCCGTGCGCCGCGTATGATCTACGCGATGGTGATCGCCTGCTTATTTTGCACCATTGCCGCTCAAGGAAACCTCTTCGAGTCGCTGAACGGCTTTAGTCTCCCGGCCAGCCCGGTAAACCTGGCCTTAAACCCCAGCTTGCGGCTGGGCTTCGTCTACGGCGGCACCACGTTGCAGTCTTTCACCTACTAACAGAGTCAAAAACAGCGGGCTACGAGCGCGCCGTCTCGATCCAAGTCTGCGGAATGCAACTCGATCTAATAGGCCAGCAGAATCCTCAAGTCGCGCACATTATTCCCTGTAGGGCCAATCTCGATTGCATCGTTTAGAGCGCTGAACAACGGATAAGCGTCGAACTTCTCGAGCGCTGTGCGAACATCCAGCCCCCTGGATTGCGCGCGCGTGATTGTCGTTCCATCCACCACCGCGCCGGCGGCGGGACTATTCCCATCCACGCCGTCGGTTCCAGCGCTCAGCACGGTAATGTTCTCTCCTGCAATCTTGTCCGCACACGCCAGCGCAAATTGCTGGTTGCGTCCGCCCACGCCGCCATTCGTGACTTTTACCGTCACTTCCCCGCCAGAAATCAGGCACGTGCGCGGACCTTGTTTTCTCAGCTCGTGCAACCGCTTCAACAAATATTCGGCCGCGCGTTCGTAATCCCAGTCGTCACAGGAATTGTCCACCTGCACGGCAAACTTCGCGCGCTCGGCCGCCGCACTCGCTTGCTCCACCGCTGTCTCGTTGGAGAGAATCGTCCACCAGCGCGAACCATGAAACGCCGGGTCGTCCGACTTCGGCGTCTCTTCAAGCGCATGGCGTTCAAAAAGCTCGCGCGTGGAATGCGGAAGCAGCGGCAACATTTCGTGCTTCTCCGCAATGCGATAACAATCCTCCACGCTGGTGGAGTCAGGCATGGTCGGACCCGACGCCAGAGCATCCGGCGTATCGTCAGGAACATCGGAAACCAGCAGTGAAACCTGCTGTGCCGGAAACGCCCGCTGCGCCAGCCGTCCACCCTTCACCGCCGAAAGATGCTTCCGGATGGTATTGATTTCGGCAATGGGCGCACCAGAATGCACCAGAGCGCCATAGGTCGCGATCAGATCGTCCATGGAAATCTCATCGTCGATGGGCCGCTCGACGATCGCTGATCCTCCACCACTCAGCAGAAAGATCACCAGCGACGCCGCAGTTTGCGCGTCCAGCGCTTTCAGAATCGCGTTCGCCGCGCGGATGGATTCGGCATTGGGCATGGGATGTCCGCCATGAAAATAACGGAACCCGCGTACTTGTGCCGACGGCTCAACCGAGCTGGCTACAATGCCTTCGAGCGAAGCTGTGCCGACATGCTGCGCCAGTGCCTCCACCATGGTGTGTCCGGCCTTCCCGATGGAGATCACCAGCACACGCGAATATGCCTGCAGGTGGTAAAGATCTTCGCGGATGCGCAATACCCCGCGCTCACAATGCACGTGCCGCGCAAATGCCTTGGAAATCGAAGCCTCGGCCAGCGCATATCGAAAGATTTCGCGCGCGGCTTCGCGCATTTGCCTAAACTGCAATTCGCGATCGGCATCCGGCATGGCAGGGATTATAAAGGCACTTCTCGCACGATTTCTTCCCGCACCCAACTTTCAATCGTCTCGCGCAACTCGCGCAGCCGCCCTTCAAAGAAGTGATCCGCTCCTTCAATCACCACCAACTTCTTCGGCTCCGGTAGCGATGCGATCAGAGCCTCCAGCTTCGCCCGCGGACCAAACTGATCGCGCGCCCCGCTCACAAACAACTTCGGCTTCACGCAATCGCGCAGAAAATCAAACGTGTAGGTGCGCGGCACCTCCGAATCGGCAGCGACCGGCCCAACTGGCGTTCCTACGCCGATCAAGGCCTTCACCTGCACATCCGAAAACGCTGCCCGCAATCCAACCGCAGCACCGAAAGAAAATCCTGCGAATAGCAAGGGGAGATGAAACTCCGCATACAACCAGTCCAGCGCGGTTTTAACATCTTCGACTTCCCCGTCGCCATGATCGTGCTCGCCATGGCTGAGTCCAGCGCCACGAAAGTTGAAGCGCAACACGGGAAACCCAAAACCGTTCAGCGCCTTCATGGTATGGAACACCACCTTGTTATGCAGAGTCCCACCAAACAGCGGATGCGGATGGCAAACCACCGCCGCGTGGGTGGCATTCTCGGCGCCCGCATTCAACAGCGCTTCCAGCCGTCCTGCAGGGCCTTCGAGGAAGAGCGACTTGATGGTTGAATTCTGGACGATCACAGCATTCAGATTACATGATTGACGCCACTCACCGCCGCTGGACGAGGGGGCAGTAGTTTATCCTTCTGCAATGGACCCCATCACGCTCACCCGCCAACTCGTCGACATCGAATCTATTTCTGGTAACGAAGCCGCGGTCGGAAACTATCTCTATGGAGAGCTCTGCCGCCTCGGCTACCAGACGATAAAGATGCCGGTCGAAGGCGATCGTGCCAACGTCTACGCCATTTCGCCGGAACAGCCGCATCCGGAGGTGGTTTTCTCCACCCACATGGACACCGTTCCACCATTCATTCCTTCTTCCGAAAATGACACGCACATCTACGGACGTGGCTCCTGCGATGCCAAGGGCATTATCGCCGCCCAGATCGCGGCCTCGGAACGATTGCGCCAGCAAGGAATTTATGTCGGGCTGCTGTTCGTGGTGGGAGAAGAGCGCGACAGCCTGGGCGCGAAAGTGGCCAATGAGTACATCGCCAAACAACAGGCGGCAAGCCAACAAGCGCATGGCTGCAAATACTTGGTCAACGGCGAACCGACCGAGAACCGCATCGCGCTGGCCTCGAAGGGCACTCTGCGCGTAGAAGTAACCGCTTCCGGCCGCATGGCGCATTCGGCTTATCCCGAACTCGGCGAATCCGCGATTGACAAGTTGATTGAAGCTCTCACGCGCCTGCGGGCGATGCCCTTGCCGTCCGATCCGGAGATTGGTCCGTGCACGCTGAACATCGGATTGATCGAAGGCGGCCGCGCACCCAACGTGATTCCTGATTATGCTCACGCAGATTTGCTCTATCGTCTGATCGGTCCATCGCAGGAACTGCGCCGCCAGATTCTTGAGACTGCGGGCTCTCAGGTGAAGGTTGAATGCCCGCTCGAACTCCCATTCCTGCGCCTGCGCACCATTGACGGATTGCCCACGATGATCGCCGCCTTCACCACCGACATTCCCAAACTAACGAACTGGGGCGAACCGCTGCTGATCGGACCAGGATCAATTCACGTCGCGCACACGGACGGCGAGTTCATCGAGAAGCAACAGCTGGCGGAAGCGATCGACCTGTGCTGCGCGATCGCGAAGCGGCTGGCTTCAAGTTAGAGGAAAGAAGTGGGAATCAGAGGTTATGCCGGACGGCCCCACGCCGAGCGCCTGCTGTCACGGTTTGTCGCTGTCACTATCCTTGTCGTTGTCTTTAGTTTTAGCTCTGGCCTTGTACTCCTCCTGTGAAATCGCGATCGCGCGTCGTGTCCTCGAACATAAACGTCGTCTCTCACCGTCGTCTTGAGATCATAGGTGTGGAATTTATCCGGGGCTCCGATTTCGCCCACCAGCAATTCCATCTTTGTACCTTCTTTCTTCCACTTGGCGAGATAGCGCCCATCTCCAACCGTCCGATGGAACGGCTCTGCCGCGGTGTACGCAAAATCGAAGCCATGGATCGAATCGCCATCCCTGATGTCCCCGCGTCCCCACCCCTCGACACCGCCATAGCGGCGATCCACGCCGTTAATGGGACGGTTCCAATGGGATTCGATCACTTGAATTTGCAACGGATACTCGGCTAGGTTCTTCCCCGCAAGCAACGTAAGCGGGAACATAAAAGCCACTACCAGAGCGAGCCTGCGCATTTTTTTCACCTCACGCACAGTGATTGGCGAACATATTATAGAGAGCCCGAGCACTTTGCAACGGGACCTCGCGGCGAGTCACAGCTGATTCTTGCGAGTTCCCCGCTTCCGCGAAAAACGTTTTAGACTGAAATGATGACCTCCACTCCCCTAAACTCCCTCTCCCGCGCTTCTTCCGCCTACCTGCGCTCCGCCATGCACCAGCCGATTCAGTGGCACGAGTGGGGCGAGGAGGCGTTTGCTTCCGCGCAGCGCGACAACAAGCCGATGCTGCTCGACATTGGAGCGGTGTGGTGCCACTGGTGCCATGTGATGGATCGCGAATCTTATGACGATCCGGAAGTAGCGGCCATTGTGAATGAGCATTTTATCGCGGTGAAGGTGGATCGCGACGAGCGTCCGGATATCGACAGCCGCTACCAGGCTGCGGTGAGCGCGGTGAGTGGGCAGGGTGGATGGCCGCTGACCGCGTTTCTTACTCCGGATGGCAAGCCGTTTTATGGTGGCACGTATTTTCCGCCGAGTGACGGCTATGGGCGCCCCAGCTTCAAGCGCGTGCTGATCAGCATCGCCAACGCGTACAAGGAAAAACATGGCGACGTGGTGGAGCAGGCGAAGATGGTGGAGAGCGCGATCGCGCAGGCGGAGTCGTTCGCCGGACGCAGCGGACGCGTCTCGGCGAGCATTATCGCGGCGATTCAGAAGTCGGCGGTCAGCATGTTCGACGCACAGCACGGCGGCTTCGGGCAGGCTCCCAAGTTTCCGCATCCCTCGGTGCTCGATTTGCTCATCGAACAGTACGTGCGCACGGCGGACGATAGCTTGCGTCACCTGATCGTGACCACCCTCGAGCACATGGCAAACGGCGGCGTTTACGACCAGCTTGCGGGAGGATTTCATCGTTACTCGGTGGACGAGGGCTGGGTCGTCCCGCACTTCGAGAAAATGTGCTACGACAACTCCGAACTGCTGAAGAACTACGTTCACGGATACCAGGCTACGGGCTCGGAATTCTTTGCGAGCGTGGCGCGCGACATCATTCGCTGGATGGACCAGTGGCTGAGCGACCGCGAGCGCGGCGGCTTCTACGCCTCGCAGGACGCCGATATTTCCATGGACGACGATGGCGACTATTTCACCTGGACGCTCGACGAATCGCGGGCCGTCTTGACCAAGGAAGAAGCGGAGGTCGCAGCGCTACGCTATGACATCGGGGAAGTCGGAGAGATGCACCACAATCCGGCTAAGAATGTGCTCCATGTACGGCTGCCGATCGAAGCGATTGCGATGCGAATGGAGCTGGGCGGGGAGCAAGTGCAAGAGCTGCTCAATTCCGCACGGAAGAAGATGTATGCGGCACGCCTCGAGCGGCCCACTCCTTACATCGACAAAACGGTCTATGTGGGTTGGAACAGCATGTGCGTGAGCGCGTATCTGGAAGCGGCGAAGGTGCTTAATCTGGATGACGCGCGAAGCTTCGCGCTGCGCTCACTGGACCGCATTCTCTCGGAGGCTTGGAAACCCCAGCGTGGGCTGTTGCACGTGGTCGCCTATTCCGATCCAAAGGCTGAGCACCGCGAGGTAGCCGGTCTGCTCGACGACTACGCCGCGACCGCACTGGCTTGCCTCGACGCCTACGAAGCTACGTCCGACCTCAGTTATTTCAAGTTCGCCCAGGCCATCGCCGACGCGATGGTTGAAAAATTCTTCGATGCGGTTTCAGGAGGATTCTTCGATGCAGAACCGGCCGCCGACGGCAAGAGCCTGGGCGTGCTGTCCACTCGGCGCAAGCCGGTGCAGGATTCGCCCACGCCGGCGGGCAATCCCATGGCTGCGATTGCGCTGCTGCGGTTGCATCACTATACAAACGAGGCTGCTTATCGCGAGAAAGCGGAACTGACGCTGGAAACTTTTGCTGGCGTGGCCGAGCAGTTTGGAATTTTCGCTGCCACCTATGGGATCGCGGTCGTCCATCTCTTGGAAAGTCCGGTGCAGGTGGTTGTGGTTGCTGAGAACGGATCCGACGATGCGGCCAATGGTCTGGCAGCGGCGGCGGCCGCCGTTTTCGCGTTCAACAAGGCTGTGCTGCGGCTCACCGTAAACCAGGCGGTCGCCGGAAACCTTCCTCCGGCGCTGGCCGCTACCATCCCGAACTTGCCCGAGTTGAAATCCGGCAAAGCGTTTGCCGTTCTCTGTTCCGGTTTCGCCTGCCAGCCGCCAATCGAGGACACAGCCGACTTGCGCCGCGCGCTGGCATCCGCCCTCAAAAGACATCCTTAGCAACACCAAAGCAAAAAAATAGGGCTGACGGTTTATGTATGAAGTCCGTCAGCCCAAATATAGCGAGCCCTGTGTTCGGCCCAAGTTACCTACACGTTACTTTCGTGACCTTGCGGCCACGGCTGTCCTCCGATTAACTACTATTTC
>Ga0302320_10002163_pt1 | contig 46795 bp, 33 predicted proteins | sample Bog_T0_3_FD_202130 | JGI IMG/M metagenome (GOLD analysis project Ga0302320, IMG submission 202130) | Peat permafrost microbial communities from Stordalen Mire near Abisko, Sweden - Bog_T0_3 | ecosystem: Environmental > Terrestrial > Soil > Wetlands > Peat | place: Sweden: Abisko, Stordalen Mire...
GCTGCCCGGGCAGAGGACGTCACGGTCTTTGCGGCCGCGTCACTGACCAACGCTCTCAACGAAATCGGCACTCAATTCACCGCGAAAACCGGAGATCGGATCCAGGCCTCTTATGCGGCTTCGTCGGCTCTCGCCAAGCAGATCGAGCAAGGTGCGCCGGCCCAGATCTTCGCCTCTGCCGACCTTAAATGGATGGATTATCTGGCGGATAAGAAACTGATTGTCGCGGATAGCCTGGTCAATCTGCTGGGTAACAGTCTGGTCCTGGTGGCGCCCGCCAACAGCGTTCTGAAGGCGCAGCAAATCACGCCGAAAACGGACATCGCGGCGTTGGCCGGCCCGGGGCGCATCGCCACCGGCGATCCCGACAGCGTCCCGGTCGGGCTCTATTTCCGTCAGGCCATGGAGCGTTCCGGTCAGTGGCAGGCGGTGGAACCGAAACTGGCCCGCGCCGAATCGGTGCGCGCGGCGCTGGCCCTGGTCGAACGGGGCGAGGCCCCCCTCGGCGTCGTCTATGCCACCGATGCCGCTGTCAGCAGTAAGGTCAAGGTGGTCGGCCTGTTCCCCGACTCGATGCACGATGTGATCGTCTATCCCTTCGCCCTGGTGGCCGGCCATGAGAGTGCGGCGTCGCACGCCTTCCTCGACACTCTCCGAACCAATGACGCCAAGACGATTTGGACCAAATACGGGTTCCGGTTGAATTAGGCGCGACCCGTGCCCGGCATGCTCACCCTGACCCCCCTGGAAATCGAGGCATTGCGACTGTCCCTGCTGGTATCCTGTTGCGCGGTAGTGGGCAGTCTGCCGCTGGGCATTGTATGTGCCTGGATCCTGGCGAGACTGGACTTCCCCGGCAAGGGTCTGTTCGACGGCATCATTCATCTGCCGCTGGTGCTGCCGCCGGTGGTGGTGGGCTACTTCCTGTTGGTGGTGCTGGGGCGGCGCGGCGTGATCGGTTCGTTACTCCTTCACTGGTTCGACTTCAGCTTGGCCTTTACCTGGAAAGGGGCGGCCATTGCCTCGGCGGTGATTGCCTTTCCCCTGATGGTGCGCCCCGTCCGCCTCTCGCTGGAAGGGGTGGATCCTGGCCTCGAGCAGGCGGCGCGCACACTGGGATGCGGCCCGCTGCGGACTTTTTTGACCGTCACCCTGCCCTTGATCGCGCCCGGCCTGCTGACTGGCCTGATCCTGGGGTTCGCCCGTTCGCTGAGCGAGTTCGGCGCCACCATCACCTTCGTTTCCAACATTCCCGGCGAGACCCGCACGCTGCCCATCGCCCTTTACTCCCTGACCCAGGTGCCGGGGGGCGATGAAGCGGCCCTGCGCCTGTGCCTCATCTCGGTGGCGTTGGCGTTCGCGGCGCTCTTGGCCGTCGATATCCTGGCCCGACGGATCCAGGCCCGGATGAAGGCCTGATCTCCGTGCTCACAGTGTGCGTCCGCAGTCGCCTGGGCTCCTTTCAACTCGACGCCACTCTCAACGCGGGATCCGGCGTCACCGCTCTGTTCGGGCCATCCGGTTCGGGGAAGACCTCCCTGATCAATATGGTGGCTGGGCTCTGCCGCCCCGACGAAGGCCGCATCGTCATCGATGACCGAGTCCTGTTCGACGCGAAAGCCGGAATCGATGTGCCGCCCGAGCAACGCCGACTCGGCTATGTCTTCCAGGAACCCCGGCTGTTTCCCCATCTCTCCGTGCGATCCAATCTGAAGTTCGGCTGGAATCGGGTCAGTGTGGCGGAGCGCACGGTGGATTTCGCGGCCGTGGTCGAGATGTTGGGTATCGATCACTTGCTCGACCGCCGACCGGCCGGATTATCCGGTGGCGAGAAAAGTCGTGTCGCCATCGGCCGCGCTTTGTTGGCCAGCCCGCGCATCCTGCTGATGGATGAGCCCCTGGCGTCATTGGATTCCTCTCGCAAGGCTGAAGTGCTGCCGTTCGTCGCCGATCTCGCCAAACGATTCGCCATCCCGATTCTTTATGTCAGCCATGCTATGGATGAAGTGTTGCGCCTGGCCGATACCCTGGTCCTGATGGCCGAAGGCCAAATCGCCGCCGCCGGCCCCACCGAGGAAATTCTGTCGCGCGGTGACCTGTGTCCTCTAACCGGACATGGCGAAGTCGGAACGGTGCTCAGCGCATCGGTCGATCACCATGACGATGAAAACGGCGTCACCGCCTTGTCCTTTTCAGGCGGCACCCTCCTGGTGGGGCGCATCGATTCGCCACCGGGAGCGGCGGTCCGTCTGCGCATTCATGCCCGCGATGTCGCCCTGGCCACCGAACCTCCGCGACAGGTGAGTATTCGTAATATTCTTGCCGTCCGCATTGTTTCGGTCACCACCACCCTGGACCGTCAGGTCGAAATAAAGCTGGATTGCGGCGGCGCCGTGATCCGGTCGCAAATCACCGCCCTGGCCCAATCCCATCTGCGCCTCACGCCTGGGATGCAAGCCTTCGCCCTGCTGGAGGCGGTGACCGTCGCCCGTGGCGATATCGTCGATCGCCCTGCCGGACACCGATAGGATTGTCTCATGATGCGTCACCGGCGATTCCCATCTCGGCGATGTTTTGTCGATGGTCGTGGTCGAAGCGGACTGCGGGCTACTTCACTATGACCCAACCTATCGGAAATGGCGTTGCGACCTGGTCAATGGCGGGCGAAGGACACGCCGCGGGACGGGCGGCCGTCGCGTTACCCGGTTGGCCGGGTTGGTTCCCCGGCAGAGCGGCGTTTTCCCGTGGCTTGTAGCGTCGGACGATGGTCCGCACGATTTCTGACTGCATCCGCGGGTTGGGTTGACAGATCCAATAGAAACAATCCGCATCGGCGATCGCCGGGTTTCCGGATTCCCAGTTGGTAACCAAAATGCGCCCAATGTCGTCCGTTTCTCCGACAAGGGCCGCATAGACACGCTCGCCGTCCCGTCGACCGGAGATATGGACGCCCGCCACCAGTTTCAGCACCACTACCCCTATTTCTCAAAATCCATGGCCGTCGAAATGGCATGAGCGGTCGTTGGCGCGGCGGAATGCAGGCCGGTACGGGCCCGTCTGCGCCTATTCGACGGCCAGAATCACATGGGACGATTTGAACAGGGCGCAGGCCTCATCGCCGACCTTCAAATCCAATTCCTCGGCGCCGCTGCCGGTGATGACCGAGGTGAAGGTCTTTCCCTCGCCGATCGTGAGGGTGATCTCTGCATTGATGCCGCTGTCGGTCCGGGCGATGACCGTCCCGGGAATGCGGTTGCGCGCCGAGATGCGGGGCATGTCGTCGGCGCGGGCCAGCATGACGAAAGAGGATTTGATCAGAGCCACCGCAGGCCGCCCGGGCGCGATGCCAAGATCGTCGATGGCACCATTGGTGACGACGGCGGTGATAAGGGTCTTGTCCGAGATCTGCAGACCGACTTCCACGTCGACGCTGTCGCGTTTGACCGAGACCACCTGACAATAGAGGGCATTGCGGGCGCTGGTGCGCACCCCGACGCCCCAGAACAGCAAATCCTGGTCGCTTTCCAGGCCAGCCTCGGCGATCGCCGCCGAGATGCGGCCCAGATGCTCTTCCAGATGGCGGAAAGCGACGATAAGGCGGCGCCCTTCTGCGGTGACTTCCGCACCGCCGCCGGCTTTGCCACCGGTGCGCGACAAGACCGCCGGACGGGGCAGCAAATTGTTGATCGCGTTGACTGCATCCCACCCTGCCTTGTAGCTGAAGCCCAGCACCTGGGCCGCCCGGGTGATGCTGCCATGTTCGGCCACCGCCTCCAGCAACGAAATCCGATCGCGGGCGATCAACAATCGCCCATGGCGGTGCAGCGCGAGAGAGGCATCGATCTTGTCTTTACGCATGGCGTCCAACTGCGTTCGAGACACGACAAAATGCCGGCGATCTCTGTCCTTTCGCTGACATTTTCATCAGGCTCGCAGATCCCGAAACTCTATGCTCATTTTTCGAGCGATCCTAGCTTACCAGACGTGCAGTTTGGCCAGGATGCCCCAGCTTGCTGGTCGCCCAAGCGGCGGACCCGGTCTGGAACGAGTTTTGCTAAGAGGCGTTCTGTTTCAAAGACGCCAGCCGTTGTGAGGGGCCGCCATCTTGGCTATCCTTGTCCGACACCTCGCCGGGACGACTCGGCGCGCCGCTCGCCCCGCTCGGTGTGGGAAATGGCGGGATAAGGGGAATGGTCCGGGACGACCCGGTCGCACCCCGCCGCGCGCGCCGGCGCGGGGTTGGCGTAAGGGAAGCTGTCCGAAATGACGATCGACTATCAGACGCTGTTGGACGGTGGCAAGCACTGGTCCTTTACCGCGCGGCGTGGCACCGGCCTGAGCCTCGAGGATGTCGAGGGCGGCGCCAATCTTGCCATGCTGTTCTACAATCCGGCCAATCCGCTCGAACGCTACAATGCGCCCGACACACTGAAATGCCAGCATACCTTCCGGCTGACCCGCGGCCATTGCCTCTATTCCGATATGGGGCGAATTTTCTGCTCGATCGTCGAGGATTCCTTGGGTTGGCACGACACCGTCGGCGGTAATGCCGACAAGGCGCTGGTGGCCAGACGCTGGGGGCTGTCGCGCTATCAGGAGGCGCGCAACGACTGGACCCAGAATGGTCAGGACGCCTTTCTGGTCGAAGCCGCCAAATATGGCCTCGGCCGGCGCGATCTGGCCGCCAATGTCAATTGGTTCAGCAAGGTCGCGGTTGCCGGTGATGGCAGCCTGTCCTTCGTGCCCGATCATTCGCCGCCGGGCGCCTCGGTGGCGCTGCGCTTCGAGATGGACACGCTGGTGCTGCTGCACAGCTGCCCGCATCCGATGAACCCGGCAGAAGCCTATCCGCGCCGACCGGTGCGGCTCGGTTTTTTCACGGCGCCGCCGGTGGCCGATGACGATCCCTGCCTTACCCTGCGGCCGGAAAATCGCCGCGGTTTCGCCAATAACCGGCTCTATCATCTGGGCGGAGGGCATTGACATGGAGCTTTGCCGCAGCCCGATGGATCCCGAGCAGGCGATTCTGCGCCGCGTGATCGGCGCCGGCGACTACTGGATCGATAGTGTGCGCCAAGGCCAGACCTTCCGTATCGTCGATCTGGAGGGCAACCAGGCCGCCGATACCCTGTTCTATGCCGCCGCCGACCCGACCGAACGCTACAGCGCGATCGACACGCTGCGCGAGCAGGGCAATGTTTATCTCAGCGTCGGTTCCAGGCTGCTGTCGAATTTGGGGCGGGTGATGCTGGAAATCACCGCCGATCTGGTCGGCCGGCATGACACGCTGGGCGGCGCTTGCGCCAGCGAATCCAACACCGTGCGCTATGATCTGGAAAAGCGCACCATGCACGCCTGTCGAGATTCCTGGCTGCTGGCGGTGGCGGAACAGCCGCAATTCGGCCTCAGCAAGCGCGATATTACCCATAACATCAATTTCTTCATGAATGTCCCGGTGACGGCCGACGGCGGCCTGACCTTCGCTGATGGTCTCAGCGGTCCGGGCAAATATGTCGAGATGGTCGCGGCGATGGATGTGATCGTGCTGATCTCCAATTGTCCGCAGCTCAACAATCCCTGCAATGGCTACAATCCGACCCCCATCGAAGTGCTGGTGTGGGCGTAATGTTCTCCCGCGTGCTGATTGCCAATCGCGGCGAGATCGCCTGCCGTATCCTGCACACGCTGGATCGCCTGGGCATCGGCAGTGTCGCGGTCTATGCCGACCCCGACCGCTATGCCCCGCATGTGCTGGGCGCCGGCCAGGCGGTGCGGCTGGGACCGGCGCCGGCCGCCGACAGTTATCTACGGGGCGAGCGGATCATCGAAGCGGCGCTGGCGACCGGCGCCCAGGCGATCCATCCGGGCTACGGCTTTCTTTCGGAAAACGCCGACTTCGCCGACGCCTGCGGCCGTGCCGGACTGGTTTTCATCGGCCCGACGGCGGAACAGATGCGGCTGTTTGGCCTCAAGCACCGTGCCCGCGCGCAGGCCAGCCTGGTCGGCGTGCCGCTGGCGCCGGGTAGCGATTTGGTGGAAGATCTCGAACAGGCGCAAAGCGAGGCCGAACGGATCGGCTATCCGCTGATGATCAAGAGCACTGGCGGCGGCGGCGGCATCGGTCTGCAATTGTGTCAGCGTCCGGAGGACTTCGCGCCTTTGTTCGACCGCACACTGAGGCTGGCACGGCAGAATTTCGCCGATGCCGGGCTGTTCCTGGAACGCTATGTCGCCGCCGGCCGCCATATCGAGGCGCAGATCTTCGGCGACGGCAAGGGACGGGTGGTCTGTCTCGGTGAACGCGACTGTTCGGCGCAGCGTCGCAACCAGAAGGTGGTGGAGGAGACCCCTGCACCGCATCTGCCGGCGTCGGTACGCGACCAGTTGCTGGACACCGCCAAACTTCTGATGCAAAGCGTCGCCTATCTGAGCGCCGGTACGGTCGAGTTCATCTATGACCTGGCCAGCCGGCAGTTCTATTTTCTCGAGGTCAACACCCGCCTGCAGGTCGAGCATTGCGTCACCGAAGCGGTGACGGGGGTGGATCTGGTCGAGTGGATGATCAGGCAGGCGGCAGGTGAGGCGCTCGATCTGGATGACCGCCGCGGCAACGGCGCTGCCATCGAAGTGCGGCTTTATGCCGAGAATCCGGCGCGCGACTTCCGTCCGTCGGCCGGCCTGTTGACCGAAATCGCCTGGGGTGAAGGCGGCCGAATCGAGACTTGGGTGACGCAGGGTACCGAGGTTACGCCGTTCTTCGACCCGCTGCTCGCCAAGCTGATCGTCGCCGGCAAGAGCCGCGAAGCGGCGCGACAAAAAATGCTGGCGCTGCTGGCCGGCAGCCGGGTGGCCGGCATCGAGACCAACCTCGCTTTTCTGCGGCAGCTGATCGCCAGTCCATTGTTCAGGGATGGCCGCCTCACGACGCGGTCGCTCGACGATTTCGCCTTTGCCGGCGACAGCGTCGAAGTGCAGAGCGGAGGCACCCAGACCACCCTCCAGGATTATCCCGGCCGCCTGGGCTATTGGTCGGTCGGCGTGCCGCCGTCGGGACCGATGGACGATCTGTCCTTCCGCCTGGCCAATCGTGCGCTCGGCAATCCCAGCGACGCCGCCGGACTCGAGATCACGCTAGCCGGCCCGACCCTGAAATTCCCGGTTGCCCGCTTTGTCTGCCTGACCGGCGCCCTGCTCGAGGCGCGGCTCGACGGCGATCCGGTGCCGTTCTGGCAGCCCTTTCTGGTGCCGGCCGGCGGCGTGCTCAGTCTCGGCGGCGTGACCGGTGCGGGCTGCCGCGCCTATCTGGCGGTGCAGGGCGGCTTCGATACACCCCTCTTTCTCGGCAGCCGTGCCACTTTCACCTTGGGAAAATTCGGCGGCCATGGCGGCCGCGCCCTGCAGACCGGCGATTTTCTGCCGCTGGCGCCGGTACCTGCGGTCGCGCCGCAGGCGATCCCGGCAGAGGCGCGCCCGACGCTTACCCACGATTGGCAGATCGGCGTGATGGACGGACCGCATGGCGCGCCCGATTTTTTTACCGATGCCGATATCGACGCCTTCTACGCCGCCGACTGGCAGGTTCATTACAATTTCAGCCGCACCGGCATCCGTCTGATCGGTCCCAAACCGGGCTGGGCGCGGGCCGATGGCGGCGAGGCCGGACTGCATCCCTCCAACATTCACGACACAGCCTATGCGATCGGCGCCGTCGATTTCACCGGCGACATGCCGGTCATTCTCGGTCCCGACGGACCCTCGCTCGGCGGATTCGTCTGCCCGGTTACCATCATTTCGGCGGAACGCTGGAAATTGGGACAGATGCGGGCCGGCGATCATGTCCGCTTCGTGCGGCAGGACAGCGCCCAGGCAGAAGCCGCGCGCCAGGCGATCGACCGGGTGGTTGCCGCGCTGGCGACAGCGCCGCCCGTCGAACTGCACCCAGTGCCGCCGCAACCCGCCATTCTCGCCAGCCGTGCCGCAACGGAGGGGCGGCCGCGCGTGCTGTATCGCCGCGCCGGCGACGCCTATCTTTTGGTCGAATATGGTGCCTTGGTGCTCGATCTCGAATTGCGTTTCCGTATTCACGGGCTGATGCAGCTCCTGGAGCGGCAATCGGTCGCCGGCGTGATCGATTTGACGCCCGGTATCCGCTCGCTGCAGCTGCATTTTGACCCCCGCATCCTGTCCGAGGCGGCGCTGCTGGCGCGACTCGAGGCTGCCGAGGATGCGCTGGCCGACAGCGAACAATTGGAGGTGCCGACCCGCATCGTCTGGCTGCCGCTGTCCTGGGATGACGAGGCGACCAGGCTCGCGATCGCCAAATACCAGCAATCGGTGCGGGCGGACGCGCCCTGGTGCCCCAGCAATATCGAGTTCATCCGCCGCATCAACGGCCTCGACTCGATCGACGACGTCAAACGGATCCTGTTCGAGGCCAGCTATCTGGTGCTGGGTCTGGGCGATGTCTATCTCGGCGCGCCGGTGGCGACGCCCATCGATCCGCGCCACCGGCTGGTGACCACCAAATACAATCCGGCGCGAACCTGGACCCCCGAGAACGCGGTCGGCATCGGCGGCGCCTATCTCTGCATCTATGGCATGGAAGGACCGGGCGGCTATCAATTCGTCGGCCGCACCTGTCAGATGTGGAACAGCTACCGGCGGACCGCCGATTTCACGCGCCCCTGGCTGCTGCGCTTTTTCGACCAGATCCGCTTTTATCCGGTCGACGGCACCGAGCTGCTGCAGTTCCGCGCCGATTTCGCTTTTGGCCAGAGCACCCTCAAAATCACCGAAGGCACCTTCCGTCTCAAGGATTACCGGCGTTTTCTCGCCGATCATGCGGCTTCGATCGCCAGCGCCAAGGCGCGTCAGCAGCAGGCCTTCGACGCCGAGAGGGCGCAATGGGAGGCCACCGGCCAGATCGGCTATGACGTCCTACAGCCGGAAACCGAACAGGATCGGGGCGACCAGGGGCTCGCGCCGGGGATGGTTGCGGTCGCCAGCCCGGTATCGGGCTCGGTGTGGAAAATCCTGGTGGCGCCCGGCCAGCCGGTTGCGGCTGGTGAGCCTTTGCTTATCGTCGAATCGATGAAGATGGAGGTCAGCGTCACCGCGCCAGGCCCCGGCAGGGTGGCCGCGCTTTGCTGTGGCGAACGCAAGGCGGTGGCTGCCGGCCAAACCTTGATCCTGCTGATCGAAGCGGAGAGGGACCATGCGGCTTGACCTTGTCGCGCTGCGCGCCGCCTATGACGGCGGCCGCCAAACACCTGACAGAATGTTGCCGGCGCTGCGCAACGACATTCTCGCCGCCGGCGCCTTGCCGGTGTGGCTGGCACTGCTTGACGAGGCGGGGCTGGCGCGGCGGCTGCAACGCCTGGCACGGCGACGCGCGGCGGGCGAAACCCTGCCGCTTTATGGCATCCCCTTTGCCGTCAAAGACAATATCGATGTAGCCGGCCTGCCGACCACCGCGGCCTGCCCCGCTTTTGCGCGCCGTCCGGAGCATTCGGCAAGGGTGGTGGAACGGCTCGAAGCAGCCGGTGCCATCCCGCTCGGCAAGACCAATCTCGACCAGTTCGCCACCGGACTGGTCGGCACCAGGTCACCCTATGGCGCGCCGTCCTCGGTATTCGACCCGGCCACCATCTCGGGCGGCTCGAGTTCCGGCTCGGCGGTGGCGGTGGCGGCTGGCCAGGTCAGTTTCGCGCTCGGCAGCGACACCGCCGGCTCCGGACGGGTGCCGGCCGCTTTCAACAACATCGTCGGCCTGAAGCCTTCCCGCGGTCTGCTCAGCAGCCGCGGTTTGCTGCCAGCCTGCCGCAGCCTGGATGTGATTTCGATTTTCGCCGGCTGTGTCGACGACGCCGAAGCCGTGCTCGGCGTGGCGGCCGGTTTTGACCCCCTCGATCCTTATTCGCGCCGCTGCAGCTTTGAGATCGCTTTTTCGGGCGCCTTTCGCTTCGGTGTGCCGGCTGGCCCGCTCGAGTTTTACGGCGACCGCGAGTCCGAGCAGCTCTACCACGCTGCGCTGGCGCGACTGACGGCCCTGGGCGGACAAAGCGTGCCGTTCGATTTCGCGCCGTTCGCGGCGACCGCGGCGCTGCTCTATCGCGGCCCGTTCGTCGCCGAGCGTCTGGCGGCGCTAAACCAGGCCGGTTTTACCGATTGGGCTTCGATGGACCCGGTGGTGGCCGGCATCATCCGGGGCGCCGAAAATTTGACCGCCGTGCAGGCCTTCGAAGGACTTTACGACCTCGCCGCCTTTCGCCGCGCCGCCGAACCCGCTTGGCAAAGCTTTGATTTCATGTTGTTGCCTACCGCGCCGACCATTTTCACCCACGCGGAAATCGCCGAACAGCCGGTCGCCCGCAATGCCCAGCTCGGCCTTTATACCAATTTCGTCAATCTGATGGATTTGGCGGCCATCGCGGTGCCGGCCGGCTTCCGGGCCGACGGCCGGCCGTTCGGCGTTTCCCTGATCGGTCCGGCCTTCAGCGACCGAGCGCTGGCGGCGGTCGCCGACCGGCTGCATCGCAGTCTCGAGCAGCCGCGCTGGGGCGGCAGCGCCGCCGGTCTGCCGCCGGCGCGGCCGCGCCTGGCCGCCGAATCGCCGGTTCGCATCAGGGTCGCGGTGGTCGGCGCCCATCTGTCGGGCCAGCCCTTGAACGGACAGCTGACCGAGCGCCGCGCTCGTCTGATCGGCACCTGTCGCACCGCCGCCGGTTATAAACTCTACGCACTGGCGGACAGCAGCCCGCCCAAGCCCGGGTTGGTGCGCGATGAAGTGGGCGGCGGCCTGATCGAGATCGAAATCTGGGAGATGGAAGCCGCCGCCTTTGGCAGTTTCGTGGCAAACGTGCCGCCGCCGCTCGCCATCGGCACGCTGCGTCTGCAAGATGGTAGTACGGTCAAGGGGTTTCTCTGTGAAGCGGCCGCCATTAAAGGCGCGCGTGACATTACCCACACAGGCGGATGGCGGGCCTATCTGGCGACGATGGCATGATGGCGGCGCCGGAAATCCGTTATGCCGTCGCCGGTGTTCTGGTTCTGCTCGCCTTGACCTTTGGGCTTTTGCTGGGGCCCGGAAGTACGGTGCAATTGGCGCCGCTCCTGTTCATCGTGGCGGTGGTGCTGGCCGCCTGGTTTGCCGGCACCGGGCCCGGACTGGCGGCCGTCGCGCTTTCGACCCTGCTGGTGGATTTTTTCTGGACAGAACCACGCTTTAGCCTGCGGGTCGATTTCAACCAGTTGCCCTGGTTTCTCACCTTCATCCTGTGCGGCCTGGTCGGATTGGGCTTAAGCCTGCAGCGGCGACATTTCGAAGCGGATCTGGCGGCAAGCCATGCCGCCTTGGAATCCCGGGTGGCGCACCGTACCGCCGAACTCGCCGTCAGCGAAGAGCGATGGCGTAGCCTGTTCGAAACCTCCTCGGTGGGGATCGCCGTGACCGATGCCGGCGGCCACATCCAACGCGCCAATCGTGCCTTGCAGGAGATGCTCGGCCGTGACGAGCAGAGCCTGCAGCGTATGCGGCTGGAAGATTTTGTCATGGCCGGTGACGCGGGAGGGGATTTGCCGGGCGAATTTCAGCTGCGGCGCCCCGATGGCGGCGTCCTGTGGGCCAGCCTGTCGCTTGCGCCGCTGCCGTCCCAGAGCGCCCCCCTGACCTCGGCGGTGATCGCCGACGTGACCGACCGCCACCGCGCCATGGAGGATTGGCGCCGCGCCCAGCTCGAGCTGTCGCGGGTGACGCGCCTCTCCACCATCGGCGTGCTGGCGGCATCGATCGCCCACGAAGTCAATCAGCCGCTGTCGGCCATCGTCACTAATGGCCAGGCGGCCGGGCGCTGGCTGTCGCAAATTCCGCCCAATCTCGGCGAAGCGCAGCTTGCCTTCGACCGCGTGGTGCGGGACGCCAACCGTGCCGCCGACATCATTCGCAGTATCCGCCAGCTGCTGGCGCCGGCCGGAGCAAGGCACGAAGTGCTGGAATTCGACGCCGTGCTGGCGCCGGCGCTGAAGTTGATGGACAAGGAGTTTGCCGCACGACGGGTTACCCTGTCGCTCGATCTGGCGCCCGGGTCGTTTCTGGTCAATGGGGATTCGGTGCAGCTGCAGCAGGTTGTCGTCAATCTGCTGCTCAATGCCTTGGAAGCCTTGCAGGCCGGCAGAGGCAATCGACTGTGGGTGCAAACACGGCGGCTGGAAGATCAGCTGCAGGTGACTGTCGAAGACGAAGGCTGCGGCCTGCCGGCGATCTTCGATCCGGCGCGACTGTTCGCACCCTTCGTCGGCAGCAAACCCGAGGGCATGGGGGTGGGCTTGGCGATTTGCCACATGGTGGTGGAAAGTCACGGCGGACGCATCTGGGCCGAGCGCCGCCAGCCGCGCGGCGCAAGAGTCGTATTTACCTTGCCGTTGGCGACGGAGGGCGGCACTGTCGCTGCCAGGGAGGCGGAGAGCGATGCATGAAACGGCCAATGCGACCGTGATGGTGGTCGACGATGATTGGGCGGTGCGCGAGGCGATTCACGGGTTATTGCGCTCGGTCGGCTTCGCCGCCGAGATCTACCCGTCTTTGACCGAGTTTCTGGCGCGCGGCAGTTTGCCCGACACGCCCTGCTGTCTGGTGCTCGACGTGCGGTTGCCGGGAATAAGCGGGCTCGAATTCCAGTCCGATCTGGTGCGCCGCAAGGTGTCGCTGCCGATCGTCTTCATCACCGGGCATGGCGACATTCCGATGTCGGTGCGGGCGATGAAGGGAGGCGCCATCGAATTTCTGACCAAACCGTTCCGCGACCAGGATCTGCTCGATGCGATCCATTCCGGGCTCGAACGCGATCGCCAGCGGCGCGAGGCGGACCGCGGACTGAGCGAATTGCTGGTGCGATTCGGGTCGCTATCGCCGCGCGAGCAGGAAGTCATGGGCGAGGTCGTGCTCGGCCTGATGAATCGCCAGATCGCCACCCATCTCGGCATCGCTGAAATCACCGTCAAAGTGCATCGCGGTCAGGTGATGCGCAAGATGGGCGCCGCCTCGGTGGTCGATCTGGCCCGCATGGCCGACCGGCTTGGACTGGACGGGGATCTCCGGGATCCGGCGTCGCCGGCAGCTACCAGGCGAGTGGCGCCGTGATCTGCAGCAGCGCCGATTCGGAACCGCCATTCTCCCGCGTGATGCCGGCATTGGAAATGTGGTAGAAGCCGACGCCGATCTTCCATTTGCTGCTGAATTCATAGGCGATATCGCCGCCATTCCTGAATTCGAAATGCGAGCCCAAATTGTAGCCGCCGCCGCCATAGCCGCCGATGGCGGAATTGAGCGTGATGACGATCGGGCCGCCGACGTGGAAATCGGCCAGCACGCCGCCATAGGCGTAATAATCGCCATCGCCCGCCACCAGCACACCGGCATGCGGTCGCAGAATCCACAAAAACTGCAATCCCGAGCGGTAATCGAGATCGACTTCCGGCTTGCGATCGGGTGAGCGCAAGGTTTCCCAGCTGCCCACTCCTAAGGTCAGCTGGTCGCTTTGCTGGGCCGCCACCGCGGTTCCAAACAACAGCCCGGCTACCAGGGCTGCCGGGCCAATGCAAAAAAATCTCATGAAATATGCGCCCCCGCCTCGAAGAAGCGATGATAGGCCGAGACACGGCGCGTCAGCAATGGCCGGGCGTTGCAATTTTGGGGTGACGCCACCGAACAGGCTGGCATATACCTCGAGATCAGGGCCGACGTGCTGTCAGTAGCACTCGGGAACGAACTTCTGGGTCGACATTTTGGGTCGCCGATATCCGGCGTCCGATTGCCGAGGCGGGAGATCAAATTCCATCGGCTCCATGTCGCGATAGGGGATCTGGTCGAGCAAATGGGCGATGCAGTTGAGCCGCGCCTTTTTCTTATCGTCGGAATTGACGACGTACCAAGGGGAGATCTTGGTGTCGGTGGCCGCGAACATATCGTCCTTGGCCTTGGAATATTCGACCCAGTGCTTGCGGGACTCCAGATCCATCGGACTAAGCTTCCAGCGCTTTATGGGGTTACGCATTCGCTCCCGAAAGCGCTTCTCCTGTTCGTCGTCGCTCACCGAGAACCAGTATTTGATCAAATGTATGCCGGACCTGATCAGCATCTCTTCAAACAATGGGCAAGCGCGGAGAAATTCCTCATATTCGCCGTCAGTACAGAATCCCATGACATGTTCGACTCCGGCACGGTTGTACCAGCTGCGGTCGAACAGGACGATTTCGCCGCGTGCCGGCAGCTGGGCGACATAGCGCTGGAAATACCACTGACCGCGCTCTTTTTCGGTCGGCGTCCCCAACGCCACGATGCGGCAGATCCGCGGGTTGAGCGGCTGGGCGATACGGGCGATCACCCCGCCTTTGCCGGCGGCATCACGGCCTTCAAAAAGAACAGCGACCTTCAGGCTATTGGACTTGATCCATTCCTGCAGCTTGATCAACTCGAACTCGAGACGAGCGAGCTCCGCGATATATTTGTATTTTTTTGGGATTTTCCGCGACCGTGGTTTGCCGATCCCACCCCAGCCACTCTCCAACTGGGCGGTTTCTTTGGTCTCGCGCAAGACCTCAGTCTCGCCCGCCGGAACCTTGGCCAATTTTGCCTGCTTCTTGGAATTCCGCACGCTGGGCGCTCCCTGACGATGTTTCCTTGCAATGTTCAACGCCAGCCAATCGCGAATGTTGATACCCTACCGACCGAAATGCAACATTGGCCATGGGTGATTTTCGTGGAGTTCAATGGCGGATGCCTGTTTCTCCGATGAAAGGATAGGATGTCAGTGCCTTACATTGTCGCAATTGTTGTAACGCTCCTGGTGCTCGGTATTGGCGGGGCGGCGACAAAGATCGACTCCTGGTATCGCGAACGATTGCAGAAGCCATCCTGGAATCCTCCGGAATGGGTTTTCGGTCCGGCTTGGACGGGGATCCTGGGCCTTGCTGCATGGGCTGGCGTTCAAACCTGGAACGCAACCGATGATGAGGCACTGCATACGCGCATTCTCGTTCTTTATGCCATCAATATCCTGTTGCATCTCGCCTGGAGCCCGCTCTTCTTCAATCTTCGCCGACCGGATTGGGCTTTGGTCGAATTGCCATTCTTGTGGATCTCGATCCTGATGCTGATGATCGGCCTGTCGCCTATCGTGCCGGCAGCACTTTGGTTGTTGATGCCCTATTTGTTATGGGTGACGTTCGCTGGCTATCTCAATCTGACAATTGTTCGCATGAACGATCCGTTTGGCAATGACCCGCGCAATTCCGATTAGAGCATTTCGGGATACATTCTGATCGGAAATTGCATCGAAATCGGGTGACCCCTTGTTCCTGATTAAGTGCACTGTCACCGATATCCCCGATATCGTCACCGATATCCAATTTCGATTTTGGCGGGGGCCGGCAACACGGCCAGCAGCGACAGCAGGTCAGGCAGAGCCAGCGCGACGCAACCCTGCGTCGGCCGATAATCGCGCCGTGCCACATGCATGAAAATGGCGCTGCCCAGGCCGGCCCGCGGCGGATCGTCGTTATAGCCGAGCGGCAGGATCAGATCGTAGACCGCGTCCTTGCGCCACAGCGTCTCGCAATGTGCCGGATGCGGCAGGCGGACCCGAAGGTTGTAATCGGCATGGCCCGGATCGTCGCACCAGCCATCCGCCGGATCGAGCGGCGTCGAGGCCAATAACGTTGCCGGCGGCGTCATTCGGTCGGGCCGGTAGAACAGATGCCGCAGGGCGAAACGACCGGCCGGGGTGGCGCCGTCGCCCTCGCGCTTGTCGCGGCGCACGCCGCCGCGGCCGAGCGCACAGCGGAACTGCAGCTGGGCGAAAGTGAGCCGGCCGGTGGCGTCGATCTGTATCAGGGCGGACTCTTCGGGCACCCTTACTCCGTGCCGAGATTGGCGGCAGCCGGCGCACCGGCGCTCAGCTTTTGTGCCGCCTGATATTTGTTGAGGCCGGCGGCGACCGCTTGCGTGAACCAGTCATCGTCGGGGTTGGGCGCCGGGATCGCCTGCGACGGACCATGTCCCGGCAACGCCGCCGGACCTGTGGTGGGCGGTGGCGGCGCCAAAGGCGCCTGCTGCGGCCGTCGCGCCGGGACGGCAAAGCTGCGTTGCGGCGCGACCATGGCGGTGGCGGAAGCTGCCGTGCTCGGCGCACTGTCGGCGGCAGCCGGCTGGTTGGCGCCGAACACCACGAAATTGCCTTGCCGGGCCATCGGGTTCGCGGGCGCGCTCGCGGCCGCTGCAGGTGGCAGTGCCGCTGTCGCGCTCGGCGCGCTGCCGGCGGTGGCCGGCTGGTTGGCGCCGAACACCATGAAATTGCCTTGTCGGGACATCGGGTTCGCGGGCGCGCTCGCCGCCGCTGGCGGTGCCGGTGCCGGCTGCAACGCGGTTGGCGTGCCGCTGCCGGCGGCGCCGAAAACCAGAAAACCGCCGATCTTCTGCGGGCCGTCGCTGCTGGAGGCGGCGTTGGCGTCGCTGCCGGCTTTGGCGCTTTGGGTACGTCCGCGCGGCAGGCCGGTGCTGGGAACGGGGGCCACTGCCAAAGCCAAGCTTTGTACGGCCGGCATCGCTGCCAAGGCCGCCTGCTGCTGTGCCGCGGCGGTGGGTTGCGGATCCTGGCGGGCTATGGCGCTGTCGCTGTCGTCGGACTCAAGACCCAACCAGCCCAGCACAGTGTCGCCGATCGATTTGCCGGTGTCGCTGCGCAGCTGCAAATCGAGCAGCGAGCCGACCAGACCGATCGGACCGGTCCATAAGGTACCGCCTGCCACGTCGGCCACCGCGCCCTCGCTGTCACCGGTCAGATGCTGATAGATCGTATTGATGATCGGAATATGCTGCAATGGATTCAAGATATCGAGCAGATCGGAAAAGCTGGGCCCGGCGCCGCTGTTGAAGGCAGCGATCGGCGGCCGGCTGGCGGCGTCATTGGCGGCAGATAAAGCGTCGATCGACATGATGGGGTCAATCCGAAAAAATTGGTTCGCACCTTTAAAAGCAAAGCCTGTGCCACACAGAGTACCCTCTAAAATCAATGGCTTGCCACGAAAGACGGCGATTATATCGGCAATCATTGCCGAGCAATGTCCGGTTTTGCCGCTATCTGCTTGGTTTTGGCGTGGCCGAGATGCTAAATCTGTCGGCCATGGCCACCCGGGTATATCTGCAAAGCCGCGACCTGTCGGTTCAGCGGTCACTGGCTGAACAATTGCGGGCCAAAGGCTATCTGTTGGCCGGCAGCGACGAGCCGGCCGACGTCATCGTGCTGGAGGGTGGCCTCGCCGCTGCGGCGTGGTGCGACGCCTGGCGCCGGCGGGGCGACACCACCCCGATCCTGCTGCTCGGCTTGTCTCCCGCACAGGCACGCGCGGCCGGCGGCGACGACGGGCTGGCAACGCCGTTTCACTTGTCGGATCTGGTTCTGTGTCTTGACCGGCTGCAGGCGAAAGGAGCGATCACGGTGGGACGCTTCCGCCTCGACGCCAAAGCCCGACAGATGGTCGATGGCGACGGTCGCAGCCTGCGTTTGACCGAAAAGGAGGCGGCGATTCTGGCCTATCTGGCGCGCGCCGGCGACAGCGCGGTCGGTCGCGACGAACTGCTGGGCGAGGTATGGGGCTACGCCAATGGCGCCACCACCCACACGGTGGAGACGCATATCTACCGCTTGCGTCGCAAACTCAGCGAAAATGGCGGCGATGGGCTGCTGCGCACCGAAGAGGGTGGCTATCGGCTGGAGCGGGCCGCCGAAAGAAACGCCGACTGACTTTAGCCCTCTCGCAACAGCCGGGGATTGGCGTTCCACAGAGCAATGACCCGCAGTTCGGGATGGTCGGCCGGCTGATCGAGCAGGCTGAGCGACGCGGTATCAAGCGCGAGGTGCCGGCCATCCGCCACCTTGTGTCCGATCCATCGCGCCGCCAAGGCGCAACTGAATTGCCCGTGCGAAAACAGCGCGACATTTCCCGACAAGGTGCCGAGCCGGGTCAGCAGGCGATCGGCGCGCAGCGCGATTTGCGACGGCGTTTCGCCCGCCGGGCAGCCATTCAAAAAAACGTTCCACGCCGGTCGCTGCCGGCGAATTTCCGCTGAGCGCAGGCCTTCATAGTCGCCATAGTCCCACTCTGCCAAATCGGCTTCGAGTTCGGCAGCCGGCGCAGCCATTCCGCTCGCCAGCGCGCAGGTCTGCCGGGCGCGGCGCATCGGACTGGTGAACAGATGGGAAAACGTGATTTGCGCGAGCCAGGGCGCCAGCGCCCGGGATTCGGCCTCGCCCTCCGGCGTCAAAGGAAGGTCGGTGCCGCCGGTATGACGGCCCGACAGCGACCATTCGGTCTGCCCATGCCGGATCAGATAGAGGCGCGGGCGCATGTCTCCATCGCCTCGCTGTAGTTGCCCAATCGTACCGCGCGGTTGCACTGCGCCCGATGATGCAGCGCGCTTTGCGCGGCGGACCGATTGGCCGCCTGGCCGCGCCACAGCGCCAAGGCCGGTTGCTGCAAGGCGCGGCCGAAGGAAAAAGTCAGCGGCCAGGGGGCGCGGGCATCCGGCCGGTCGGCAAGCCGGTTGATGGCGTCGAGTCGCTCGGTTGCCAGCCGGGCCGATTGGCCGCCCGACAGGAAGGCAATCCCGCCGACCGCGGCGGGAACGGTATGCGACAGCACCCGCAAGGTGGCGCTGGCGACCCGGTCGGCCGGGTCCTGCACGGCGCAGGACTCGCCCGGCAGCACCATGTTGGGTTTCAGCAACATGCTTTCCAGCTGGATTCCCGCCGCCGCCAGATGGTGGAAAACATCAAGCAGAATCTCCTCGGTAATGGCGGCGCAGTCGGCCAGCCCGTGCGCGCCCGCCATCAACAATTCGGGTTCGACGATCGGCACCAATCCGTTCTCCTGGCACAGCGCGGCATAGCGGGCCAGGCTTTGCGCATTCGCCGCGATACAGGCACGGCTGGGCCGGCCGTCGAGCGCCGAGAATACCGCGCGCCACTTGGCGAAACGCGCGCCCATGCGAAAATAGTCCCGCAGTCGGGCGCCCAGCCCGTCCAGCCCTTCGGTGATTTTCTCGCCCCGTTGGCCGGCCAGATCGGTGGTGCCGCTATCCACCTTGATACCGCACAGCATGCCGGCGCGGTTGAGAATTTCGACAAAAGCGGTGCCATCGTCGCTTGCCTGTCTTATCGTTTCGTCATAAACGATGACACCGCTGATGGAAGTGGCCAAATCCGGGGTGGTGAACAGCAGGGCGCGCCAGCTGCGCCGGCTTTCACTGGTTTGCGGGATGTCGAATTCGGCCAGGCGCTTGTCGCAGGTGCCATTGCTTTCATCGGCCGCCAGCAAGCCCTTGCCGTCGGCGACCAGGCGTCCTGTCGTAGCGATCAGCGTATCGGCCGTCACGATGCGGCGGCCCACATCCAGTCGCGGATCTCCGGCAGGTCCTGGCCATGCCGGTCGATATAGATTTTGTGGGCGACCAGCCTGTCCTCCACCATCTGCTTCAAAGTGACCGCCTTGCTGCCCAGCCCCGGCAGCCGGTCGATGACGTCGGCGACCAGGTGGAACCGGTCGAGGCGATTCTGCACCCGCATGTCGAAGGCGGTGGTGATGGTGCCTTCCTCCTGATAGCCATGCACATGAAAATTGCGGTTGGTGCGGCGATAGGTCAGCCGGTGGACCAGCGACGGATAGCCGTGGAAGGCGAAAATGACCTGCTTGTCCTTGGTGAACAGTTCGTCAAAATCGGTTTCATTCAAGCCGTGCGGATGTTCGCTGTGCGACTGCAGCTTCATCAGATCGACGACATTGATGACGCGCACGCGGAGGCTCGGCAAATGGCGCCGCAACAGCGAAACCGCCGCCAGAACCTCAAGCGTCGGCGTGTCGCCGCAGCATGCCATCACCACGTCGGGTTCGTCTTGCTGATCGTTGCTCGCCCATTGCCAGATGCCGATGCCCTGGTCGCAATGGGCGATCGCCGCCTCCATCGTCAGCCACTGCGGCAAGGCATGTTTGCCGGCCACCACGACATTGATATAGTCGCGGCTCCTCAGGCAGTGATCGACCGAAGATAGCAGGCAATTGGCATCGGGCGGCAAATAGGCCCGCACAATGCTCGCCTTCTTGTTGAGGATGTGATCCAGGAAACCCGGATCCTGGTGGGTGAAGCCATTATGGTCCTGCTGCCAGACATGCGAGGCGAGCAGAAAATTGAGCGAGGCGATACTGCGCCGCCAGGGCAGTTCGCGCGTTACTTTCAGCCATTTGGCATGCTGGCTGGCCATCGAATCGATGATGCGGATGAAGGCCTCATAGCTATTGAACAGCCCGTGCCGGCCGGTCAGCAGATACCCCTCCAGCCAGCCTTCGCACTGGTGTTCGCTCAGCATCGAATCGAGCACGCGCCCGCTGGGGGCGAGGAATTCGTCATCGTCGCTGCGGTGCGTGTCCCATTGCCGGTTGGTCGCCGTGAAAACGGCGCCGAGCAGATTGGACAATGTCTCATCCGGACCGAAAATGCGGAAATTTCGCTGCTGCTGGTTGTTTGCCACAATGTCGCGCAGGAAATGCCCGAGCACGTCGGTATCTTGCGCCGATACGGCGCCTGGCGCCGCCACCGCCACTGCGTGGACGCGGTAGTCCGGCATGTGCAGGTCGCGCAGCAACGCGCCGCCATTGGCGTGCGGGTTGGCGCCCATGCGCCGCGCGCCGGTCGGCGCCAAAGCGGCCAATTCCGGCTTGAGGCGACCGGTGCCGTCGAACAGTTCCTCAGGCCGATAGCTTTTCATCCAGCGCTCCAGTTGCGCCACATGCTCGGGATTCTGGGAATCGACGGTTATTGGCACCTGATGGGACCGGAATGTGCCTTCGATCTTGAGTCCGTCGACGATTTTTGGTCCGGTCCAGCCCTTGGGCGAACGCAGTACGATCATTGGCCAATCCGGCACGGCGCCGCTGCTCGGCGCCTCTCGCTTCAGGGCCCGGATGTCGCCGACGATGCGGTCGAGCGTGTCGGCCATCAGCTGATGCATGGCTTCCGGCTGGTCGCCTTCGACGAAGTAGGGCGCCCACCCGCAGCCCCGGAGAAACTGCTCCAGCTCGCCCTGGTCGATACGGGCCAGCACCGTCGGGTTGCTGATTTTCCAGCCATTGAGATGCAGGATCGGCAGCACCACGCCATCGGTGACCGGATCCAGGAATTTGTTCGACTGCCAGGCGGTCGCCAAGGGGCCGGTTTCCGCTTCGCCGTCACCAATGACGCAGGCGACGATCAGACCCGGATTGTCGAACACCGCGCCGAAGGCGTGGCTGAGCGAATAACCCAGCTCGCCGCCTTCGTGAATCGAACCTGGCGTGGTCGGCGCGACATGGCTGGAGATGCCGCCGGGAAAGGAGAATTGCGTGAACAGCTTTTTGAGGCCGGCTTCGTCTTGGGAAACATCCGGATAGATTTCGCTGTAGCTGCCCTCAAGATAGGTGTTGCCGACCAGCGCCGCACCGCCATGCCCCGGCCCCGAGATATAGATCATGTCGAGGTCGTGCTTTTTGATCACCCGGTTCAAATGTGCATAGATGAAATTTTGCCCCGGTACCGTACCCCAATGGCCTACCACCAGAGGCTTGATGTGGGCCAGGGTCAGCGTTTCGCGCAGCAACGGATTGTCGTACAGATAGATTTGCCCGACCGACAGATAGTTGGCGGCGCGCCAGTAGGCGTCGATCAGGCCGAGCTCGGCCGACGACAAAGCCGCCCGTCGCGGTGCGGTGTCGGCAGTTCGGTTCATCGCGGCAACAGTCATGCTTGCCTCTCCGGGGAATCTTCCGAGATTTTCGTGAAAGAAAAACCATAGCCGACGGTGGCGCGGCGGCAGCAGCGTCGGAAACTACTCAGTCTTTTTTGCAGAGCCGTGAAATCGCTGCGCTCGCCTGCTGCTGGATGCTGTGCAAATGGTCGAGGTCCCGGAAACTTTCGGCATAGAGCTTGATGATCGGCTCGGTACCTGATGGCCTTACCGCGAACCAGCCGGTTTTGGCGGTCAGTTTGACGCCGCCGAAGGCGACCTGGTTGCCGGGTGCCTTGGTCAGGGTCGCCGTGACCGGTTCGCCGGCAAGCTTGTCAAGTCCAAGCCCTGAACTCGGCAGGTTGCGCAACAGCTCCATCTCGGCCGCCGTTGCCGGCATATCGATGCGTGCATAGAACGGCCGGCCGAGTTCCTCGGTCAATTGGGCATACAGCAAGGCGGGGTCCAGGCCGGTTTTGGCGGTGATCTCGGCAGCCAGCAGCGCCATGATCAAGCCGTCCTTGTCGGTGGTCCATACCGAGCCGTCCCGACGCAGAAAGCTGGCGCCGGCGCTTTCCTCGCCGGCGAAGCCGAGCGTGGCCTCCTTCAGGCCGGCCGAGAACCATTTGAAACCGACCGGCACCTCGAACAAATGATGGCCAAACCTCGACGTGACGCGGTCGATCATACCGCTGCTGACGATGGTCTTGCCGACCGCCCAGTCTTTGGCCCAGCTGGGGCGCATTCGGCTGAGATGGGCGATTGCAGCGGCGAGATAGTCATTGGGGGGCATCAGCCCGTGCGATGGCGTCACGATGCCATGCCGATCGGCATCGGTGTCATTGGCGAAGGCGATATCGAAGCGGCCGCCGAGCGCAATCAGGCTTGCCATCGCATAGGGGGACGAACAATCCATCCGCACCTTGCCGTCCCAATCCAGCGTCATGAAACGAAAGGTCGGATCGATCGCCGGATTGACGATGGTCGCCGCCAGGCCAAAGCGGGCGGCGATTGCCGGCCAATAATGCACACTGGCGCCCCCCAGCGGATCGATGCCGAGCGTGATGCCGGACGACGCGATGGCGTCGAGGTCGATAACACTGGCCAGATCGGCGATGTAGGGGGTCATGAAGTCATGGCGATGCAGCAGGGGCGAATGCAGCGCGCGGTCATAGGACATGCGCTGGACCCCCTGCAAGCTGGCCCGCATCAGCGCATTGGCGCGCGTCTCGATCCACCCGGTGATATCGGTATCGGCCGGTCCGCCATTGGGTGGGTTATATTTGAAACCACCCTCGTCGGGCGGATTGTGGGAGGGTGTAATGATGATGCCGTCTGCCAGACCCCGGCTGCGGCGCCGATTATAGGTCAGGATCGCCCAGGAAATCACCGGCGTCGGCGTGTAACGGCCGGGCTCCTCCAGCATCACCTCGACGCCGTTGGCGACCAGCACTTCGATCGCCGTGGCCAAGGCCGGCTGCGACAGCGCATGGGTATCGATGCCGAGCAACAAGGGACCGTCGATGCCCTTGGAGCGGCGGAAATCGCAGATTGCCTGGCTGATCGCCAGAATATGCGCCTGGTTGAACTGATGGGTGAAAGACGACCCGCGATGCCCCGACGTGCCGAACACAACCCGCTGTGACGGGTTGTCCGGGTTCGGTTCGAGCGTAAAATAGGCGGTCACCAGGCTTGGCACATCGACCAACCGATCGGCGCTTACCGGTTGTCCGGCGCGCGGGTCGACAGATGTGATGGTGGGCGGTGGCTTGCTCATCCCAGAACCACCTTTACGCTGTGCACCTGCCCGTCGTCCTGCAGCTGATGGACGGTCAGGTCGCCTGCCAGTGCGGCGCCGTCGCACTCGGTGTAGGTGACGCCGCGGCTCACGCCGCGCGGATTTTCGACGCTGATATCGTAAATTGCGGTGCGATAGCGGAATTTCAGGGAAAAACCCGGCCAGGTGCGGGGGATGCAGGGATCGATCTGCAGAATCGTGCCTTGCTGGCGAATACCGAGGATCGATTCCAGCCCGGCGCGATACATCCAGCCGGCCGACCCGGTGTACCAGCTCCAGCCGCCGCGCCCGACATGCGGCGGCGTGGAATAGAGGTCGGCACACACCACATAGGGTTCGACCTGATAGCGCTGGACCGCGTCTGGCGAGAGCGCATGGTTGATCGGGTTCAGCATCGAGAACAGGGCCACCGCCTTGTCGCCGTCACCCAGCATGGTCAGTGCCATCACCGACCACAGCGCGGCGTGAGTATATTGGCCGCCATTCTCGCGCAGTCCCGGCGGATAGGCTTTGATGTAGCCGGGATTGTGGCTGCTGCGATCGAAGGGCGGCGTGAACAGCAGCGCCAGCCCATCATCCGGGCGCAGCAGCAGCCGTTCGACCGCCGCCATGGCGCGCTGCGCGTGGTCGGGCGCGGCGGCGCCCGACAGCACCGCCCAGGACTGAGCGATCGAATCGATGCGGCATTCGCTGTCGGCGGCGGATCCAATTGCGGTCCCGTCATCGAAGAAGGCGCGGCGATACCACGCGCCGTCCCAGCCTTCACCCTCCAAAGCGGGTGCCAATTTGGCGGCATGCGCGCGCCAATGTGCCGCCCGCGCGGCGTCGCCGCGCTGCTGGGCGAGGTCGCTGAAGCGCGACAAAGTGAGGTGCAGGAACCAGCCGAGCCAGACGCTTTCACCTTTTCCCCCTTCGCCGACCCGATTCATGCCGTCGTTCCAGTCGCCGGTGCCGATCAGCGGCAGACCGTGCGCGCCTGATCCGAGGCTGGCATCGAGCGCCAGCGCGCAATGGTCATACAGCGACGCACTGTGAACGCTCTGGATCGGCAGAAAGAAGGATTCCCGTTCGCCGTCGCGCAAGGGCGGCCCCTCGAGAAACGGCACCATGACGTCAAGCACGCCGAGATCGCCGCTGACCGCGACGTAATGGGCCGCCACGAAGGCCAGCCAGACCCGGTCATCGGTAATCCTCGTGCGAATGCCGCGCCCGGATTCGGGGAGCCACCAATGCTGGACGTCGCCCTCCGCGAATTGACGCGCGGCCGCCCGCAGCAGATGGGCACGGCTCTCGTCCGGCGCGACGACGCACAGCGCCATGCTGTCCTGCAGCTGGTCTCGAAAGCCATAGGCGCCGCTGGCCTGATAAAAGGCGGCACGGGACCACAGCCGGCAGGCCAAGGTCTGGTACAGCAGCCAGCCATTGAGCAGAATATCCATCGAGCGGTCCGGCGTGGTCACTTGGACGGTTCCCAGCACTTTGTCCCACGCCGCGCAGGCGCCGGCCAGTGCCAAATCGATGTCAATGTCACGATATTTGCGCAGCAGCGCCCCTGCAGCGGCGCGGTCACTCCCCTGGCCCAGCAGGAACACCACGTCATGGCTGCCATGGGCCACCAGGCTGACGTGGGTCTGCAGTGCGCCGCAGGGGTCGAGGCCGGCGCCTACCAGATTGGACAGGGGGGAATGCCTGGTCAGCGCTTGAGGCGACGCCAGCGATCCCAGGCGGCCGATGAATTCGGTGCGGTCGCCGGTCCAGGAATCCTGGTGCCCGCCCAGATCGGCGAAAGCAACACGCTGCCCGAACTCGGCGTTGAAGGGATTGCGGGCCAGCATGGCGCCGGTCGCCGGGTCGATCTCGGTGATCGTTTGGGCGGCGCAGACGGCGCGCTGGGCGCCCAAAACCCACGCGACATAGGCGGTCACCGACAGACGGCGCTGGCGTCCGGAAAGATCGGAGATGGTGAGCCGCGAGATCTTGACCGGATCGTCGATCGGTACGAACAGCAGAAGCTCGAGTGCGATGTCGTGCGATCGGTGCAGGAATCGACTGTAGCCTTGCCCATGGCGCACCTGATAGCGGGCATTGGCATCCCGCATCGGCAGCGCCGTCGGCGTCCATAGCTGGCCGCTATCCTCATCCTTGATATAAAGTACGTCGCCCGGCGGGTCGCCGACCGGGTCGTTCGACCAAGGCGTGATCTGGTTCTGCTGGCTGTCGAGCGACCAGCAGAAACCGCCGCCGTCGGCGGAGATCTGGAATCCGAATTCCCGGTTGCAGACGACGTTGATCCAGGGCATCGGCGTATGCTGGCCGGGTTCGAGGGCGATGAAATAGGCGCGGCCAAGTTCGGCGAAGCCACCCGATCCGTTGAAGAATTCGAGTACCGGCAGGTCCCCGGCCGGCGCCGCCGCGTGCGGCGGGATGCGGCCGATTGGCGCCGGCCTTCGGATCGGGTCGGCGGCGGCGTCCACCTGATCGGCGAGGCTGCCGCGCCGGCCATGCAGCACGACACGCGCCACCGACAGCAGGAGCGCGCTCTCGTCGGCCGAAATCAGATCGGACCGCAGCAGGAAGACGCTGCCGCCCGATGTGCCGGCACCCGATTTCTGTTGCGCGCCGCTCAACCGCACCAGGGTTTCCAGTGAGGACTGCAAGCCTTGCGCGTAAGAGGCGGGCTTGTCATTGAGCAGCACCAGATCCACGGCGAGCCGCTTCATGCGCCAATATTCCTGCGCCAAAAGCATTTGGTGCACGATTTCGATGGTGTCCTCATCGTCGACACGGAGCAGAACGATCGGTCGGTCGCCCGAGATGCCATGCCGCCATAGCAGCGACAGTGGCGCTCCGCCGCGCTCCAGCACGTCCGAAGCCGGCCGCAAGGTCGGAGTCAGATAGAGAATGTGGCTGGCGAGGCGCTGGAACAGATTGGCCTGGCCGGCGCTCAATCCCATGTGCAACAACTGCACTTGTGCCTGAGTCCAGGCCAGCGTGGTGGCACGATCGAATGCCGTCGCCGCTCGATGCCGGTCGGCCAAGTCCAAGGTCCCCTGACGGGAGGGGGTGATCACGGTCCAGAATGCCACCCGCGCCGTGGTGCCGGGCGGGATGCGGATCTTGTATCGCAGAGTGAAAATCGCGTCGAGCACGACACCGGCGGTGCTGGATAATTTCACGCCCTCGTCGAGCGCGGCGGCGTCGCCGACCTCCCGTCCGCGGCCCAGGAAACGCGCCCGATCGCTCTCGAATTGTACGGCGCCGACGATGTCGCCTTCGACCACCGCCAGATGGGCGGCCCAGGGGTCGGCCTCGGCAGCGGATTGCTGCCGCCGATGTGCCAGCAAAACGGCACCCGCCGCCAGCCACTCGGTTTCGACGAACATCTTGGAGAAGGCAGGGTGCGCATCGTCGTCGGTGGCGGGTGCGAGAACCAGTTCGGCGAACGAGGTAACCTCGATCTCGCACGGCAGAGGACCGAGATTGGTGATCGAGACACGCCGCACTTCGGCATCGTCTTCCGACGACACTGCCACTTCCAGATGGGTGCGGATGGTGCCGTCATGACGGCAGAATTCGGCGCGGCCTTCGGAAAATGTTGCTTCGTAATGGTCGGGTTCCATCCCGCTCGGCTGATAGCCGGCCGACCAGGAGCGCCGGTTGGTGAGGTCATGCAGAAAAATATAGGAGCCCCAATTGTCGCAGGTGGCATCCTCGCGCCACCTTGTGACCGCCAGATCACGCCATCGGCTGTATCCCGATCCGGCCGCGGTCAGCATCACCGCGTAGGAACCGTTGCACAGCAGATGCGTACGCGGATTGCGGGCATGCGGCGACCGAAAGACACGTTCCGTCGCAGACAGTGACGCCTCGGCGCTGGTGGCGCCGCCCAATGTCTCGAGGCGCGCCGGCATGATCGCCACATTGTCCGGCATGCATTCCTGCAGCAGCAATTCCGTGGCCTGGATCATCGGTTCGGCATGGAAGCGCCGCCGCATCGCGCCGTCTTGCAGGGCATTGGCGATGCCGACGATGCTCATCGCCTGATGGTGGGCCATGAAGCAGCGGACGATGGCAAACGGCAGTCCCTCCGGCAAACGCGATGTGGTGTAGTCCAGCGCTTCGTAAAACCCATACCGGCCGATGCCGCCCAAGTCTTGCAGACGCTCAAAATTGTCGAGAGCGGCAGCGTCATCGACCATCGCCGCCAACCCGGTGGCATAGGGCGCGATCACCGTGTCGTCGGCAATGCCGGGCTTCAGGGCCAGATCGGGAATCCCGAAACTGGAATAGCGATAGGTCATTTCCAGGTCACGCGCGTTAAAGGCGGATTCGGACGCGCCCCAAGGCACGCCGCGGGCGCGTCCATAGGCGATCTGCCGGCGGACCATGCCACGATTGGTCTGTTCGAGCAGACTGCCGGCTGGTGCGCGCATTACCAGACCGGGCATCAGATATTCAAACATCGAGCCGGACCAGGAAATCAGCGCCGCACTGTAGCCGACCGGTACCAGGGTGCGACCCAGCCGAAACCAGTGGCGGGTCGGCACCGATCCTTTGGCGATCGCTACGAAACTGGCCAGGCGCGCCTCGGAGGCCAGCAGGTCGTAGTAGTTGGTGTCCAGCGCTCCCTCCACCACGCGGTAGCCGATCGACAATAATCCGCGCTCGGCATTGAACAGAAAATCGAACGCCATGGCCTCGACCATGGCACGGCTGACCGCAATGATCTGAGTCAGGCGAGTCTGCAACGCCGCCGCGGCTTGTTCCGAGCGGCGCAGCGCGGCAAGCATCGACTCAGAGCCGCGCCCGTCGTTCGGCGAGGACGCGGCGGTCGCACCGTCGCCGGCGCGGCATCGGCCCAGCAGCGCCGCCGCGTCGCGACAGAGTTGCGGCAGCTCGGCCAGGCTCGGCATCGCCTCGAGCAAGCTCCGCAAGGGGCTGGCCGCCTTGTCCGGCAGGCCGGGCGGGGCGGGCAGGGTCAGAGTGGCCCAGGGCAGCAGGTCGGTCAAATCGATCTGGCGGCTCTGCACGGTTGACTTGATCGCGTCCGCCCAGTAGGCCAATTCGACAAAACCTGCGTCTTTGCCGGCCGCCTCTTGCAACGCGCGGACGCAATCGACGATCTCGCGCGCCTGGCTCAGCAACGCCGCCAGTGACGCCGCGATCGCCGAGGGTGTCGTGGCGGGTTCTGCCAGCAGCGCGTCGAGCGCCTTCAAGGCGCTGTCGAGCCGCGGCCGCGCGGCGTCACCGTGCTGCCGCCAGACCTCTTTCAGCAGGGCGGCGGCGTCGGCGATGCCGTCGCGCCAGGCCGGGTCGACAATCGGCGCGGTGCTCACTTCCCGGCAAGCGTTCCACAGGCAGATCAGATGTCCCGCCAGATTGCCGCTGTCCACCGAAGAGATGTATTTCGGCTCGAGTGGTCGCCGATCGCTGGTATCGTACCAGTTATAAAAGTGGCCGCGGCAGCGTTCCAGCTGGCCCATGCTGGTCAAGGTGGCCTCCAGCCGGGTGACCATGGCGGTGGCGCCGATCCAGCCGAAATCATGGGCCGCCGCTACCGACAGGAGATAGAGTCCGAGATTGGTCGGTGAGGTGCGATGCGCCAGCACTCCGACGGGCTGCTCTTGAAAATTGTCTGGCGGCAGCCAATTGTCGGAAGCGGTGACAAAGGTCTCGAAAAAGCACCAGGTGCGCCGCGCCGCCATCCGCAGTCGATTTTTACCCGCTACCCCGAGCCGGCTTGGCGGGTTTGCCGCGCTCGGCAGGCTGGTCCAGCGCGCCGCCACGGGCGATAGCAGCCACAGCATGACCAGGGGCGTGGCGTAGGGCCAGGAGTCTGGCGCGGCAAGAACGATCGCGACAGTCGTGGCCGCGGCCAGCAGGGTCGCACCGGCCATCTGGCGGTAGGTGCCGGACAGCGTAAGCCGAGGCGCCAATTTGGCCTGTGCCGCGGTGACCCATTGCAGCAGTTTCCGACGCGAGATCAGCAAGCGAAACAGGGTGCGCAGAATCGCATCGGTCATCACCCAGCCCTGATGCGTCAGAAACGTCACCAGCAGCAGGGCTTGCCAAAACGCCAATCCGGCGTCGCGGCCGATGGCGTGAAAGTGGAGTCGCAAAGACAGTCCGGCTTGGCGCAATGGGAGGGCAGCGATCAAGGGGATCAGCGCCGGGACCGACAGGATCAGCAGGATGAACAGGGTCCAGGGGCCGGCCGAGGCCGGAGTCAGGCACCAGCCGGCCAGTAGGGCCAGGAAGCTGGTCGGCGCCGATAGGGACCGGCGCAAATTGTCGAACATCTTCCAGCGGCCGATCAGGGGGATGCCCGAGCTTGGTCGCCGGCCTGCTTTTGTCATGGGCCAGCCGACGATCCACGGCAATAATTGCCAATCGCCCCGCACCCAGCGGCTTTGACGCGCCACCGCGATGTCATAGCGCTGCGGAAACTCGTCGATCACTTCGATGTCCGAGACCAGACCGGCGCGGGCGAAAATGCCTTCGAACAGATCGTGACTGAGAAGGGTGTTATCCGGAATGCGGTCGGCCAGGGCCGCTTCGAACGCATCGACGTGGTAGATTCCCTTGCCGCAATAGGACCCTTCGCCAAACAAATCCTGGTAAACGTCGGAAACCGCGCAGGCATAGGGATCCATCCCGGTGGCAGACGAAAATATCCGCTGAAAAAGCGAGCCTTCGCTGCCGTTTGGCAAGTATGGCGTGATCCTCGGCTGCAGCACGGCATAGCCTTCGACCACTTGTTGGCCACTCGGCGCCAGCACCGGGCAGTTGAGCGGATGCGCCATTTTGCCGACCAGGCGTTTGGCGACGCCGCGCGGCAGCCAGGTGTCGGAATCGAGGACGATGACATAGCGGGTCGCCGCGGGCACGCTGGGCGGCCGCCCGCCGACCGCGATGAAGCTGGTGTCGGTGGCGCCCCGCAGCAGTCGATTGAGTTCGTGCAGTTTGCCACGCTTTCGTTCCCAGCCGATCCATTGCCCTTGCTGCGGGTTCCATAGGCGGCGGCGATGCAACAACAGAAAACGCTCGCCGCCCGCCCCCGCCGGCGTGCGCTGATTCAAGGCGGCGATGCCCTGCCGGGCGGCGTCGAGCAAGGCCTCATCCTCCGGCGCGGACTCGCTGTCACTGTCGGTCCAGTCCGACAACAGTACAAAGGTCAGATCACCGTCATCATTTCCGAGGTGATGGATCTCCAGCCGTTCGATTTGGGCCACCACCGCCGCCACCGTGGTCAGCAACACCGGCATCACCACCAGGGTTCTGTGTTCGACCGGCACGCCGTCGGCCAGCGCCATGCCGGGCAAAGGGGTGGCATCAAGGCGGCGGGTGGCGCCGCAATTGACCAGCGACATGGCGGCGTCCGAGGCTGGAATCAGGGCGAGCAAGGGCAATAGCCAGAAAGCCCAGAAGCCCGACCCGGCGCCGCCCCACAGCAGGGGCAGCGACAGAATCGCGGCGGTCAGCAGTGCCATCACGGTGGCATAGAGGATGACGCGGACCGGCGCGCTGGACCGCATCAGTCTGGCCTTGAACCCCGGATGGAATCCCAGTCTGGTCTCGAACGCCGGGCGTCCTTGCGCGAGCAGGGCGTAGCCAGGGTCCTGCCGCCGCGCCTCCGCCGCACTGCGCGCATCTGCGGCCCGGTCGGCCGAGGCGGTCTGTGGAACCGCCGTCACGGCCGCGAGCGCCAGCCGGGCAATGTCGATCTCCTGATGGGTCGATCCGCGCGCCAGAGTCTCGATGGCGTGGCGGTAGAGATCCCGGGTGGGAAAGTCCATCTCGGCGAAGGCGCTGTCGGCGGACAGGGTGCGATCGATCAGACTGACGCTTTCGACCAGTGTCCGCCAATCGATTGCCGACATCAGTCGCATGCTGGTGATGACATTTCTGATCGTCACATTGACGGCACCGTGCCCCAATTGCTCGTCATGCACGATCGCGTCGGCCGCCATCCCTTGCGCGCCCAGTCGCCGGGTAAGCCATGCCTGCGCCGGCAGCACCAGCGGATCCTGTTCGCGCAACCGCTGCAGCAATTGCACCGCGAACGCCAATGGCAGCACGCCGACGATGGGCTCGAGGACAATTTCCGGCGTTTCCGCGACTCGCCCGCCAACGCCGAGCAGCCGGTCGGCAACGACATCGGCCTGGTGCCGGGCGGCCTGGAACTGGGCGATGCCAACCGCCAGGCGGCGCAGATTTTCGACCAGCACCACCCGCAGCGTGATCGCCACCGCCCAAAGCTCGCCGATCGTCAAGGGCTGCACCTGCTGATAGGCATCGAGGAAACGCCGCAGCGTGGCGACATCGAAACAGCTGTCGGTATGGGCGACAAAGGCCCAGGCCAGACCGAACACGCGCGGATAGCCGGCATGCGGACCGCCCGCCAGTTTTGGCAGACGCCGATAATATCCCGGCGGAAGGTCTTTTCTGATCTCGCGGACCTGTTCTTCCACCACCGTGAAATTATTGACCAGCCAATCCGTCGCCGGCGTGATGTCGCGCTGTTCGTGGACCAGCGCGACGGTGCTGCGATAGGCGGCGCGCAGCACGCGCTGATTGTCGCTGAGACGAGGTTCCAGCCGCCGGGTCAGGGCGGGCTGCAAGGTGACCTGCTGCGCCGCCGCCAGCGTTCGGGCGAGTTCCTCCAGCCGTTCGACGCTGAAGAGCTCGGCGCGAATCGGTTCTTCCCCGGCGACATCGGCGATGTCGGCGGCAGGCGGGTCGGCCGCCGCAAAAAATGCCAATAGTTTGGCGGCGACGCCAGGGCGCCCGGCAGCGCGGCTTTGGTCAAGAGGCATGGGCTGTGCCGGATCCTTTCATGAGGACAATAGGGAGCGGGCGCTTGCGCGCGACAGCCTCGGAAATCACTCAGCCGGACCGTTCCTTTAGCCGCCCACTGGCACTGCGGTGCGGACCCACAGGGAGCAACCGGGGCGGCTCGGCGCCGACAGGCGCCCGAGGGCGATTTACCATTTGCCGATTAGGTAATTTCCGAGTCTTCGGCGCCACCTCGGGGGTGCCTATCATCAGGGGCGACGGCTCGGACCCAAGAGATGGCGGCGAACGGCATGAATCCTCTGATAAAGCTTGAACAATGTGGTCAATCGCCATGGCTCGATGCGCTGTCGCGGCCGCTGGTGACGACCGGCGGCCTGGCTCACCTGATCGCCAGCGACGGATTGAAGGGGGTGACGTCCAACCCGAGCATTTTCGCGTTGGCGATGCAGGCGGATGGCGCCTATGACGACGCCTCGGCGCAGTTCCAGGCGCAAGGCGACCACAGCGTGTCGGAAATCTACGAGCATCTGGCGATAGCGGACGTTCAGGCGGCCGCCGATCTACTGCTGCCGGTCTATCACCAGAGCGAGGGATGTGACGGTTTTGTCAGCCTGGAATGCTCACCTTATCTCGCCCATGACAGGACCGGCACCATCGCCGAGGCGACTCGCCTGTGGGCGGCAGTCGATCGCGCCAATCTGATGGTAAAGGTGCCCGCCACCGCCGCCGGGATTGCGGCGCTGCGCACCTTGATCGGAAGCGGCCTCAACATCAACGTCACCTTGCTGTTCTCGGTCGAACTCTATGCCGAAGTGGCCGACTCCTATATGGCCGGCCTGGAAGATCTGGCCGCCGCCGGCGGCACGCTGTCGCGGGTGGCGAGCGTCGCCAGCATGTTCGTCAGCCGCATCGATGTCGCAGTCGATGCGCGTCTCCGGCATTTGCCGCCCTCGGACCATGGCGCCAGGCTGCTGAACCGAATCGGGATCGCCAATTCCAAGATCTCTTATCGCCGCTATCAGGCGCTGGTTGCCACGCCGCGCTGGCAGGCTCTGGCGGCCAAGGGGGCCAACCCGCAACGGCTGTTGTGGGCGTCCACCGGCACCAAGAGCAAGGATGTCAAAGATACATTTTATGTCGAGGCGCTGATCGGACGCGATACGGTGAACACCATGCCGCCGGCGACGATGGCGGCGTTCCGCCTGCAGGGCGAGGTGATCTGCGACGCAATCGGCCAGGATCTCGTGGCAGCGGACGCCGATCTGGCAAGACTGGCGCAACTCGGCGTGTCGCTGGAGGAGGTTACGCAGCAATTGCTGACTGACGGCCTGGCGAAATTCTCCGACTCCTTCGACAGCCTGCTCGGCACTCTGGCCAAGCGGCGCCTTGGTCTCTTGTCCGGCGATCGGTTTCGCATCGGTCCCGGTGGCAAGGCGATGCAAAGCGCGATGGCGGCGGAAAGCGAGAGCTGGCGCCAGACCGGGGCGATACGTCGATTGTGGGCAGGTGACCCCGCCTTGTGGAGCAACCAGCACGAGTCCGCTTGGCTCGACTGGCTGCGGGTCGCGGAACACGAACTGGGCGATATCGAACGGCTGCAGGCGTTCGCCGCCTCGGTCAAGCAGGACGGCTTCACCGACCTGCTGCTGTTGGGCATGGGAGGCTCGAGTCTGGGGCCGGCGGTGTTCGGACTCTCCTTCCCGCAGCAATTCTGCTGGCCCCGCTTTCACCTGCTGGACAGTACCGACCCGGCAGAGATCGGCGCCATCAAGGCTGCGCTGGATTTGCGGCGCACGCTCGTCGTGGTTTCCTCCAAATCGGGCGATACGCTAGAGACCAGCTTGCTGCTCGACTATTTTTGGCATGAAGTCGCCCTGTTGTCGGGGGCCGACAAGGCCGGTCGGCAGTTTGTCGCGGTGACCGATGCCGGATCGCCACTGGAAGCGCGCGCCAAACAATTGGGCTTTTTCCAAGTGTTCCATGGCCTACCCGGCATCGGCGGCCGCTATTCGGTGCTGTCCAAGTTCGGCACGGTAGTGGCGGCCGGGCTCGGTCTCGACGTAAAGCGGCTGCTGCAGGCCACGCTGATCATGCAGCGGTCTTGCGGCCCCGACGTGCCGCCGGCAGAAAACCCCGGCGTTGCGCTCGGCATTGCGCTCGGCATCGCCGCGACCCGATTCGGCCGCGACAAAGTCACCATTCTGACCGACGACAATATCGGCAATCTCGGCGCCTGGCTCGAACAGCTGCTGGCGGAGAGCACCGGGAAACAGGGACGCGGCCTGATCCCGCTGACCGACGAGCCGCTGGCGAGCCCGAAATATTATGGCGATGATCGCTTCTTCCTGTCGTTCGAGCGGGACGGCTATCACGACCCGGCGCGCCAGCAGGCGCTGGACGCCCTGGAAGCCGCCGGGCACCCGGTGGTGCATATCGGCGTCGCCGACATCTGGCAAATCGGCCAGGAGTTTTTCCGCCTCGAAATTGCCACCGCCGTGGCTGGCGCCATCATCGGCATCAACCCCTTCGACCAGCCCGACGTCGAAGCCAGCAAGGTGAGGACTCTCGCCCTGCTCGGCGACGGTGAAGCGCGGCCAAAGCCTGCCGAGCAACAGCCAATCTTTCACGAAAATGGTTTGGCGCTGTTCGCCGACCCCGGCAATGCCCGCCAACTCGGCCGACATAACAGCCTGGCCGGCTATCTGCGCAGCCATTTTGCGCGGGTCCAGGCCCGCGACTATGCCGCCTTGCTGGCCTATTTGCCCCGCAACGATGCCAACAGCGATCAGCTCAACAGGATGCGGCGGCACATCCGCGACCACACCCATGCCGCCACTTGTCTCGGCTTCGGCCCAAGGTTTCAGCACTCCACCGGGCAAGTCTACAAAGGCGGACCGAATTCGGGCGTGTTCTTGCAGATAACCTGCGACGACCCGGTCGATATCGCGGTGCCCGGCCAGGCCGCTTCCTTCGGCAGGATCAAGGCGGCCGAAGCCGAAGGCGATCTGGCGGTGCTGGTCGAACGCGACCGGCGGGTCTTGCGCGTGCATCTGAAACACAGCGATCCGGGGCTGGTCCAGTTGACCGACGCCGTCGTCAGCGCACTTGCCTGAGCGGCCCTCCGTGCCGTTGGCAGATGACCGCCGCCTTGGGTTTTGGTAGGTGAATTTGCCCTCGCCGACGCTGGTTTTGCGGATGAAACGCAACGCCGCGCAGCGTGCTGTCGGCGAGATCGAAGACGGCATGAAAGTGGGATTGGGCAGCGGCTCCACCGCAGAATTGGCGGTCGAGGCGCTGGCAACCCGCTGCGCGGCGGGACTGCGGATCATCGCCATCGCCAGTTCGCCGCGCACCGCCGCACTGGCGCGACGTCTTCGGCTTCCGCTCACCGGTTTCGCCAAGCATCAGCGGCTCGACCTCACCATCGACGGTGCCGATCAGGTCGAAACACGCAGTCTGGCGCTGGTAAAGGGTCTGGGGGGTGCGCTATTGCGTGAAAAAATTGTCGCCGGCGCCAGCGCACGGCTGGTTATCGTCGTGGACCGGACCAAGCTGGTCGACCAGCTGGGGGGGGCGGTGCCGCTGCCGGTCGAGATCATTCCTTTTGGCTGGCAATTGCTGGTGGCGCGCCTTGCCGCGCTTGGCGTCGCGCCCAAACTGCGACAAAACTCGGGCAAACCCTTCAGGACCGCCGATGGCAATCTCATCGTTGATTGCGCGGCAGGGCCGATCACCGATGCCGCCGCCCTGCAGACCGCGCTGCTGTCGCTGGTTGGCGTGGTCGAAACCGGCCTGTTTCTCGGCATGGCCAGCAAAATCGTGGTCGGCCTGGCTGACGGCGTCGAGATGCTCGAAAGGCCCTGAACGAGCAGCCTGAAACGAGATCGCCTTAGAGCAGATCGACCAGCACCGGAACATGGTCGGAAGACGGCGTCCAGCCCCGCACTTCGCGCAGCACCATGGCACCGGTCAGGCGTGGCGCCAGCGACGGGCTTGCCCAGACATGGTCGAGACGGCGCCCGCGATCGCTGGCGTTCCAGTCGCCGGCGCGGTAGCTCCACCAGCTGTAGAGGGTAATTTCGGGCGGGATGAAGCGCCGCACCGCGTCGACCCAGCCGAAACTGTCTTGCAGCGCCGCCAACCGCTCCACCTCGACCGGCGTGTGGCTGACCACATCCAGCAATTGCTTGTGCGACCAAACGTCGGTCGGCAGGGGTGCGATATTGAGATCGCCTAACAACAGCGCCGGATGATCGCTTTGGCCAGCGAACCAGGCCGTCGTCTCATCGAGAAAGCGCAATTTATGAGCGAATTTGTCGTTCAGCTCGGGGTCGGGAATATCGCCGCCGGCCGGCACATAGAAATTATGGACCGTAATGCCGTCGATCTCGGCCTGCACATGCCGGCAGTCTTCTTTCCCGCACCAATTGCGGTTGTCGATGTTGCGGAGTGGCAGGCGTGACAGGATGGCGACGCCGTTGTAGCTTTTCATGCCCCGCACTGCCTGATGTATGAACCCCAGCTCGGTCAGGGCCTCGGCCGGAAAAAGCGGGTCGGCGACCTTGATTTCCTGCAGGCACAGCACGTCGGGACGCACGCTGCGGACAAGCTCGGCGATCAAGCCGAGCCTGAGCCGGATTGAATTGACGTTCCAGGTGAGAATGCGCATCTAGGCGCCCGCCCGCGCAGCCGCACCACATTTTGCAATGCTGATGGGGAAACGCGCCAAGCTATGCGGGCGGAGCTCGCGTGCGTCGGCCGGCATCATCAGACTATTTTGAAACGCAGTCTGGCGATACCGGCGGCATTGATCTCGACGTCGTCACCTTTGGCCAGCGGTCCGACGCCGGCGGGAGTGCCGGTGAAGATCAGATCGCCGGGCACCAGCGCCACATAGCGCGACAGGAAGGCGATCACCGCGGGGACCGGCCAGGTCATCTGGCTGATGTCGCCCTGCTGCTTCAAGACGCCATTGACCGCCAGGGTCAGCGCCGCATGGCTGGGGTGGCCCAGGCGGCTGGCGGGCATGATCGGCGCCAGCGGCGCCGACTGATCGAAGCCCTTGGCCATGTCCCATGGTCGGCCGGCCTTCTTGGCTGCCGCCTGCAGATCGCGCCGGGTCAGATCGCAGCCGACCGTGTAGCCGAACACGTGGTCCAGGGCCGATCCTGCCGCGATGTCACTGCCGCCGGTGCCGATCGCCACCACCAATTCGGCTTCATATTCCAGCTGTGCCGTCTCGCTGGCGAAGGGAATCCGCTCCGCCAAGGTTACCGCGTCGGCCGGCTTGGTAAAAAAGAACGGCGGCTCGCGCTCCGGGTCGCCGCCCATTTCCAACGCGTGGTCGGCATAATTGCGACCCACGCAAAACACCCGGCGGACCGGAAACAAGCCGCCGCCAATGACCGGGACCAGGGTCGGCGGAACAGCAGGAACGACAGTGGCGGTCATCGCGGGGCGCATCCAAAGCGATCTAAAAGGGGCGTCATCATAGTCGCATTTTGCCGGAAGCAAAGAAAAGGCGCCCGGTCAGGGGGGTAACCGGGCGCCTATCGCTCCGGGGGGGCTGGAGCCGGCAGGAAAGTCAGGGGAGAACCCTCCCGCCGCAGGAAGCGGCATGTTGCGCCGCAACCTTGACTTGCTAGACGTGGGACCGGTGGCGGCCCGGCTCAATCGGTCAAAATCACATATCTGATATGCATTTAGTGCAATCCTTGAGGGACCGGTCAGCGCCTTCAAACTAAAGGTTTAATGCGGTTCGAAAGGGTTTGGCGCTTTGACTTCGAACCAGCCGCGCGCAAAACTGGCGTCGAAATGGGGGTCGAACAGCGAAACGCTGGTCATTTGTCCTTGCGCGTCGGTGACATGCCATTGCCGCAGCTGAAACGGCATGTCGCTGAAGATCAAGGTAATGGTGCCCTGGCGCGGGTCCTTTTGCTTGACCACGGAGATCTCCAGCACCCCGGGGCGGTGGACTACAGTGGTGACCGTCAGTCCGTTGCCGTCCAGTTTCAGCTGCGGCTTGATCAGCAGGCCGGCCGGCGAACTGCCGATGTCGAGGTAACTGGTCTGATCGAGCTGTTTATCGCGATAGATCAGCCAGTCGTCATTGGCGATGATCAGAATCGGGCTGGGCGGATCGTAATCCAGCCTTAGATGGCCGGGACGCGACAGCGACAAGGTGCCTTCCGCGGTATCGCCATTGGCGGCCACCTGCAGAAAGCGCGCCGACAAGGTGGTGACGCTGTTGAGATAGGTCTCGGCGCGGCTTATGTCGCTTTGATCGGTGGCGGAAAGAGCGGCCGGCGCCGGCGCGGCGGTCAGCCCCCACAACAGCCAAACAAGGGTAAACTTGCGCAAAATCATGGGTTCCGCACTCACTGTTCATTGCCGTGCCGCATCAGCACTTCGCGCTTGCCGACATGGTTGGCGCGCCCGACCACGCCTTCCGCCTCCATCCGCTCGATGATCCGGGCGGCGCGGTTATAGCCGATCTGCAGATGGCGCTGAACGAAACTGGTCGAAGCCTTGCCTTCGCGCGCCACCAAGGCGATGGCCTGATCATAGAGTGCGTCGCCGCTGCCGCTCGCGTCGCCGGCCGTCTCGATTGCCGTCTCGTCCTCGGTGGTCACCGCTTCGAGATAGGTCGGCTCTCCCTGGTTGCGCAAGTGTTCGACCACCGATTCCACTTCCTGGTCGCTGACGAACGGTCCGTGCACACGCGTGATTCGCCCGCCCGCCGCCATGTACAGCATGTCGCCCTGGCCCAGCAGCTGCTCGGCGCCCTGCTCGCCGAGAATGGTGCGGCTGTCGATCTTGGACGACACCTGGAAGCTGATGCGGCTGGGAAAATTGGCCTTGATGGTGCCGGTGATGACATCGACCGACGGCCGCTGTGTCGCCATGATCAGATGAATCCCGGCGGCGCGGGCCATCTGCGCCAGTCTTTGCACCGCCGCTTCGATATCCTTGCCTGCCACCAGCATCAGATCGGCCATCTCGTCCACCACCACGACGATGTAGGGCAAGGGTTCCAGCGCCAGCTGCTGATCCTCGTAGATCGGCTTGCCGCTGTCGGAATCGAAGCCGGTCTGCACCGTGCGCGTCAGCGTTTCGCCTTTGGCGCGCGCTTCCGCCAGCCGCTGGTTATAGCCGGCGATATTGCGCACGCCCAACTGGCTCATGGCGCGATAGCGGTCCTCCATTTCCCGCACCGCCCACTTCAGCGCCACCACGGCGCGGCCCGGATCGGTCACCACTGGCGCCAGCAGATGTGGAATCCCGTCATAGACCGATAGTTCCAGCATCTTGGGGTCTATCATGATCAGCCGGCATTGATCCGGCCTGAGACGGTAAAGCAGCGACAGAATCATGGTATTGATCGCCACCGACTTGCCCGATCCGGTGGTACCGGCGATCAGCAGATGCGGCATACGGGCCAGGTCGACCATCACTGCCTGGCCACCGATATCCTTGCCGAGGACCAGGGTCAGTGCCATGCCCGACCGTTCGAAGCTTTGTGCGGCGAGCAGCTCCCGCAGATAAACGGTCTCACGCCGATGATTGGGCAGTTCGATGCCGATCACCGAGCGGCCGGGCACGGTGGCGATGCGGACCGACAGCGCGCTCATCGAGCGGGCGATGTCGTCGGACAGTCCAATCACGCGCGAGGTCTTGGTACCCGGCGCCGGTTCCAGTTCGTAGAGTGTGACCACCGGTCCCGGACGTACCGTGGTGATTTTGCCATTGACGCCGAAATCGTCGAGCACCGAGACCAGCAGCCGGGCATTCTGCTTCAGAGAATCGTCGTCGACCAAGGGCCCATGCTGTTCCGGCGGCGGCGTCAACAGCCGAAGCGGCGGCAATTCGTAAACATGGTCGGCCAAATCGAGCTGGCCCTGGCTCTGTTCCGCCTCGCGTCGGCCGGGTTCGCCGCTGGGTGCGCGGGGCGTCACCTGCGGTTCGAAGCGTGGTTCGACCCGGGGCGCCGGCATTCTGCCGCGCGCTCGCGGCGCCGGCACCATGCCGGGTCCGACGGAAGCGGTTTCGTCGATCGACCCGGCACCGCCCGGCCGCGCGAACAGTCTCCGTCGACTCGCCGCCAACAGGTGGACCGCAGCGCGGCCTTCGCCCCAAGACACGCCCAAGCCCGCCATCGCGCACAGCGCCCCCAACAGCCCGCTGACCCCAGCCAAGAGCCAGACCAGGGACGACAGTCCCGCCAATCGGAGACTCTCGCTCAGCCCGTCAAGCAGCAAGCTGCCGCCGGCGCCGCCCATCCCGCGGGCGAAGCCGGCCAGTGCCGGCGGCAGCGGTCCCGGCAGCATCGCCAGCGCGACCGCCAGCAGCGGCATCGCCAACACCGCGGCGCCGATCCAGAAACGGGCCGGCGGTAGGCCTTGGGCGGCCATGCGGATGCCCCAAGCCGCCAGTGTCAGCACCGGCAGCCAGGCGACGGCGCCCAGCATTTGCAGCAACAGGTCGGCGGCGTAGGAGCCGGCCAGGCCGAGCAGATTATGCAGCGGCCGGCCGGGCATGGAGGCGGTGTTCCAGCTCGGATCGAGCGCGTCGAAGCTCGCCAGGCTGACAGCCAGGGCAGCGGACAGGCCCACCAGCAGGACGCCGCCGATCTGCCAGCCTACTCGGCGAAACAGCGCGCCGGTGCCGAGCGGCAAGAATCCGTTCGCGCTGCCGCGCCGCGCCGCCTCTGTCATGCGCGCGCCATCCGCCGCCGCGGCGGCAGTGCGAGGACGGCTTTTAGCGCCGTCAGCGCCCGTTCCGTGGTGTCCTGGTCGTGGACCAGGGCTACTCGGATATAGGCGTCGCCTGGATTGCGCCCCATCGCGTCGGCGCGGCCGAGATAGGCGCCCGGCAGCACCTTGACGCCGGCCTCGCGCCACAAGCGCCTGGTGACCGCCTCGCCATTGCCGACCTCCAGCCATAGGAAAAATCCGCCCTGTGGCCGCCGATACGCTGGCAGGTCGCCCAGCAGGCGGTCGGCCAGGTCGAATTTGGCGTTGTAGCTGGCGCGGCTTTCCAGGACATGGGCTTCGTCGCGCCATAAAGCCACCGACGCCGCCTGGATCGGCAGCGGCACCGCCGCGCCGCCATAGGCGCGCAGGCGGCGGAAATCCTGGATCAGGTCCGCATCGCCGGCGACCATGCCGGACCGTAACCCGGGCGCCGAAGATCGCTTGGAGAGCGAATTGAACACCAGCAGATGGCTGAAGCCATCGCCCAGACTGCGCGCGGCGGCGAGAAAACCGGGTGGCGGCGCGGTGTGATAGATCTCGGAATAGCATTCGTCGGCGGCGATGACGAAATCGTGCCGGCGCGCCAGCTGCAACAGGTGAGCGATGCGGGCCGCGCTGGCGACGCTGCCTTGCGGATTGCCCGGACTGCAGAAATAAGCAAGCGCCACGCGATCCAGCAGCTCAGCCGGCAAATCGGCGAAATCAGGCAGAAAACCGGTCTCGCCGCTGGCCGGCACGAAGACCGGCTCGCCGCCGGCCAACAGGGTGGCGCCGGCATAAACCTGGTAGAATGGATTGGGCAGCAGCACCAAATTCTTGGGCTTGCGCCTCCCATCGCCGAGAACCAGCTGAGCCACCTGGAACAGACCTTCCCGCGTTCCGGCCAGCGGCAGCAGATGGCGATCCGGGTCCAGCCCGCTGCCGGCCAGACCATAGCGGCGGTCCAGCCATTCCGCTGCGGCAGCGCGGAACTCGACGGTTCCGGATATCGGCGGATACTTGCCCCAACCGGCCGCCTCACGCGTCAGGATATCGGCCACCCAGGCCGGCGGCTGATGCTGGGGTTCGCCGATCGACATGATCACTGGCGTGCCACCGGGGGCCACCCCATGCAACAGATCGGCCAGCCGTTGAAACGGGTAATCGGTCAGCAGATCGAGGCGGGAATTGGCCATGGCGGGGAAGTTTACACAACAATGCCCGCCACGGGCCAGATCCTTCCGTGTTTCGCCTCAGGATGACGGGCGCATCGGCCTCCGACTCGGCTAATGCACGACCTCTCCATGCAGACTGATGTCGAGACCTTCCAACTCCTGCTCGGGGCTGACCCTGAGTCCCAACGTCAGATCGACCAGTTTATAGAGGATCACCGAGGCCACTACATTGAATAGCAGCACGATACCGACGCCTTCCGCCTGGATCAGCAGCTGGCCGGGATTGCCCTGCAACAGGCCCGCGGTGCCGCCCACTTCCTTGAGTGCGAAAACACCGGTCAACAAAGCGCCGACCACGCCGCCAACCGCGTGGACGCCGAAGGCGTCGAGACTGTCGTCATAGCCGAGCGCATGTTTCAGGCTGGTGGCGCCGAAGAAGCATAGCACGCCGGCGGCGGCGCCGATGACGAACGATCCTTCCGGTCCCACGAAGCCGGACGCCGGCGTGATCGCCACCAGACCGGCCACTGCGCCGGATGCCAGCCCGAGCGCCGACGGCTTTCCTTTCAAGGCCCACTCGACGAACATCCAGGCCAGCGCCGCCGCTGCCGTGGCGATCTGTGTCACCAGCATCGCCATGCCGGCACGGCCGTCGGCCGTCAAGGCCGAGCCGGCATTGAAGCCGAACCAGCCAACCCACAGCAGCGAAGCGCCGATCAGCGTGTAGGCCAGGTTGTAGGGGGCGAAATTCTCGCTGCCATAGCCTTTGCGCTTGCCGATCATGACACAGCCGACCAGGCCGGCGACCCCGGCATTGATATGCACCACCGTACCGCCGGCATAATCCAACACACCCAGCTTGGTGCCGAGCCAGCCGCCCGGTGCCCATACCCAGTGCGCCACCGTGCTGTAGACAATGACCGACCACAGCACCGTAAACAGGATCACCGCCGAGAATTTCATGCGATCGGCGAAGGCGCCGGTGATCAGTGCCGGTGTGATGATGGCGAATGTCATTTGGAACATCATGTTGACGCTTTCCGGGATCGCTCCGCCATTGGCGTCGGCGCCGGCCGCCCACAATATCGAACCCACCGTCGCTGCCTGATCGGGGCCGACCAGGTTTTGCAGGAACAGCGCCGACAAATCGCCGAAAAAGGGATTTTCGCCATGGAACGCGAGCGAATAGCCGAGCACGAACCACACCAGGGTGACCAGACAGGTGATCACGAAGCTCTGCAGCATGGTGTCGAGGATGTTCTTCTTGCGCACCATGCCGGCGTAGAAAAGCGCCAGCCCGGGAATCGTCATCATCAAGACCAGCGCGGTGGAGGCCAGCATCCAGGCGGTATGACCCGTATCGAGATGAGGCGCCGGGGTGGCGGCGGCATCGATCGCCGGTGTCGCGTCCTGTGCCGACGCCGGGCCGCCCAGCAGCACACAGGCTGACCCGGCGAACAGCATAATCGGCGTGACGGCGTCTCGCAGCCGGCATTTCAGTCTTTCGATCATTTAATCAACCCCCAAAAGGCTCTGCAAACGTTGCGATAAGCGGACGGATATCAGAGCGCATCGTTATTGGTCTCGCCGGTCCGAATGCGGATAGCCTGAACGATGTCGAAGATGAAGATTTTGCCGTCGCCGATCTTGCCGGTCTGCGCGGCCGTCTGGATCGCTTCCACCACGCGGTCGACGATGTCGTCGATCACGGCGACCTCGATTTTCACCTTGGGCAGAAAATTCACGATATATTCGGCGCCACGGTAGATCTCGGTCTGCCCCTTCTGCCGCCCGAAGCCTTTGACTTCGCTGACCGTCAGTCCTTGGATGCCCAGCGGCGTCAAGGCTTCCCGAACTTCGTCGAGCTTGAACGGCTTGATGATCGCCACAATCAGCTTCATCGTCATGTTCCCATCTAAAAATCGGACCTCTCAGTCCCGGCAACGCCAGCAGGCGAGCCGGTTACCGTAGAAAGGGCCCCAGGTTGAGACTTATCCTATCGCATAGGAGCGTGCCGGGTTCCAGGCCAATTCAATCTTTGTGCCGTTTGTGTCGCAAGCCACAAAACACCAGCATTGCCGCGACTTTCGCTTCATCGTCCGGCCGGTCGGGCGCGACGGCTCTGCAACCAAATTGGGCGAGTTTTGAGTGACTTGCATTAATGTAAGGCATTATCGGAAACGGCCCGGAAATTTTCCCGCGCCGGCTCTGGACAAGCTCGGCGGAAACCGGCCATGGTGGCGGCATGAAGGAGATCAAAGCCGATATTTTGCTGGTGGGCGGCGGTCTTGTCGGCGGTCCGTTTGCCTGTGCTCTGGCCGGCGCCGGACTGAGCGTCGCGGTGATCGATGGCGAAACGCCGGAGACCCATCTGGCACCCACCTTCGACGGACGCGCCTCCGCGGTGGCGCTGGCGTCGCAGCGCCTGCTGGAGGGGATCGGTCTGTGGCCCGACATCCTGCCGCTGGCGGCGCCGATCAAACAGATCCGCGTGTCGGACGGCGCGTCGCCGCTCTTCGTTCATTACGATCATCGCGACCTCGGCGATGCGCCGTTCGGCTGGATCATCGAAAACCGCGCCTTGCGCCAAGCGATCCAACAGGCGCTGTGTCGCCACAGCGGCGTGACCTGGCTGGCGCCAGCCAGGTTGGTCAGTCTCGATCGCCGGGTGGACGGCGTGACGGGGTACCTGGCCGATGGCCGCCGCATCAGCGCCCAGCTGGCGGTTGGCGCCGACGGCCGCCGCTCGCCACTGCGCGATGCGGCCGGTATCAAGGTCACACGCTGGGACTACCGGCAAACCGCAATCGTCTGCACCCTGCGCCACAGCCTGCCGCATCGTGATACCGCGCAGGAGCATTTTCTGCCGGCCGGACCTTTCGCCATTCTGCCGCTGACCGGACAGCGTTCCTCTGTGGTCTGGACCGAGAAGGCGCATCTGGTCGGCGCCATCCTGGCGCAAGACGACGCTGCTTTTCTGCGCGAGCTGGAATCCCGCTTGGGCGATTATCTCGGCAGCTTGACCCTGGAAGGGCCGCGTTTCTCTTATCCGCTCACCCTGCAATTCGCCGATCGCTATACCGACCGTCGTCTTGCCCTGATCGGCGATGCCGCGCATGGTATGCATCCGGTCGCCGGACAGGGAATGAACATGGGGCTGCGCGACGTGGCCGCGCTCAGCCAGGTGCTGGTCGACGCCCACCGCCTGGGCCAGGATCTCGGCGATCCCGAACTGCTTGATCGCTATGCCCGCTGGCGACGCTTCGACAATCTGCTGATGCTGGGCCTGACCGACGGTTTGGTGCGGCTGTTTTCCAACGATTGGGCCCCGCTCAGACTGGCCCGCGACCTTGGTCTGGCCGCGGTCGACCGCGCACCGACCGTCAAGCGCTTCTTCATGCGCCATGCCATGGGCCTGACCGGTGACTTGCCGCGCCTGATGCGTGGCGAAGCGCTGTAACGCAAGGGCGCGCTCAGTCGGACTGTCCGATCACTCGTCCAACACCCGCGCTTCGGAGACCAGCATGATCGGGATGCCGTCGCGGATCGGAAAGGCCAGCTGGGCCGCCGGGCTGACCAGTTCCTGATGCTCGGCGTCATAAATCAGGGGCTGCTTGGTTAGTGGGCAGACCAGCAATTCGAGCAGGGCAGGGTCTACCAGGGCGGCGGCGGTGGCCGTCATCACTGGCGCACCTGGCCGCCGCCGCTATTGCGTTCGGCGACCGCCATTTCCATCAAGGTAATCAGTGTTTCGGTCCGAGTCATCGGCTCTGGGCATTCCAGCAGCGCCTGTTTCTCGCGCGGCTCGAGCGGGCAGGCCATGCACAGCGATACCGACAAGTCGTAATCGCCGATCCGTTCGATGGCCTTCCAATTGAAATCGAGATTATGGACGCGGGAAAACGCCTTGAGTGCACTGATCAGCCTCTCGCGATCGATAACGATCGGCGCCGGATCCTCCAGATCGTGCCGAAACGGCCGCCAGTCCGGCTCCACCCGCCGATAGCCGCCGAGGCCGGCCAGTTCTTGCGCCACGCGAAAGCGGCTGACCCCCGTCAGCGTCACCAGCAGGCGGCCATCCTCGGTCTCGTCGAGGCTGGAAATGCGACCCGCGCACCCGGTCTCGAACACCGGGGGCTCGATATTGTCGATCGTGTCGACCTTGGGCTGGATCATGCCGAACATACGGCCATTGCCTAATGAATCGGCAACCATTGCCAGATAGCGTGGTTCGAAGATATTGAGCGGCAGTTTTCCGTCCGGCAGCAGTAGCACCCCGGGCAGCGGAAAAATCGCCAGTGTCGACGGGAGGGCGTCGAAGCTGGGATGAAATGGGCGGGACATCGACCAGCTCACGCGAACATCAGCGAGGACAGGCGTTTGCGAGCCTCGACAGTGAGGGGATCGGTGGGTCCGAAGGCGTCGAACAGGGTGACCAGCTGCTTGCGCGCCGCGCCCTCGTTCCAGTTGCGGTCGCGGCGATAG